>ENA-OZZB01000300-OZZB01000300.1-human-gut-metagenome-genome-assembly--contig:-NODE-300-length-11861-cov-4.639082_pt1 | contig 11861 bp, 10 predicted proteins | sample MGYA00244936_ERZ654144 | MGnify/ENA primary metagenome ERZ654144 (study PRJEB26926, sample SAMN06165049) | human gut metagenome | biome: ENVO:00009003; feature: ENVO:2100002; material: ENVO:00002003... | reverse complement strand
GAACCAAAAAGGGATCATGTTAAAAGAGAGCTATGTAAATGGCTCTTTTTTTATGGAAAAAGGTATGCAGGATGCTAAGCCCAGACTTAACAGGCTGGTAGAGAGCTTTTTACAGCAAATAGGCAGAGAGATAGAGGGAGGTAGCTTATGAGATTGCTTAATAGTGTATGCAGGGTTATAGCCTCCGCTTATTCTGGGGTGCCAGTGCATATAGAGGAGGTTCCTAATAACTTTGAGCGTAACAGCTTTTATGTAACGCTGGCTACAGGCAGTAGCGAGCTAAAAAATATCAATGTGTATGAGGATGATCCGATATTCCAGATTGTTTACTTTGCGAAAAGAAACGAGGCTAATCAAGTGGTAGCGGAAAAACTCTATGAGGTAAAGGAGGAGCTTAAAAGGCTTTTCCTCCTTAAGAGGGTTGTACCTGTGATCCCTTTAGCTGGAGTAAAGGAAAAACCCAGATATGCAAAGATAGAGAATTACTCCGATGATGTGAGGGTTAGTGAGGGGGCTTTATATGTAAAGATCACTCTCAACTTTACAGAGGATGTACCTGTAGAGGATAACTATGAGCTTATCGGAGATGTGGATATTGAAACAAAGACAGTAACAAATGGATAGGAGGTTAAACAGAATGGGATTACCAGATATTATTATTGAGTTTTCCAAAAAGGCGGTAACAGCCATCCAGAACGGATCTACAGGTATTGTAGGTATCATGCTTAAGGATGCCAAAAATAAGGGGGCTATGGTGCTCCGTAGCGTGGATGAGATCCCTACTGGAGATAGTGCTTTTAGTGCAGAGAATACCGCTTATATTGAGAGGGCGTTTATCGGCTCTCCATCTAAGGTAATTATCTACACGATGGATAAAACAGCAGAGAGTTACGATGAGGCTACAAAGTATTTTGCTACACAGAAAGTAAATTACATTGTAGGAGCTCCAGATCTTACCACAGAGGAGGCTACTAAGCTAGCTACATGGGTTAAGGGTATCAGAAAGAACTCTGTACGCAGACCTGTAGCAGTACTCCCTAAGACCGCTGGAGATAGCAGGGGCGTTATTAACTTTGAGGTAGTAAACAGCTCCGCTACAGATAAGATCGAGGTAGGAGAAAAGCAGTACACAGAGGCGGAGTACTGTAGTAGAATTGCTGGCTTGTTAGCTGGCTTAGATCTCAGAGTATCCGCTACCTATAAGCCTCTTACTGAGGTAACAGCTATCCCTCTGGTAGATAGTGATGAGGAAGTAGATACCGCTATTGATGCTGGTAAGCTCACTCTCTATAACGATGGAGAGCGTGTTGTAATTGCAAGAGGTGTAAACTCCCTCACTACAGTTACAGAGGTAGAAACAGCAGATCTCCAGAAAATCAAGATCAATGCTATACAGGATCAGATTGAGGGAGATATTTACAGCACTATTAACAAGAGCTACATCGGTAACTACAGTAACTCTTATGATAATAAGTGCTTACTGATTACAGCTATCAAGGGCTACCTTAGAGGGCTGGAGGCTACAGAGGGTGGTAAGGGCTGGCTTAAGGCAGACAGCTCTACTATGGAGATCAATGTAGCTAAGCAGAAACAGTACTTAGAGAGTATCGGAGTAGATACCTCTGAGATGGATGAGCAGGCTATTAAGGAGGCTAATACAGGCTCTCATGTATTCCTTAAGGGTACTATCTCTATCTTAGATGCTATCGAGGATGTAGATATTTTCATCAATAAGGATTAAGGAGGTAATTACAGATGGCAGTAGAAACAAAGCGAATTTGTAACGGTACCTTTGGAGAGCTCTGGTTAGACGGAGATTATGTAGGAGAGTGCTATAAAGCACAGGCAAAGGTAGAGTTTACAAAAGAGGAGATTAAACAGTGCGGTACTTTCTTCACTGATAACAAGGTTGTCGGATGTAAGGGTACAGGATCTCTTACTATGCACAAGGTAAATTCCAGAATGGCTATTAAGGTAGCTAACATGGTTAGAAATAAGCAGGATGTACGCTTTACGCTTATCAGTAAGTTAGCGGATCCAGATGCTTACGGTGCAGAGCGTGTAGCTATCACAGGAGTACAGATGGATGATCTTACTCTCTTTGATTGGGAGGCTCAGAAACCTCTTGAAACAGAGGCTCCATTTACCTTTACAGGCTATGAGTACTTAGATCAGATTACTCCTCAGTAAGAGTTATAAGAGTGCAGTTTGGGGAGGGTAAAACCTCCCCTTATTTTTATTATATGAAAAATTAAGGAGGGCTATACAATGGCTACAAAGAATGTAAATACAGAGGCAGTACAGGCAGAGGAAACAGAAAAGAAAGAGGCGGTTAATATCTTAGATCTCCTCTTAGGATCCGATGTAGGAGAGATTAAGCTCCCTACTAAGGAGGTAGAGATTACCAGATTATCACAGGTATACGGTGCTCCATTTATCCTCACAATTAAGGCGATTACTCCAGCTAAGTTTGAGGAGATACAGGATATGAGCATTGATGTAAAGGGCAAGGATGCAGATATTGATATTACCCAGCTCCAGCTCTTTACAGTAATCGAGGGTGTAGTAGATGCTACAGGTGCTCCGATGTTTAAAAACAAGGAACTTATGAGTAAGTTTAAGGTATCTACTCCTAAGGATCTGGTAAGAGCGATCTTACTTTCTGGAGAGATCGCCAAGATTTACGGAGAAATTTCTGAGCTGGCAGGTTTCGGAGATAATGCGGTTAAAGAAGTAAAAAACTCATAAGTACAGATGGGCTTACCCAGATGATGTACTACTACTGGAAACACGGTAGAGTACTCCCATCTGTATTTTATAAATTGCCTAGAGGAGAGCTCTTAGTATTACAGGCTTTTTATGAGCAGGAGATAGATGATAATAACAAAGAGCTAGAGAGGGCAAATAAGAGTAATAGTGTTATGTACAATATCAATCTACTCACATAGAGGAGGTGGCATATATGGCGGTAGAGTTTGGTGCAAAACTTTATTTAAAAGATAATATGTATGCTACCCTTAAGAAAAATCTAGGTTTACAGCGTGAATTTTCGGAGCAGGTAGATAAAACTAATGCGAGTATGCAACAGATGGGGCGTACAAGGGTTAATGCTACTATCAATGCTACGGATAACGCCTCTGGAGTAGTAGAGAGCGTTAGACAAACTGTAAATAGTGTAGGCAATACAACAGTATCCCCAGAGGTATCCTTACAGGATAACGCCTCTGGGGTTATTGGTGCTATACAGGATACCTTAGATACCGTCAATACTACCACAGCTACTCCAGAGGTGGAGGTAGAGGATAATGCCTCTCCTACTATCAGCGAGGTAGAGAGTAGAGTGCATAGGCTGGGGAATGTGAGAGCATTAACCAGAGCAGAGGTAGACGATCAAGCTACAGAAAAGGTAGAGAGAATAACCCAGAGGATCAAGGATCTTACTAAAAAGGTATTCTCTCCAGTGATTAAGCTAAAGGATCTCACGGTTAGTACAGTAGGCAAGATTAAGCAGAGGCTTAAAGAGATAGCCACTACTTTTACTCCTATTGTAAAAATCAGAGATCTAGCCTCACAGGGCTTAGCTAAAATCAAAAATACCTTAGGTGGGCTACGAGATAAAGTTACCTCTGTAGCGGTAGGGATCCACGATAGAGCTACATCTGGACTAAATAAAATAAGGGTAGGTGTACGAACAGTAGGAAAGCTGGTGGCTAAGCCTTTTATTTCTGTTAGGGATAAAGCCACAAGTGGGATCACAAAGGTTAGAAACTCCCTAAAATCCGTAGGGAAAACAGTAGCTAAGCCTTTTGTTACTTTGAGGGATAAAGCAAGTGCTCCTCTGGGTAAGGTAGGCGGTGTACTGAAATCTGTAGGAAAGACGGTAGCAAAACCTTTTATAGCAGTAAAAGACGGTGCTAGTAAGATCCTCCACGGTATAGGCAGTAGCTTAAAATCCATCGGTAATATGTCTGTAAAGGCTATGGTAGCGGTAAAGGATGGAGCTAGTGCTGTACTGGGTAAGATCGGTAGTACACTTAAGAGCCTTGCAAAAGGCGTAACAATCGCTGTAGGAATTGCAGGAGCAGGAGCTACAGCTCTTATGGGTAAATCCTTAGGAGAGGGAGCTAAACTACAGCAAAGTATAGGCGGTGTGGAAACACTGTACACAAAGACTAATAGCGATGGTAGTACAGATACCTCAGCGGTAGATAAGATGTTACAGTATGCTAATCAAGCATATAAAACTACAGGCTTATCCGCTAATGAGTATATGGAAAATGTTACCTCATTTAGTGCCTCTCTTTTGAGTGCGTGTGCAGGAGATACAAATAAATCCGCTGAGATTGCTAACAAAGCTATGATAGATATGGCGGATAACGCTAACAAGATGGGTACTGATATGGGATCCATCCAGAACGCTTATCAAGGCTTTGCAAAGCAAAATTACACGATGCTGGATAACCTTAAGCTGGGTTATGGCGGTACTAAGGAGGAGATGGATAGGCTCCTTAAGGATGCACAGGCTATCACTGGTACTAAGTACGATATAAACAACTTAGCGGATGTATATACAGCTATCGGAGTAATACAGGATAAATTAAATATCACAGGAACCACAGCAAGAGAGGCAGAGCAGACCTTTAGCGGATCTTTTGCGATGATGAAAGCCTCAGTTACTAACCTCTTAGGTAATTTATCTATAGGGGATGGAGAGGCAGTAGCTAGAAGTATGGGAGAGCTGGTAGAGAGTGCAAGTACCTTTTTCTTTGGTAACTTTATACCGATGCTCCAGACGATTTTTAGCAACTTGCCTACAGCAATAGGAACAGCGGTAGAAAAGGTAGCTCCTCAGATTAAGGAAAATGTATTACCACTCCTTACATCTATCAAGGATGCAATCTTTACAGGGATGGGTAATATCGGTATTGATACTGGAGCATTACAAGCTATTTTCGATCAGCTTTTTAATGTAAAGGTAGACGGTGGCGGTATTGCTAGTATGTTCTCTGGTCTTAAGGATGGAATAGTACAGGCGATCAATACGATCTTACCTATCATCCCTCCGATTATCTCAGCGGTACAACAGATAGCTCCTGTAGTAGGGCAGGTAATTAGTACGATTATGAGTGGTGTATCTCAGATCATCCCTTATATTGTGCCAGTGATCCAGACTATTACTAATATCATCGTAACAGCTATGCCAGTGATCCAACAGATCATTACAGTAGTGGTAAATGCGATTGTAGCTATTATGCCTACATTGAGCTCTATCTTTACTTTTGTGGGAAACGTGATCCAGCAAGTACTTACCATGATCGGTAATCACATGGGATTATTCCAAACTATTGTATCTGTAGTAGTAACAGTAGTATCTACTGTATGGCAGACCTTAGCCCCTATAATCAGTGCGGTAGTAGATGTGATCCTTACGGTGGTAGATGGACTACTTACAGGAATTGAAACAGTATTCAATTTCTTAGCTCCATACATCTCTCAGATCTGGGGTAGTATCTGTGGATTTTTCGACAGTGCAAGCTCTACGATTACCACTATCGTAGAAACCATTAAGAGTGTATTTCAAGGCTTATTTGATGCGGTATCCACTATTTTCGGTGGTATCTCCAGTGCTGTATCTACAGCGATCGGAACCGTAACAAGTGTAATAAGCGGAGCGATAGATGCTATCAGTGGTTTTGTTGATAAGATTGGTGGAGCGATCAGCAAGGCTAAGGAGTTTGTAGGAGGTATCGGGGGTAAGGTTAAGAGTGCTTTAGGTTTTGCCTATGGTAAAGACAGAGTACCATACGATAATTACCCAGCTATCCTCCATCAAGGAGAGAAAGTCTTAACCAGAAATCAAGCAGATCAGTATGAGAGGCGTATGAGTACCAGAGGTGTACAGCTTAAGGATGTTACACCTATAGACAGGGATCCAGATGATCCACAGGATAATAACGGAGGTACAGGAGGTACAGGAAATCCACAGGATAGCGATCTACCTAAGAGCGGTGGTATCGGATCTGTAACGATTGAAAAATTGGCGGATACGGTAATCATTGAGAAAGAGGCAGATACAGATAAGGTAGTTTCTGATATGGTGGCAAAATTCAAAAAGTTGTTACCTAACATGACTTAAGAGAGGAGGGATCACTTTGGAGTTTTGGTTACAACAGAATAAGGATAAGTTTCAATTACCTGTAAAACCATCCGATTACACGGTATCCGTATCACACAAAAATACGGTAGTAAATGTAATACAGGTAGGAGATGTAAACCTTATCGGTAACACAGGCTTAAGAGAGATCTCTCTTAAGTCTTTTTTTCCAGCAAAAGATTATAACTTTAGCAATAATGCAGGGCGTAAACAGCCCTTAACTTATGTAGAGAAGATCGAGAGCTGGAGAAAGTCTGGTACTCCTATTAGGGTTATCATTACAGGCACTCTTAACATGGAGGCTACAGTAGAGAGCTTTGTGTGGGGAGAGCAGGATGCTACAGGAGATATTTATTATACCTGTAATATAAAGGAGTACAAAAAGATAAAGACAAAGAGAGCTACCGTTACTATAGCTACTGTAAAGCCTACAGTAAGGGCTACAAAGCCACAGGCTACTAATACAGCCAGAACATACACGGTAAAGCGTGGAGATTGCCTCTGGAAGATAGCTAAACAGTTTTACGGTAGTGGAGCTCAGTACACTAAGATCTACAATGCTAACAGGGATAAGATAAAAAATCCTAATCTTATCTATCCTAATCAAGTATTAACTATCCCTTAGGAGGTGGTAAGAGTGATAGTAGTGCATAAGAATACAGACATTACAGAGTATGTATCCTCTATGAGCTGGGGTGGTAGCAGAACAGAGGTAGCCAGAAAGTTAGAGCTACACATTGTAAACGCCCCCTTAGATAAAAATATTACTCCTCTTACCATCAACTTAGCGGATCCTGTTTATCTATTTGAGGATGATGGAAAAACAGAGCTCTTTAGGGGCTTTGTGGTAGAGAGGGAGGCAAGTAGTACCACAGGTACAGTTACTTATACCTGTTATGATCTTCTTTTCTATACCATCAAGAGTAACGCCACTTATAATTTTAGCTCTAAAACAGCGGAGGCGATAACTCAGATGGTATGTGATGATATGGAGATCCCTGTAGGCTCCTTAGCCCAAACAGGGCTAACACAGAAACTCATAGTACAGAATGTATCTATCTATGAGATTATTATGAGAGCCTATACACAGGCGTACCAACAGAACGGAGTAAGCTACAGAGTGGTAGCTAAAAAAGGCTACCTCAATGTAGAGGAAATGGGTAAGGTGGTATGCAGTATTGAGATCACGGAGGATAGCAATATTACCAGCTCTAACTATAAAGAGAGCATTACTAACATGGTTAATAAGGTTCGTATTTATGACGGAGAGGGTAAACCACAAGGAGTAGTACAAAATGATGCAGATGTGAAAAAGTACGGTATATTCCAACAGACCTACACTAAAGAGGAGGGCAAGGATGCTACTACCACAGCTAAGAGTATGTTTAAGACGGTTGAAAAAACCTTTACTCTGGAATGTGTAAACCTCAATGAGGCAGTAACAGGAGCAGGGGCGGTAGTAAGAGATAGCTCTACAGGGCTCAGCGGTGTAGTGTGGATAGATGCAGATACTCACACATGGCAGAATGGAGTAGCTACCATGAGCTTAACAGTAACTTTAAAACAAATGATGGATACTAAGGAGGGATAGCATGGCTGGTACTGGGGATAACATGAAAAACGATCATCAATATGCAGAAGTGCTAGAGATGATGAGATCACAGGGAGCTAAAGATAATCCTACCTTAGCCCAGATAGGAGTAATGCAAAGCTCTAACAGCGTAAAGATAGATGATCTGGTACTCAATGCTGAGGATCTGTATATAGCAGATTACTTAGTAGCAGGGTATACCAGACAAATAAAAGTACCTTATGTAGCTGGAGTATCTGTGGATACTACACAGAGTAACGGTTTTGCCAGTAAGGATAACCCAGATCCAGATACTAGAGTATGGAAACAGAGCCAGATAACCTATACCGATGGGCTTAAAGCTGGGGATATGGTGCTGGTACAGAAACTTAATGATAATAACAAGTATGTAATCATAGCAAGGGTGGTGGAGGCGTAAATGAGTTTATTTCCTTTTGCAACAACAGAGGATCTTACTCTAGCGGATCAAGAGGTAACAGCCTCCTCTATCCGTGAGTATGAGATCGACTTTGAAAAAGGCACACTCACAGGGAGGATAGTAACTGGTGTAGATGCTCTTTGTGTGTGGGCTTACTTAGCTCTTAAGGCTAAGAGATACCGCTGGATTATTTATAGCTGGGGTTATGGAGATGAGGTTTATGATCTTATCGGATATAGCTACAGTGAGGAATACCTTAACAGTGAGGTAAGGCGGTATATGGAGGAGTGCTTATTTGAGAATGAGCATATAACAGGAGTACAAGATCTGGAGGTATCTCAGATTAAAGATGTACTCCATATAAAATTTACTCTGGTAACAGATGTAGGTAGTAAGGAGGTGGAAATGGATGTATGAGGATCAGACATACGAAAATATATTAGATAGATCCCTAGCAAGGGTGGCAAGTGATGTAGATAAGCGTGAGGGCTCCGTTATTATGAACGCTATAGCCCCTGTATCCGCAGAGCACGCAGATGTATATATCCAGCTAGGTAATATCGTAAATAATGGGTATGCAGATACCGCAGTAAGAGAGTTTCTAATCCTCCGCTGTAAGGAGAGAGGTATTATCCCTTATGAGGCTACTAAGGCTACTCTAAAGGGTAAATTTAATATGGAGATCCCTATAGGATCCAGATTTAATCTGAATGAGCTTAACTATGTAGCCACAGCATTTATGGAGAGTGCTGATGGTTATTTTTATTACCAGATGGAGTGTGAAACAGAGGGTACCAATGGTAATAAGTTTTTTGGAGATCTTAGCTCCATTGAGTACATTGATAAGGATCTTACTGGAGAGCTTACAGAGCTCCTTATCCCAGCGGAGGATGAGGAGGATACAGAGACTCTAAGGACACGATACCTTAACTCCTTTGATAGTAACCCTTTTGGCGGTAATAAGCAGGATTATGTAGAGAAAACCGATGCTCTGGATGGTGTAGGAGGTACAGTAGTTATCCCTGTGTGGAATGGAGGAGGCACTGTTAAGTTAATCATTATCAATAGTGATTTTGGAGTAGCATCTAGCACACTGGTAAAAGCGGTGCAGGAGGCTATAGATCCAGATCCACAGGGTACAGGTAGTGGCATAGCTCCTATAGGGCATACCGTAACAGTAGTATCCGCTGTAGGTAAAACGGTAAGCATAAAATCCAGAATAACTCTAAATGATGGCTACCAGTGGTCGCAGGTAAAACCTAAGGCGGAGGAAACTCTGGAGGCGTATTTTTTGGAAATGCGTAAGAACTGGGAGAAAGGTAACTTAGTAGTGCGTATCTCTCAGATAGAAAACAGGCTCCTTAATCTGGATGGGATCTTAGATGTGGCGGATACACAGCTAAACGATGTAGCCAGTAACTTAGCCTTAGCACAGGAGGAGATACCTCTGTTAGGAGGTGTTTATATTGGCTAGAGAGATTGATTTATTAGGCTATTGGATGCCTGTACTCCGACAGCTTAAAGAGTTTAAGGAGATAGCAAAGGCGGAAACGCCAGAGCTTAAGTACATCCTAGAACAGATTGAGCGTACTCTTAACAATATGTTTATTGAAACAGCGGATGAGTACGGTATTAAGCGTTTTGAGGATATGATGGGTATTTACCCAGAGGCAGGAGCCAGCCTAGAAACAAGGCGTTTTAATGTGCTGGTTAAGTGGAATGATAAAGTACCTTATACGGAAAAAGAGCTTTATAACAGGCTTATTAGTATCTGTGGAGATGATAACTTTAGCGTTAATCCAGATTATAAAAATTATTTTTTAGAGATTATAACTCATTTAGGGATAGAGGGGGCGTTTGATACGATCTCCTCTATTTTGCAGGATATGATCCCCTGTAATCTGGTGCTGGATCTTAAAAACACTTTGGAGGAGGGAAATACAACTCCTTTTAGTGTGGCGGTAGTATCCTGTGTGGCTATGAGGTATCAGATCACAAACGATATTAACCCTAAGGTAGCTACAGAGAGCCCTATGTACTACGGTGTAGGCTTAGGTAGAGCTGGTACTCACATTATCACTCACGATATAAAGAGTACTGTAAATAAGAGCTCGGATCTCAATGTAGCACAGGCATTATCTACAGGAGGCTCCTCTGGAGCTATCACAATGGATATAGCTGTAAAGGATGAGGTAGAAAGCCCTCATTATGAGGGAGTAGGCGTTGGAATGGCGTTTACAAAAATCATTACCCATGATATTAACAGCAAAACAACTAACAGCGGTAATACTACTGTAGCAAGCCCTGTAAACACAGCTACAGTTATTACAATAAATTAAAGAAAAGGAGTGTGATAAAATGGGTGCTTTTAAGAGTGCAGTAATCACAAAAAAAGGACAGGAACTCTTAGCAAAAGTGGTAGCAGGTACTACTAAGCTGGAGTTTACTAAGATCAAGGTATCCGATACTAAGTTATCTGGAGATCTGGCAAGTATGACAGGTATCGGTACTATCAAACAGGAGGAAAAGGTAGCCTCTGTAGTGAGAAAGAATGGATCTAATGTTACAGTATCCGCTAGTTTCTCTAATCAGACCTTAGGGCAGGGTTATTATGTAAGAAACTTAGGACTTTATGCAAATGATCCACAGGCTGGAGAGATCCTCTATAGTATCTCAGTAGCAGATGAGAGTACCGCTACAGCGGATTATATGCCTCCATTTAATGGTATCGGTGTAAGCTCCCTCATGGTGGATCTTGTAACAGCGGTATCTAATGCCTCTAGCGTAAAGGTAAACGTAGATCCTACCGCTGGAGCCACAGTAGCCCAGATTGTTAATTTACAGGAGCAGATTGACGATGTTAAGAGCTTTGTAGGCTATGAGAGCTCCGATGTATACGGTGTGGAGATTGATTTTCCTAATAGGCGGTTTACCAGAATTGCAGGAGCAGAAAATCTTACCGCTGGAGCTGATTTTGATAAGCTCAATCCGTGGGGCGGTAGAAAGAGATGTATCTTAGCTGATGATGGTACAGTACTTGCATACAGAGGAGAAACAGGATACACAGAGGCAGGAGCTACTACTGTAGAGCTTAAAAAGACAGTAGACGGAGCAGAAAAAACCTATGCTAGTGGTACTAAGGTACAGGTAATGGTAGAACAGCCTGTATTTTATGTTAAGGCTGTACCTGTAAGCTCTAAGAACGCTACTAGCGGTAAGGGTAAGCAGTACACTAAGGGTAGATTTTATATCAGCCCTACACCTAAGGCAGGATTTACAGCTCCTAGAGCCTTTTACGATAATCACGGTATCGTACAGGATAAGATCTATCTCTCAGCGTTTGAGGGCTGTATTTATGATACAGATGCTAAAAAGTATCTTACAGCGGATGAGCAGGTAGCGGATTTTGCTACAGATATGCTCTCATCTATCGCAGGTGTTAAGCCAGCCAGTGGACTTACACAGAACCTCACTAGAGCAAACGTAAGAAAGCTCTGTGCTAACAGAGGTACAGGATGGGAAAGTCATAGTATTTTTGCTATGGCGGTTACAGAGTGGCTCCTTATGATTGAGCATGCTAGTTTAGATGCTCAGCGTAAAGTAGGTAGAGGCGTTTGTGATTTTACCGATGATGGTAAAACTAATATGGCTGTCTCTTATACACATCTCCGAGCCCACGAGACAGGCAGAAATCTCGT
>ENA-OZZB01000290-OZZB01000290.1-human-gut-metagenome-genome-assembly--contig:-NODE-290-length-12094-cov-3.441150_pt1 | contig 12094 bp, 7 predicted proteins | sample MGYA00244936_ERZ654144 | MGnify/ENA primary metagenome ERZ654144 (study PRJEB26926, sample SAMN06165049) | human gut metagenome | biome: ENVO:00009003; feature: ENVO:2100002; material: ENVO:00002003... | reverse complement strand
GCGGTCAGCTGATCGAAGATCTTGTTGTTCTTGGGCTGCTGCCAGTCGTACTCCATGTTATAGCTGGGGTCGATGGACTGCAGATACTCGATGAACAGAGGCAGAGCGGTCTTGCCGCGGCTGGAGTTGCCGACGCCGTAGAACATCTTGCCGTTGGACTCTTCAATGGCCTTCTTCGCCAGCTCTTCAAGGGTCATGCCTTCGGCTTCCTTGATGATCTGCTGGGTCGCAGTCAGATTTTCGGGCTCGGCAGCGGGCGTTTCCTCTGCGGGAGCCTCGGTGGTTTCGTTGGTTTCAGTGGTTTCAGTGGTTTCGGTCGTCTGGGTATCTTCTGCGGGAGCGGTCGTGTCAGCCGGGGTCGTCGCCGGAGCGGCAGCGCAGGCAGCCATGGACAGAACCATCACAGCAGCCAGCAGAAGCGCAAGCATCTTCTTCATTCTGATATTCCTCCTGATAAAAATTTGAATTCGTGCAGCAGCTAACGGGAGTTCTGCATCGTATGCTCTCATTTTACGGTGTTTCTGCACAAAAGAACAGTGGACAAATCTGCGATTATTTGTGATTCTCTGCGATAATTTTAAAAATTCAATGAAAACCGAGCCGGAGATGTGTTATAATCAGGGCAAAATAACAGAGAGTTTTGTTCTCGCTGCTACAGGACACGGAAACTATGAAACACATACGCATTCTGATATTATGTATAGCATTCGCTCTTCTGACCGGCTGCGCGCCCGCCGCACAGGATACAGCCGCCTACGCGCCGGATGAATCGGAGCGTCTCGTTCTGTACACCTCGCACAAAAAAGAGGTCTGGTGGCCGATCGTCAAGGAATTTGAATCGCGCACCGGAATCTGGGTCGAGGTCGTACAGGGCGGCACAAACGAACTGCTTGAGCAGCTGCAAAAGGAGCAGGACGCACCACGGGCCGACGTGATGTTCGGCGGCGGCCGGAAGCAGGTCACGGACGCCATGCGGGCGTATCTGCGCGGCAGCGGCGCGACGCTTATCGAGCAGGATGCCGCGGCGTTCCGCGCTTACGACGGCAAAGGCCCCGTGTGGTCGCTCTTCGCGCAGGGGAACATGAGTTACGACCTCGACCGGAACGATGCCGAACAGCCGTCGCTGGCCGAGATGACGGCCAAGGCGCTGGAGGTGCTGGACAGGCATGAAAACGGCTTTTTCCTGATGGTTGAGGGCAGCCGCGTCGATATGGCGGCGCATGCCAAGGACCCCGTGGGGGTGATTACCGAGATGCTGGCCTTCGACAAGGCCGTGGGCGTGGCGCTCGATTTCGCCCGCCGCGACGGGCGGACGGCCGTTGTCATCATGCCCGACCACGGCACTTCGGGGCTGAGTTTCGGCGACGGGGCCTATAAGGATTACGCCTCCAAGGGACTCGATTCGGCCTATATGAATATCTCGAAGGTGCGCCGCACGGCTTCGGGGCTGGAAAAAATACTGCTCAAGGCGCGGCCGGAACAGATCCGGCCCCTGTTCCGCGAATACACGGGCATCGAGCTTACGGACGATGAATTGGCCCTGCTCCGGAGTTCGCGCAATTATACCGAGGCCGACTACATGAAGGTCGCCAACAGCGTGAACATGGTGTCGAGCATCGCCCGCATCGTGACCTCCCGCACCCATTTCGGGTTTCTCAGCGGCAGCCATACCGCCGAAGACGTCTTTCTGGCGGCTTACCACCCGGAGGGCGACCTGCCCGTGGGGCGCAATACCAATACGGAGGTCCATGCCTACATGGCCGACCTGCTCGGTTTGGAGCGTCCGTTGGCTGAATTGACCGGCGAACTGTTCGCACCGCATACCGAGGTGTTCCGCGGCGCGAAGTGCTCGATTTCGGCGGCCGAAGGGCAGATGCCCTGCCTGACGGTTCGCAAGGGGCGCCGTACGCTGCGCGTACCGGCCTACGGTTCGGTCGCCTACCTCGACGGCAAGCCCCTGAAACTGCGCTCGGCAGTGGTCTATATCGACCGCAACGACACGTTCTACCTGCCGCGCGAGCTGGGCGAAAAATTCTGACCCGGCAAACTCTTCCGGCGGTCGGCGCGCATTGGGACGGTGTCCGGCAAACTCTTCCGGCGGCTTTCGGGACCCATTCCGGATTTATACGGCCCGCTCCGGACTTCGGTGAGAAGTCCCGGAGCGGTTTTTTTTCGGGGCGGAGGTTTAGGATTTCGGGCGGTTTTGAGGGATAACCGCTTTTTCTTGTTATATTTGTGACTCAAATAAAAACCTCAACTTATGAAAAAATCGTGTGTTTTGGTCAGCGGCGGCGCCGGTTATATCGGTTCGCATACCGCCGTGGAACTGATAGGCGCCGGTTACGACGTGGTGATCGTCGATAATCTTTCGAACAGCGACATGAACGCCGTCGAGGGAGTCCGCAGGATCACGGGCGTCGAAGTGCCGTTCGAAAAGGCGGACTGCTGCGACCGCGACGCTTTCCGCAAAGTGTTCGAAAAGTACGACTTCGACTCGGTGATTCATTTCGCGGCGTCGAAGGCCGTGGGCGAGTCGGTCGGCAAGCCGCTGGAATACTACCGCAACAACCTCGTTTCGTTTATGAACGTCATCGACCTCATGCGTGAGTTCGGACGTCACAACATCGTCTTCTCGTCGTCGTGTACGGTTTACGGCGAGGCCGACAAGCTGCCCGTGACGGAGCAGACGCCCCGCAAGCCTGCGACCTCGCCCTACGGCAACACCAAGCAGATGTGCGAGGACATCCTGCGCGATTCGCTGGCGGCCTACGACGGTATGAAGGGCATCGCCCTGCGCTATTTCAACCCCATCGGCGCGCATCCTTCGGCCCTGATCGGCGAACTGCCGCGCGGCGTGCCGCAGAATCTGGTCCCCTACATCACGCAGACGGCCGCGGGACTCCGCGAGTGCCTTTCGGTCTTCGGCAACGACTATCCGACGCCCGACGGCTCGAACATCCGCGACTATATCGACGTGGTGGACCTCGCCAAAGCCCATGTGACGGCGATCGCGCGCATGATCGAGGGCAAGAACAGGGAGAAGTACGAAATCTTCAACATCGGCACGGGACGCGGCGTTTCGGTGCTCGAACTGGTGCGTAAGTTCGAAGAGGTGAACAACCTGAAACTCAACTACAAGATCGTGGGCCGCCGTGCGGGCGACATCGTGGCGATCTGGGCCGATCCGTCGTATGCCAACGACGAACTGGGTTGGAAGGCCGAACGTTCGCTCGACCAGACGCTGGCTGCGGCGTGGAAATGGGAGAAGCATATCCGCGGCATCGAATAACCGCCTCCGGCGTGCCGGACCGCGGCGCTGCGTTTCGGCGGCGAAAGCTGCCGGGAGTACTTCGGAAGCATGCGTTCGGATAAACTTAGGGAGGCCCCGGATTCCGGGGCCTCCCTCTGCTTAAAACATGCTGAAGTTTTCGGAAGGTTCGGTCGGTGAAGTGTTTTAAGCGTATGCGGTGCTAACTGTGCGTCAGGTCGGTGTTGTGGACGCCCAGCACGGCGCGGCCCGACGGGTCGTTCCTGTCGCGGAAGGCCGCGTCCCAAGCCAGCGCCTCGGCGGTGCTGCACGCCACGGAGGGCACCGAAGGAACGCACTGGGCCGCGGTCTGCGACGGGAAGTGCTCTTCGAAGATCGTGCGGTAATAGTACTCCTCCTTGTTGCGGGGCGGATTGATCGGGAACCGCTCGGCGGCGTGTTCCATTTCGCGGTCGGAGACCGCTTCGGAGGTGATTCGTTTCAGGGTGTCGATCCAGCCGTAGCCCACGCCGTCGGAGAACTGCTCCTTCTGCCGCCAGACGATCTCTTCGGGAAGCAGATCCTCGAAAGCCTTGCGCAGAATCCACTTTTCGATGCGTCCGTCCTTGGCCATTTTCGCTTCGGGACTGATGCGCATGGCCACGTCCAGAAACTCCTTGTCGAGGAACGGCACGCGCCCCTCGACGCCCCATGCGGAGAGCGATTTGTTGGCCCGCAGGCAGTCGTAGAGGTGGAGCTTGCCGACCTTGCGCACGGTCTCCTCGTGGAATGCGCGGGCGTTCGGGGCCTTGTGGAAATAGAGATAGCCGCCGAAGACTTCGTCGGCGCCCTCGCCCGAAAGCACCATCTTGATGCCCATGGATTTGATGACGCGCGCCAGCAGGTACATCGGCGTAGACGCTCGCACGGTGGTCACGTCGTACGTCTCGATGAAGTAGATCACGTCGCGCAAGGCGTCCAGACCCTCCTGAATAGTATAGTGGATTTCGTGGTGCACGGTGCCGATCCGGTCGGCCACCTTGCGGGCCGCCGCGAGGTCGGGGGAGCCTTCGAGTCCGATGGCGAAGGAGTGGAGCCGGGGCCACCACGCCCGGTCGCGGTCGTGCGACTCGACGCGCCGGTCGGCGAATTTCCGCGCCACGGCCGAGATGATCGACGAGTCGAGACCTCCCGACAGCAGTACGCCGTAGGGCACGTCGGACATCAGCTGCCGCTTGACGGCCGCTTCGAGGGCGGCGCGCAGGGCCGGAATGTCGGCGCCGGTCTCTTTCACGGCGTCGTATTCGAACCAGTCGCGATCGTACCAGCGGACCATTTTCCCCTCTTTGCTCGACCAGTAGTGGCCCGGCAGGAAGGGTTGGATCGTGGTGCAGACCCCTTCGAGGGCTTTCAGCTCCGAGGCCACGTAGAACTGCTCGTCGCGGTCCCAGCCGATGTAGAGCGGGATGACGCCGATCGGATCGCGGGCGATCAGGTATTCGTCGTTTTCGATGTCGTACAGCGCGAAAGCGAAGATGCCGCTGATCTTTTCGAGCAGTCCGACGCCCATTTTTTGGTAAAGGGGCAGGATCACCTCGCAGTCCGAGCCTGTCCGGAAATCGTACTCCCCGGCCAGCTCGTCGCGGATTTCCCGATGGTTGTATATCTCGCCGTTGACGGCCAGCACCAGTTTCCCGTCGCGGCTGAAGAGGGGCTGTCCGCCCGACTGGGGATCGACGATCGAAAGCCGCTCGTGGGAGAGAATCGCCCGTTCGCCGCAGTAGACGCCCGACCAGTCGGGTCCCCGGTGGCGGATGTTTTTCGACATTTTCAGCACCTGCGTGCGCAGCGCATCCGATTTCTGCCGGATGTCAAACAGTCCTACGAATCCACACATTTTCTGTTCGTTTGTTGTCATGGAACCCTCCCTTGGAATAGGCGGTTCCGGGGTTTGTCAATAGGATAAGCCGGGCGTGCGGCGTGCGCCGCCGGCGGGCAGGCCGATGCCGGGGACGTACTTTGTGCCGCACCTCCCCGGCGTCGCCCGCATTGCGTCAGTTGTTTTCGGGGCGCAGCTTGCGCACCACGGCGCCGGTCTGCCACATCTCGCTCTCGCGCATCTGACGCAGCTCTTCGTCGAGCTTCTCGCGGTAGTCGGGCTTGCTGTTGAGGTCGATCGAACGCTGGGCCTCGTTGCCGGCGGCGACTTCGCGGTAAAGCTCCTCGAAGACGGGTTTCGTGGCGTCGCGGAAACGTTTCCACCAATCCAGCGCGCCGCGCTGGGCCGTGGTCGAGCAGTTGGCGTACATCCAGTCCATGCCGTTCTCGGCGACCAGCGGCATGAGCGACTGCGTCAGCTCCTCGACCGTCTCGTTGAAGGCTTCCGAGGGGGTGTGGCCGTTGGCGCGGAGCGTTTCGTACTGGGCGGCGAAAATGCCCTGAATGGCGCCCATCAGCGTGCCGCGCTCGCCCGTCAGGTCGGAGTAGACTTCGCGTTTGAAGTCGGTTTCGAACAGGTATCCCGAACCCACGCCGATGCCCAGCGCCACCACGCGCTCGAAGGCGCGGCCCGTGGCGTCTTGGAAAACCGCATAGCTCGAATTCAGTCCCCGGCCCTGCAGGAACATGCGCCGCAGCGAGGTGCCCGAACCTTTGGGGGCGATCAGGATCACGTCCACGCCGGCCGGGGGCACGATGCCTGTGCGTTCCTTGTAGGTGATGCCGAAGCCGTGCGAGAAGTAGAGCGCCTTGCCCGGCGTGAGGTGTTTTTCGATGGTGGGCCATACGGCGATCTGGCCCGCGTCGGACAGCAGGTACTGGATGATCGTTGCGCGCTCGGCGGCCTCTTCGATGCCGAAGAGCGTCTTGCCCGGCTCCCAGCCGTCGGCGACGGCCTTCTCCCAGCTCTTGCTGCCCTCGCGCTGGCCGACGATGACGTTCAGGCCGTTGTCCCTGAGGTTGAGCGACTGCCCCGGACCCTGCACGCCGTAGCCGATGACGGCGATGGTTTCGTTTTTCAGGACTTCGCGGGCCTTCTCCAAGGGGAACTCCTCGCGCGTAACAACATTTTCTTCGACTCCGCCGAAATTGATCTTTGCCATAATTAGTATGATTTAAAAGTGATTTGAATTCGTCTGCCGTCGGCTGCGTTCCAGCTCTTCGAGGTACTCGTTGAGCAGTTCGCGCCGCGATTTGATGATGGCCACGATGCCGCTGCGCACGAACTGCTGCACGCCGTAGGGCTGCAGCAGGCGGAACAGCTCCTTGGTCTCGGCCTTGTGGCCCGTCTTCTCGACCACGATGTAGTCGTCGTCGATTTCGAGGATGCGGACGTTGTGCTGGCGCACGAGGCGCTCGACGCTGCGGCTGCGCGTCACCTTGTAGAGGGCGATCTCCTGCTGCACCACTTCGTCGGAGGTGTAGACGAAGGTCTTCAGCACGTCGATCTTCTTTTCGATCTGCCGCACCAGCTTTTCGACCCGTTCCGGTCCGGTGCGGACGACGATCGTGAACTTATGGATGCCCGCCAGCGCCGACTCGGAGGTCGTGAGGCTCTCGATATTGACGTCGCGGCTGGTGAAAACCGTGGTGATCTGGTTCAGCAGACCCACTTTGTTTTCCGAAAATACGGTGATGATATACTCCTGTTCTTCCATTGCTCGTTCGGATTTTACTCCAGCCGGATCGCCGCGACGGGCGCGCCGGCCGGCACCATGGGAAATACGTTGTCTTCGCCCTCGACGCGCACTTCGAGCAGGTATGCACCCCGGCAGGCCTGCATCTCGGCGATGGCTTCGGAGAGCTCCCCGCGCCGCTCGACGCAGCGGTAGGCGATGCCGTTGCCGCGGGCGATCAGCCCGAAATCGGGGTTTGCCAGCTCGGTGAACGAATAGCGGCGGTCGTAGAAAAGTTCCTGCCACTGGCGGACCATGCCCAGAAACGAGTTGTTCAGCAGGACGATCTTCACGGCCACCTGCGACTGGAAGATCGTGCCCAACTCCTGAATGGTCATCTGCAGGCCGCCGTCGCCCGCGAAAAGGCACACTTCGCGGTCGGGGGCGCCCAGCTTGGCCCCGATGGCCGCGGGAAGCCCGAAGCCCATCGTTCCCAGCCCGCCCGAAGTCACCATGCTCCGGCTGCGGCGGAACCCGAAATAGCGGGCCGCGAACATCTGCTGCTGACCCACGTCGGTCACCAGCACCGCGTCGTTGTCGTAGGCGCGGGCCACGGCGGCGACCGCTTCGCCCATGCGGATACGGCCTTCGGCGGGATGGACCGCCCGGCGGATCACCTTCTCGTATTCGATCTTGTCGCAGGCGCGGAATTCGTCGATCCATGCCCGGTGGCTGCGGGCTTGTATGCGCCCGGTGAGCAGCGGAAGGGTCTGTTTCACGTCGCCGACCAGCGGCACGTCGGCCGGGACGATCTTGCCGATCTCGGCGGGGTCGATTTCGAGGTGGATGATCTTGGCGTTCGCCCCGAAACAGCCCGGATTGCCCGTCACGCGGTCGTCGAAGCGCATGCCCACGGCGAGGAGCAGGTCGCAGTCCCGGTTTTTGATGTTGGGACCGTAGTTGCCGTGCATGCCCAGCATGCCGACGTACTGCGGCGAGTCGGTCGGCAGGGCCGAAAGCCCCAGCAGGGTCGATGCGGCGGGCATGCCGCTCTTGTCGAGGAAGGCGCGCAGCTCCGCTTCGCCGCCGCTCAGGATCACGCCCTGTCCGATCATCGCCAGAGGCCGTTGTGCGGCGTCGATCAGCTTTGCCGCTTCGTCGATGCGCTCTTCGGAGGGTACCGATGCGGGGACATAGCTGCGGATCGAAGCCACTTTCTCGTAGCTGAACGGGGCCGTTCCGCACTGGGCGTCCTTGGTGATGTCCACGACCACGGGGCCGGGGCGGCCCGAACGGGCGATGTAGAACGCCTTGGCGATGGCGCCCGGAATCTCTTCGGTGCGCTTGACCTGACAGTTCCATTTGGTGACGGCCTGCGTGATGCCCACGAAATTGGTCTCCTGAAAGGCGTCGGTGCCCAGCAGCGACGAACCGACCTGCCCGGTCACGAGCACCAGCGGCGTGGAGTCCATCAGCGCGTCGGCGAGTCCCGTCACGGTATTGGTGGCGCCGGGGCCGGAGGTGACCAGACAGACCCCCACGCGGCCGCTGACGCGGGCGTAGCCCTGCGCGGCGTGTACGGCGCCCTGTTCGTGCCGCACGAGGATGTGGCGCAGGCGGTCGCGGTAGTCGTAGAGTGCGTCGTAGACGGGGATGATCGCCCCGCCGGGGTAGCCGAAAATCGTATCGACGCCCTCGCGCAGGAACGATTCGATCAGGGCCTGCGCTCCCGTGACGGAGGGACCGGGCTGCGGTTCGGACATGTTTGTTTGCGTCGTATCCATGATTGCTGCTGTTTTACTTATTCTTCATCGACGATGCGTACGGCGCCCTTGTCGGCCGAGCTGACCAGCTTGGCGTAGGCGCGCAGCGACGCGGGGACTTTGCGGTCGCGTGTGGCGGGGCGGAAATACTCCTGAGCGGCCATCCGCGCGGCGATTTCGGCGTCGTCTGCCAGAAGGCGTATCGAGCGACGCGGGATGTCGATCTCGATTTCATCGCCCGTCCGGACGACGGCGATTTCGCCCCCGGACGCGGCTTCGGGCGAGACGTGGCCGATCGACAGCCCCGACGTGCCGCCCGAAAAGCGGCCGTCGGTAATCAGCGCGCAGGCTTTGTCGAGGTGCTTGGATTTGAGGTACGACGTGGGGTAGAGCATCTCCTGCATGCCGGGGCCTCCCTTGGGGCCTTCGTAGCGGATGACGACCACGTCGCCCGCCTGCACCTCGTCGCCGAGAATGCCCTCGATAGCCTGTTCCTGCGATTCGTAGACCCGTGCGCGGCCGCGGAAAACGTGCAGCGACTCATCGACGCCCGCCGTCTTGACGATGCAGCCGTTGCGGGCGATGTTGCCCGTCAGCACGGCCAGTCCCCCGTCGCGGGAGTAGGCGTGTTCGACGTCGCGGATACAGCCCGTCGTGCGGTCTGCGTCGGGGGCGTCGTAATAGGAGTGCTGCGCCCCCAGTTCGCGGCTGTAAAGCCCCGCAGGGGCGCTTAGCCAGCGGCGCAGGGCCGCGTCGGTCAGCGTCTCGCTGCGCAGGTCGCAGGCGTCGATCGCTTCGCGGAGCGTCCGCCCGTCGATGCGCGGGACCGAGGTGTCGAGCAGGCCGGCGCGCGCCAGTTCGCCCAGAATGGAGAGGATGCCGCCGGCGCGGTTGACGTCCTGTATGTGATACTGCGAGTTGGGAGCCACCTTGCAGAGCACCGGAACCCGGCGCGAAAGGCGGTCGATGTCCTGCATCGTGAAATCCACGCCGGCTTCGCGGGCCACGGCCAGCAGGTGCAGCACCGTGTTGGTCGAGCCGCCCATGGCGATGTCGAGCGACATGGCGTTTTCGAAGGAGGCCTTGGTCGCGACCGAACGCGGGAGCACCGATTCGTCGCCCAGAAAATAGTAGCGTTCGGCGTTGCGGACGATCAGCGCCGCGGCGTCTTCGAACAGCCGGCGTCGGTTGGCGTGCGTGGCGACGATCGTGCCGTTGCCCGGCAGCGAGAGTCCCAGCGCTTCGGTCAGGCAGTTCATCGAATTGGCCGTGAACATGCCCGAACACGAGCCGCAGCCGGGGCAGGCGCAGCGTTCGACGCGCGCGATCTGCTCGTCGCTGCAGGCTTCGTCGGCCGCCATGACCATCGCGTCGATCAGGTCGATGTCCCTCCCGTCGAATTTGCCCGCCTCCATCGGCCCTCCCGACACGAAGACCGTCGGGATGTTGAGCCGCATGGCGGCCATCAGCATTCCGGGGGTGATTTTGTCGCAGTTCGAGATGCAGACCAGCGCATCGACCTTGTGGGCGTTGGCCATGTATTCGACGCTGTCGGCAATGATCTCGCGCGAGGGCAGCGAGTAGAGCATGCCGTCGTGGCCCATGGCGATGCCGTCGTCTACGGCGATGGTGTTGAATTCCGCGGCGAAACATCCGCAGGCTTCGATGCGCTGCTTGACATACTGCCCGATTTCGTGCAGGTGGACGTGTCCCGGCACCAGCTGGGTGAACGAATTGGCGATGCCGACGACCGGCCGCCCGAACTGTTCTTCGCGCATGCCGTTGGCGCGCCAGAGGCTTCTGGCGCCGGCCATGCGGCGGCCCGTCGTCGTGACGGCGCTTCTGAGTGTGTGTTTCATCTTCTCTCGTTTTTCGGCATGTCCGCTTCCGGCGGCGGGGCCGGATGTCAAAAAAGCCTTTCTCCGTCGGAGAAAGGCTTTTTTATAATCTTTCGAATATACGCATCACCTTTCTCCCGTTATCCTGTAGTGACGACGAGCAGCAGATTAATGACGTTATTGTTCGAATGATTCAGAGCGGTCATGGCCGGATTTCTGTGTTTGTTCCGTTTCAAAGATAAGTATATAAAATCAGACGTACAAATAAATTCCTAAAGAAATTTAATAATGTGATATTCCGGAAGCAGATCGCGCTCTCAGGTTTTTATTTTCAGGTCTTGCATGCTGTTTGCTTACAATTTGAAATCGCTATTTTTGGCTTTAAAACCGGTTTTAGGCCGATTTGCAAGAGTTCCATGCTCCGGAAGCTCTGAAATGTCTTACTGTTTTTATGTTATTATAGGTGTGTCCGGCCTTTTTGTGCTATTTGTTCCGAGTGAAAACCCTTCCTGATTATTCGGCGGGCATCTTACGAATCGTTACCTGATTTGGATATTAAATTTTTTTGTTTTATATTTGTCCCTGATGGATATGAAACGGAATCATACGATGTTCGGAGAGTGCGGGAACACCTGCGCTCCGACGACGTATGCCGCCCTCTCCGTTATCTTCACGACTGCCGCTACTACAACCCCTGTGGGGGTTTAGTTTGTTTTTTCCGTCAGAAGCATTTCCGTATGCACACCCGGCCAAGGCTGCCGGGGCGGAAACCCGGATTTTCAGTCATAGGCAGTTTAATTCAAAGAAGATTTTACCATGAAACATATCAAGGTTTTCGCCCCCGGAACGGTGGCGAATCTGGGCTGCGGCTTCGACATCATGGGCCTGACGCTCGACGGCGTGGGCGACCGGATCGAGGTCGCCGCCGAAGCGGGCGCGAGCGGGCTTGCGATCCGCAACGAGAGCGGGAAGAGACTCCCCGAAAAACCCGAAGACAACGTCATAACCCCGGCCGTCGCAGCCATGCTCGAAGCGTACGGAAAGCCCGTGCAGGTCGAGATCACGATTCTCGAAAAGATAGCTCCCGGAAGCGGCATCGGATCGAGCGCCGCCTCGTCGGCCGCCGCCGTCTACGGGCTGAACGAACTGCTGGGCCGCCCCTTTGCGGCGGAACGGCTGGTGGAGTTCGCCATGATGGGCGAAGCGCTGATCGGCGGCACGCCCCATGCCGACAACGTCGGGCCGGCCCTGCTGGGCGGCGTGGTGCTGATCCGCGGATACGGGCCGCTGGACATCATCCGCCTGCCGGTACCCGACGACTTTTTCTACGCCGTGGCGCATCCCGACATTGTGGTCGGCACCAAGGAGGCGCGCGAGGTGCTGCCCCGCGAGATTCCGATGGCGCATGCCGTCACGCAGTGGGGCAACGTCGGCGGACTTGTCGCCGGACTGGCGCTGGGCGACGTGGCGCTGATCGGCCGCTCGATGCACGACGTCGTCGCGGAGCCTTACCGCAAGGGGTTCATTCCCGGTTACGACCGTTTGAAGGAGGGGGTGCTCTCCGAAGGTGCTCTGGCCATGAACATCGCCGGATCGGGACCCTCGGTTTTCGCGCTGGCCTCCAATTACGAG
>ENA-OZZB01000287-OZZB01000287.1-human-gut-metagenome-genome-assembly--contig:-NODE-287-length-12206-cov-6.313554_pt1 | contig 12206 bp, 10 predicted proteins | sample MGYA00244936_ERZ654144 | MGnify/ENA primary metagenome ERZ654144 (study PRJEB26926, sample SAMN06165049) | human gut metagenome | biome: ENVO:00009003; feature: ENVO:2100002; material: ENVO:00002003... | reverse complement strand
CGGTAATCCGTCTTTAACTGACGGATTACACGGTTCTGGATAATCTGATAATAGATGGTACCTTCCTTTCCCGCTATGGTGGAAGGTCTGAATTTCACTTTGACACTGGCCATGGGCTTACTTTTTGGGTTCGTCCGTAATAGACTTGTCCTTGATGGACTTCGCCTTGCTGTCCAGTTCTCTCGCGGCCTGTTCTTTCAGCCGTGCCTGCTCGGTCAGAGTGGCCTTTCTCCGTACCGCTTCCTCGTAGGCTTCCACGTCCTCACGCATCTGTCCGATCCGTTCGTTATCCCGGTTCGGTCCAAAGAGGTTCTCAAGTTCTACAAGTTGCTCAGGGGTAACCTCTCCTTTCATCTTGACATAACGGTACTTCAGATCATTATCGGCCTGTACATTGTCAGTTCTCACCGAAAAATAGAGAGCCACGGACAAGACCACGATTGTTGCAAACATCACGAAAAAACTCCAAAGAGTGTAAGGGGATTCTATACTCAGGCTGAAATGATGGTTGATGTTGCTTGTCTTGACGGCATTCTTTCTGATTGTGTCATTGGTCTCACAAAACAAGGCTTCCACTTTCTCCTGGTGCTGACGCTGTTCATTACGCATTTCAGACAAGACCTGTCCAAGTCTTTCCTGTGACGAGTTTTTCCTGTCCATGGAAACCATATCGTTCTTAATGGCAGCAAGTCCCTCGTACAAGCGAGCCAACAAGTTGCGAAATGTCTCATGACTTTTCAGGACTTCATTCAGCACGGAGTCATCCTTTTCATTGTTAACTGTCGGGCTGTTACCTTCCGGTAAGGGAACGGACAGCCCGTTGATTTTGTTTTCGATTCTTTCCAGGCATCCAAAGATGCTCTCGATATATTCTTCCAATTTCATATTCCTGTAATTTTAATGTTCATGAATAATTTGAATGGGAAAGGACGGACTACAATCCGAAACCTGTCCTCTTTTGTCGCTTCTTCCTGCGTCTGCGCAAGAGTTCTTCTTGAGGCAACGGTTCTTCGGGAGCGGTACCGCTTGTCGGGCTGAACAGTCCCGGTCCCGTACTTTCGAGAAGATGACCTCCGTCCGGTATCCTTTGCTGCACCTTACGTTCGGATTCCTGTTGAGATTCCGAAGTCTTCCAACCCAGCCGGACATTCAGTCTGGCAAAGCTGAACTCCCGGCTGATCTGTGAAGCCTTGAAGGTCTGCCCGTCCTTGGTGAACCGGATTCCCTGTATGTCCTCCGGCCTTTTTATCTCCCTGGTACGCTTTACAAATTCCAGCCTGATGCCCCGGCGAAGCAGATAATCGTTGAATTCTTTCCATGTTCCGGAGTGCTTCAAAGCCGCCTTGACAGTATTGAAGATTTCGTATTTCACACGCTCCGAAGCATGGAGTTTCTCCACGTTGGTCTTGCCCTTGTCCTCGGCGTATGTCAACCCGTACCTGTCCTTAAGCAGTTTCGTGGCGATTTCATTACGCTTGTAATCGCCTTGGGAAGAGATTACCTTGCCGTCATACCCGATGCGGTTATAGACCAGGTGGCAGTGTGGGTTGTCCGTGTTATGGTGTCTTACCAGGATGAACTGGGTGTTCCTTATGCCCATCAGTTCCATGTATTCCCGGGCTATTTTGGCCATAAATTCATCCGTCAGCAGTGCCTTGTCCTCCGGCTTGAAGCTTAATGCTATATGCCCGACAGGCTGTTTTATCTTCGGATTAAGTTCACGCTGGTAGTTGAAACTGGCCGTTATTTCCCGGATATTTTCCAGCAGTACGCCGTCGGAGTCGATGATTTCCGCGCTGTCCTTGCCCATCACGTAACGGATACAGCCGCCGAAGGATTTCCCTTTCTTGATCTTGCCAATCATGACGGCCTCCTTTCTACGTGCCTGTACCGGACAATAATCTCCTTGAGCTTCAGCAGGAGTTCTGTCACCGTCCTTTGGGTACGGTGGAATCCGGCCTGATGGGACAGCCGGGTCAGCTGGTTCAGGTTGTTCGCCATACCCGTAAGGCTGCGTATGACGGCAGTTTCCTCGGCAGAGTGCCTGGCCGTTATCGTCGTCTCAAAGGCTGATGTGCGGAGAAATTCCGCCAGCGTGAGGTTAGCCTGTCTGCTGCGTCGGCATAGCCGCTCATAGTCTATCTTGGAGAATTTCACTGTAACGGCTTTGTTGAGTTTGCACACTCCGCTTACTTTGGGGCGTCCCCTCGGTCTGTTTTTCTTTCTGTCATTCATATTTTTTCTGTTTGATTTTTGATAGTTCTTTTTCTCACAATCTGCGACCACCGGGAGCGGATTGCCTCCACTCTTCGGGAGTGGAGCGAGGTTTTCGGGATGCCCGAAAGATAACCTCGCTAACTCCCAAAACTGAAGTTTTGTCCGTTACCCCCTCAGGTCGGCTACTGACTGTCTGAATACTGTAATGACTGGAGTCAGTAAGCAAGTCTGTCATTCCGGAAAATGTCACAACTTTCGCCACTGCTCGAAGTCTTCCGAGTAGATTTCAAGGTGTTGCCGGGCGATGTTTTCAAGCAGTCCTGAAACGCTCATTTTACGTCCTCCCAACCTGCGGACAAATTCGTCCAGCCTGTCACGTATCTCACCGCTAACAAACACGGGCTTGCGGTCTTCGATTCTCGGGACCTGAAGAAAGGCTTTCCGGTATTCGTCCAGGGAAAGTTTTCTCTGCCTGCTGCTTATACGACGTTGAGATACGGGAACGGCTTCCTCTTTTACGGTTGACAGTTCCTGGTTCTCGGATGTGGTGTCGGTCAGTTCTACCGTCCCTTCTGACTTCTCTTTTCCTATATCATTCAAGGATGATTCCCTGGCAGTCTCAATGCTGCCATCTGACGGGAGTATGAGTGACATATCCGTACCTGTCATAGCCTCCCATTCTTCTTTGGTCAATTTCTTTTTTGTTACCATACATTTTGATTTTAATCGGTTTACTCACTGGTCTCGGTGCGCACCTTGACTCGTTGTCGTGAGCAAAGGAAATGTGTATAGTGAACAGAATCAAGCAAATGGAGATACCGTGGCAATTATGTTACCCTATGCACAATATAGATTGGGCGGTCGGTGCTGCCTGCCGTGATTTGCCGGAGTGATTTCTACATACCGGATTACTCAAGCGGATTCCGTTTATAAAAAAGGCTCATTGGATGCAGTTGATATGTAACATGATGTCATTCCGGGCAACGCATCGTCACCGGTCTGAAAATCCATTGCAGTATGATTTCTACTGCTTTTATTTGCAGTGGGAACAGAAAAAACGGTCACATTTCCAGCCGAGAATAGGACGATGATACATGATGGAATATCGGCTGTAAAGGAACTGTTCTGTTCCGGAGTTTTGAATATATGTTTAACTGAAAATAATGAAGACAATGGAAATCATCAGCTTTGAAAAAAGGACTTTCGAGGAGATTGCCGCCAAGCTGGATCACTTCGTGCAGCGGGTGGAAAGTCTGTGCCGTGAACACGGCGGAAAGGAAACAAGTGAATGGATGGACAACCACGAGGTCTGCCGCAGGTTGCGTATCAGCCCGAGAACCTTGCAGACCTTAAGGGATAACGGGACGCTGGCCTTTACCAAAATCGGGAACCGGACTTACTACCGTCCTGACGATGTAGAACGGGTAGTCGGCAACGTGGAGGACAAACGCAAGGAAGCCCGCTGGAAAGGCAAGACCATTTAAACGAGTACAAAATGTATAATCCTATATCAAACGCGTATGAGTAATGAAATCAGAGAAAAGGACCATGAGTGGGTAAAAACGTTCCACTCGAATTTCGACAGGCTGCTGGCCCTGCTCGAAAAGTTATTAGAAAAACGGCAACCGTCCGCCTATGGCGATGAACTGCTGACGGACAAGGAAGTGGCATACCTGCTGAAAGTGAGCCGGAGAACCTTGCAGGACTACCGCAACAACGGCATTCTGCCTTACACGCAGGTAGGCGGCAAGATTCTCTACCGGGCTTCCGACATAGAAAAGGCACTGATGAAAGGGTACAAGGAAGCGTACAGATACAAAAGAAGCTGACACGCAAAACGCTCCACAAAGGACACGTAGGGATTTTGATTTTTCTGGAGGGAGTGCAGTTGACCGCCTGCCCATTTTATGTGTGTTTCTAAAAAACAGCCTTTCCAAATGATAAAATAACAGCATATAGAATTAGGCCCTATTTGAACCAATCTATATGCTGTTTTATCTTTTTTTGACTTTTCCGTCAGTCGCTTGTTTCCGCTGCCGTCGGCGTCCATTGTACAGACGTGAAAGGGAAAAGGTTTTCGGGCTGAATACGCTCTGAAAGAGGAAGATTCAGCCCGAAACGGCAAAGCCGCCAGACCTTTTCGCTTTCAATAGAGTCTGTACTAACTTCTATGGACGGCGAGGAAATGGGCGACTGATTTCAGTTTTCCTGAATGCAATGTTAACAATTGCTAATTAAATATCCCAATTAATATAACGGCACGCTATTTGTTTGTTTGCATAGTGAAAAAGCTATCAATAATGATAGCCATAACAAAATAAAAATTAATTTTTTATGGAAGAATTAGAAATTAGAGCTCTGCTTGAGGGCGCTTATGCGCTGACCCCGACATTACCGGGAAACTATTTAAGGTATGATGAGTTCAGAACTTGTTTTAACAAACTTGTTGAGAAACGCAACAATGTTCCTCTGGACGTAGAAAAATTATTGGAGAGTTATTATCCAAAAGCAAAGTATGAGCCTTGTTATCAACCCCAGGGTACGGGTGAGGTATTTAAGGCTTTTCGTATCGCCCCTAACTATTTGAAAATTACAAACGCACTGAAAGAGAAGATAGAAGCAGCTTTCGCAAGTGTTGTTTCTGATGATGATGGATGGATTCCTTTTGCTGCGATTGGCTCCAAAGTAGCAAAAGATGAATATTTAAAAATGGGATTCATTGGTATCCGACAAGCTGTGGAATGTTTGTTTCGTAAGCGTATCGAATTCCGTATTGGAGATCCATCAAAACATGAAGCTCCGGTAAAAGCACGTGATTTAAAGAAATTAGGGATTAAATCACCAACTTCTACGGTAGCCATAAGGGTGTCATCCCAGACTCTCAGTCTAAAACAAGGATCTTACATAGGAGAATCTATTAGTAATTTCGCCTATTTCCCCAAACCCAAAGATAAACCCGATATCTTAGGGTGGGATGCTGCTATTAATGACTTGGCTGTCAATTTGGCATTAGACGAACGTTGGTATTATGATGAAAAAGACAAGTTGGCAAAACCCATTCTAAAGAATTATCTTTCTTACACTTTTGAACGACTCCAATACGAAGATGAAGAGGAGATAGAAAGATCTAAAAAAGAAGTCAGAAAGCCAATTTTAAAAATTCTTACTAATGAAGACAATGCTGTTTGGAATACAGGATTGGTAGATAACATTTATGACCCGATTTATGCCTTTTTTCAGAAAAATAATGGTAAGAATCCGGCAGTCATTCAACCATGGGTGTTCTTAGGATTTGGGACCGCAAATAGTTACTATCAAAAAATTATAACAGATTTCCCATATAAACCTAAACGAGCTCAATATTTTGATGATCCCCGTGAATTATTCTATGATATTACTGCCCAAAGACCAACTTTAGACTGGAATCATTTTATAAAAGAAAATATAGAACGACTTCCTGTTGGATTTATAAAGAAAGGAGCAACAGATGGTTTCCAATTTATTGAAGACCCAGCAGCATTGCCCAAACCCCAACGAGAAGCCTATTATAAAAAACTAGCTGATGCGATTTTTGAAGATGATGATTGGAAACAATTTCTTACAACACGCTTCAGTAATGCTCTAGATATAGCTCTAAGTCGTGTAGCATGGAACTACAAAACAGCTATTCCAGTATATTATGTCAAGGATCATAAAATGCAACTTTTGCTTCCATTAGCACTTGAGCATAAGGGAACAATAGACGTAGCTCTTGTATGTAACCATAAATACGATAAAGAAAAAGAAGTAAACAATTACGAAGGAAGGACCATATTCACAATGGAAATGGCATATAATAATGCACGATTGATTACTAGACCAGACAGTGATTGGTTGATGGCAGACATGTGTGCAAGGAAGTAATTAGAAAGCACTAGAAGCTGTCTTAAAAGGAATAAGTCGTTATTAGCAAAACGATTCGTTAATCTTTTAAGGCAGCTTCTAATCTTTATATAGTTCCAATATTATTTTATCCGTATACTCCATCAATAAAAATTAAGTAAACGTTTTTATTTCATTTATTAAATTTCTTTTCTCCATTAATTTATCCATATCCACTGAAATCTTGTCATCTGTAACTTTTGCGTATCCTTGTGTAGTTCTGATATTTGTATGTCCCATCATCTTTGAGATGCTTTCCATGGGAACTCCGGCAGAAACCATCAAGGTACCGAAAGTATGACGGCTTTGATGGTATGACAAGTTATGCTTGAACTGAAGCGAAAATCCCAATTCTTGTATCTCAAACCAAATCATACTCCGTATGGGTAACGGGAAAATGGGCTGACTATCATCTGTCATATTATACAAGGAAATTATCTGCTCCGCTACCGGGTGCAATGGTATAAATGACTCAACGCTTGTTTTCTTGCGGTATGTTCTGATATATTTCCGTCCTTCTGCAGTTGTACCTATATGATGCGGATAGAGATTGCGTACATCAACATAAGCCAAACCGCAAAAACATGAAAATATAAAGGTTCTTCTTGCAAGTTCCTGTAATGGATTCTGTTTTGGGTTACTCATTATCTCCTGAAGCTGGCTCTTGCTTATATACATAAGTTTTGTAGGTGCCTTCTTTTCATATTTTATATCATCCAAAGGATTATATCTCAAGATTCCGTTATCCACGGCAAGATAGACCAGACGTTTCAGCCAGCAAAGACAATGGTTACGGTATGATGGCTTATGAGGATAATTTGTTTTCAGATACAAAATGAAATTGGTGCCAAACTCTTCGGTAATATCTGTAAAAAGCATGTCCTCCTTGCCTAGAGAACGGATGTATTCCCCCAGATAGTAATGATACATTTTTGATTGTCTGTAACTGGAGGTTGAATCTATCTGAATGGAACGGATTTTCAGATTTTCCCGTTCCACCTCCCCTGCCTGTAATATGTACTTCGGGATGTCAACTGCTCCTGTCATGGCTGTTTTCAGCAACTCTGCACTGATGACACCGTTTACTTTCAACAGTTCAGCATAAGTTTCATCTACACGTTTCTTATATTCACCAAGCATTCCGTTCAGTCTGTTGTTCTTGATTTCCCCTTTCTTGCTGTTCCACTCTTCCGGCTGGCAATACAACCCGGTTGATAATACAACAGCCTTTCCGTCTATTGTAATACGGCACATGATTGATGTAGTCCCGTCAGATTTGACTTTACTGCGGTTTATATAATACAATTGCTTATATGTACTTCTCATGATTCTTTCTTGATTTATAATACCAGTTTCATATCACTCGTTGCTTCGATGAATTTATCCATATCCTCGAAAAGTTTTTTAGGAGTTACCCTTGCATAAAGCTGAGTAGTTGTCAGATTGGTATGACCCAGCATTTTGCTGATTGTTTCAATAGGAACACCAGCCTCAAGGGTTATCAGACTTCCGAAGGTATGTCTTCCCATGTGATAGACCAGGTCACAGCTTATGCCAGCCAGATCCCGCAAACCTTTCATGTGTCGCCTCATATTGGGGTGGTGTATCATCGGGAAAAGTTCTTCCCTGTCATTCGAACGATATTTTTCTATAAGAGCGATAGCCTCCGGCAGCAATTTGACGCGGGCCAGATATTCATTCTTCTTTCTCAGATACTTTAACCATAAGTCGCCTTTATCGTCCTTGTATATATTATCTCCAGTGATTGAAACTGCATCCGCATACGGAACTCCTGTATAACAGGCAAAGAGAAACAAATCCCTGGCTATATTATGAGTGATTCTTTCCGGTGGTATTACAACATCACGAATCTTTTCAAAATCCTCACGACTCAAAGCCCGTGGTGGTTTCCTGTTCTCTTGGGGTAGTTTGAAATTCACAAAATAACGCTTCTCCGCATGTCCTTCCTTGAATGCAATCCGGCAGATTTTCTTCAGGATTGCCAGATAATGTCTTACCGTATCTACCGCAAGTCCTTTGTCCTTCAGTATATAATCCTGAAACTCCCATGGGATGTGTTCATTCAACTGTCCAAAAGCAACATCATTTGTCTTGAATCGTTTTTGAATAAATTCGCCAAGATACCTCCGGGTGTAAATGTATGTTGACATGGAGCTTTTCGCCACATCAATACCGATTCTTGAGCGCATATCCTCTATATGCATATCAAGCCGTTTCAACAGAGTCATCTGGGTTTCTACACTTCCCTGAAAAAGCTCTTTTACGGCAGTCGCGTCAAAATCAATCTTACGTTCTATAAGTGAATCAAATGCAGAATTGACGGAAAGTAAGAGCCAGTCAATTTTTGCATTAATATCAACGGCTTCTTTACTCTTTCCATTCAATCGGCTTTCTCTTGGATTCCATAACTTCGGAGTACATGACAGCTTACAACTGAATTGCGCCATCGTGTTGTTTACCGTTATTCGCCCCATTATCGGAGCCTTTCCGAATTTGTCTAGACCGCTCTTTTTCAGGTAGAGCAGCACCTTGAATTTTTCTACTTTCATACGCTTATTTTTTAATGGCAAAATTACCTGTTTTATAAGCGTTCTTTGACATGCAAAATGCTGACATGCAGTGAATAATAGCCTCTGTGACAGTTTCTTTATTGTTCAGTCTGTTACCTATTCGGTTCAGGTAACTGGGCAGCTAACATTCTGGTAACTGAACACCTGCAATATCCTGTCCATTTTTGCATTTCCTTATCTTAGCAAGAAACGGAACTAATGCTCATATTCAACCGATTACGTTTTCCTTTCTCATCCCTTCATCTGCTTGCTTCCTATATTCTGTTCCATATGGCGCGGCACACGTTCGCCACGACCAATGCGCTGGCGCAAGGAATCCGCATCGAAGTCGTAAGCCGGATGCTGGGACACACGAATATCAAGACCACCCAGATTTATGCCAAAGTAACGGACGATATGCTGGCAAAGGGGTTTGATGAGATGGCCGGTATCTACGCTGACAAATACAACCTTGCCCAATGAAATGGGGAGTAGAAAGGCCCTACCGCCCCAATGCGCCCTGCGAGATTAGTCGGGATCTCTCCGGGCGCAAAGGGGCGGCGGGCAGTCGGGCATCATCGCTCTTTTCACCGTTCATCCTGCCGCCGAATATCGGTCGGTCGTAATGCTCCCGGAGTTTGCAGACGGACAAGTCGCCGGCACCGTCGCCCACAGATCGGCCGCTTCGCGCCCGCGCCTTTTTACAAAAGGCATAGCCTATTAGGGCATTTTCTTTCCGCATTGCTCCGCAACGCTGAAAATGCCCCAATAGGCCAAAGGGGCTGCGCCCCTCTGGACACCCCTTGCGGCGGCAGCTACTACCAAACTATCAATCACCTAAAACTACTGCCATTATGGGCTATGTTGTATTGCATATCGAAAAAGCGGCCGGTACGGACGCCGCCATGTCGGGACACGTCGAGCGGAGAATAACACCCGCCAATGTCATAACAACACTTACCTACCTCAATGAAGAATTGATAGAGTTCCCCCAAGGAGTGACCAACCGCACGGAAGCGATCCAGCACCGGCTGGACAATGCCGGACTGGAACGCAAGATCGGAAAGAACCAAGTGCGGGCCCTGCGTGTCATGCTCTCCGGAAGCCCCGAAGATATGAAGCGCATCCGGCAGGCCGGACAGTTGGACGCATGGGCCAAGGATTCCTGCGGCTGGCTGCAAAAGACCTTCGGAAAAGAGAACGTCGTGTCGGCAGTCCTGCATCTGGACGAGAAGACGCCGCATATCCACGCGACCGTCGTGCCGATCACACGGGGCGAACGCAGAAAGGCCAAGCTGGAGCGGGAGAAGAACGCCCAAAGCGGAAAGAGAACCTACCGCACTAAGAAAGACCGCCCGCGTCTATGCGCCGACGATGTGATGGCACGGGACAAACTCAAAGCCTACCAGACCACCTATGCCGAAGCGATGGCCAAATACGGACTGCAACGCGGCATCGACGGTTCGGAAGCCAAACATATATCCACGCAGCAGTATTACCGCGAGGTGTTCGTCCGTAAAAATGAAATGGCCGAACAGATCGAAGCGATGATCGGACAAAAAGAAACGCTGACGGTAGACATTGCCGCACTCCAAGCACAGCAACGAGCCGCGCAGACAGACTGCAACACCATCGACGAACAGCGGCAAAAGAAGCAGGAAGAGCTGGCGAAGGCCGAAACGGAGTTGGCGCAGACGCGTCGGGAGATCAAGACCGACAAACTGAAAGGCGTGGCCGTGGATGCTACGACGAAAGCCGTCGAACGAATCGGGGCGTTGTTCCACGACCCCAAGCCCGCAAGGTATGAAAAGCAGATTGCAGATTTGCAAGAGGAAATTGCCGACAAGGACAAGTGCATCGGGCAACTGCAACAAGAGATCAAGACCATGCAGGCCGGGCACGGGAAAGAGGTCGCCGACCTTAAACAAGAAGCACAGCAGGTCGTGAAAGCCCTGATGCGCGTCGATGATCTGTGCCCCTATGTAAAGGGGCTGTTGAAATGGGAAAACTATTGCAAGAACGCCGGACTGGACAAGGAGGGGACAAGAGCGTTATTTACGATGCAACCTTACAGATATACGGGCGAGCTGCATTCGATAAGGTATAATCATACGTTTCGGGCGAACGATGTCATTCTCCAATTCAAACCCGACAAGGACGGGCCGAGCGGGTTCCAGTTCACCATAAACGGAAAGGACTGCGACGAGTGGTTCAGACAGCAACGAAAGGAGTTTTACGAGCGGATAGGAATTGACATCGAACAAACGGAGCAAAGGCGCGGGATGAAGATGTAACCACGAGCGGGACGGAACCAAAAGGCCGTCCCGTTGTTGTTTTAGGACGGCGTATTCCGTTAAAGCCAGAACATGGGCTATTCGGGCGGCATAAACCCTACGGCACAAAAAGTGCCCGCAACATATTGCGGATTCGAATTTTTTGTGCTACCTTTGGGACAAGCGATCCGCTGTAAAGGCGTGAATCGCGTTGCTGTTTGCGTAAACGTAGGAAGTCTTTAATAATACCTCGTTAATCTATTAATATTCAGAATTATAAATCTTGATCCTGCTTGAATAAGCAACAAAGCAGGCACAAAATCAAGTATTTAAGCAAGTCTTAGGTTTTTTTACTTTGCAGTTGGTTGCAGTTTTTTCATTTGCTGGCATACATAGGCCTGTTTTAACAACGATACTCAACTCGCATACGCTTATTCTCATTTCAGGGCTACGCTAGTAAATCGCATCGCCTATTATTGCAGCCAAAAGAGAAAGGAGACAAAGCACTATTTCATCTTGGATTCTCCGCATCATCTTGTTCTCGGCTATGATTGCTCTTTCCGACATAGGCATACAGAAAAACAAATATGCCTTTCTAAATAGTTTACTTCGGTTTAGCTTATATATGGCTAACCACCCAAACTAAACCGAATTTTCGGCTTTTTCCTCTCTGCATTCTGAAAATATGCAGCCAAAAGAGAAGACATTGTTACTGCGTATTTTCTCTTTTCACTGCAATTTTGTTGGCAATACTCCATAATTTCATGGAAATATCCAATTCAATATGCTCGTCGTATCGAAGGCTGTGCCGGACTGAGGCTCGAACTATATAAGGAGTTAAGCGAGAACCAATCGATCTACTGGATTGGAGAATGTACGATTTTCCAATCTTCGTTCTGTATCGGTCATTGCCTGCTTTGTGGCCGCTTCGAGTATAATATACGTCTACTATATATGTACAATTTCTTCCGATTTGGGTTACCGCCATTGCCGATTATAAAAAGTACCACGGGCTTGCCTGTTGTCCACTGAAAACCCTTTCGGGGGAGCCTAATACCCCAACCGCCTTAAGTCGCTGGGAGGGTTATCCGGATGAATTGCAAGCAAAAGAGATAGTGATGTTATAGTATTAGAGTTAATTTTATTGCCTGCAATATCAGTATTAAAAGAAAAATCATAACCTGTCTCTTATACACATCTCCGAGCCCACGAGACAGGCAGAAAT
>ENA-OZZB01000271-OZZB01000271.1-human-gut-metagenome-genome-assembly--contig:-NODE-271-length-12580-cov-3.674331_pt1 | contig 12580 bp, 10 predicted proteins | sample MGYA00244936_ERZ654144 | MGnify/ENA primary metagenome ERZ654144 (study PRJEB26926, sample SAMN06165049) | human gut metagenome | biome: ENVO:00009003; feature: ENVO:2100002; material: ENVO:00002003... | reverse complement strand
AGATTTCTGCCTGTCTCGTGGGCTCGGAGATGTGTATAAGAGACAGCCCCAAGGCTTGCGAAAATGCTGCCATCATTGGTCACCTTCAGATAGTTCTGCTCGGAGGATGGGTTCACAATGTTCATGCGGAAGTAATTCCCCAGACGGTTTGCGGAAAGGGACGCGCTGGTGCCGCTCCAGTTGCTGATGGTTGCTGCCCGTCCCATGCCGGAGGAATCCAAAAGGCAGTCGTCCTCATCTGGGTCTGATTCATTGAACCGCCACAGGCCGCCCTTTGCCCATTCTTCCGGGAACTCCCCGGTAAAATCCGTCTGCTTGTTCAGTATCGTTTTCAGTGCCATAACCGCTCACCTCCATCGGCTCCTTGCCTGGATTTCCAGCCCCGTAAACGTGGCGTTTGCCGCCGTTACGGAAACCGTGTTACTCCCCACCGCCAGCGTGGGGAAGTTCAGTTCCTCCAGATACGGCAGGGCGTTCCGCAGGATCATCCCGTCCGCGTCCTCCACATAGGCGGTCATCCGGTCGGTATCCACCACCAGCGTCTCGCCGGCCGCAAGGGTGGCGTTGACGATCTTCAACTCTTGCCCGTTGGTAGTAATGCTGATGGAATTGCCTGCCCCGGAAGTAACCACGCCCTCAATGCGGTAAATGGGGTTGGACTCCATGTTCCCGATGAGCCGCGTGACCGTGCTGTTTCCCGCTTCCGTGATGGAAAAGGTCTCATCCTCGATGGCATAGCCGAAGGGGTCCGGACAGAAGAATGTCAGGTCAAAGCTGCCGGAAGAACGCAGCAGCCGTTCGCACTCCACCGCCGCGTTCAGTCTTGCCATGAAGTACCGGTCTGGCACATCATCCAGGACGAGCTGCTTTAAGCCGCCCACCGGGTCGAGCCACGCAGCGATATCGTCCAGCGTGGAAACCAGGGCGGAAAAGCTGTGCCGTGGGAAGATACTGCAAGAGACCACGATCTCCCGGTAGTCGAAATCCGCGCCGAAATCCGTCACGCCGTATTTACCGGGAACCGTTGTAGTAAAGTTCCGCAGACTCCCGCTGACCTGCCAGGAGGTCAGCCTTGCCTTTAAGCCCATGCTCTTGGATGTAATGTCGTTATACGAAAAGCCCACAGGCTGCACCTCCTTTTATGCTGTGCTGAACCGTCCCTGGGCGCGGGAGCCGGTCTGGATCAGGTTGTAAAGTTCCTGGGAAATCCTGCGGATGTCGTCCTCGCTGCGGACGATCATCTGCTGGATGGTAATGAGGGTTCCAAAAGAGGAGCCGCCCGCTCCGCCCATGCCGCCGGCCACGGAACCCACCGTCGCGGCTGTGTCAAAGGCAAAGTTCGAGGGGACTGCGGACTGCATATCCGCCGCCAGCCCGTTCATCACGCCCAGGATGCCGTTGTTCAAATCCTCTGCGGCGCTGACCGCTTCACCGGCGCTGTCTTCAATGCCGCCGGCAAGACCCCTGCCAAGCATCTCGCCCACCCAAGCCATTTCCTTCGAGGGCGAATTGATGCCAAAGAAGCTGCAGATCCCGTCCCAGATGCCGGAAATCCAGCCGGATACTTTGTCCCAGATCCATCCGGCAAGGCTCTGGATACCCTGCCACAGCCCCTGCACGATGTTCTTGCCGATATTGACAATCTGCCCCATAGACGAGGTAAAGGCATTCACAATCCCCGCAATGATCTGCGGCACCGCCTTTACAATCTCCACAATAATGGTAGGCAGGTTCTGGATCAGCGAAACAAATAGCTGCACACCTGCCTGGATGATCTGGGGAATGCTGTTTAAGATGGCGTTTACCAGCGAGGAAATAATCTGCGGGATTGCCGCCACAATGGTGGTAATGATGGTCGGCAGGTTCTGAATCAGGGAAATCAGCAGGTTCACGCCCGCGTCAATGATCTGGGGGATGCTGCCGAGGATGGCGGTCACCAGCCCATCAATGATCTGCGGAATCGCCGCCACAATGGCCGTGATAATCTCCGGCAGTGCGGAGACCAGCGAGGTCAATAGCTGTATCCCGGCATTGATGATCTGTGGGATGGCCCCGACGATAAACTCCACAATCGCCGTAATGATGGCGGGCAGGGCCGCAATCAGGACCGGGATGGCATTCAGCAGCCCCTGGGCCAGCCCCATGATAAGCTGCAGCGCCGCGTCCAGAATCATCGGCAGGTTTTCGATCAGGGTCTGTACGATCTGGGTAACCACAAGGACAATCTGCGGAATCAGCGTGGGGACCGCAGCCGCAATGCCCTGGGCCAGCGTGACGATGATCTGCGCTGCGCCCTCCATCACAGCCGGAAGGCTCTGGATGATGCCGGAGAGCAGCGAGGTCAGCATCTGCATCCCGGTGTTTACAAACTGCGGCAGCATGGAAACCGCCGTGTTCACCAGTCCCGTAATGGCCCCGGCGAAGGCTTCATCCGCCCCGTCCACGCCGTTGACCATGTCGGTAAAGGCGGAGATGACTTCCGAGATCGCCGGGAGGAACTCCGCACGGAGGCTGTTCTTCACATTGGATATGGTCTCCCCAAGCCCCGCCAGGGTCTCGTCAAGCTGCGCCTGTCCTTCTCTGGAAGCCACCAGCGCCTCGTTGTTGCGGTAAAACGCGCCGCTCGCCTCGTCATAGGCCCCGGAAAGAGTCTCCATGATCAGGCGGTTTCTTTCGCTTTCACTGGAACAAGCCGCCAGTTTTTCATTGAAGGCATCCTCGCTGATGCCCACCCAGTTTAAGGCGTCCGCCAGGGAGCCGGTGACCTGTCCCACCTTGGCGGTCTCATTGGCGGACTCGATCATGCCCTCGATGGGAAGGGCGTCGCCAAAGGTACCGTAGACACCGGCCGCGATATTCGTCCACTTGGTAATGTCCTGCTCATTTTCCGCAAGCTGCGCCAGGAGCTGGGAGGCTTCCGTGGCCGTGTCCGTATCGCCCAGGATTTTATAGAACTCGGTGTAGGATTTTTGTGCCGCGTCCCCGCTGTATCCAGCCGCCTCAAAAGCGGTAGTCAGCTTGCCTTGGGCCACCCGGTATTCCTCCGTGGCTTCGTCCAGGTTCCAGATGGCGCTGCCAAGCTCCTGGATGCCGCTTAACGCCGCCTGGATGCCGGAGGAGATGAGGTTTCCCATCGCCACCGTGGCGACCGAAAGGCCGGAGCCTAATTTATCCGCCCCGCTGGATGCGTCCTCCAGCGAATCGCCGAAATCCTCCGCCACATCCCCGGCGTCCTTCATCCGCTCCCGGTTTTCCCGCAGTTCCCCGGAAAGCTGGGAAATGCGCCCCTCCAGTTCCTTTGCCTCGCTGGAGCCTTTGCCGTACTCCAGAACCGCATTGGAATAGGCGCGTTTCATCCCGGAAAGTTCCTCTTCCTGGCGGGAAATCTCCTGAGAGAGCCGCTCTGTGGCGTCCGCCGCCTCCGTCTCCTGCCGGGAGAGGGACTCAATGGCCCGCTCATTGGCGGAAAGTTCCCGCTCCATGCCGTTTAAGGCGGCTTCGGCGTTGTTAAGCTGGATCTGCCAGTTCTGCGTCCGGCGGTCGTTCTCCCCAAAGGACTCGGAGGCGTTCTGGAGGGCAGCCCGCAGCGTTTCGATCTTCTGGCGCTGGGCGTCGATTTCCTTGTTCAGAACGGTATTCCTTGCGGAAAGCGCCTGGATGGATTTATCGTTGGAGTCAAACTGGGAGGAAACGAGCTTCATCTCGGAACCCAGCACCTTAAAGGACTGGTTGATCTCCGACAAAGCCTTTTTAAATTCCTTTTCGCCCTCAATGCCGATTTTCAGGCCAAAATTGTCCGCCACGGGCCGCACCTCCTTCCTTCGTCCTCATGGACTTCATATCCCTCGTTTCCGTGTAAACACGAAAACTCGCTCATTCCGTCATTCGTCCTCTCCCCACAAAGCCACTTGGCTTTGTGGGGTCCCCGTCATATTCCATAGGGAATGACATCATCTATCGTCAGTTCCCGTTTTGGCTTCGCAAGCCCCAAAAACTGCCTGTGGCATTCCCACAGATCCATGAGCAGGCCAAACGGCATGAGCCACACTTCCTCCATGCGCAGGGAGAGGTGGGCCATGCCGTAATACAAAAGCCGGGTAAACAATTCTTCATCGCTTACCCGGCCGCCGTGTTTTTTCCCTCCGGCTCACTTTCGATATTCCGTTTCGTCCCCCGGTACATGGCCTCCATGATGGCGTCTTTGTAGTCCGTCAGTTCCATCGGGGAGGTGAGAAGCTCCACCTCCTCGGCGGTCAGCTCCGGCTTTTTGTCCTCCGGGTGCTTCAGGTTGTGGACGAGGATCGGCTGGTTGCACAGAAGGGTAATCAGCCACACGATCTCGTCCAGAGCCATCTCAAAATTTTCCGCTTTCATCAGCTTCTCGCCCAGGTTCTCCAGCCCGCCGTAGCGTCCGGCGATGGCCTTGGTCGCCCTGGTGGTCAGGAGCATTTCGTATTCCTGCCCGCCGATATTGACAGTAGCTGTTCTTTCATCCATATCTCAAAACCTCCTATTACCCTTCGCCGCCTGTGTCAGATGTCTGATCCGCATAGGACGGCTCATAGACCTCATCGTACCAGCCCGTGATAACCGTGGGAGACACACCGGAGTCATCCTCGGACACCTCCGCTTTCCAGGGGTGTTTGCCCTGGCCGTCCACCTTATTGCGGCGGGTCACCGTCCCCTCGATGGAAGGGGTGGAAAACTCGATGCTCTCGCCCTTGGTGGTCAGGTTGGTGGCCGGGATACCAAAAATCACGCGGTACAGCCAGAAATAGCGGTATTTGCCGTTTGCTTTCTTGGCCCGGAAGCCGATGGCAACCGGAGCGCCGCCGTCCTCCGATGCGGAGATCAGGACGCCGTTTTCATCAATCACCGCCCCGGTCAGGTCTTCCGCCACGCTTTTCCCAATATCGTCCACACCCAGCGTCAGCGTCCCGCTCTGGAACTCCTTCACGACCTCCGCCGCGCCATCGTCCGCGTACAGCGTAGCTTCCGCCAGTTCCACGGAAAGCTCGGCGGTCATGGCTTTTGCCAAAGCCACAGGGGCGGCATAGGTCTCATCGCCGTTTTCACCCTCGGTAATCTTCGAGTAGAAAAGTTTATCAAGGCCAATGGTAGCCATAGTTCATTCCTCCAATCCATACAGTTTTGCCACATCAATGGCATATCTGGTTGCCTCTCTTACCCCTTCGTGTGTGGACGATAATGTTCCAAAATGAAACACTTTTGAATTTCTGATTAAATCTTCCTGTATCTCTTCTTTCGTAAGCATCATATCTGCTCCCGGATTTCTGTAAAATGAGAAATCTCTGTCTCCGTCTGCTGCGGTCTGTACAAATGCAAGAGTGGTATGGACATTGTCATCATAGCGCACGCCTGTTGTGTCAATGCCCTGCTCCTTTACGGCATCAACAAGCAGCCTTCCGAACGCATCCTGTCCCACTTTTCCGATGAAAGCAGTCTGATGACCGAGCTTTTGAAGCATGGCAAGCACGTTACATGGAGCTCCACCCGGATTAGCCTCAAAAAGCTTATTGTCCTGCGCACTTGTACCGTTTTCTGTAAAATCTATAAGTAATTCACCTAATGCAACTACATCCATATTGTACCTCTTTCTTTCCTGTCAAAATATTATGTATATTATTCTACAAATAACCGGACCAATAATTTGTCCGGTTATTATTTGTATGCTCTACTGATATGCTTTCATATTATAAAATTATATCATATTATATCATATTTTTCAATATCCACAACAGCACTTCCGTCACAATTAAAGCTGATTCCGTCTGCCTGAAGAGGTGTACAGATAGCTGTGGTTGCGACCTGCTGTCCGTCATTGATAAAGAGCTCTATAGACTGTCTGTCCATGATGAAACGAAGCTTTAGCTTTCTGTCTGTATCTGCGATTTTAATTTTTCTGACACAGACGACATCCTTTGTGACGCCACAGCAGGTACGATCAATCTCGAGCACGCCTGCGACTCTGTTGTAGGTAAACGCTGTGCTATACTCATCATCGCATGCCATTTCAACAGTGAAGTCATGGTACTCCTCGCCTGAAAGCTCCACTGTCATGTCGAGAGTGCGGCCCTTTATGCCATCAAAGGTCGTGTAGCAGTCTATTTTTTTATCTGTATAATGACACTTATTTGCACGATAATTTTCTATTTCCTTAACCGGCTTCTGCCAGATACGGCCGTCTTTTATTTCAAGCTCACGAGGCAGTGTCATCATGCCCTGCCAATCCTGTGAATCAGGAACGACACATGCATCCCATGACTTCATCCAGGCAATCATCACACGGCGTCCGTCCGGAAGCAGTGTAGTCTGTGGCGCATAAAAGTCCATGCCATAGTCAAGAGTGTGCGGCTCTTCCTTGATAAATACATGATTTTCTTTATCATAATCCCCCAGAAAATATACAGAGTTGTGTCCGTTATGAAACTCATATTTGTCTGCCTTCATACTCTGCGGTGAACAGATGAGCACATGCTTATCCTCCAGCCCAAAGAAGTCCGGGCACTCCCACATGGTACCTATTTTGCCTGTGCTGTTTGCCGCAAGGATTGTCTCAAACTGCCAATCGGTCAGGTTTTTTGAAGAGCAGAGCACTACCTGTCCCACATTGTTTAAGTCCTTGCTTCCAACTATAAGATAATATGTGTCATCCTCTTTCCATATTTTAGGGTCACGGAAATCGATTCTGCTGCAGTTTTCAGGAAGCATATCGCCTGTCACAACAGGATTATTCTCATGCTTCACATAATTAAGTCCGTCTCCAAATGCGATGCACTGGTTCTGTCTCTCCTGCTCACTGCCGTCAGGAAGTTTAATCCTTGTGACACCTGTGTATACAAGCACATGCTTACCATCTGCCTCAATGGCACTTCCTGAGAAACATCCTTTTTTATCATATTCCTCGTCAGGTGCCAGAACACACGGAAGCTGCTCCCATTTAATCATATCGCTTGTCGTACTATGCCCCCAATGCATAGGTCCCCACTCACGCAGATATGGATAGTACTGATAAAACAGATGAATTTTTCCGTTATAGACAGAAAATCCATTCGGATCATTAATCCATCCTGCCGGTGCACTGATATGAAACAAAGGTTTACTCTCTTTATCTGTAGCAGCTATTTTTTTTGCCTCGTAGCTTCTTGCTTTTTCCAATAATTCGCTCATTCAAATCCTCCAATTCTGTTTGCTTTGCCGGTAATACAGAATTATGAACAGTAACCTATTTGCCCTCTGACGTACTCTCAAGGGATTTCTGATAGCTGTCAAAATATTTCTGCTTTATCTTCAGATAATCCTGTAAACCATATTTATCAAGTTTCTTAAGGTATGAATCCCATTCCTTATCAATGCCGCCGTTTAATATCCAGTCGGCCTTTTTCTGCTCAGCATATTTCTTGATGTCTGTGTCGTACTGTGACACCTTGTTGGTGTCATCTATGCTCATGAACACGTTTGGATAGACATACTTACTGTTCATGTCCTTCAGATAAGCCTCATGCATGTTGTCGAGACGCCACTTGGCATCTGCAGGCTCTGTCACATAAACATCATAGTACTCATTTAAAACAGCAAGCGGTCCGTTTACAGACTGCGCCTCACGCACCTCAACCGGTGACTGATCGCCCAGATCCATATGCTTTAACATCTGTCCGCCGTCAGCGTTTGTACTCATCTCAAATATATTGAACGAATCTTTCTCACCGTATGTTCCCCAGTTATTCTGTGGAGACTGGATTGGAGCATACATCTGATCAATCCACGCGGCTGCCAAAGCCGTATCCCTGCAGCTTGATGTCAGTACGCATCGTCCTCTGTCGAAACCACTCGTCTCACTGTTATTCTGTCTGGTGATATTTCTGACTCCGTCAGGTCCTGTGAGAGCAGGAAGCATGACGTAATCTGTGTTATTGTCAATGTTTGCAATGTCCCATGTAAAGCAGAGCCCGTATCTGTGGTTTTTACCCTTTGCTACATATGTTGACCACTCCTGTGTAAATGCCTCAGGGTCAATCAAATCCTCTGTGACAAGCTTGTGAAGCCACTCGATACCCTCCTTGTAGCCCTCCTGTGTAGGAGTATAGATGACTTTTCCCTCATCTGTTACTGCAAAGTGGTCACCTGTATCACCATAACCCTCACCAAAGCCGTTCATGAGGATGGCTGGATCCTGGTCACCGTTGTTTATAATAAATGACATAGGAATGACACCGCCCTCAATGTCAAACTCTTTCTCAAGCTCGTCTGCATGATCTCTGAATGCAATAAGCACCTGCTCGAGCTCGTCTGTGGTAGTCGGTACATCAAGTCCCAGATAGTCAAGCCACTTCTTGTTGATATAAGGAATATCGCCTATTGCCTGGATAGCTTCTTTTCCTGAACCAAGCTGCTCTATCCAAGGAAATGAATAGATATGTCCGTCCGGTGCAGTACACATTGTCCTATATTCAGGATATTTCTCAAAAACTGCCTGAAGATTAGGCATATATTTGTCAATCAGATTCTCAACCGGAATGATAATACCCTGCTTTGCATATCTGAGCAGGTCGTAATCACTCATACCTGCATTAAACAGTCCATCCGGCAGATTACCAAACTGCGCCAATGCCAGATTCTTCTTGTCAGAGAACTGGTCTGAAACGAAGCATGTCCAGTCGATATGCACGTTGGTCTGCTTCTCCATTCTCTTGAAGATAGTCCTCTCATTAGGATCCTGTGTGGATGTGGCCGGTGCACTTGTGATAAATGACAGCTCAGCCTTCTCCTTCAGAGGAAACTGCACATCTGATACCGGTGTGTCCGGATTTGTCTCGGCATTTAAGCTCTGCTGCTTTCCACAGCCTGCCACACCTGTCAGCATTGCAAGTGTAAGCGAAAGTGTAATTAATTTTTTGAAGCTTCTTTTTTTCATATCCATACTCATCCTTTCTGTTAGCCCTTAACAGATCCAACCATGATTCCTTTATCAAAATATTTCTGGAAAAATGGATACATAATCAAAAGTGGTAAACTTGATACAACAATTGTAGCGTACTTGAGCTGCTCTGCAACCTTTGCCATCTCAGCTGTACTCTGGATATCTGCAATCATGCCCGGCTGAGGTGTATTCTGCACGAGAATTGAACGCAGTACAAGCTGTAATGGCTGGAGATTTGCGTCATTCAGGTAAATCATTGCATCAAAGTAGCTGTTCCACATTCCTACAAATGACCAAAGCATAAGCACCGCAATAATCGGCTTACAAACCGGAAGCATAATCTTAAAGAAATGCTGTATTTCATTTGCTCCGTCGATGGCTGATGCCTCACGAAGCTCATTTGGCACTGACTGATAATAGGTTCTCGCCAAAATCATATTCCACACATTGAAAGCGCCCGGAATGAGGATTGCCCATACGGTGTTTACCATATGGAGCTGATTTATAAGGATGAATGTAGGAATCATTCCTCCTCCAAAAAACATTGTGATAATAAAAATCACATTGAAAAATTTTCTTCCGACAAATTCCTTTTTAGACATAGGATATGCTGCCAGGATTGTGACAAATACTGAGATTGCCGCAAACGCTATTGAGTAAAAAAACGAATTAAAAAATCCGCGCCATATCATGTCATTTTCCAGAACTCGTCTGTATGCATCAATAGTCCAGTCCTTTATGTTGAAGCTCAGTCCCTGATTGTTAAGTACTGTCGGATCCATGAAAGATGCCAGCACTACATATACTAACGGAACAATTATTGCAAGCACAAACAACCCAAGAAGTGTATATCCAATTCCAAGAACAATTTTATCAGTCCGTGAATATTTGATTTTTATCGTCATATCTTTTTCCATTGCACTTTCCTCCTAGATTCCTTCACCATCGTTTAGCTTCTTTACAACCGCATTGACTATAATCAGCAATATTACGTTGATTACCGAGTTGAAAAGACCAACCGCTGTTGAATAACCATAGTCTCCATTCAAAAGTCCGATTCTGTATACATATGTAGAAAGAATTTCCGATGCCGGTAAGTTCATATCTGTCTGTAACGCATAGGCTTTCTCGAAACCGATACTCATAATATTTCCTGCCTGCAGGATGAACTGTATCACTATAATATTCTTAATAGCCGGAAGCTCAACATACCACATCTGCTGGAAGATGTTTGCGCCGTCCATTCTCGCTGCCTCCTCAAGTTCCTTGCTCGCATTGGATAATGCCGCTGTGTACATGATTGAAGCCCAGCCTGCTCCCTGCCAGATGCCGCTCGCTATGTAGATTGTCCTGAATGCAGCCGGCATTGTCATCCAGTTTGTGCTGATGCCGAGTATCTTATTCATTGGTCCGATTGGTGATAAAAACATACGAACCATACCACAAAGTACAATAACTGAGATAAAATTCGGTGCGTAAATCAGAAGCTGTATCTTTTTCTTGATGCCCTCTTTGCGAATACGATTCAGAAGCAGTGCAAGTATAATCGGTACCGGAAATCCCCATAACAATCCGTAAATACTTACCTTTAACGTATTCATAAGGTAGTTCATAAAATCAGGTGATGATAAAAATCTCTTGAAATATTCAAGCCCGACCCATGGACTCCCCAGCACACCCTTTATGACATTGTAATCCTTGAATGCTATGAGCAGTCCGCCCATCGGAACATACTTGAATATAATTGTCAGTAAAAGTGCCGGCATAAGGAAAAATATGTACAACATCCAGTTTTTCTTCACATATGTCACTTTGCTTTTCAATGACTGCTTTTTTTCTTTCATTTGCTGTGACCTCCACTCTCTTTCACATTTTGTCTTTTTTACTTAATTTACGCTCTTGTGTAACCGGTAAAGTAACCGGTTACTTTATAATTTGATAATACAATATCATTTGTGCTGTGTCAATACTTTTCTCAAAAAAAGTAACCGGTTACTTTTTTGTTGATATTTTGGAAATTGCGCTGTATACTGTTTATAAACATTTGTAATATAAGTAATTTTTATAAGGAGACATCCCATGGGAAAAAAACAGGTTACATTTGCAGATATTGCGGAATATACACACTTTTCAAAAACAACGATTTCAAGATATTTCAATCATCCGGACTCTCTGACACTGAAGAATCAGGAAAAGATTTCCCGTGCGCTTGATGAGCTCGGATATAAGAAGAATAAGCTCGCAAAGGTTCTCGCAAACGGTAAGAGCGAGTTTGTCGGCATAATAGTGCCAAACCTTTACCTGCACTACTACTCTGAGATGCTCACACAGCTTTTAGCCACCTACACTGACTATCACTATAAGTTTCTCATCTTTATGAGTGACAAGGGGGCGGCTGAGGAAGAAAACTACATTGATGAACTTTTAGCTTATCAGATAGAGGGTCTTATCGTGCTAAGTCACACTCTCTCATCTGAAAAGCTTGCTTCATACCACATTCCAATTGTCGCAATCGAGCGAGAATCCATGCATATAAGCAGTGTCACCTCCGACAACTATATGGGTGCGCTTCAGGCCACATCTCTTTTAATACGTGACAAATGTGATATTCTCATCCATATCAATGTAGATGTGCCAAAGTATGTCCCGGCATACGACAGAATCCGTGCGTTTGAGGACACCTGTACCGAGCACAATATTCCCTATGAGCTCAGCCTGAACGTATCCGGTGATTCGTACAACGATTTATTTTCTCAGATGAAGGTGATTTTTAACAATATAGATGAGAAATATCCTGATAAAAAGAAAGGGGTATTCCTGGCAAACGACACATATGCCAACATGTTTTTGAACCTTGTCATACAAAAATACGGCTGCCTGCCGGACAGCTATGAGATAGTCGGCTTCGACAATTCACCAATTGCCAACGAAGCCATAATTCCAATCACCACCATCGGCCAGCAGATAGATGTAATCGCAAGAACCGCCATGGATTTGCTCGTCAAGCAGATGGATAACCGCAAGCAAAGAAAGCCTGAGCCCGATTTGGCGCCAACGCACAAAAAGATAGCGCCTGTGCTGATTCGCAGGGAGACAACCAGCTAGTACATCGTTTATGCGACATGTACCAGCCTAATTTTCTCCTGTTGCGTCCTGATATTCCCTGCTGCTCACACCACCCCATGAGTTTCTATCCGCTGAGAAAACCTCATTTGTGGTTTTACTGTACCTTCTTTCTCATGCGCATCTCCCACACATAGTAGGTCACAATAAGCAGTATTCCTGTTGTAAGCCAGGCTGCCGGATCTGCAAAGCACACACCGATGTAACCAAATGGCTTTGACAGGGCAAGTATTGCAATCCATCTCGACACAAGCTCCATCACACCGCTAAGCATAGGCACAAGTCCCTTGTTAAGTCCCTGCAGACCGTTTCTGTATGCAAAAATCCATGCAAGAGGAAGCATGAATACGCTCGCGATTTTCAGATATTTCATAGCACAGTCAATGTCAGTTGCCGTAGGCGATGTGATAAACCAGCCTATCATGTACGGTCCGACAAAGCAGTTAATTGCTGCCGCTAAAACTGCGCAGCCTATACATATGCTGTCTCTTATACACATCTCCGAGCCCACGAGAC
>ENA-OZZB01000225-OZZB01000225.1-human-gut-metagenome-genome-assembly--contig:-NODE-225-length-13863-cov-3.846031_pt1 | contig 13863 bp, 12 predicted proteins | sample MGYA00244936_ERZ654144 | MGnify/ENA primary metagenome ERZ654144 (study PRJEB26926, sample SAMN06165049) | human gut metagenome | biome: ENVO:00009003; feature: ENVO:2100002; material: ENVO:00002003... | reverse complement strand
GAGATTTCTGCCTGTCTCGTGGGCTCGGAGATGTGTATAAGAGACAGCGTTCACGGGGAGTATACACTATGGCTCCTGCATTTTCCAGCATGGGTATAATATAAGGTATGACGAATGATTGGGTGAACAAATCCTCTGTGGTACAGAACAAGCGTGGACGTTGCCATTCCCAACATCCTTTGTCATTCTTATAATATTTTCCGTGGCTTTGCCAAAGGGCGATGTGTCTGCCTTCCAATCCTTTGCTGGCAGTAAAGGGGCGGGAATTATTTTTTACCCATGGATTACCTTTATAATCTGTCCGTTGCCATAAGCGGCTTTTGTCCTGTTTCTTTCTCAGATAGTTGGGAACCAGGTCTTCGATGGATTTTCCATCGGCATAAATGGTTATATCGTAATAATTTACAGGGCCGGGTAAGCTTTGTTTGAGTAACCGGTAGATGGCTTCCGTGTTTTCGGGTGTGAACGGTTGGTAGCCGAAGCTGGGACTGGCATATACGTCCAGTTTCTTTTGGTTATGATTGACTTCATAACGGTCTAACTTGCACTTGCCTATGTTGGCGTAAGATGTTTCATATTGGGTGAAGAAATCTTTTAGACGTTGTTCCACATTAGCGTCTAACCCTTGTGCCAAAGTGTGCGATATTCCTACCATCACCAGCAGGAAGGACAAAAATATCTTTTTCATGTTGTTTTCTTCTTTATTTATGGTTGCGAAGTTAGGAATTTTTGTTAGTTTTGTCATTCTAACTAACCTATAATGAACCTAAATGAAACGAATTATCTTTAATTTCTGCTTCGTATGGCTCGCTGTTTCCGCTTTTGCCGGAAGTAAAGTAGTCGAAATGCGAAATTATGGTCTGGTACCGGACACACACGAGAATCTTTCAGCTAAATTGCAGAAGGCGTTACAAGACATCAAGACTCAAGTCGCTTCCGGCGATAAGGTCACCCTGCTTTTTGAATCCGGACGTTACGATTTCCACCCTGAAGGGGCGGCTGTCCGTGAGTATTATATTTCCAACCATGACCAGGATAATCCGAAAACGGTAGGTTTTCCTCTGGAGGATTGGAAGGGGCTGACCGTGGACGGACAAGGTGCCGATTTTATCTTTCATGGCCGTATGCTTCCACTTTCTCTGCTTCGTTCAGAGGATTGTACTTTACGTAATTTCAGCATAGATTTTGAAACTCCCCACATTACTCAGGTCAAGGTGTTGAAAAGTGGAGAGGAAGGAATTACTTTTGAACCTGCCGCATGGGTGAAATGTCGCATCAATGAGAAAGGCTTCTTTGAATCATACGGCGAAGGCTGGTCCAGTGCTCCCCAGGGAGGGATTGCTTTTGAAGAAAAGACAAAGCGTCTGGTATACCGCACTAGTGACTTATGGTGTCCTATGGAAGGGGTGAAAGAAGTTTCTCCACGTGTCTACCATGCTCCTCAGTGGAAAGACGCCCGGTTGATACCGGGGACAGTGGTTGCACTTCGTACTTATTATCGTCCTGCTCCGGGTATATTTTTGTCCGGTGACAAAAATACTTGTTTGCAGAATGTGAAAGTGCATTATGCAGAAGGCATGGGATTATTGGCTCAGTTATGTGAAAATATCACGTTGGATGAATTCAGCGTTTGTCTTCGTGGCGATAAGGATCCTCGTTATTTTACCACGCAGGCGGATGCTACTCATTTCTCCAGTTGCAGAGGCAAGATTGATTCCCGCAACGGGCTGTATGAAGGAATGATGGATGATGCGATTAATGTACACGGCACTTATTTGAAAATCAAGCAACGCCTTGATGACCATACAGTGATTGCTCAATACATGCATCCGCAAGCATACGGGTTCGAGTGGGGAGTGAACGGAGATGAGGTGCAATTTGTACGTTCCGTCACCATGGAACTGGCCGGTGGAAAAAACCGGGTGAAAGAAATCCTGCCTAACGATAAAGATACGGTGAAAGGTGCGAAAGAATACCGCATTATTTTTACGGAACCTTTGGATGCGGAGATTACGGATAAAGAAGGCTTTGGTATTGAAAACCTGTCTTGGTGTCCGGAAGTTTATTTTGCGGATAATGTCATTCGTAATAATCGCGCACGGGGTACTTTATTCAGCACTCCTTTGAAAACGGTAGTAGAGCGTAACCTGTTTGACCATACTTCGGGGACGGCTATTCTGCTTTGTGGTGATTGCAATGGTTGGTTTGAAACGGGAGCTTGCCGGAACGTGCTGATTCGTAACAATCGTTTTATCAATGCATTGACTAATATGTTCCAATTTACGGAAGCTGTTATCTCTATTTATCCTGAGATTCCCGATTTGGAGCATCAGAAGAAATATTTCCATGGTGGAAAAGGAGAAAAAGGAGTGGTGATTGAAGACAACTATTTTGAAACCTTTGACCGCCCCGTTCTTTTTGCAAAATCCATTGACGGATTGGTCTTTAAAAACAATGTGATCCGCCAGAATACAGATTATCCGGCTTTCCATCATAATAAGACTCGTTTCCGCTTGCTTCACACCCGGAATGTGAAGATAGAGAAGAATAATTTTGAGGATGGGGATGAGAGCGTGGTAAGAGAATAGATACAATGACACTGATTATGCGGATTTTGTTTTAATCCGTATAATCAGTGTTCCCTTATTTAAAAAGAATTATAACAGACGGGGATTATTCTACTTTCCCGATGCTGAAATTTTCAGGATATTTGCCTTTGAAATTCTTGTAATACAACTTGATCTCACGCATATCCTTGTCCAAATCACCGCTGGGATGTATCACCTTTTCGGCTGTAATGCACTTTTTTGCGTAATCGATGGCTACCAGAATAATAGGCAGACCGGCCCCTTGTGCAATATAATAGAATCCTTTTTTCCAGTTGGGATTGGCTTTGCGTGTCCCTTCCGGAGTGATAGCCAGATGGAATTTTTGACTCGATTTGGCAATCTTGATCATCTGGTCCACCAATGAAGTCTTGCGGCTACGGTCTACGGGAATCCCTCCCATCCAGCGGAAAATAGGGCCTAGAGGCCAGAAGAACCAGTCCTTTTTCATCATAAAACCAGTTTCGCGGCCTATAGCTCCCATAAACAGTTTGCCTATGAATAAGTCCCAATTGGTGGTATGTGGGGCGGCACAGATAATATATTTATCATAATCGGGAGCAGACACCTTGGTCTTCCATCCCAACAGTTTGTAGTAGATAAAACTACAAATAGCTTTTTTCATTCCTTAAATCTTATGCTTTTGTAGCTTTAGCCAGTTCGTCTGCAACCACTTTGATTTCTTTGTTCAGATCTTCGTTCAATTTCTTGTAGAATCCTTTTACGTTACCCGGCTCGGTGTGGCTGATGCGTATAATCAGTTTGATCACATTGTGTACAGAGTTGCAAACCACTTCACGGTTAACACCTTCCATCAAACTGACTAAAAACAAATCACTTGCTATATTGGTTATTTTCTTCTTTAAATTTCTTCTACTTGCCATAAATGTAATGTTTTAAGTTAATACATAATTCTAAATTCGCGGTAAAGGTAGCATTTTTATTTGTATACGTTTTCATATTTGCGAAAAAAGAACGAAATTTGCACGAGAATACTAAATGAAATTATACACCTTTAAATAGAATAATAGAATATGACTAAAAGTGCATTACAAATTGCCAGAGCTGCTTATCAGCCCAAACTTCCTAAAGCGTTGAAAGGCGCTGTAAAAGTAAAGGAAGGCGAACCTACACAGTCTGTTGCTGACCAGGAAGCCATCAAAGCCTTGTTCCCTAACACTTACGGTATGCCGTTGATTCAGTTCGTTGAAGGCGAAGCTGTCAATATGCCTGCTATCAATGTAGGTGTCATTTTGTCTGGTGGACAGGCTCCCGGCGGACACAATGTTATTTCCGGTTTGTTCGATGGTATCAAAGCATTGAACAAAGACAGCAAACTGTATGGTTTCATTCTGGGCCCCGGTGGTTTGGTAGACCATAATTATATGGAACTGACTTCTGATATTATCGACGAATACCGTAATACCGGTGGTTTCGATATCATCGGTTCGGGACGTACCAAACTGGAAAAGGAAGAACAATTTGATAAAGGTCTGGAAATCATCAAGGAATTAGGCATCAAGGCATTGGTAATCATCGGTGGTGACGACTCAAACACGAACGCTTGTGTATTGGCAGAATACTATGCTGCGAAGAACTGCGGTGTTCAGGTAATCGGTTGTCCGAAGACTATCGACGGTGACTTGAAGAACGAGATGATTGAAACTTCTTTCGGTTTTGATACGGCTTGTAAAACTTACTCTGAAGTAATCGGTAACATTCAGCGTGACTGTAACTCTGCCCGCAAATACTGGCACTTTATCAAGCTGATGGGACGTTCGGCTTCTCATATCGCTTTGGAATGTGCTTTGCAGGTTCAACCTAACGTATGTATCGTTTCAGAAGAAGTAGAAGAGAAGAACATGTCATTGGATGATGTGGTTACTTACATTGCTCAGGTAGTGGCTAACCGCGCTGCACAAGGTAATAACTTCGGTACAGTGTTGATACCTGAAGGTTTGATCGAATTCATTCCCGCAATGAAGAGATTGATCGCTGAATTGAATGACTTCCTGGCTGCTAACGCATCAGAGTTCGCATTGATCAAGAAATCTCACCAACGTGAATATATCATCTCCAAGCTTTCTAAGGAAAACTCGGAAATCTATGCTTCTCTGCCCGAAGGCGTTGCACGTCAGCTTACTTTGGACCGTGATCCGCACGGAAACGTACAGGTATCATTGATTGAAACAGAAAAGCTGTTGTCTGATATGGTAGCCGTTAAATTGGCTCAGTGGAAGGAAGAAGGCAAGTATGTAGGTAAATTTGCCGCTCAGCATCACTTCTTCGGTTACGAAGGACGTTGCGCTGCTCCGTCAAACTTCGATGCTGACTATTGCTACTCGTTGGGTTACACCGCTTCTATGTTGATTGCCAACGGTAAGACCGGCTATATGTCTTCTGTACGTAACACTACTGCTCCTGCCGAAGAATGGATTGCAGGTGGTGTGCCTATCACAATGATGATGAACATGGAACGTCGTCACGGTGAAATGAAACCGGTTATCCAGAAAGCGTTGGTAAAATTGGATGGTGCTCCTTTCAAGGCGTTTGCCGCACAGCGTGAACGTTGGGCTATTGAAACAGACTATGTATATCCGGGTCCTATCCAGTACTTCGGTCCTACAGAAGTTTGTGACCAGGCAACCAAGACATTGCAGTTGGAACAAGGAAAATAATTCTTTCTTATTTCTATAAAGCATAAAGGAAACCCATCGGGGCTGATTGTAAAACCATTCTCCCGATGGGTTTTATTACATAGTATGTGGGAATAGGTAAAGGTAAAAACAGCTAAATAGGATAAAATGGTAAGAGCGAAAAGCACACGTCCTGCTCCCGTTAAAAAGAAGGCAGCCGCGAAACCTGTCCGCCGGGCTACACAGCGGAAGGCGAAAAAGAAACCGCAAAGAGAGAGGCCGTCATGGCTTCGGTATGTCATTGCGGGGCTTATTGCTTTTTTATTCCTTGCCGCTTTCTTTTATTTCTTTATCCGTCCTTACTCTTACCGCTGGAAGCCTTGCTATGGCTTTAAAGCATACGGTGTATGTATGCCTTCGGGTTTTCAGGTGCATGGCATTGATGTTTCCCATTATCAAGGAAACATAGACTGGAAAATGCTGACTCAGACCCGACAGGGGAAATTTCCTATTCATTTTGTCTTTATGAAAGCTTCGGAAGGAGGAGATTATGGGGACAAGGCTTTTATCACCAATTTTGATTCGGCGAAAACACATGGGTTTATCCGTGGGGCTTATCATTTTTACAATCCGAAAACAGATCCCATCCGTCAGGCCGATTTCTTTATTAATTCCGTAAAGCTGGATTCAGGTGACCTTCCTCCCGTACTCGATATCGAGAAGAGAGGCAAGGACGAAAATCAGCTCCGTCGTGACCTTAAACTGTGGCTTGACAAAATAGAACAGCACTACAAAGTGAAGCCTATTCTTTATACTTCTTATAAGTTTAAAACTCGTTATCTGAATGATTCGGTCTTCAATTCTTATCCTTACTGGATAGCCCATTATTATGTAGACTCGGTGGAATACAGGGGAGAATGGAAATTCTGGCAGCATACGGATGTGGGTACGTTGCCGGGCATTCGTGAGAAGGTGGACTTGAATATTTTCAACGGTTCGTTGGAGGAATTGCAATTAATGACTATAAAGAAATAAAGGATACTGTGCCTGCGGTTTCGAAAACTTTCTCTATATTTGCTTTATGAACTTACTGCTCAATATTATTTGGCTGATTTGCGGCGGATTTCTGATCTGCGTGGAATATATTGTTTCCAGCCTGTTGCTGATGATCACTATCGTCGGCATTCCTTTCGGTTTCCAGACTTTGAAGTTGTCTATGCTGGCTCTTTGCCCTTTTGGGCGGGAAATACGCAGTTGTCCCGGTGATGGCGGATGTCTCAGTGTGTTGATGAATATCATCTGGATACTTGTAGGTGGAATCTGGATCAGCCTCTCTCATTTGGCATTCGGGGTGTTGCTTTGCATCACTGTTATCGGTATTCCATTCGGACTGCAACATTTCAAGCTGGCGGGCTTGGCACTTACTCCTTTCGGAAAGGAGATTGTATAAATATTGTATACCGATATGATCGTGTTGTCACTTTGGATAAAATGCAGCGTCCTACGTGCGTTTGTCACCACTTGATTCCGGTTCTAATTTTCAGGTAAGAAGAACAAAAGGACAAAAGAGAGAAAATCCGTTCTTTTGTCCTCGAATAAATCAATGTAAATCCTGTGTGATTGGTGGTAATCCTGTCTTTATCAAGTCTTTTTCATACTTAAAAATGGTATTATTTCATGATGAACTTCACAGCTGCCCAGTTGTTCTTTTCCCGATGGTGTACGAACTCCATTCCCAGACTTTCCGCTTTTTCGCGGATAAAAGGAATATCCTGCATATAAAATCCACTCATAAATATTTCTGAACCCGGATGCATACAGGCGGCATAATGAGGCAGGTCTGCCAGAAGAATATTCCGGTTGATATTGGCAATAATTACATCAAACGGCTTGCGGCCTTTCAACAAGTTGGCATCTCCCAGTTCCACTGTAATGTTATGGATATGGTTCAGTGCAATGTTGTCTTTTGAATTATTGACGCACCAGTCGTCAATGTCGATGGCTGTCACAGGATTGGCTCCGCGCATGGAGGCAAGGATGGCAAGAATAGAAGTGCCGCATCCCATATCCAAGACTGATTTTCCTTTCAGATCAGCTTCTAACAGTTCGCTGATTATAGAGCTGGTCGTTTCATGATGCCCTGTGCCGAAAGCCATTTGCGGGTTAATCAGAATTTCATACTCAGTCTTCGGGGTGTCTTTATGGAACGTGCTGTGAATGCAGCAACGGTCACCGATGACGATGGGTTGAAAGAAGTTCTTCTCCCATTCTTCGTTCCAGTTCTTGTCTTCGGCTTCTTTAATGGTATATGTCACAGTAGTGTCGGGCAGGGGGAAGCTCGCAATCATTTCTTTTAATGCTTCCTCATCGAACAAAGTCTGCTGGATATAAGCCTGTACTCCTGCTTCACATTCTACAAAACTTTCAAATCCTATTTCTCCGGCCAGTGCAGATACTACATCATTCACTGTTTCATTACAGGGATGTGTTGTAAAGGTTACTTCTAAATATTTCATACGTTTTCGTTTATTCTATCACTTTACGGAGCAATGCCTCCATCTCATTTTTGAAAATACCCGCTTCATGTACTTTCACACCGTCCACATAAAACGTGGGAACGTAATAATAGTCGTATTGGTCGGCTATATCAGGATGTTGGGTTTCTTCTATCATTTCTATTTCTATAGGTTGGAATTCAGGGTGTTCTTCTTTTAGTTCTTCAATATAGCGCAGTGCTTTTTTGCAGAACGGGCATCTTTCCTGATAAAATAATTTCACTGGTTTCATGTGGCTGTTTATTTTAGGTTTATATACTCTTAAAAAGGGTAGTGGCAAAGATAGGGAGAAAAAATGAGAATAAGAGCAGAATCGGTATTAATTGCTTCTCTCTTTATACCCGTTCAGCATCTATTTATTTTCTTCATTCCGGTAGGATATCAACAGGAAGTTACTCTCAATAATGCTCTCATACTCTCATTAGTGGTATAATTCGCTTATAATGAGTGTGCTATTGATGATGGTAACATAAATGAGTATGAGGGCATTGACCTCATACTCATTTCTTGAAAAATAAATTATTCCAACTTGACCACGTGGTATAAAGTACCTCTGATACTGGCTCTTTTGGGTACATTCAGTTTATGTAGAATACGTCCGAACCAATTTATTTTATTGACGGATAGCTTATCACGTGTGTTTTCTTGGAGATAATTGAAAATCTCCATGGCAGTCAGCCATTCTCCCTCTTCATCAGTGGTAGCAGGAGAAAAATTACAATGGAATAAATGTTCCAAAGGCGAAATTTGCTCAAATTCGCTGTTGCTTTGCCGCAAAACAGCCTCATCTTCATCATTCAGCCAGTAACGTTCCTGCTGATAAAGCAATGTCATGGCTTGTGCATAGAGCTGGCGGTAGTCTATGGTGACATGGGTATCAATGGGAGCGGTCACCTCGATACAGATAAAGCGACGGCTTCCCGTGGGGTCGGTGAGCAAATCCTTCTGATTGCTGGTGCCGATGAATGAGGCATAGCGGCGTAATTCGCGTACGCTGGTTCCATAGGGCTTTCGCAGGTTGGCCACCGGTTTTTGTAACAGATGTTTCAGAAAACCTTGCTGGTTCATCGTAATCTGGTCGAATTCATCCAGGTTGATCAGGCCATAGGCGGCTAATCTGGCTTCGGCGGATGCCGGGGAGCAGAGGTCGTAACTCTCTGTATAGTAGGCTTTCAGCGCATCGGGCATTAACAGGCGGCAGAACGTACTTTTCCCCAGTCCCTGACGACTGCTCACCAGCAGGGGAGCCACACTGTTGGCACGATTGTTATCCGGATTGAGCTGCATCCATTGGGCAGAGAGTCCCAGCATCCAACGGTGGAAACCGTTCACCCATACCGGGTCGTCGGACACCCTGCGTGCCAACGCGGACACTCGGTCCGTGCCGTCCCATTCGGGAAGTTGCTCAAAATAGGCAGTAAAGGGATGGTATTCACTGATGCGGCGTGAGCGCACAAAGCGTTGAATGTCCCTGTCCCAACAGTCTATGCCCGTTTCAATAGCCTCCAGACTTAGTGAGTTCATCCATCGTTCGTCCACCTTGGTGTAACGCAGATGAGTATCGGGAATGTTGTTTTCTACACTTGCCACTTCAGTTTCTTCAGTAAGCACATTGAACCGGAAGCGGTAGCGGGAGGTGAGGAAAGCGGTCACTTCCTGCATCAGGGTATGTGATTTCGCCTTCTTGCCAGTATCTTCTGGGGAGGTTGGTTCCGCTTTTTTCTGAACACCTTTTTTCAAGTGAGCGGAATCCTTCTCTGTCTTTTCAGTTGAGACTGTCGGATGTTTCCGAGGACCGTCCATACTCCCCGGCAGGTTGTCCTTACCGTTTTCAGTGAAAAGAACCTGTGAGTCGGCCATCTCTCTTACTCCTTCTTCGTCCGACACGATGTAGTGGTAACTGCCCGTGGAAGCATTCCCGTCGGTGCGCGGAGTCCAGTTCAATGCCAGAACTACTTGGCCCTCGCGGATATCCAGCGCCAGACGCACGCCGGGTATAGTCCGGCAAAGCGGCATCAGCCCGTTGAGAGCGGATACGAGATCACGACGCGGTGTTCCGTCAATAGGAACAGGGCTTGACAGGAATTTGCTTCCGAAGAAGACTGTTTTGAGAGTAGCGAATACATTCATGAGTTACTTTTTTAAGTTTGGCAAACTACAAATATACAACATAAAAAGGCGTTTGTCAAGAGGGGGCGGAAATATGGCAGATCTTGGTGCAAAGTTCAATGAAACTTGGTACAAGATATGGTGAAACTTGATACAATATATACGTACAGGCCTACACATTACTAACGTTACGGTTCATACGTTACTAATGTTGAGGCTTGCACGTTACTAATGTTTATTGTTGAATAAGCCGACATGTTTTTAAAATATACCTTCAGGTTTTAAATATACATCTTCAGGTTTTTAAAAAACAACAATACGTTTAAAAAAAACGTCAGCATGTTCCGTGTACAAAGTTGCCGTGTTCTGCGTACAGGCCTATCATGTTCCGTGTGCCAGCCAAGCTTGTTCATCGCATTACTTCCTTGTTAAGCCGATATGCTTCCTTCTCCATTCATCCTGTCATTTTATTTAAGACATACAGACGATCAGCTGGTTAAGGTTGAAATTACTTCCTCTCACTCCCGTTTCAGCCGTATGTTTGTACCCTTTTACGGAAAGGTGTGAAAGAACGGTAGGAAAGGAGAATGAAAAGGCAATGACAGGATGTCCCTTCATAGCCGGAACGCCTATCGGCAGGGTGTTTCGACGGTAGATGAAAGGAAGAAAGAAACAACCGGCTTTTATCGCTGAGCCATTCAAGATTAAGAGAATCTCAGAATCCCGACATGCTAATAAACAGATAATCATCAATGTTTTGAGCCTGATTTATGATCGGTATGAAAGATTTATATTTTTCAGACTATGTAACAATAATCCTCCTAGCCTTTCCATTCTCAGGATACATTGTTGCTTCATACAGATGAAAATGAGATTCCGGATAGCTTCTTCTTCCAGTTTATCAGGTCCGATAATTCTTTTCAGCTTTTTTTTCAGATAAATTATATCACAATTCTTGCTGCTCCAAATAAACAAAAGTATATTTGCAAAAATAACCATGGTTATTATAACCGTTATTATTTTTATAAACATCTAAATGTTAACAATATATGAATTTCTTTGGCAGAGAAAAAGAATTAGAAATTCTCAGAAGAGAGGAAGAATTGTCCGCATCATCGGCACGGTTCACCATAGTCATGGGCAGACGCCGCATCGGCAAAACCAGTCTGATAAGACGGAATTTTCAAGGTAGGCAATGCCTTTATATATTGGCGAAAAACGAGGCGGAAGCTACCTTCTGCAGTTCTATACAAAGACAGATACAGAGGGAACTTGGTATATCCGTTTATGGCTCGGTACGTTCTATGCGTGATATTTTGGATATTCTTTTTTCGTATGCCACTCAGAACCAGCTGAATCTAGTGATAGATGAAGTACAGGAGTTCTTTTATGTACGCAAGAGTATTTTTGCCGACATGCAAGAATTATGGGATAAATACAAGTCGGATATGAAAATAAACTTCATTACTTGCGGCTCCATTTATTCACTGATGAAAGAACTGTTTGAGGATAAAAAATCGGCCATGTATGGACGGATGACCAAGCGTCTGGACTTGCAGCCGTTCAGCATAGCAACACAGAAACAGATTCTAAGGCATTATCATCCTGCTTATACTCCGGCGGATTTACTTTGTCTTTATATGCTGACCGGTGGGGTGGCAAAATATATAGAAACATTGATGGACGAAGGTGCTTTCAAGAAAGAACGAATGCTTACTTGCTTTACCAATGAATACATGCCTTTTCTTACAGAAGGGAATGATTTGATCAATATGGAATTTAGAAAAGAGGGAGCCGTTTATTATTCTATCTTGAGCCTGATAGCTGACGGGAAAAATACATCCGGTGAGATCGACTCAGTTTTAGGTATCACCACAAGTGCCTATCTGCGCAACCTTGAAATCAATTATACCCTTTTGAAGAAAATGCGTCCCATCTTTGCGTCTGAACGGAGCAAGGGAGTCAAGTACAAGCTGAATGACAATTTTCTGCAGTTCTGGTTCCGCTTTATCTATCCTAACCTTGATTTGGTGGAGAATCACCGGTCGGATTTATTATTGGATATTGTAAAGAAAGGATATGATGTTTATTCCGGTTTGGTATTGGAGCGATATTTCCAACAAAAGTTATGGGAAGAGGAGCGTTTCACGATTATAGGAAACTGGTGGGATTCAAAAGGAGAAAATGAAATTGATATCGTAGCTGTAAACCGTATTGACCGTACAGCCCGGATAGCAGAGGTAAAGATTAACCGGAATAAAATATCTATGCCGGTCTTGAAAGAAAAATCCCAAAAACTTATAGGCGAGTTAAAAAGATATCAGATAGAATATACAGGCTACTCATTGGAGGATATGTAAGATACGGAATAAAGGCATTCACACCCCTATTTTATGGTACGCCTATCAGCTGGGAGATACACAATGGATTACAACATGACATGTTTGGAATTGTATATCAGTTCCATCGCTTTTTTCAGGAACCTTCCGGAATAAGAAATCTTACCCTGGGGAAGCTTCATGCCGCTTTCCCTTTATAACGACAGGTACAGTTCACCAATGGGCATTTGTTACTGAAATTCCTCATTGACCGGCTTTTTAATAACCCAAACCTAATTGCCACAAGGGTATGACATTCATTTATCCGGCTTCTTCAATGTACAGGCTATAATCTTCAATATTATTACGGCTGGCGCTCAATATGGCGGCAATTTCAGATTCCAAAGTATGGTTGATAATCTGTTGCAATCGCACATCGAAATCATCTTCCAAAACGAAAGGATAATAACCTCTCTTTAAATAATTAGTAAAATATACCAAGGGGCGGAAATCTTTCGGCAATTCAATTTTGTGTTGCAGGATATCTGATAAAGAGTAAGTATTGATAGAGATATGGTGAAATAGTTGGAGATATTCCCTGAAAGAGAGGCCCTGCATTTGATACATAACGGCACGGCGGCTTAAATCGGAAGCCCCCTTATTGATATCGAGTACCGAAGAGCCTGTGAAGATAACGTTCAGTTCCGGATGGTAATCATAAATGAGTTTGAGTTCTTTAGACCAGTCTTTATATTTATGAATTTCATCAATGAAAAGATATTTTCCTCCTAGTTTGGCAAAACTGTCTACCAAGTCCACCAATTTGTGGCTGGCAAAATAAAAATCTTCGGCCGTTACATACAAAGCCTTATTCCTATCCAGTTCTTCTTTTATATGTTGAAGTACCAAAGTGGTTTTGCCAACCCCTCTAGGACCGGTAAGACCTATCATACGGCTGTTCCAATTTATTTTGGAATATAGATAACGATGGAAACTCGTATTTGTTTCTCTTAATAATTTTTCGAAATGTTCTTGTAACTTTTCCATGCTATATTGAATCTAAGATGCAAATATAGCGAATTTGCACTATAATAGTGCATCTATTTGTTTATTTTGCACTGTTATAGTGCATTTTAAGTGTAATACAAGACCTTGAAAGTCTGCTTTCTCCTTCATAAATGTAATCATTCGTGCAAACTGTCCTCCGTTGATAACATATAAAAATCTATTTAGACCTTCTACAGATAACTAATGGACGGAATAGTTTCTAGTTTGGTAGTTACATCACTGATTTATAACGATATAAATCTTCTTTCGTTTCCGGCACGAATACGACCTACCTGAGTAATGCGGTGAACAACTACTTCGGATGCAACTTCAAGCGGTTGATAAATTCCTACAGGGTGGCTCGCGCCAAGGAGCTGCTGGACGGTAAAGATTGCCCGGTGAGCGAGCTTTTCAGCCGTTGCGGGTTCGCTTCCAAGAGCGTGTTCTATGTGGCGTTCAAAAAAGTAGTTGGCATGACTCCCCTGCAATATATATCGCAGAGTCGGAATCCTTTTATGATTCAACGCAATTAAGTCCTTTTATAACAATAAACATTTTGAGTTTTTAAATTTATAAATTTAAAGTTTTTCTA
>ENA-OZZB01000205-OZZB01000205.1-human-gut-metagenome-genome-assembly--contig:-NODE-205-length-14470-cov-8.636351_pt1 | contig 14470 bp, 9 predicted proteins | sample MGYA00244936_ERZ654144 | MGnify/ENA primary metagenome ERZ654144 (study PRJEB26926, sample SAMN06165049) | human gut metagenome | biome: ENVO:00009003; feature: ENVO:2100002; material: ENVO:00002003... | reverse complement strand
TGACAAAAGTATCTTCCTGCATTTCTTTAATCTGGTTCTGCATATTAGTGAGTTCTTCCGTCATGGAATCAATCTTTTTCTCCAGTCCATCCACATAGCTGCATATCTCAAATACATCGTTTGCCTTCTCTTTCATGGCATTTTTCTTTAGTAATTCGAGAAGTTCCCTTATAACCTCCTCATTGGTAAGTGTTTTTCCTGCTTCCATATCCATTCTGTTTCCTCCATTCTGTAAAAGGGGCAGCCTTGGCCGCCCCTGTACTCTGATTACTGATTATCGAAAGGGCGTCGCCTCTTTGTCCTTCTCTTTATCGGGATTGCCATGATGTTTCTCTGCACTTTCTCTTGCCTTTTCGTTGCTCTTATCCTTTGCTTTCTCATATTCAGAGATAATCTCATTATAGAGTTTTTCCCTGAAATCCTTTGTAACCGGATAGCAGACATCCTGATAGATTGGCTTGCCCTGCTCGTCCACCTGCTTTGTCTTATAAGAAGGCATTGATACAAATATTTTCTCTTTGCCCTGCACGATATTGATGTTATTTACAATGAAACTGTTTTCAAAGTAAATACGGGCAAGTCCCTTGATGTTACTGCCTTCCCTCTCATAAGGTGTCACAGTTACGGAAAACTCTGGCATTTCCTGTGTTCTGTCCTGCTTCTGTGTCTCCTCTTTCTCCGGTTCCTTGATTCTTGCATAGGCATCAAGGATATTGGTATAGAGTTCCTCACGAAACTCTGCTGTAATAGGATTGCACACATCCTTATAGATCACACCGTTGCTTTCATCACGCTCATTGGAGCGGTATCTTGGCATTGATACGAAAAGCTCTCCCTTGTCCTTATTCTCAAGGATTGCAATATTGGTGATCTTAAATGAATCACCGAATACCACTGTTGCAAATCCTTTGATATTGCTGCCCTCTTTTGCCCTTACTTCGTTTACCTTAATTGAATACTTCATATGCTATTCCTCGCTTTCTTTTTGTTCTTTGTTTTGCTCCGGTATGATAAACTCACACCAAAGCTGTTCTATCTGTTCACAAGACAATCTGCCATTTAACCAGTTGCCAAGTGTAACGACCATTCCGTCCTGCTCATAGTAGAGCCACTCCTGTGTTTCAATGTTCCCCTCATACACGATGGTCACATCAAAATCAGGCATAAATAATCCTTCCTCTGCATCCCATACACAGGCTATTCCCTGTCTGAGTGTCAGATTCAGGCTTTCGACATACACAGACCAGCCGCTTACGACTATCTGAAAGTCATCATCAATCTCAGCAATATCATCCTCGATGTCAATTCGCTCTTCCATTTCTGCTACTGCCTCTTCTATCTCACCTAACCGGTATCTTTTATTCATCCACACCTGCCTCCTTATATCTGCATCTGACCACAAAACGCATAGTACCCTTCTGTGAACAGGTAAAAAGAGTTAATTCCTTTTCCTCTCCCTGTGTCTTAATGCTGTTGTCATAAGGATTTACCACCTCTGTGTCTGTTACTTCATAGATATGAGTCTGTCCGTTTTTGTCGATAATTGTCACATCATCTCCTATGGAAATCTGATTTAGTGGTGTAAAAAATGTGCCATATCTGCTGCCATTGTGACCGCATAACACACAGTTGCCACTTTCTCCGATTCCTGCAGTCTCTTCTATATGACCAATCCCGGCATTAAGCACTTTACTTGTGGTTCCTTCCATTACCGGATACCTGATATCTAAGCCCGGTATCTCAATGATGCCGATAACACCGCCTTCTTTAAGAATGGCTTCATCCTCTTTACTAATGGAGGTTTGCTCTTCCTCCACATCTGTTTCTTCATCGTAATCATCCTCCAATGTCTGCTCAAATTCACTTATGAGCTGTTCTGTCTGTTTTTCTCCGGTTGCCCGCCAGAAAAAAGGGACTGCCATAATGGCAATCCCTGCTGTAATCAGTAGTCCTGCGACCACTTTTCTTATGCTCATATTATTCACTCTCCTATCGTGTTCTGCCCTCTCTGTCCGCTTGATAAGCACCTTTATCCTCTGCTACAATTGCTGCAGATTCCATTCTGTCATCAGCTTCTCTTTCTTCCTCCGGTCCGCTCAGGTCTGCATCCACAGCCTTTGCGTTCTCAAGGTCAAGCTGGGCATTCAGTTCACACTGCCTTGACAGCTTTTCTTCCAGTTCCTTGCTGTATGCAAATGGCTTGTCATACTCTGCCTTTGATGCTTCAAGGTCATTCTGGTACTGCTCAATCTTCTTTTCTAAGAAATCAATGTTCTCATGGAGTCCATTGAACAGGTTTTCCAGCTTTACCATGCTGCCGACCGGACTTGTGGAAAGTTCTGCCTTGTACTCAGTCTTTCCACGAAGCACCATATAATTGATACCAAGGAAGTTCTTTTCCACAAGCAGCTCAAATCCATGGAACTTGCCGATTGCAGTTGTCTCTCCGGTCTTACATTTGCTGATTGCTTCAAGCATCATCGTTCCTCCATCCACACGCTCTGTGTAGGTTGCTTTGCCTATGGTAATGGCAAATTCCGGATTATCAATCAGTTCTTTATCCCTTGCCTTTACATCTTCTCTTACATTGGCAAGCTTTTCTGTTGCTGTCTTAATAAGCTTCGGGTACTTAATCATAAAGTTATCCTGCAATCCATATCTCTGATTGTCATAGGATGCCTTTAAGAGCTTTAATCTCTGGACATCATTGTCAATCTCCATCTTTTCCTTGATTAAAGGATTGCCTGTGGCAACCGCTTTAATCTCTGCATAGGAAAGTGTTGCCTCATCGATATCCTCACAGCTTCGGCTTACAGCCTTGCTTGTCATGACCTGACTGATGAATCGCTGCTTATTTTCAACAAGCGACCAGTTGTATGCATCAAAAGTTCCTTTGGTGACATATCTATAGATTGCCACCTCTTCATTTTCGTTGCCCTGCCTGATGCCTCGTCCTTCCCTCTGTTCAATGGAGCTTGGCTTCCAAGGACAGTCCACATGATGCATTGCAACCAGATGTGTCTGAACATTAACGCCAGTACCACATTTATCTGTAGAACCTATAAGCACTTTTTTCTTACCTGTTCTCATTTCCTTAAATAGTGCATCCCTCTGTGCGTCGGTCTTTGCATCATGGATAAATGCTATCTCCTCTGCCGGAATACCATACTGTATCAGTGTTTCCTTCAGATAATCGTAGATGGTAAAATCCTTATCCGGTCCCGGTGTGCCGATATCCGAAAAAATAAGCTGGCAGCCTATATGACCGTTGGCATTTCCTTTCTCATATTCTTTCCATACATTCTCCGCTACCTTATTGAGCTTTCCATCCGGATTATTTGGTGCGTCCTTATCAATCAGCCTTGCATCTGTTCCGAGTAATCTTGCCTCATGAGTAATCTTTAGGAAGTTGTCCACACTTGGATCAACTCCACCACCTCTGATACGCTCTGCCCTCACAACAAAGTCTTCCATGACCTGCTTTACATACCAGTCAGGCTCTGACTCCACTATGATAGGCTTGCCGCCACGAAGAGCCGGCACATCAAGGTCAAGCATGTCTGCGGTCTGCACATCTGCTACTTCACGAAAGATATTCATAAGCTCCGGCAGATTCGTAAACTTATTGAATCTGCTTTTAAAACGGAAACCGCTTCCCTCTACAGTAAGCTCCAGTGCTGTTGTCACTTCACCAAAGTTCGCTGCCCAGGAATCAAAGTGATAAATCCCCATCTCTTCAAGTGCCGCTTTCTGTAAGTAAAGCTGCATGACATACATCTCACACATGGTATTGGATATTGGCGTACCTGTCGCAAACACAATGCCTCTGCCATCATTTATCTCAGACAAATACTGGCATTTAAGCTGCATATCCGTTGACTTCTTCGCTCCACTGCTGCTGATACCTGACACATTATTCATCTTGGAAAAAATCGCAAGGTTCTTAAAATTGTGCGCTTCGTCAACCATGATAGAGTCCACACCAAGTTCCTCAAAGGTTATAAGGTCATCCTTCCTGCTCTCATCTGATAAGGATTTCAGCTGCTCCTCCAGCTTTTTCTTCTGGCTTTCCATCTGTTTTACAGTCCAACGCTCCCCGTTACGCTCCTTCATCTCATCAATCGCATAGCTGATTTCATCAATCTGCTCATTGAGCATTCTTTCCTTTCTCTCTGCTGAGATCGGGATTTTTTCAAACTGCGAGTGCGACATGATGATACAGTCATAGTCACCTGTTGCAATCCTTGATACGAACTGCTTCCTGCGGCTCTTTTCAAAATCACGCTCTGTGGCAACTAAGATATTTGCTGACGGATAAAGCCTTAAAAACTCTGATGCAGTCTGCCCGATAAGCGGCTTTGGAACAACCATGATTGTCTTATTGGCAAGTCCTAGTCTCTTCTGCTCCATACAGGCAGCCATCATCTCAAATGACTTTCCGGCACCGACACAGTGTGCAAGCAGTGTATTTCCTCCGAGAAGGATTCTTGCCACCGCATTCTTCTGATGAGGCTTTAGCTCAATCGCCGGATTCATTCCCGGAAACTGTAAGTGGCTTCCGTCATACTCACGCAGACGGATGTTATTGAATGTCTCGTTGTAATACTCCACATACTTCTGTCTACGCTCCGGCTCTGCAAACAGCCACTCCTTGAACTTCTCCCTGATCATGTTCTGCTTTTCCCTTGCAAGCATTGTCTCGTTCTTATTGACTTCGTAATGATATTTGCCATCACCGTCATCAATCCTGTCCCTTACTGTTACAGTTTTAAGATTCAGCGTATCCTCAAAAATAGAATAAGCATCCATGCGGCTTGTACCATAAGTCTTAGTAGCTGCCACTGAATGCTTATCCATGCTCTTATTCTCGATGAACCATTCCATGCTCATCTTATTTAAGTGTACCTGAATGCCTGTATTGTAAAACTGGCTTCTGACTGCCCTTGCTCTTCTTGGTGTATTGAGAAGCTCATAGATAAACTGCTCATAATCAAGCGACTCAATCCATGTCGTACCAATCTTTACATCAATATCCGAGGCTTCAATCCATTCCGGCTGCACCTTTTCAAGTGCTGCCACATTTCCTGCAAATCTTTCTGCCTGCGGATTGTCTGTATCAGCCGCCATAGCCTTTGCTACACGAAGTTTGTCTCTCACATTTCCCGAAAGATACTCGTCTGCTGTCTCCCAGCCGATGTCGGGATTGTTCTCGTTGTAGCGGTCTGGATTTAGGAAAACCAGTCCGTCCAGCTCTTCCACAAGGACTGCCCTTCTAAGCTCTGCTAATGCATCATCACTTAGCGTTATCTCATCCACTGTCTGTCCGGACTTTTCTGCAAGTTCTTCCTTTGCATTTGTAATATCCGGCTCATAGATAGAAAGCATATAGGCAAGATTTACATATCCAAATTCATTGACGGATACATTTAATGCTTCCACAGCGGTCTCCACTCTGTCTATGACTGTCTTTGCCTTAATCGTCTGCTTATAAAACATATCCGCTTTTTTCACCTCCCCATCTTCGTTTACTTCCTCAAGACTGCAAAGAAGTGGATAATCGCTGTCATCCCTGAATGCTATTCTGTTTGCTTTTGAAGTAATGGCTCCATACTGCTTTACGAAGGCATCATATTTTACATTAAGAAGTCTCTGCTTATCAGAAAGCTCCTCCTCGCTGCAGCCATCCATCTGGATATCAATCAGCTCTCTTGTTATCTGTCTGATTTCATCAAGGCTTCGGATTCGCTCCTCGGCAGTCTGTGATACTTCTTTTTTTACCATCTCGGAATTTTCCCTGTAATAGAGTTTTCCTTCAAAAAATGTGTAAGTGTAGTTTCTCACATCCGGATCAGCCGGGATAACTTCCTCCGTCTGCTCCGACTCATCTGCCACTCTCTCAAAATCTGTCATCTGGGCTTTGATATTACCGATAGCCTTATTGAGAGTCTCATACATATTGAAGTTCTCATCATTATTCACACAGACTGTATATCTGCTGTCCTGTCCGTAAATCCTTGTGTCATATTCCATAGATCCAAGCATCATCTCCGGATGCTCTGCAAAATAAGAGTTGACTGCAATGCCATTCTCAGTTACACCAAGGTGTACCCAGTCAGGTTCAATATCAATCTTTCTCTCCCTCTTCTGCAAAAACAGGATATCTGCTGTCACTTCGGTTCCTGCATTATCTTTAAATGCAGTATTCGGAAGTCTTACTGCTCCCACAAGCTCTGCTCTTTCAGCCAGATACTTTCGGATAGTAGGATTTGCCTTATCAAGTGTTCCCTTTGTGGTGATTACTGCAACCATGCCTCCCGGTCTTACCTGATCAAGTGCTTTTGCCAGAAAATAATCGTGGATACGGAAGTTATACTTGTTGTACTTTGGATCAAATACCTTATAATCACCAAATGGCACATTTCCGACAACCACATCAAAGAAGTTATCCGGATATGTGGTATTCTCAAATCCTGTGATACTGATATTGGCATTCTGATAAAGCTGCTTTGCAATTCTTCCTGAAATGCTGTCAATCTCCACCCCATACAGCTTGCTTCTCTGCATTGGTGCCGGCATACTTCCAAAGAAGTTACCGATACCCATAGATGGCTCTAATACATTGCCGCCTCTGAAACCAAACTGGACAAGTGCCGAGTTCATGCACATGGCAATCTCCGGTGAAGTATAAAAGGCGTTATTTACTGTTGCCCTTGCAGCACTGTATTCCTCATCAGATAAAAGGTCTTTCAGCTCTGCATATTCTTTGCTCCAGCCTGCGTTATTCTCATCAAATGCCTGTGACAGTCCGCCCCATCCGACAAACTTCGACAGAGTTTTCTGTTCCTCAGGTGTGGCAAGCCTGTTCTCTGATTCAATCTGCTTTAAAGTGCGGATTGCATCCATATTCCACTGGTATCTGGTCTTAGCACCGCCTTTTTCCATTTCCCAGAGGTTATAGTGGAAATTGTGTTTCGTCTGCCCGGCAACATTCTTCTCATTTTCAAGACTTTCTACTTGCTGTACTGGTTCCTGCTTTGGTGTAAAATCTACAGTTTCCTGTGATTCTGTATCAGCCTGAATATCATCCACAGATACTGATACTGCATCATCTGAAACCACATGTCCATTCTCATCAATCTTGGTTTCCCAGCCATTCGCTATTGCTCTTTCCCTGGTTTCAAGACGATTGGCTTTTACACTATCCTCGATATCAAAGAATCTCTTATAGACCGGATTCATCTTATCCCTGTCAGCCTTCTGCTTTGTCTCCTGATAATACTTCTTCTGGTCTTCTCCGCAGTAAAATGGCTGTTTTACCATATAAGATAAGATTTCATATAACTCACGCCAATCGAGAGCACCTTCTTTACGCACACCATTCCTGTTCTTATAGCTGATCTTCACATATCCGCTTCTGATTGAGTACTCCACAAGACCATACTTATTGTTGGAATATGCTTTTCTTTCTGCATTATCTGTCCCTAATGCAATATCCCTGATAAGGTCAAGTTTATTGGGTATAAATGCAAAATCAGACTGCACCACATCCATAAGGAATGCCCTAAACGGAGTGTAGCAGCTGCAATCTGTTACAAGAATCTCCGCCGCATCACGCAGGTCTTCATCAAGCTCTGCAATACGCTTGGCATAATCAATCGGTGTAATATACTTAAGCTCTGATGGATCTTTTTCAGATGTTTCAGCTTCTATCTCGGCACCATATTCTGCCTGTGTTACCATGCGGTCTTCATCGGCAGCTTCCTGTGGTGACATGCCTTTTGCACTTACATAATCTCTGTTAGAAGCATAGCTCTCCGGCTCATCCGGTATTGCATAATCATCAATCTCTGATTCTGCCTCCTCCGGTTCCACTTCCTTGTATTCGGCATCAATGACCTTATCATCCTCACGGAGTCCGTCCATCGCAAGCTCATCAATACGAGGTGTCTCAGGCTGGTATTCCCCTGTAAGAATAAGGACACCAAGCTCTTTTTCGATATCTTTCCACGAAACATATCCTTCAACCTCTCCATCCTCATCTCGCCACTGAAAACGCAATCCATTCCCATGAAATGTGTCATATCCGTGCAGTCCCAGTCCGTCAACCGGCCAGCCTGCACCTCCCTGACCATATTCTGCTTTGATACGCTTTGCTCTGGTTCCTGCATCAATCTCTGTTTCAAAAATCTTGCATACCCTGCCCTTACCACCGATAAAACCTGTACCTCTCATAAGCACCTGTTTGATATACTCACTTGGTACTGTTGCAGACTTTTTGGGATTCAGGTAATTGTATTTACCTGCTAATGCAGCTTTTCTGTCCTGCTCGAACTGACGCATAAACTGATTATTGTTTTCATCCTCAGTATGAATGGTGCCAATGCTTGCCTGCCCGTTCTGGTCGAAAAAAAAGGAAGCCTGTGTATATTCGGCTTCCTTACTAACACCCAATGAATTGATTTCATCAAGTTCCCTATTCAGTTCTGTATCATCTGATTCTAGTGGAATCGCATCACTATCTGATTCAGTACCACTTCCTCTGCCTGCATCTTCGCCTGCTCTCTTATCTTCCACATCTCCATTGTCGATGACGGATTCTGTGGCTTGTGCTTCGCCAGATACTGCATCTCTAACTGGTCGTACAGCTGGTTCGCTTCCTCCTCTACCGCTGACATCTTCTCGTACATCTTCCCGAATCTCATCAGCGTCTTGTATCTTGCCGGCTCGTTCTCCTTTAGATAGTTCATCGCCATCCTTCCGTATTTGCCCAGCTTCGTGAGATCCTCCGTCTCGTCCGGCATCTCTATCTGCGGATAAAGCAGTCCGTCCACTTCCTTGTAAGTCATTTCTTCTAACATATCCAATTCTCCTTTCGCTCTCGATTGCCTTTAAGTTACGACTAAATTCTCTAAGAACACTACAGGAGACATCGCATACAATGGAACCAAGACGGTAAATGATCTCTTCGTCTTTGATATTTACGATCTGACTGAAATCCTGTTCTTGCACAGATAAGTCAAATCCGCATCTCGTCCCTACAGCATACATGACACTTGCATATACAAGCTGCTCCATGTCCATTTCCTGCTGTAAGCCATTGCGTTTCTTACTTTCTTCCTTTATCACACTACCTGATAGCTGCATAAGCTCGGTCATTCGGTTTCCGAACTCTTCTTTTATTATAAGCCAAACATCTGTTCCTGTAAACTGTTTTAATATATTTTTTAGAGACTCCCTGTCGCTGTTATCGTACTGCTCAATCTGACCTTCTGACACAAGAAAATCCACATAATCCTTAAGATTTTCTCCCTCAAGGTCCCATGTCAGTTTGACATTCTTCCCTCCGGTATCACTGATATCAAAGATATACCTCATGCGTGGATTCAGTGCCCTCGACGGGAAGATAGCGCAGCCTTTCGCACCACGCTTTACATATCTTCCCACCTTTTTCCAGGTATCATAATCTGCCATGAGTGTGCTTTTTTCCGGAGGTCTTTGCGCTGTTACCATAACGATATTGTCAAATTCATAGCGGTATAACTGACCTGCGACCTTTAACACATCCTTCCAGTTCTTTTCTGATCTGGTGATGTTACCAATCTCAGAATCGTATATCGCTTTGACCTTCATATCAACGCCCATACCTTTGTCCTCCTCTACTTAAACATCTCTGCAAACAATCCTTTAAATAGCTTTAACTCATCCTTATCCAGCTCGATTGCAAATTCATTGTCGATTGCCTGTTTTTCGCATTTATCCTTTTTCTTTGCAATCTTACGCACCACACGAAGAAGCACATAGCACTCCTTGGACTTTGCAATGCTCTGTTTAAAGGTCAGCTCATCCTCATCGACTGACTTCTGTGTCTGATAGATAATCTCTTTTAACTTATCATTGATACCATCTACTTCCTCAAGGGAAATAATAACGGATGCCTTAGAAGCACCCGATCTGTCCCACTCCTTATGAAGTTCCTTTACTAAAAACTCCATGTTCTTAATTACTGTTGTTGAATCACTTTTCATCTTGTTCTTCCTCCGTTTTCTTTTAATGAAGAAGGGAGCTGACCTTCGCTGATAGGCGCAAAATCAACTCCCATCATGTCCTCTGCTCCAAGGACTATCTGCTCTGCATAATACATATCCATTGCCTTATTGATGGCATCGTCAAGCGACTCTGCCTTTACTTTCTGTACTCGTGAAAGCACTTCTTTTATCTCAACATCAAATTCCTGTTCCATATGATATCGCCTCCTGTAAAAATCTCATCACCGGCACTTTTCTTCCTTTACCTGTCTTTCCTTAAAGCCCTCATCGTACTTTCCATCTTCCAGCCTGTCGTAAAAACAGTCCTCTTCAATCGTTCCGAAATCCTCATACATCTGGTGAAGGAAATCATTCTGCAGTTTCTTTGGCACATCATCATCCTTTGACATATCCTGATAAAAATAGAACTTCTGCTTTAGCTTTGCCCTGTAATCATAGATATCCTCTATCTTTTCCGGTGTGCCATACTCCCTCTTGTATGCCTTGAAATTCGTGGTTGAGAGTGTGGAACCGAGATAAATTCCATGCTCCCACGATACTCCGATTGTGGTATTGTCCTTTGTAGGCTTCTCATCCTTCGGATAACGCTTATACTCTGTCGCACCAAGGGCGATTGTAAGGGAACCTGACTTCATATCCATCACCACGAGATTCCTTGGTGATAATGCTTCAAGCACCATGTAATCATGGTCATTGAAGTTATGGAATGTCTGTCCCCTTTCAAATAATCTGTCCACACTTTCATAATGCAGGTTAAAATCATCAACCCAGCCCTTATCGGTCATTCCAATCTCCTTAAGCTTTGCAACACATTCAGAAGAACTGGCTTCTTTATCAAACCGAAATTCTTTGGAATCGTTATAAAATCCCTGAAGAAATTGTCCCAGCTGAATATCATCCAGGCAGAATCTCGCAGATACCGTTACATTTGCTGCCCTGTAATACTCTGTGAAGTTATCTGCTTTACCAAGCGTCCTTCCAAGCTGCAACAAATTGTCTGCAAGCTCTGACATGTCATCAACTGCTATAAAACTCTTATAATCATCCAGAGTCATCAGCATATTTGTCTCTGTTCCCCTGTCGTTTTCTGTTACCAGTATCATATCTTTTAAATCCATTCTTACCTCCAGTCTCAGAGAGGGACTATGCCCTCTCTGCAAATTTCCTGTTATGGTCTTCCTATCACAACAATCTTTCCTGTGCTTGCCACATCCCGGTAAACAACACCAAGACTTTCATTAAGCGCCTCTACCACCTTGCCATTTCCGACGTATACTGCCACATGGCTGATGTTCTTATATCTTCCGTTGCTTGTAAAACTGTAGAAAATAAGGTCTCCCGGCTGTAACTCATCAAAGGAGACAGTCTTTCCGGCTTCATCCAGTCCCTGTGCCTCCGCTGCCGCTGTGGTTGCACCGCCGTAACTAATATCCACGCCTGCATCTTTCCATGAATAATAGGCTAAGGAACTACAGTCATAATAGTTACCGCTGTCTCTTAAATCCTGACTATAAGGAAAGCCAACTCTGTGAAGTGCATAGGAGCAGACTGTTTTCTGCCTGCTGTCTGTAATTTCGTTTAGGATGGCATTGATTTCATCCTCAGTCATGGAGCTTACTCCCGGACTTCCGCCTCCGCCGCCACTTCCGCTTCCAGCATATCCAAGCTGTCCCATAAACTCCGGACTCATGATCTGCTCAAGCATTTCCACATGATCAGAGTTAAACCCATAGACCGAAATCATATCCCTGTACGATTTCAGTGTGACATTCACATACAGAACAGACTTCGTGACAGTAGTCACATTGCCGTCTGCATCCGTTTCTTCCACATCCTTTGTTCCGGTGCTTGTGGTGTATGAACACATATCATTTACAACTGCCTGCAGCCAGCCTTTAGAAGTATCATTCATGACTGTTGCAGTATCTCCGACACCATGCTTGACCATATAGACTGCCATGATGTCATAGTAATTGCTTGGGTTTTCTTCCATACCTTCATAGTCCACATATACAAGCTCTCCAAGATCATATCCGGTATGCTCATTCACTTTCGTGTTCACATCCCGGTTAAACTCCTGCACATAAGCACTCGTTACTGTCTGCACGGTATCTCCTGATTCAAGTGGTGGCAGAAATAAAGCAAATGGTGAATTGTAAAGGATTGCTATCACCGCTATAACCGGAACCGCAATCATGGCAACTACAAGAACAAGTAATAAAAGCACCAATCCAACAATCGGTGCCGCTGCCTTTACCCAGGTAATCGCTTTTCGCACAATCAGATCCTTTACCAGCTTTGCCACGCTGTCTGTCTGATTCTCCTGTGCTTTCATCTTATCCAGAAAGAATTTTATCTTCCTGCTCCGGTTGGTCATTTTTTCATCCTTGACCTCTATGGACACACCTGCAGCATATCCGGCAGCCATGCCGATTGCAGTGCCAACTCCCGGTGCAACCGCTGTTCCTGCCGCTGTAGCAGCTGCCTTTGTGGCAGTTTTCGTTGCAACCTTGGCAGTAGTCTTGGCTGTTTCTTTTGCCGTCTCTTTAGCTACAGTCTTGGCAGTATCTTTGGCAGCTTTCTTTGCTGTCCTTTTTGCCAGCTTCTTTCCTGCCTCTACCTTCTTGATACGCTTCTTTGCCTCGACTGCCGCCTTTTTCCTGAAAAGTGCTGCACCCTTGGAAGCAGTTCCGGTAACAGGTCGGCTTGATTCATATGCAAGATATGCTGCCTGCGATACCTCCTGCCCGCCCTCCACCTGCTCCGTTACTGCCCCAGCTGCAAGTGCTCCTGTTCTTCCTGCAATGTGAAGATTGGTATTCTTGGTCTTGATTGAAGTTCCTGACTCTCTGATGTTACGCTTAAACTTAGAAAGACCTTTATCCTTAGCCTCCGACTGATGAATGGTACTCTTTCTATAAGTACTCTTTCCACCAGCACTTTTCTGAAGCATTAATTTTGCAGATGCTTTTTTATCCATTTCATTGGCTTTAGCATCATGCACTTTCGGTCCTCTCTCTACTGTATAGATATTGCTGCCTTTAATCTTGGCACCCTTTGGCTCGTGGGCATGAATCTTGGCTTTCTCCTTGGTGTGAATGACCATAGGTTTGTCATCAACCTTTTTTATCTTCAATGTTCTCACCTTCTTTCTACATCCATTACCCAAAAATGGGTAAAAAAATAGCCATCTGGATGATTAGTCCAAATGGCTTATGTAAAAATCTATTTAATTCTATTGTAAAGAACTGTCTCTATTCTGGTTGATAAATCAATCTTTTTCTTATAAAGAAGTGTCCACGATGCTTGATTTTTTGAATAATCCATCTTTTCCTCTGGAAAAAATGAACGACAGAAATAATTATCTCCTTCATCATTAGATAAAAACAAAAATAGATTCCTGCTCTCCACGTTGTTTTCCATAAGATAATCAGCCTCAATCATTGAATACATATTTGCTTTCTTATTATACTTAAACACAGTATCATTACTATCAATCATTTGTTCAAGCAATGGCAGGAAATGAACTCTTTGCTCTATCTTATTATAAAAATCTGATGACTCTATTTTTTCAATTGTAATTGTTCCATCTGCTATCTCATCAAATACTCTGCCTCTGTCTCGGCTCAATTCAGGTCTGTCTACCAGATATTGTAATCCCATAAGATGAAAACAATCTTTTTTATCAAATGAAATTCTTAATGTAACTGAAACACCTTTTCTCCCTAGTACAAGCTCATATTCGGTTGATAATAGCGGAATAAATGCATTTATGCAATCTAAAACATTCCTCATTACAGTTCTCCACTACATCCTTAGATTAAGAAAGGCTCTGCATAAGCAGAGCCCTTCTAACATTTTCTTTCGAGGATTAACCTCTAGCCAGATTGTGGTAAATGTCAAACCCTTATAAAGCTCATAAGGCACTGCTCTCTGGCACAACACCTTACTTTGCCGCTTGGCAGACACTCAAGTTGCCTGTCTTTAATATTATATTACCTGTCATATGAAAATATGTCAATCCAAAATTCATGACTTCATAAAGAATTAACATTTTTCATTTGCATGCTTTTTCATCTCAATTATCTCGTGAATGTTGGTATTGTACAGCCTGTACAAATCTGTATCCTTACTAATCTGATTATCAAACGGAATCACCACCGAGCCACACTTGATAAGTCCCATTCCCGATGCAGTATTGGTTACGAATCTTAGCTGTGCCTCTGATACCCCGATAACTTCCGCCATCTTGGAACTGTCTGTATTCGCCTGTTTTAAGAGTGCCACAAACTCAGAGTTTGCAAGCATTGTGGTTGCTGTATAGTTCTGCAACAGATCGACGACATTCTGCGTGATACCGGTACAAAGTCCTCCCTGCTTTCTTACTTTCTTCCAGAGCTGCTGCAGATATTTTGCAGAATACT
>ENA-OZZB01000192-OZZB01000192.1-human-gut-metagenome-genome-assembly--contig:-NODE-192-length-14909-cov-4.454221_pt1 | contig 14909 bp, 9 predicted proteins | sample MGYA00244936_ERZ654144 | MGnify/ENA primary metagenome ERZ654144 (study PRJEB26926, sample SAMN06165049) | human gut metagenome | biome: ENVO:00009003; feature: ENVO:2100002; material: ENVO:00002003... | reverse complement strand
AGATACCACCCATTGTATAGTGGATAGCCGGATAAATCATCATCGGGTTTTCGTATGGGCTGACATCAGTGATTTCTTCATACATATCGAAGAGGTTGCCGTAACGTTGTGCAACGACATCTTTACCCAGGCGGTTGATAGCTTCGGAGAAGTCAAGGAATACGGCAAGACCGGTGTTGTTCACGCCGAAGCCCTTGTCGCAGCGTTCTTTGGCAGCGCGGCTGGCAACGTCACGCGGAACGAGGTTACCGAATGCCGGATAACGGCGTTCCAGGTAGTAGTCGCGGTCTTCCTCGGGAATATCTTTTCCTTGCAGTGTACCTTCCTGCAGTTTCTTGGCATCTTCCAGCTTCTTCGGAACCCAGATACGCCCATCGTTACGCAGAGATTCGGACATCAAAGTCAGTTTGGACTGCTTGTCACCGTGAACCGGAATACAAGTGGGGTGAATCTGTACGTAAGCAGGGTTGGCAAACCAGGCACCTTTACGGTAGCAAGCCATTGCAGCAGAGCAGTTACATGCCATTGCATTGGTAGAAAGGAAGTAGGTATTGCCGTAACCACCGGTAGCGATTACCACAGCGTGGGCGGCAAAACGTTCCAATTTACCGGTAACGAGGTTCTTTGCAATGATACCGCGGGCACGTCCGTCAATGAGGACAACATCTTCCATTTCGTAGCGGGTGTACAGTTTTACGGTACCTACGTTCACCTGGCGGCTCAATGCAGAGTATGCACCCAGCAACAACTGCTGTCCGGTCTGACCTTTAGCGTAGAAAGTACGTGATACTTGGGCACCACCGAAAGAACGGTTGTCCAGTGTACCGCCGTATTCGCGGGCGAAAGGAACACCTTGTGCAACGCATTGGTCGATAATATTGTTGGATACTTCAGCCAGACGGTAAACGTTGGCTTCGCGGGCACGGTAGTCGCCACCTTTTACTGTATCGTAGAACAGACGGTACACAGAGTCACCGTCGTTTTGGTAATTCTTAGCAGCATTGATACCACCTTGTGCAGCGATGGAGTGTGCACGGCGCGGAGAGTCCTGGATACAGAAGTTGAATACTCTGAAACCCATTTCGCCCAGAGAGGCGGCAGCACTGGCACCGGCAAGTCCGGTTCCTACTACGATGATGTCCAGACGACGTTTGTTGGCAGGGTTTACTAATTTTTGGTGAGCCTTATAATTGGTCCATTTCTCAGCCACCGGTCCTTCCGGTATTTTAGAATCTATCTTAGTCATAATGCAATTTACAATTTAGTCATTTACAATTTGAATTTAGCAAGCGCCGCACAATGATTTTGCAAAGAATACGACAACTACCAGAGCGAAGCATACAACAACGATAGTGGAGTAGATGTTGGAGATACATTTCCAACGGTTGATCCATACTTTGTTGTTCCAGCCCAAAGACTGCATGGAGCTCCAGAAACCGTGAGTGAGGTGGAACCACAATGCGCCCAGCCAAACAAGGTAAAGCACTACGAATACCGGATTGCTGAAGGTGTTCTGAATGTGATAGACACCGTTGGCTGCATATGCCAGCGTGAGGGTGTCGGCATGCATGCCCATGTTGTGCATCAACTCGGGAAGCTGCATTTTAGCCCAAAAGTTTACGAGGTGCAGGCCCAAACCTACGATTACGATGATACCCAATACGAGCATGTTTTGAGAAGCCCATTCCACAGTCTTGGGCTTTTCCGTAACGGCATAGCGTTCGCTACCACGTGCCTTACGGTTCTGCATAGTCAACCAGAAAGCGTAGATGATGTGGATGATGAATAAGGCAGCCAGACCTACCGTAGCCACCAATGCGTACCAGTTTGCTCCCAAGAACTCACAAACCATGTTGTAGCCATTAGCCGAGACTAATGCAACCAGGTTCATCGCCATGTGAAATGTCAGAAACAGGACAAGGGCGATACCGGTAACGCTCATCACCACTTTCCTTCCTACAGATGAATTACTTAACCACATAAATGATTGAATTTAAGTTATTTAATAGTTTGAAAATTTGTTCTATCAGGATACTTCTGTAAATGTTTCGCAAAAATAGGAGAAATCCAGCGATAAAGCAAGCGATTAAAGAAATAATTCCGTAATCCGGCAGGATGCGAAGTTTGCGGACAAGTAAAAGGTTTACTCGTCCTCCTGGTCTTTGCCTTGCTCTTTGCAGATAATGGAAATCTTTTCTCCGTTTGCCAAACGTTTTCTCAGGGCGCGGGGTGTGTCTCCGAAAGAGTCTTTGCAGAAGTGGGCAAAGTGGGATAGGGAATCAAAGCCATAGCGGGCGCTGATGACTGAAATGCGTTGTTTGGTATATTGCAGGTCGTTCAGAATTCCTTCGCGTTTCTTGTCCAGAATCCACTCATATACCGGGACCCCATACATGTTTTTAAACATACGACGGAATGTGGTGGTGGTATATCCGCCGAGGTGGGCAAACTCCTCCACATTCTTCACTTTGTCGTAGTTCTGCATGACGAAATACTGGAAGCTTTCCGTATAAGTGCTGATGGGGTAGAAAAATGTACTGATTTGGTGTAGTGGATAGTAGCATGTTAATATGTATGCCAGTTCCTGGCATTTCATTTCAATGTATTTGCTGCACGCATAAGGCTGCTCGTTGAGGTAGCAGGCAAGGCTTTTCAGAAGTCCTTCGAGCATGGGAATTGCTGTAAGCGGGGTGTAAATCAGGGGGGCTTCCGAGCGTTTCAGTATCTCTTTGTAACGCTCTTCGCAAATTAGGGGGAGCTCGGTGAACCAATAGACAATATATTCCACTTCGGTTAGAGCCAAGAGCTCTACTTTGGAGCCGATGGCTTGCAGGATGAGCTGGCGACTTTGGAGAGTGGTGCCCGGATATTCGTTACTGTTTACAAGTAATTCGCCTTTCAGCATAAATATCATGCAGTTCTGTGTGCACTTTTCAGCAGAGAAATGTTGTCCCTTGGGATAGTGGCGGTAAACCAATACTTCTTCTGATTTTTGAGGACATACCACACAATCAATCTGTCGGTTGCAGTAAGTTTCCAGTCTCATGAAATGATTAGCAAATTATTATAAATGTGGCAACAAAGATAGAATTTTTTTGTGAAAACTCTATCTATTTGTCCTATCTTTGCGTCAAACTAGTATAAAGGACTTATGAAAAAGGCTGTTTTTTTTGTATATTTTATCTGCCTTGTTGTATCCGGTCTTTCGGCACAGAATTGGGATATCAACACTTTGCACCGGGTTAACAGTTGGGATGGCAAGTTTGTCCGTAACTATAATAAGATAATTTCACGTTCGGAGCCCTATATTGCTGTCGGTGTTCCGGTGGCGATGGCCGTTGCCGCTTGGATAAAACATGATAAGGGTTTGCTGAAAGATGCGGTCTACGTAGGTACAAGTGTGGCGGGGGCTTTTGTTGTGACTTATGGGATGAAGTATCTGGTGGGTCGTGAACGTCCTTATGATAAATATCCCGACAGAGTACATGCATATAGTCATGAAGGCAGCCCGTCTTTTCCTTCCGGGCATACGGCAACGGCTTTTGCCCTTGCCACCTCGCTCAGTGTGAAGTATCCTAAATGGTATGTGATAGCTCCGTCTGCCTTGTGGGCTTGTTCCGTGGGAGTTTCCCGTATGAACGAGGGAGTGCATTATCCGTCGGATGTGTTGGCGGGGGCTGCAATCGGTGCTGGATGTGCTGTGGTCAACATCTACGTCAACAAGTGGCTGAATAAGTGGCTGTTCGGAGAATGATTTTAGGCGCGAATTACGCGGAATACGCGGAGTTAGATAAACTAAATCCGCATAATCCGCGCCTAAGTTTGTTTCAAGTCGGCTATTGGATAATAGTGCTGTAAATGTCGTCATTCAACACTTTTAGAGCTTGCTGTACGCTCTGGTTCGTATTGTTCATCACCTGGAAGTATTCGTTCATGTCCCATAGGTCACGGGCAATCAAGGCTTTGAGTTGTGTCTTGATGAGCGGTAGGGATTGGTGGTACTGTTTCTCGTCAAACTTGATTTTCTCCTTGTCGGCAAGCGCACGTATTTCGGCAAGGAAGTTATCGTCTATCTCGAATTTCTCGTTGAAGGCTTCAAATTTCTTGTATTTGTTCTGCAGCTCCTTCCGGTGTTTCTCGATGTAGCCGGTAGTGGCTTTGATAACCACGCCTTTGGCTACGAGATTGCGGTGATAGTCTGTGTACTGGGTAGTGTCGATGGGGACGAAAAAGTCGGGCATGATACCTCCACCTCCGTAAACGGTACGCCCCATACGCTTGGTCTGCACTTTCAGGGAGTCGGCAAAATGGATACTGTCCGCATGAATCATTTCTCCATGATTGAAGCGGTCTATCAGTTCCTGGTTATACTTATCTTGACTGTTCTCGCCGGTCAGGCGGCCGTCGAGGTTGGCGGTGCTGTCGTAAGGCTTCTGGATGCAACGCCCCGAAGGGGTATAGTAACGGGCTATGGTCAGACGAATCATGGAACCGTCCGGCAGGTCGATAGGACGCTGTACCAGTCCCTTACCGAATGTACGGCGCCCTACTATCACACCTCTGTCCCAGTCCTGAATGGCCCCGGTCACGATTTCGCTGGCAGAAGCGGAGTACTCGTCCACCAATACGATGAGGCGTCCGTTCTTGAAGTTGCCCGTACCTTTGGCAAAGAAATCACTGCGGCGCGAAGCCCTTCCTTCGGTGTAGACAATGAGTTCTTTTTGCTTGAGAAACTCGTTGGCAAGGTCGATGGCGGCATTCAGATACCCTCCTCCGTTTCCTTGCAGGTCGAGGATTAGGTCTTTCATCCCCTTTTTCTGCAGGCTTTTCAGGGCTTCTGCAAATTCTTCAGCAGTGGTTGCTCCAAAGCGGTTGATGCGTATATAGCCAATTTTGGGTTGTATCATGTAAGAGGCATCCAGACTGAGGATGGGAATTTTGTCACGTTTTACGTTGAAGTACAGCTGGTCTTCCACGCCACGGCGTACGATGGTCAGTTTCACTTCCGAGTCTTTCGGTCCGCGCAGGCGGCTCATAATATCTTCCGTGCTCATTTTTACTCCGGCAATGGCACTGTCGTTGACGGCTACGATACGGTCACCGGCAAGGATACCCACTTTCTCGGAAGGACCGTTGCTGACGGGTTGTATCACAAGCAGGGTATCTTCTATCATCTGAAATTGTACACCGATGCCCTCGAAATTGCCTTGTAACGGCTCGTTCATTTTCTTTACTTCTTCGGCATTGTTGTAGGTGGAGTGCGGGTCGAGTTGTGCCAGCATCTTGATGATGGCTTCTTCCACCAGCTTGTCTTCATCCACCTTGTCCACATAGAGGTTGGTGATGGCAAACTCTGCCATCTGTAGTTTGCGCAGGGCTTCATTATTCGGCTTTTGCGCTTGCGCCGTCATCGCGCATATACATATTATAATAGTAAATAGTTTCTTCATCATCTCCATTTTAATTCCTAATCCTTAATCCCTAATCTCCATTCCTTCCGGTATGAACATGCTGATGTCCTTGCCGTATTGCAGCAGTTCGCGCACAGTGGTGGAGCTGACGCAGGTAAGTTCCGGCTCGGTGAAGAGCAGGATGGTTTCTATGCCGGTCAGTTTGCGGTTGATGTCGGCAATGGTTTCCTCATATTCGAAATCCTTGACGGTGCGTATGCCGCGTATAATTAGGCTGGCATCTACCTGCCGGGCAAAGTCGATGGTCAGGCAATCGTATGACTGCACAATGATGCGCGGCTCGTTCCGGTAGTAGTCCCGTATCATCTGTTCGCGCTTTTCCAGGGGGAAATACGTGTTCTTGTTTTCATTGATGCCGATTCCTATAACGATTTCGTCGATGAAAGTCAGTGCACGGCTCACTACCGAAGAGTGTCCGATAGTAAACGGGTCGAATGTTCCCGGAAAGATAGCTCTTCTCATGATGCCAAGTCTTCTTCTATAACCAAGTTGTTGATAATAAAGTTTTGTCGTTCCATGGTATTCTTACCCATGTAGAATTCCAGCAGCTCTTTTACGAGGTCTGTCTTGCGCAGCGACACTTGCTCCAGACGCATGTCCTTGCCGATAAAATGCTTGAACTCGTCGGGCGAGATTTCTCCCAGACCTTTGAATCGGGTGATTTCGGGGTTGGGACCCAGTTCTTCAATGGCTTTCACACGTTCCTCCTCAGTGTAGCAATAACTTGTCTTCTTCTTGTTGCGCACGCGGAAGAGCGGAGTTTGCAGGATGTATACATGTCCCTTCTTTATCAGGTCGGGGAAGAACTGCAGGAAGAAGGTGATAATCAGCAGGCGGATGTGCATGCCGTCCACATCGGCATCGGTAGCTACGATGACTTTGTTGTAGCGCAGTGTCTCTATGCCGTCTTCTATATTCAAGGCTGCTTGAAGCAAGTTGAATTCTTCGTTTTCATAAACTACTTTCTTGGTGAGTCCGTAGGAATTTAGCGGTTTACCACGCAGGCTGAATACTGCTTGGGTATTCACGTCGCGGCTCTTGGTGATGGAACCGCTGGCGGAGTCTCCCTCGGTAATGAAGATGCAGGATTCGGTTTCCTGGTCTTTGCCTTTACCGTCACTCAAGTGGTAGCGGCAGTCGCGCAGCTTGCGGTTGTGCAGGTTGGCTTTCTTGGCGCGCTCGCGTGCCAGCTTGGTGACGCCGGCAATGGCTTTGCGCTCTTTCTCGGAGTCCTGTATCTTTTGCAGCATCACTTCGGCCACAAGCGGGTTCTTGTGGAGGTAGTTGTCCACTTCCGTCTTGATGAAGTCTCCTACGTATTTGTTTACTGTGGGGCCGGCGGGCTTGTGCTCCTGCGGCGCGGCAGGCCACATGTTGTTGCTGCCCAGTTTCGTTTTGGTCTGGCTTTCGAACATGGGGTCTTCCACGTCGATGGCGATGGCGGCTACCAGTCCGTTGCGTATGTCGGCATACTCCTGGTTCTTGTTGTAGAATTCCTTGATGGTACGGGCAATGTGTTCCTTTAAGGCAGTCTGGTGTGTACCGCCTTGGGTGGTGTGCTGCCCGTTGACAAAGGAGTAGTACTCTTCACCGTATTGATTAGTATGTGTGAAGGCAATCTCGATGTCCTCTCCTTTCAAGTGGATGATGTCGTAAAGGCCTTCGCTGGTCATGTTGTCTTTCAGCAAGTCCTCCAGCCCGTGGCGGGAGACGATGCGCTGTCCGTTGTAAATGAAGGTGAGGCCCGTATTCAGGTAGGTGTAGTTGCGCAGCAGGGTTTCTACGAACTGGTTCTGGAAGGAATAGTTGTAGAAGAGCGTGTTGTCCGGTTCAAAGAAGATATAGGTTCCGTTTTCTTCTGTCGAGTCTTCGGTCACATCACTCAACAGCGTTCCTTTCTCGAAGATGACGGTACGTACTTTGTCGTCGCGGTAGCTGCGTACCTCGAAACGGCTACTCAGCGCATTGACCGCCTTGATGCCCACGCCATTCAGTCCGACACTTTTCTTGAAAGCCTTCGAGTCATATTTACCCCCGGTATTCAGTTTGCTGACTGCCTCTACCAGTTTGCCTTGCGGGATGCCTCGTCCATAGTCGCGCACGCTGACGCGCAGGCCGTCTTCTATAGTCACTTCTATACGCTTTCCGGCACCCATCTTGAACTCGTCGATGCTGTTGTCCATCACTTCTTTCAGCAACACATAGATACCGTCGTCGTTCTGTGAGCCGTCGCCCAGACGGCCTATGTACATACCGGAACGGACACGGATATGCTCCATGTCGTCCAGGTGGCGGATGTTGTCGTCGGTATATTCTACGCTGGAAACGGGGCTCTCTGTGATATTGTTGTCTGCTTCTTCCAGCGGCAGGGTCATATTGTTGTTATCTTCCATAAGTACGTTATTCCTTCATATTGCGCATTGCGACAAAGGTAATGAGAAATTCGGGGGTTCGCAAAAAAATAATGTCTTTTATGGACTTCTGACAAGCTTATATTCTGGATTTAGAATTTATTTTATTCCCTTCACAAAGCATCTTCTCCGTTTGTGCTGTTCCGTCTTGAAGTACTCCCATTGCGCTTGTACTTTGCCGTTCAATTCCAGCTCCGGATTACTTTCGGCATACTTGAAACCAAGTTGCTGATAGACGGGGATAAGGTCGGAGAACAGCAGTGCATTGACGCCCTTGTTCTGATATTCCGGTTTTACGGCAACCAGCAGCAAGTCGAGCATTTTGGGATATTTCTTCAAGAAGATGGTCTTGGCCAGGTGATACCAACCCATAGGAAGCAGGCGTCCGTGGGCTTTTTGCAACGCTTCGGCGAGGGATGGCATAGAAATGCCTACGGCAAGCAGCTGGTCGTCGGCATCGGTAATCAGTGTCACCATGCGCAGGTCGAGGATGGGCAGGTACATCTTGACGTATTGGTCAATCTGCCGTTGGCTCAGTGCAGAATAACCGTAGAGGGGCTGATAGGCTTCGTTCATCAGTTCGAAGATGGCCTGACCGTAGTCTTGGGCAATCTTCTTGGCCGATGTGTATTTCTTTACCTTGAGGTTATACTTGCGCTGGATGAGGTCGGAGATGCGCTTGTGCTTGTCGGGTATGGCATCCGGAATGTAGATTTTGTACTCCACCCAATCGGCATCTTTCTCAAATCCCATGCGCTCCATATGTTGCGGATAGTAGGGATAGTTATAAATGGTGGCCATGGTGCTGAGCTGGTCGAATCCTTCGATAAGCATACCTTCGGCATCGAAGTCTGTGAATCCCAGCGGGCCTTGTATATGTGTCATTCCCCGTTCTTTTCCCCATTCTTCCACGGTGCGAATCAGGGCATCGGAGACTTCCGCATCGTCGATGAAGTCTATCCAGCCGAAGCGGACTTCCTTTTTGTTCCAGGTTTGGTTTGCCTTGTGGTTGATGATGGCAGCTACACGTCCTACGATTTTACTTTCCCGATAAGCCAGGAAATAGTCGGCTTCACAAAATTCAAATGCAGCGTTTTTCTTCTTGTTGAAGGTGTTGAGCATGTCATCGAAAAGGTCGGGGACGGAATAAGGGTTGTTTTTGTATAGCAGGTAGTTGAAACGGATAAAGCGTTCCAATTCCCGTCTTGTGGTTACTTTCTTGATTGTAATTGCCATAGTTGTTCAATATTGAGGTGGCAAAGGTAATGCAAACTGAGAGTAGAACAAAATAAGCTTGCTTATTTTTTATGCCGAGGTGCAGCTTGCCTTATTTAAAGATACGTGATAATCTTTAAAATACCGCGTAGAGTGTCTGTAAATTTGCTGTTAGAGGTTGTATATCAGTACCGCTGTGTAAGCAATGTAGCAGAGAATCAGAATGCTTCCTTCCAGCCGGGTGATGATGCGTTTCCCGAAAAAGACACCGAACAGCCAAAGCAGGAGGCTGGCCCCAACAAGTACCCACAAATCGAAATTGGTGATGCCCGTCAGACGCAGTGGAGTGATGGAGGCCGAACAACCCAGTACGAAGAATATATTGAAGAGATTACTTCCGATGACGTTTCCGATGGCTATTTCGGGGTTTTTCTTCAAGGCGGCTACGATGGAGGTGGCGAGTTCGGGTAATGAAGTGCCGCCTGCTACGAGCGTGAGACCGATGATGGATTCGCTGACACCCAATCCGCGGGCTATGCCGCTGGCGCCGTCTACAAAGAAATTACCTCCGATGATGAGGCCGGCAAGTCCGCCGAGAATGTATAGGGTAGACTTCCACGCGGGTAACAGTCTGATTTCGTCTTCTTCCTGCAAGTGCTCTTTTTCCGGTTCTTTCATACTTCCATCCCTTTTTGCGATGGCAAAAGTATAACTCAGGAAAATGGCAAAGAAGCATAGCAGCAATAGGCCGTCGGTGATGCTGAGTATGTTCTCCCCACCGCCGTCCAGAAAGACATCGTTGGCACAAATCAGCAGGGCGAAGGATGAAAGGATGCAAAGGGGTATTTCGCGTTTCAGTGTATTGCGGGTGATGGCTATCGGGGCAAAAAGGGCTGTACAACCCACAATCATCAGGGTGTTGAACGTATTGCTTCCCACCACATTACCAATGGCAATGTCTGCACTGCCTTTGAGAGCAGAGGAGATGCTGACGGTGAGTTCCGGTGCGGAAGTACCGAAGGCAACAATGGTGAGCCCGATGACGATGGATGGTATATGGAAACGTTTGGCAACGGATGCGGCACCATCTGTCAAGCCATTGGCACCCAAAAGAATGAGGAGCAGTCCTCCGACAAGAAACAATATATCCATAAGTATGTCAATTTTGAGTACAAAGATAATGCAAACTGGATATAGAATTTTCATGTTTGCATGAAAAAGTTATGTTGATTAGGATAGGAAGTTAAAAACATTCTGTATGTTTGGAGCATTTATTGGGTATGTTTGCATAATTAAAGAATCAAATCAAGAAGTTTATATATGAAGGTTATCCGTACTTTCTGTCTTAGTTGGCTGTTGATGCTGGCGGGCGGAGTGTCAGCTCAGCTGGTAGATAAAGTGCTCAGTGTTTTAGGGGAGGATAGTGTGGGGAGTGTCACAGTGGCAGGGACCGACTCCGATTCGATTCAGTTGTCGCTTGTCCGGCGGGAGTTGGAAACAGCCCGGCTGAACGAGGCGAATTTGCGGATGGAAATGGAGCAGATGAAGTTGGCGGGCTATGCGGCCGATTCGGTGAAACTGGCATTGCAGAAACAACGCATTGATTCGTTGCGGACGGTGACGCCGGGTATTCCGGTGGTGGTAGAGAAGGACACCTTGTTCTATCTATATGCTAAGCGTGGAGGGCATACGCCTCAGCAGCGGGCCAAGGATGTAAGTAGCGTCATCGAAGCATTGGGCACGCGTTTCAGTCTGCGTCCGGACTCTGTTTATTTGGAGAGTACGGATATTGTTACAGACTTGATGTATGGCGAAAAGGTCATCATTTCCTTTACCGATCAGGATGCTTTGTGGGAAAATTGTACCCGCGACCAGCTGGCCGCCAGCAAGAGGCATGTCGTGGTGGACAAACTAAAAGCCATGCAGAAGGAGCATAGCTTGTGGCAGTTGGGTAAACGCATCTTGTATTTTATCCTGGTGCTTGTAGGACAATTCTTTTTATTCAAGTTTACCAACTGGCTGTTCAGAAAGCTTAAACTACGCATCCAGAAACTGAAGGATACCAAACTGAAACCGATCTCCATTCAGGATTATGAATTGTTGGATACGCAGAAGCAGGTCAACCTGCTGGTGTTTGCTGCCAATCTGGTGCGTTATGTGGTCATGCTGTTGCAGTTGTTGCTGACAGTTCCACTGTTATTCTCCATTTTCCCTCAGACCAAGAGTTTGGCTTATACATTATTCTCCTACATCTGGAATCCTATAAAGGTCATTCTGAATGGAATAACCGACTATATACCCAATCTGTTCACTATCTTTGTGATATGCTATGCGGTGAAGTATTTAGTCAGACTGGTGCGCTATCTTGCCAATGAGGTGCAGGCTGAACGGCTGAAGATAAACGGCTTCTATCCGGATTGGGCCATTCCTACCTATCACATTGTGCGCTTCTTGCTTTATGCGTTTATGATTGCCATGATTTACCCTTATTTGCCGGGTTCCAAGTCGGGAGTCTTCCAGGGAATCTCTGTGTTTGTCGGCTTGATTGTTTCGCTCGGCTCCAGTACAGTTATCGGCAATATCATTGCAGGGCTGGTCATAACCTACATGCGACCTTTCAAGCTGGGTGACCGCATCAAGCTGAACGACACTACGGGCAACATCATTGAGAAAACGCCGCTTGTCACCCGCATCCGTACCCCGAAGAATGAGGTGGTGACCATTCCGAACTCTTTCATCATGTCTTCCCATACGGTCAATTACAGCCAGTCTGCCCGTGAGTATGGATTGATTATCCATTCGGAGGTCAGTATTGGCTACGATGTTCCGTGGCGGAAGACACACCAGCTGTTGATAGAGGCTGCATTGAATACCCCTGGAGTGATAGATGATCCCCGCCCGTTTATATTGGAAACTTCCCTTCAGGATTATTATCCGGTTTATCAAGTGAATGCCTATATCAGGGATGCCAACAGCCTTAGCCAGATTTACTCTGATTTGCATCAGAATATCCAGGATGTTTTCAACGAAGCAGGCATCGAAATCATGTCTCCTCACTACATAGCTACGCGTGACGGCAGTGAGACGACCATACCCAAGGATGACTTGCGGGATAAAGGGAAATCATGATTTCCCTTTATCCCGCAAGTACAAGCTTTTTCGTATTCGGTGATAATATTACAGTTCATCTATTATCTCCTGCAAGATCCTTTTCTGTTTTGTTTTGAAAACTTTTCGATGTATTCTTCAGTGTGACTGTATTTTCTTCAACATTTCCGGATTTTCTGTCGCGAAGAGTTTAGCAGGTTATTTGCTGCGCGTCACCGTGTGCAGTACATTTCCTTTCTTGTCAATCATGCGCAGTTCCAGTGTCTTTTTGCTGGCCGATACAATGGAGAAACCCGGTTCGGGGCTGCAGAATACGGTTCCTTCGATGGGCTTCACCTTGCGGGCGAGCGAACCGGCGGAATTGGTGATATAGTCGATGTCGCTGCCTGCCACGCGTACATGCTGGAAGTTGTGGATGTGCCCGCAGATGTACATATCCACCTTGTGCTTGCGCAGAATGGGATCGAGGCGTGCCTGCATATCCGCGCGTTCGCTCTCGTCCTTCGGGGTTTCGGCATAGATGGGATGGTGTCCGGCAACGATAACCCAGTCTTCCTTGGCGGCGCTCAGTACGGAGTCCACCCAGGCAAGTTGCTTCCGGTAGTCCTGCTTGCAGGCATCGGGATAGGTATCGCTTTCATTGCGGTATTTGTCAATCATCGGGGCGGTGTCTACCCAAAGGATGCGGATAGTAGCGCCTTTATCCTCGAATGTCTTGGTATAATAACGGGCAGGCATTGTCCAGCGGCGGCTGACGTTACTGTAGTCGAGCACAGCTTGCGTATTGCCGCGGTATTCGTGGTTGCCCAGCAGGGGGAACCAGTCTATCATCAGCTCCGGATGGCTGTAGATAAGTTCGTAGTTGGTCATCCAAAGAGGGTCGTTCACACTGCGTACACCTTCAAAATGGTGTACATCGCCGGTGGCAAGTACGAATTCGGGGTCTGCGCCGTTCTCTGCCATCTGTCCCATCAGTTCGGCAATGGGTTTCTGGTCGTAGTAGCCGTTGCGGCCGAGGTCGTTGGCTACGTAGAAGTTGAACTTCTTGTCGAAGATGGAGTAATCGGTAATTTGGGCAATAGCCGCGTTGCCGAGTAGGGCAACCAATAATAAAAGGAATAGTTTCTTCATAATCAGTCATCATTAAAAATTAATCTTCACTCCTGCATTCACTTTCACGCCGTAGTATTCTGCCTGCATGGTACGGTCTTTCGTGCCCTGGTAGTAGCGTAGTGGCTGGTTCAGCAGGTTGTTGGCTTCGGCGTAGAAGGTAGTCTTGAATTTCTTTCCGAAGGTATAGCTCGCGTTTACGTCCATATAGTTCACTTTGTCGTAGTAGCGGTCGTAGAAGGTGCTTTCTCCCATTTCGTCGATGAAGTCGGAAGCGAAGTTATAGCTCAGACGCAGGTTCAGGCCGCCTTTCTCAAAGTATAGGGAAGCGTTTGCGGTATGCTCTGGAGAACCTGGCATGCTCAAGTCTTTCTCATTCTCGCGGCCTTCGAAGTTGAAGTCTTCCACACGGGAGTGGGTGTAGGTGTACGTTCCGTAGAAACCTACACATTTCAGAGCGGGGGCAATAAAGCTGAAGTCGCGCTGGTAGGATAACTCTACTCCTATCAGGTTGGCGTTGCCTGCATTCTTGGGCTGGGTGAAGCGGGTGTAGGTGTTACCCTGGTACTCGTAGTTGGTGCTCACCTGGTCTACGATGAAGTCGTCTATCTTCTTGTAGAAGATGCCGGCGCTTATCAGACCGATGCTGCGGAAGTAGTAGTCGGCACTCAAGTCGAAGTTGTAGGAGACGGTAGGTTTCAGCTCCGGGTTTCCGATGGTGATTTCGTTGTCGGAACGCTTGATGTTCACACTGGGCACGAGGGCCGAGTATTTGGGGCGTGACAAGGTTTGGGTAAACGAACCGCGCACTTTGAAGTCATTGTTTACATTCCACTTGGCGAGCAGCGACGGCAGGAAGTTGATGTAGCTGTTGCGCTGGCGGTCGGTCTTGCTGGTAAGGTCTTCGTCGGCATCGTAGGTACGTCCCGTATAGGCAAGGTTGGTGTTCTCTATGCGGAGTCCGGTCATCAGTTCCACGTCTTTTGTCAGTTTTTGGTCGAAGCGGAGGTAGCCGGAAGTCACGGTTTCGCGGGCGTTGAAGTTTCCGGCAAGTTCTTCCTGCACCTGCTCTTTCTCAAAGAGGGAAGCGTTGTTCAAGTCTAAAGAGCCGGTGTATTCCTTGCTGGCGTAGATTCCTGCCTGGTATTTGTTGTTGGGCATGAAGTTCTTGTTGGTCTGGTCCACTGTATTTGCTAGGCTGTTCGTCATGAAGGCATCCTCGTCCAGAGGAGAGTATTCGTAGAAGTCCACTTCTTTATCCTTGGTCTTGCGCACTACCTTTGCGCCGAACTTCAGCTTGTTGCCGTTCTTGAAGGGAAGTTTGAAGTTGGCGGAGAACTTCAGGTCCTGCTCCTTGATGTCTTCCTGCTGTTCCGTCAGCTCTTTCAGGCTGAATTCATCGTTCAATGTCATGGTAGAGCCTGTTTTGGGGCTGGCAAAGGGTTGGCGTTCGTCGCTCAGGTCCATGTCGAACTTCTGTTTCTTCAGTTGGAAGTCGATGTAGCGTTCGTTGGGACGTTCTTCGCTGGCTTTGGCATAGCTGGCGTGCCAGTCCATGGAGCTGTCTCTTATACACATCTCCGAGCCCACGAGA
>ENA-OZZB01000188-OZZB01000188.1-human-gut-metagenome-genome-assembly--contig:-NODE-188-length-14987-cov-5.504621_pt1 | contig 14987 bp, 10 predicted proteins | sample MGYA00244936_ERZ654144 | MGnify/ENA primary metagenome ERZ654144 (study PRJEB26926, sample SAMN06165049) | human gut metagenome | biome: ENVO:00009003; feature: ENVO:2100002; material: ENVO:00002003... | reverse complement strand
CCTGTCTCGTGGGCTCGGAGATGTGTATAAGAGACAGGCTGTGGCTCGCCGCAGCCAATACCGATCCCCGGCGGGATGTGGAGTGCCGCGACGGTGTGCTGTGCGTGGATGCCCGGAGCAAGCGGCCCGGAATTGCGGGCAACCCTTCGCGTTTTCCCAATGTGGTGACTTCGCTGCCCGAGGTCGTTCGGAAGGTGGACGAACGTTGGGCGGAGTATGGTTTGGGTGAGCGGCTCGAGTCGCCTTCCGACCGTTACCGGGCGTTGTTGTTGTCCGACAAAGCTGCGTGGTAGAGGATGGTCGGACTTTTCCAGACGCGTGAGCGCCGGGCGCTCGTGGTGTTTCTCCTGCTGGCGGGAGTGTTCGTTGCCGGGCTGCTCCTGGCCGAACGGCGGAAGAGCGCGGTATCCGCCGACCGGGTGGAGGCAGAGATGGAAGCGACGGTTGCGGCGGACTCCGTGAGGCTGTTCGAGTTCGATCCCAATACGGTGGAGTATGCCGATCTGCGGCGGCTGGGACTCTCGTCCCGCATGGCGGTCAGCCTGCTGAAGTACCGCGCAGCGGGCAAAGTGTTTCGGATCCCCGAGGATGTGGCTACCTGCTACGGCATGACCGATTCGGTCTATTTTATTCTGGAACCCTATATTCGGATCGGACGCGAGTATGCGCTGACACCTTCTCCGCGTCGGGAATATCGGGAGTATGTCCCGCAGGAGCCGAGGAGGATCGTGCCCCGCGAACGATTCAGGATCGATACGGTGTCCGCATCCTATCTCGCGTCGCTCGGTTTTTCCGTCCGTCAGGCCGAGGCCATTGTCCGTTATCGGGATCTTTACGAAGGTCTTCGGGACGAAGCGGGTTTTCGGGCTTGCTATATGATCGCTGATTCGGTGGCCGATCTTTTGCTCCCCTATGTAATTTTTCCGAAACCGGAGCCCGTTCGCTCCGGATTGATCGAGCTCAACGGGGCCGATTCGGCGACCTTACGCTCGGTAGTCGGGATCGGTGAGAAGAGCGTCATGGCCATTATTCGATACAGGGAGCGGCTCGGCGGATTTTACAGCGTGGATCAGTTGGCCGAGGTTCCGCAGGTCACGGAGTCCAATTTCGAGCGGATCGTGAAACAAATTTACTGCGATAGTTTCAAAATTCGAAAAATTGATATTAACTTTGCACCTCCGAGTACGCTCAAGGGGCATCCTTATTTGCCGCCCGCCGTATTTAGGAAGTTATTTAGTAAAAGACAATTGAAAGGAGGTTGGAGTACCGTCGAAGAGTTGGTTGAAGAGCACATATTAACCCCGCGTGAGGCCGAGCGATTGGCCCCGTATCTTCGGTTTACGGTACGAGAAGCCTCGAAAGACATACCGAACGGGGAGTCGGCGTCGTCCGGATGGAGTCCCGCCCCGATACAAGACACGATCCATTAGAAATTAGAGTAAAAAACAATAAAAAAAGCAACGAATTATGATTATCATGCCGGTAAAAGAGGGCGAGAACATCGAGAAGGCCCTCAAGAAATTCAAACGTAAATACGAGCGTACGGGTGTTCTGAAGGAGCTTCGTCGTCGCCAGTATTTCACCAAACCTTCGGTTGCGAAGCGTATCGCCATGCAGCATGCCATTTACGTAGAGAAGCTGCACCGCGACGAGGAATAGGAAGATTTTTCCATATCTTAATCCTGATAATAGACAAGAATTTTTTATCTTGTCTATTATTTTTTTGTTGTTTTACAGCGGGTTGCTCTCTGTTTTTCCTGCAAAACTAAATTTTTTAGTTTGAAAACTATAAAAAATAGTTGTATGTGAAATTTTTTTAGTTATCTTTGTTTCAGAAGATTTTTGTGCAGGAGCCGGCAATGCGGAGCTGTGCTGCCGTTTGTGCAGGTCCTGTTTCGTTCGACTTTAACCGACATCGACTATGGAAAAGCTGACACCCAGAGAAGAGGAGCTGATGCGTTGTTTCTGGACGCGGGGCCCGTTATTCGTGCGCGAACTGGTTGCGCTCTGGCCCGAACCGAAACCTCATTTCAATACGTTATCGACGATGGTGCGTGGCCTCGAGGCGAAAGGGTACGTCGGACACAAGGCCTATGGCGGCACCTACCAGTATTATCCGCTCGTCAGCGAGGAGGAGTTCAGCCGCAAGACGCTGAAGGGCGTGGTGAGCAAGTATTTCGACAATTCCTACCTCGGGGTGGTTTCGTCGCTCGTACGGGAAGAGAAAATCTCCGTGGACGATCTGCGCGACCTGATCCGGCAAATTGAAAGTCAAACCGAAAAACGATAGTCCTATGCCGACCTTTCTGCTTTACAGTCTGAAGGCTGCGGGATGCCTGGCGGTCTTCTACCTGTTTTACAAGTTGTTGTTGAGCCGCGATACGCTGCATCGGATGAACAGGGTGTTGTTGTGCGGAGTGTTGCTGCTGTCGTTTTTGCTGCCTTTGTGTGTAATTACCGTCGAGAAGGAGTTGCCCGGGGTATCCGCCGCCGGGATCGACGTGATTCCGGAAAATTATTTCCGGCGGGACATGGTATTCGAAAACCGAATCCCCGACGATACCCGGGACCTGATGATAATAGAGGAGCCGGAGCCTGCTCCCGAACCGTTCGACTGGGGCGTTTTGCTCGGAATCATCTATTTTGCAGGGATGTTTGCGACGTTGGGATGGACCGTATGCAACATCGTGCGGGTTGTGCGAATGACGCGCCGCGGCCAGCGCATACCGCTTGGAAACGGGAGCGTTTTGGTGTTGTCGGACCGGATTCGAGCTCCGTTCAGTTGGATGAGATACGTGGTGATGTCCGAGGAGGATTATGCCTGCGGCGGAGGGACGATCCTCGTGCATGAACAGGCGCATCAGCGGTTGGGCCATTCGTGGGACCTGCTGCTGGTCGATTTGCTGGGGTGTTTGCAGTGGTTCAACCCCGCGATGTGGCTGTTGCGTGTGGAACTGCGTGCTGTGCACGAGTACGAGGCCGACGAGCAGGTGCTCCGCTGCGGGGTCGATGCGAAAGATTATCAGATGCTGTTGATAAAAAAGGCCGTTGGCGGGAGGTGGTACTCAATTGCCAACAGCCTTAATCATAGTAACCTTAAAAACCGAATTACCATGATGTTGCGTAAAAGATCATCGAGGTGGGCCAGGGCCAAGGCGCTCTATGTCCTGCCGCTTGCGTGCCTGGCGCTCGGCGCTTTCGCACAGACCTCCTATGTTCTTCCGGAGGACAAAACTACGAAAAATTCCGGAAACGGTGAAATGCCTCTTCCTGCTGGTGCGGACGGCCTCACAGTCGGTACACCGGAAGGGGGAATGCCACCGGTCGAAGGCTCCATGGCCGAATTGCTCGCTAATCTCGAGCGTACCGCTCTCGAAAAGCAAACGGCAGAATCGGGGGCGCACACCTTTACCGGACGCGTATTTGGCCGGGACGATAAGCCTTGGGCCGGTTATGAGTTTATTTGCAGCGGCGGCCGGTGGGTTGTGACCGATGCGGAGGGCCGCTTTACGATCGTTACGGAGAAGCCGATCGTTTGTTACCTTGTCGGAGGGGAGACGGATCAGAAAGTAAAATCAGTCGGTAGCCGCTTCGGAATTCCGATGGGGACGGACATTGCCTTGGAATTTCATTTGAAAGAGTCGCTTGCTCTGACCCACCTGCCCGTATCCGATGAACCGGTAGTGTATGCGGTTTATGGCGATCCGGCAGATTTTCGCTTCGATCCGGAACATCCGCCTCTGATAATGGACGGGGGCGAGGAATTGTCGGCTGAAACGCTGGATACCTATTTGGGGTTGCCGGAACAGAAGATGATTGGTGCTTGGATGGTCAAAGGGCCGGAGGCACTGAAGGGATACGGTACGCGGGCGGCGAACGGAGTGTTGTCGATTAGGGTTCAGACCTATCCTTATACGGAGTCTTGGAGTCCGGCCGATCCGTCCTTGTGGGATCCGGAGGATTTGGAGCTTTATCTGGTGTGGGAAGGGGATGAGTTGCCCGAACAGTTTGTCGCCCGCCGCGATGCGTACATGAAAGAGGAGTTTGCCAAGTTGCTGACTGCTGATGCCGGGAAACTCGAACGACTCGGGTATAAATCGGTCGATGGTGCGGAAGAGTGGGTGACTGTCGAGGTGAGCGATGGGGCTGCCCTCATTCCTTTTTGGATTGATCTGTCGGACGAGGGCTTGTATCTGCTTGACGGTGAGGAGATTGATTACAGACAGTTGGGCGCGATATCCCCGTCGAGTATCGCCACGGCTACCCAAATGACCTCCGGCGAGGCACGCAGACGCTACGGCGATCGGGGTCGTTACGGTGCGATCGTCTATACGAGTCGTCCGGAGTCGGAACGTGTGACAATCGAAGAGAAACAGAAGCCTTCCGATTTGTATCACTATATTACGGGCGATTTTGAACCGACGGGTGTGCCCGATACTTACCGGGTGCGGCGGATCGAGTTTAGCCATTCGATGCCGTTCGAATTCCGGCCATTGGTACTGTGGAATGGCAAGGTGTCGAATATCTATCTTTTTACTACTCCCGGTATCGTTCACGAGATAGAAACCGTTCGGATCGTAACCGAGCCGGACGAAGCGACGGTCGCCAGATACGGCGTATCGGCCCGGAACGGGGTGATCGAGGTCGTTTCCAAAACGGCTTCGCGTGAGGATGATTTCGAGGTGACCGTTTATGATAAATACAACAATCCGATGCGTTATCTGAAGGGTAGTTTCCGATCGGTGGATGGTAAAAATACCTATAAGGTGAGCGGATTGAAATTGCGGAACGTGCAGGGAGTACGTCCCGGAATGTTGCCGTTGGTAGCTGTGGACGGGCGTGTGGGGTCCATCACCGATCTGGAGAAGATTCCTGCCCGCAAGATCGAAACCATACAGATTTTTTCCTGGGAGGATGTATTCCGTGACCCGGCATTAGTCGAGCGTTACGGGGATGCCGCCCGTGTCGGAGCGATTCTTGTGACGACTCGTGATGCTGCGAAACAGGCCGAAAAAGAGGCCCGGAAGTCCGGTGCAGGTGAATCTGTCGTCGCATCCGTACCGGAGGGACCGTCGTTCGGTACGGTTCAGACCGGTAATACTCCGGTGGACGGGCAGGGCAAGGTGCGGATTTCCGAAGTTGCTGCACCGAACGATTCGTTCGTGGTTTCCGGTCACGATTTGAGTTCGATGCTCTTCCTGCTCGATGGCAGAAGGGTCGCAGCTGCCGAGGTAAAGGCTTTGAATGAAGCGGAAATCGAATCGATGTCGGTCTTGAAGGACGAATGGGCTGTCGGACGTTACGGCGAGGCGGCGGCGGATGGCGTGGTTTATGTGACGACGACTGAAGGTGCCCGGCAGTTCGACCGTCTGGAGTGTAGTTTCGAGCGTGGAAACTCTTTCCAGGAAGGTCCCGGTCTTTATCGGATCAAGGATACGGGAAACGGATTTACGATCCGTCCGCTCAATGGAGCCCGACCGCTTGTGTTGATCAACGGCCGGCAGGTCGATGATGACTATTTGAAGTCGATCGATGCGGGGAAGGTTCTGTGGGTTCGGATTCTGCAACCCGGGTTCGAATTGCTGGACCGTTATGGCGAGCGGGCGCGGGACGGTGTGATCGAGTTTACGACGAATGAATCCGGAGAACGTACGACTTTGGCGGTTTATTCGTCGAATGCGTCGGGCAAAACGCCTAATAAGATGACAGTTGTCAGGGAGCCTTCCGGCGCCTCCTCGGGGCGCACTTCTGTGTCAAAGTCGATTTCCGTGTCTAAATCGATTGCCACGTCGGCGCAGCCTTTGGAGGAAACCGTTACGTTGACCTATACGACCGGAGCGGATTCGGATTCGGTTTCAGTTGTTGATAACGGTCGTTCTCTGAAGCAGGTCGGTTTAATAGTATTGGATGGCGAGGAAATTTCTGCCGATCGCCTTTCGCAACTGGATCCCTCCCGAATCGACGCGATGACGGTATTGAAAGGAGAGCAGGGGGTCGAACGTTATGGCGAGAAGGGAGCGGAAGGGGTGATCGAGATCACGACGAAAAAAAATCGGAGCGGCGTGGCCGGCGAATGAATATAGAGAAGTTCCAATTCATAAGTGTTATTGTTCCGTCAGGGAAGCATCCTGCAGCCGCACTTAGTTGCGGGATGTTTTTTATAAAAATAGGAGCGTCCTGACGGGGACGCTCCTATTTTTATCTCCGGTCGTGGCGAACGGATTCTTTTCATACCATACGAAAAGAACATTCGTTCGGAGGGTGAATCCTTTAGTGAATCCGTCCTTCTTTGGCCTCGATGCACTCGGTTGCGTGAGGCACTTTCATCAGCCGCTCCTTGGGGATCAGCTTGCCGGTGGTTTTGCAGATGCCGTATGTCTTGTTCTCGATGCGTACGAGTGCCATTTCGAGGTTGCGGATGAATTTCATTTGATGGGCTGCCAAGCGGCCGCTCTCCTCTTTGGAGAGCGTAGTGGCTCCCTCCTCCAGCACCTTGAACGTCGGCGAGGTATCCTCCGTATCGTTCGATGCGGTGTGGGTTATCGTGGCGCGCAGGAGTTCGTAATCCGCACGTGCTGTTTCCAGTTTTTTGAGAATGAGCTGTTTGAACTCTTCCAATTCGGCGTCACTGTATCGGGTTTTTTCTGCTTCTGCCATAGTTTCAATATTTTATTTGTAATAATGTTATACTAAATTAAACAATATTCCCGTTACTTCCAAATTTTTTGCCGGAAACGTGCAGGTTCTCCTTTTTTGGTCAAATTTTGGTCACCGCGATACGGACCGGTTGCTCATCTACCTCCGACTCCACGACGAATTCGCCGCTGGGAGAAGGCACTCCTTCGATTTCGACAGCCAGCGTCTGCGAGGCGATGTAGTCGGCGAAGGATTTGAGCGCGGGAAGGACGAACTCCTGCTGTTCGATCTCCACACGGATTTTGTCCGTCACCTCGAAGCCCGAATCCTTGCGGATGTTCTGGATACGGTTGATCAACTCGCGGGCGATACCTTCGGCACGCAGGTCGTCGGTGATCGTGATATCGAGGGCTACGGTCAGCTTGCCCTCCGTAGCTACGAGCCAGCCCGGCATATCTTCCGAGGTGATTTCGAAATCGGCAGGGGTGACGGTGATTTTTTCGCCGTCCACGTCCAGCAGGGTTTCCGCCGATGCTTCGATCGCGGCTATCTGATCCTGTGAGAACCCGGCTACGAGAGCTGCGATCTGCTTCATCTGTTTGCCGTATTTGGGACCGAGGGTCTTGAAGTTGGGCTTGATGCGCTTGGTGATGAGTCCCGTCGTATTTTCGATCAGTTCTATTTCCTTGACATTCACTTCGCTCATAATGAGCCCCTTGACGGCTTCGATGCGGCGTGCGGTGTCGGCGTCGAGGACCGGAATGAGTATCTTCGTGAGCGGCTGGCGGACTTTGATGTTCACCTTGCGGCGCAGGGCCAGTACCATCGACGAAACCTGTTGGGCCATAGACATCATCTGCTCCAATTCACCGTCGATGAGCGAGGAGTCGCAGACGGGGAAGGTCGAAAGATGTACCGACTCGTCCGTGTGGCGACCGCTTACGGCGTTCAGATCGCGGAAGATACGGTCGGAGATGAACGGCGCGAACGGTGCGGAGAGCATCGAAACGGTTTCCAGACAGGTGTAGAGCGTCTGGTAGGCTGCCAGTTTGTCGCGTGTCAGACCGCCGCCCCAGAACCGCTTGCGGTTGAGGCGCACGTACCAGTTCGACAGGTTTTCGCATACGAATTCCTGGATCATACGGGCCGCCGGCGTCGGATCGTAATTCTCGAGCGATTCGGTGACGTTCCGGACCAGCGTATTGAGCAGGGAGATGATCCAGCGGTCGATCTCCGGGCGTTCGCTCATCGGAACTTCCGGCTCCTGTCCCGTAAAACCGTCCACATTGGCGTAGAGGGCGAAGAACGAGTAGGTATTGTAGAGCGTGCCGAAGAACTTGCGGCGCACTTCGTCCACGCCGTCCCGGTCGAACTTGAGGTTGTCCCAGGGCTGCGAGTTGGAGATCATGTACCAACGCGTCGCGTCGGCGCCGTAGGTCGAAAGTATTTCGAAGGGATCCACGGCATTGCCCAGGCGTTTGGACATTTTGTTGCCGTTCTTGTCGAGCACCAGGCCGTTCGAAATGATGTTCTTGAAAGCTACCGAGTCGAAGAGCATCGTGGCGATGGCGTGCAGCGTGAAGAACCATCCGCGCGTCTGATCGACGCCTTCGGCGATGAAATCGGCCGGATAGACGCTCTTGAAGTAGTCGCCGCCGTGCTCGAAGGGGTAGTGTAGCTGGGCATAAGGCATGGCGCCCGAGTCGAACCACACGTCGATCAGATCCGGTTCGCGCCGCATCGGTTCGCCTTTGGACGAAACCAGCACGATATTGTCCACGTAAGGACGGTGCAGGTCGATCCGGTCGGTCGAGTAGTTCTCTTTGGAGAGGTCGCCCGGCTTGAAGTTCTTGTAGGGATTCTCCTTCATCAGACTTGCCGCGACGGATTTTTCGATTTCGGCGACGAGCTCTTCGACCGAGCCGATGCACTTCATTTCCGAGTAATCCTCCGTAGCCCAGATCGGCAGCGGCGTGCCCCAGAAGCGCGAGCGCGAGAGGTTCCAGTCCACCAGACCTTCGAGCCACTTGCCGAAGCGTCCCGTTCCGGTCGATTCCGGCTTCCAGCGGATCGTCTTGTTCAGTTCGATCATCCGCTCGCGCAGGGCCGTGGTGCGGATGAACCACGAGTCGAGCGGGTAGTAGAGCACCGGTTTGTCCGTACGCCAGCAGTGGGGGTAGGAGTGGGTGTGCTTTTCGATCTTGAAAACCTTGTTCTCGGCCTTGAGCATCACTGAGAGATCGACGTCGAGCGTCGGCGCGTCGGCGGCGAGCGAATCGTCGTAGGCGTTTTTCACGTAACGGCCCGCCCATTGGGAATAGGCCGCTGTATCGACGTTGTCGCGTATGAAGGTCGGGTCGAGCTCTTCGAGCAGGAAGAACCGTCCCTTGCGATCGACCATCGGCTGATTCTTGCCCGCCTTATCGACCATAAACAGCGGGGCGATGCCTGCGGCGCGGGCCACGCGGTCGTCGTCCGCACCGAACGTCGGGGCGATATGCACGATACCCGTACCGTCGGAGGTGGTCACGTAGTCGCCCAGGATGACGCGGAACGCATCGCCCGCAGGCTTCACCCAGGGGATGAGCTGTTCGTAGCGGATGCCTTCGAAGTCCGGACCCTTGTAGGTGACCGGAGAGATTTCGAACTTGCCCTCCATCTTGGGGGTAAAATACGACCCCAGCAGTTCTTTGGCCAGGATGACAGTCTGGGGGGCATCCGTATAGGGATTGCGGCATTTGACGCGCACGTATTCGATTTCGGGGCCTACGGCCAGCGCGGTATTCGACGGCAGTGTCCAGGGCGTGGTGGTCCAAGCCAGGAAGTAGAGATCGCCTTCGGCTCCGTCGAAGAGTTTTTCGCTCCGCTCGTCGCGGATGATTTTGAACTGCGCCGTGCAGGTGGTATCCTTCACGTCGCGGTAGCAGCCCGGCTGGTTCAGCTCGTGGGTCGAAAGTCCCGTGCCGGCGGCCGGCGAGTAGGGCTGGATGGTGTAACCTTTGTAGAGTAGCCCCTTGTCGAAGAGCTGTTTCAGAAGCCACCAGAGGGTTTCGATGTATTTGTTGTCGTAAGTGATGTAGGGGTCGTCCATATTGACCCAATAACCCATTTTGCGCGTGAGTTCTTCCCACAGGCCCGTGTACTCCATCACCGCCTCGCGGCAGGCGCGGTTGTACTCCTCTATGGAGATTGTGCGCCCGATGTCCTCCTTGGTGATGCCGAGTTTCTTTTCGACGCCTAACTCTACAGGCAGTCCGTGCGTGTCCCATCCGGCCTTGCGGTGAACGAGGTAACCTTGCTGCGTCTTGTAACGGCAGAAGATATCCTTGATCGTGCGGGCCATGACGTGATGGATGCCCGGCGTGCCGTTGGCTGAGGGAGGTCCTTCGTAAAAGACGAAGGTGGGATGACCCTCGCGGGTGGAGATGCTTTTGTGGAACGTGTCCTGTGCGTCCCACTCTTTCAGTACGTCGGCGGCCAACCCCGGCAGATCGAGGCCTTTATATTCTTTGAACTTCATATCCTGTTGTTTTCAATCGTCGTTTTCATGGGCTGGCAGAATCCGATCCGGCCCGATTCCGCCGGACAGCCCCGAATGCGGAGCTGTTACCTGTCTTTGTCGTATTCGGCAGCGCCGGAATTCGCTGTGTGCCGCCTGTTTCGTGCGGGAAGCCGGCGGCGGATTTTACCAACATGCAAAGTTACGAAAAAATATGAATAAATAAATCCCCGGAAACAGTTTTTTATCGAGGGGCAACGAGTTGTGGAGGAAGCCGTTGCACGATTTCCTCGAAAGATTTTTGGAAGTAGTGGATTTATTCGTCGGTTGCGGTGCGGATAACGCGGGCCGGGTTGCCGGCAGCGACCGAATCGTCGGGAATGTCATGCGTGACCACGCTGCCGGCGCCGATGACGCAGCGGCAGCCTATCTTGACGCCCGGACAGACGATCACGCCGCCGCCCAGCCAGCAGTCGTCGCCGATTTCGATGCCCGCTCCCTTTTCTTTGCCCGTAGCCCGTTCCGCAGCGTTCATCGGATGCACGGCCGTCAGAAGTTGTACGCCGGGACCTATCAGGCAGCGTTGTCCCAGGCGAATCGGCCCGAGGTCGAGAAAAACGCAGTTGAAATTGACGTAGGACCCTTTGCCGATGGAGATATTGTATCCGTAATCGCAGTGGAAAGGGGCGCGGATCATGGCTTCGACCCTCGGACAGAGTTCCCGGAGCGTTGCCAGATAGGTCGCGTCCTTGTCTTTGAGCGCGACGTTGAGCCGATGGGTGAGGTGGCGGGCCCTGGCACGATCGCGTACGAGTTCCTCGTCATTTGGGGAAAACCACTCTCCGGCCTGCATTTTCTCCTTTTCGGTCATGGGAATCGGCTTTTAGTCGAAGCTCTGCATCTCGATCAACTTGGCGTAGATGCCGTTTTTGGCCATCAACTCCGAGTGTGTGCCCTGTTCCGCGATCCGACCCCGTTCGATGACGATGATTTTGTCGGCGTTGTGGATGGTCGAGAGGCGGTGGGCGATCACGATCGATGTGCGGCCTTGCAACAGGGAGTTAAGGGCGTCCTGCACAAGTTTTTCGCTCTCGGTGTCGAGGGCCGAAGTCGCTTCGTCGAGGATCAGGATTTCGGGATTCTTGAGTACGGCTCGGGCGATGCTCAGGCGCTGGCGCTGACCGCCCGAGAGTTTGGCGCCCCGGTCGCCGATGTTGGTGTCGTAGCCCGACGGACACTCCATGATGAAGTCGTGGGCGTTGGCGATTTTGGCCGCAGCGACGATCTCTTCGTGCGTCGCTCCCCGGCGTCCCATGGCGATGTTGTTTTCGATGGTGTCGTTGAACAGCACGGTATCTTGCGCAACGATGCTCATGTGGGCACGCAGGCTCTCCTGCGTGTAGTCGCGGATCGAAACCCCGTCGATCAGGATGTCGCCGCCCGTAGTGTCGTAGAAGCGGGGGATCAGCTCGCTGAGGGTCGATTTGCCGCCGCCCGAAGGACCGACCAGAGCCACTGTTTCTCCTCGCCGGATGTCGAACGAGATGCCGTCGATCACCTCCCGGCTGCCGTCGTAGGAGAAGTGTACATTGCGGAATTCGATCTTCTCGTGCAGGCCGTCCAACGTCTTGGCGTCGGGCTTGTCCTGGATTTCCGGTTCGGAATCGAGCACGTCGAAGATGCGCTCGCCTGCGGCGATACCCTGATTGATGTTGGCGAACTGGTCGATGAACGAGCGCACGGGGCGGGTGATCTGCGAGAATACGGCGATGAAGCCGACGAATCCGCCGGCCGAAAGCGATCCGTTCATGACGAGCGAACCGCCGAAGACGATCAGTACCGCGACGGCCGTCAGGCCGAGGAATTCGCTCATCGGCGAAGCCAGTTGCTGACGGCGGGCCATCGAGAGCATCAGGCGCGAAAATTCGGCGTTGAACTCGGAGAACTTGCGGCGGATATAGTCGGTGGCGTTGTAGCTTTTGATGACCTTGATGCCCGAAAGCGATTCGTCGAGCACGCTTACCATGTCGCCCATGCGTTCCTGCCCTTTGAGGGCCGGGTGGCGCAGTTTTTTGACGATCCGTCCGATGATGAGCGCCACTACGGGCAGGAACAGGATGGCGAACAGGGACAACTGCCACGATACGAGGAGCATGTAGATCACGTAACCGATAATAAGCAGCGGATCGCGGAAGGCGACTTGCAGCGTATTGGTGATGCAGTACTGGACCACCATGACGTCCTGTGTGATGCGCGACATGAGATCGCCCTTGCGCTGATCGCTGAAATATCCGGCGTTCATCCCCATGATTTTGTTGAACAGATCGTTGCGCATGCGTTGCAGCGACCTGACACGCATGTTTTCGACCGTCCAGGCGCTCATGTAGCGGAAGAAATTGCTCAACAGGTTCATTACGATCGTACCGCAGGCGAGCAGGAGGAGCATTTTCGACATCGTGAAATTCGTCCCGAACAGTTGCGTATAGACGTAGCTCAACATCTGCGAGGCGTCGATGTCCGAGAACGAGAGCCCGTGCATGGGAAAGTCGTAAACGGGTTGGAAAACGTAGGAGTTCTTGTCGTCGAACAGCGTGTTCATGATCGGGAGGATCATGGCGTAGGTGAGCGTGTTGAACAGGGCGTACAGCAGCGCGTAAAAGAAGTAGGGGACGGCGTATTTGGAGATCGGGCTGACGAATCCCAGCAGCCGCATGTATGTTTTGAACATAAATTCCGGATCGGTTATTGTTTCGGAGTAAAGTAGGGGCAAATATAGCAATTTAATCAGGATATGCAATCCGGTTGTCCGATTTTGGGGAAAGAATGTTATTTTTGTAACAGGATAGAGTCATAAAAAGGAACAATAGACCATGGAAAATTTCAAACAGATCGATCCGGCTGAAATTACCGATAATTTTATCCGGGCCATCGGCCGGGAGTGGATGCTCGTCACGGCCGGGAACAGAGAAAGTTGCAATACGATGACCGCCAGTTGGGGTTTGATCGGGTTCATCTGGGGACGCCCCGTGGCGCAGTTCGTGATACGTCCGCAGCGTTATACGCGGGAGTTCGTCGATCGGGAGGAGAGGGCGACCCTCTCGTTTTTCTCGCCCGAATATCGTGCGGCTCTCGAATACTGCGGCAGTCGTACCGGCCGTACGGAGGATAAGATCCGCAATGCCGGACTGACGGTCGCCTGTACGGACGACGGAGTGCCCGCGCCGGCCGAAGCACGCCTGATCCTGCAATGCCGCAAGCTCTATGTCGGAAGAATCCGGCCCGAAGGGTTCGTCGATCGCAGTTGCGATACGAAATGGTATCCCCAGCACGATTATCACGAGGTCTATATTGCCGAAATCGAGCGAGCTTACGTGCGGAAGTAAGTTAAGTAGAGATAGGAGCAGGAGGTGAGTAGGGCAATGCCGTCCCGAGTTCGGGCGGCCGTGTGACCGGATAGTTTTTTAAAAAGTCTCGGGACATTTCGTCGTGTTTCGGGGCTTTTTATTCTCTTTATATGGCTTACTCTCCACTGCCCGGAACATACCCGGTATCTTCCAGCAGGTGCGCCCTGTCGTTGGCTGCGGCTACGGCCAGTTGGTCGCAGCGGTTGTTTTCGACCGTATCGGCATGACCCTTGACCCAGACGAAACGGACCTTGTGACGGCGGTAGGAGCGCAGGAAGCGGGACCATAGATCGGGGTTCTTCTTGCCGGCGAACCCTTTCTTCTCCCAGCCGAATACCCAGCGTTTCTCCACGGCATCGACCACGTATTTCGAATCGGAGTAGATCGTCACGTCGCTGCCTTCGAATTTCAGCATTTCGAGGGCTACGCAGACGGCCAGCAGCTCCATGCGGTTGTTGGTCGTCAGGCGGTAACCCTGCGACACCTCCTTGCGGAACCGTCCCGATATCAGGACCGCTCCGTAACCACCCGGACCGGGATTGCCCAGGGCCGAGCCGTCGGTATAGATGGTGATTTCCGGCATAGTCGGGTATAAACTCCTCTCTCTGCTGTTGTAAGCCGGAGAGAGGAGTTGAATGTTTCGTGATGAGTTATTTCAAGGCCGCCAGTTGTTCCCGAAGCGCGGCGATCTTGGCTTCGGCGTCGGCCTGTTTGGTCCGTTCGTTGGCCACGACTTTCTCGGGAGCCGACGAAACGAATCTTTCGTTCGAGAGCTTTTTTTGCACGCTGGCGAGGAATCCTTCGAGGTATTCCAGTTCGCCTGCGAGTTTTTTGCGTTCGGCCTCGATGTCGATCATGCCCTCCATCGGTACGAAGTATTGCGTGGTCTTTACGAGGAATCCGACGGCCGAAGGATCTTTCTCCCGGGTGGTTTCGATCTGCGAGAGGTTGCCCATTTTCTGCAGGACGGGAGCGTATTCCGCCGGGTAGTTCTCGTCGGCGATCACCCGGAGCGTCAGGGGGTCTTTCTGCGGAATGTTTTTCTGCTTGCGGACGTTGCGGACGGCCGTTACGACCTCTTTCGTCAGTTCGAACCGGCCCAGCAGCGCCTCGTCTATCTCCCGTGCTTCGGGCATGCGCTGGACCATGATCGACTCGCCTGCCTTGCGGGGTGCCAGGTCCTGCCAGATCTCTTCGGTGACGAACGGCATGAAGGGGTGTAGCAGACGCAGCAGGTCGTCGAAGAAACCGCACGTGGCTTCCAGTGTCGGCCGGTCGATCGGGCATTGGTAGGCCGGTTTGATCATTTCGAGGTACCAGCCGCTGAAGTCGTCCCAGAAGAGTTTATACAGATTCATGAAGGCTTCCGAGATACGATAGGAGGCGAAGTCCGATTCCTGTCTCTTATACACATCTCCGAGCCCACGAGACAGGCAGAAATCTCGTAT
>ENA-OZZB01000145-OZZB01000145.1-human-gut-metagenome-genome-assembly--contig:-NODE-145-length-16382-cov-4.070925_pt1 | contig 16382 bp, 7 predicted proteins | sample MGYA00244936_ERZ654144 | MGnify/ENA primary metagenome ERZ654144 (study PRJEB26926, sample SAMN06165049) | human gut metagenome | biome: ENVO:00009003; feature: ENVO:2100002; material: ENVO:00002003... | reverse complement strand
GAAATAAAATGCGATGACCGTGATGAGAAAGTCAAGTTCTATACGGCTTTGTATCATTCGATGATTGCTCCTACCATTTACAGTGATGTGGACGGTGCTTATTACGGTCCCGACAAGCAAGTGCACCGTGCGGAGAGCTGGACAAATTACAGTACTTTCTCCTTGTGGGACACTTACCGTGCGGCTCATCCTCTCTATACCTTTATTGAGCCGGAACGGGTGAACGATATGGTGAAGTCCTTCCTCGCCTTCTTCGAACAGAACGGTCGCCTTCCCGTATGGAATTTTCAGGGGAGTGAGACGGATATGATGATAGGTTACCACTCTGTACCGGTTATTGTAGATGCCTATCTGAAAGGTATTGGGGACTTCGATGCGAAAAAGGCCTTGGAGGCTTGTGTAGCTACTGCCAATATCGATTCCTATCTTGGCATTGGGTTATATAAGAAATATGGTTATGTTCCTTATAATGTGACGGATCAGTATAATTCGGAAAACTGGTCACTTTCTAAAACACTGGAATATGCATACGATGACTATTGTATAGCCCGTATGGCAGAGAAACTGGGCGATAAGGAGGTAGCGGACGAGTTTTATAAGCGTTCCCGTAATTACCGGAATGTTTACAATCCGGTAAGTTCTTTCATGCAGCCCCGTGATGACAAGGGAGAGTTTATCCGGAACTTCTCGCCGGACGACTATACTCCGCACATCTGCGAGAGCAACGGCTGGCAGTACTTCTGGTCTGTACAGCAGGATATTGACGGCTTGATAGCTTTGACCGGAGGTAAGGAACGGTTTGCCCAGAAGCTGGACAGTATGTTTACCTATAATCCTTCTGCAGATGATGAGCTGCCTATTTTCAGCACCGGAATGATTGGCCAGTATGCGCATGGAAATGAGCCTAGCCATCACGTCATTTATCTGTTCAATGCTGTGGATCAACCTTGGAAAACCCAGAAATATGTAGCCCGGGTGATGCATGAACTCTACTTGAACACTCCTGCAGGTTTGTGTGGCAACGAGGATTGCGGACAGATGTCTGCTTGGTATGTGTTCAGTGCGATGGGCTTTTATCCGGTAGACCCGGTTGGCGGAAAATATGAAATCGGTACCCCCCTATATCCGGAAATGAAGATGCACCTGCCCGGTGGAAAGACCTTTAAGGTACTGGCACCGGCGGTGAGCAAGGAAAATTGCTACATTCAATCTGTCAAACTCAACGGTAAGAGCTATGACAAAAGTTATATTACGCATGAACAGATAATGGATGGAAGTGTTTTCGAATTTGAAATGGGGGATAAGCCAGGTGATGCATGGTACAGCCCCCGATAACCGGCTAAAATATGGATGAACATTTCGACTTGACATATAAATCCCTTTTCCGCAGGTATTATACCAATCTGCTGTTCTACGCCACACGCATTGTGGGGGAAGAAGATGCGGAAGATGTGGTGCAGGATGTTTTCGTGGAGCTGTGGAAGCGGAAAGATACCATGAAGGTGGGAGAGCAGATTCAGGCTTTTCTGTATAGGGCGGTGTATACCCGTGCCTTGAACGTTCTGAAGCATCGGGACATTGTAAGTGGCTATGAGGCTGTCATGCTCGAAATCCATAAAAAGAGGGTTGAGTTCTATCAACCCGACAGCAATGATGTGGTGAAACGGATAGAGGATGCCGAACTCAGAAGGAAGCTGTCCGATGCCATCAATGAATTGCCGGACAAGTGCCGGATGGTATTCAAACTCAGCTATCTGCATGATATGAAGAATAAGGAGATAGCTGATACGATGGGAGTGTCATTGCGTACGGTGGAGGCTCACATGTACAAAGCTTTGAAGTTGCTGCGCGATAAACTGGGGTATCTGAACCTGATGTTGGCTCTGTTTTTCATCGGGAAAGTAAGTGTTTTTGCGAGCAGCGTTGTTTTATTATCATAATGAAGGAAAGAATGAATAAGTTGAATGAGGAGATATTGGCCAAGTTCCTTATGGGTGAATGTACGGAAGATGAACTTCGTGAGGTGAACGCCTGGCTGGAAGGGTCGGGTGAGAATGCACGCGAATTGTTCAGGCTGGAGGAGATTTACCACTTGGGGAGACTGGGGGATACTTCGAATACACAAGACATAGAAAAGGCCGAAAAGCGATTATTTAAAAGGCTGGAACAAGAGAAGACGAAACAATACAAGGTACGGAGGATGGTTGGGTGGATGCGGTATGCGGCCGTATTTGTAGGCTTCTTCCTTTTGGGTACTTTCGGCTATCTTTTTTATCAGACTTATAGCCAGCCGGAAACATTACTGGCTGTCACCACTCATGATAAGATTAAGGAACTGAAACTGCCGGATGGCACAAAAGTCTGGCTGAATAAAAATACTACCTTGAAATATCCGTATGAGTTTGCAGGGAAGGGAAGAAAGGTTTATCTGGAAGGAGAAGGATATTTTGAGGTAATGAGGAATCCGGAAAAACCGTTTGTCGTACAGAGTGAGGCCATGCAGGTCAGAGTATTGGGAACTGTTTTCAACCTCAAGTCTGACAAGGCTAAGATGTCTGCAGTAGCTACCCTTCTGGAAGGCGAAGTAGAGGTGAAAGGCAATCATGGCGAGGGTATGATTATCCTTGCCCCCGGACAGAAAGCCGAGCTGAACGGAATGACTAGGCGTCTGGTGGTGAAGCAGGTGGATACGGGAATCGAAAACTGGCACAATAATGAGTTTGTCTTTGAGAAGGCTGACCTATACACCATTGCGCGTACATTGGAGAATTCGTATGGGGTGAGGATAATTCTGGCACCGAACATAGATGTAAGCAAGACCTACTCGGGTACACTGAAGAAAAAAGAGAGTGTGGGGGCTGTGCTGAATTTGATAAAGAATGCCATTCCATTGGAGTATAAAATTGTGGGGAACAGTGTTTTCCTCTCCTCAATGAAGTAGGAAGGCCGCACAAATTCGAGATATGACGAGAAGAATTTATTTAATACTAACAACTTTCTAATATTATGCGAAAATTAATCCTATTGTTTCTTTTTGTGAGCACTTCCTTGTGGTTGCATGCCAAGGACTTTACCCGGTATGTCAGTCCTCTTGTCGGCACGCAGTCTACTTTCGAGCTTTCCACCGGTAATACCTATCCTGCGATCGCACGTCCCTGGGGTATGAACTTCTGGACTCCTCAGACGGGTAAGATGGGTGACGGCTGGCAATACGTCTATACAGCGAACAAGATCCGTGGTTTCAAGCAGACACACCAGCCCAGTCCCTGGATTAACGACTACGGGCAGTTCTCCATTATGCCGGTGGTTGGCAAACCCGAGTTTGATGAAGAGAAGCGTGCAAGCTGGTTCTCCCACAAGGGCGAAGTGGCACTTCCTCATTATTATAAGGTATATCTTGCCGAACACGATGTGGTTACCGAGTTCACCCCTACCGACCGTGCCGTATTGTTCCGTTTCACTTTCCCTGAAAATGATCATTCATACATTGTTGTCGATGCCTTTGACAAGGGCTCTTATGTGAAGATACTTCCGGAACAGAATCGTATTATCGGTTATACTACCCGTAACAGCGGCGGTGTTCCCGAGAATTTCAAGAACTATTTCGTGATAGAGTTCGACAAGCCTTTTACTTATAAGGCGTCTGTAGCCGATGGCGTCTTGACCGAGAATAAGGTTGAGCAGGAAGCCGGACATGCCGGTGCTGTTATCGGTTTCAAAACCCGCAAGGGTGAAGTGGTACATGCCCGTGTAGCCTCTTCTTTCATCGGTTTTGAGCAGGCTGACCGTAACTTGAAGGAGCTTGGCAATGACAATTTGGAAACACTGGTTCAGAAAGGTCAGGATGCCTGGAACAAGGTGCTGGGCCGTATTGATGTAGAAGGCGGAACCCTTGACCAGTACCGTACTTTCTACTCATGTTTGTATCGTTCCTTGTTGTTCCCGCGTGCATTCTATGAACTGGATGAGGGGGGAAATCCGATTCATTACAGTCCCTACAATGGCCAAGTGTTGCCCGGCTATATGTATACCGATACTGGTTTCTGGGACACTTTCCGTTGTCTTTTCCCGTTCCTCAACCTAATGTATCCGTCGGTGAACAGGCAGATTCAGGAAGGTCTTGTCAATACCTATAAGGAAAGCGGTTTCTTCCCCGAATGGGCAAGTCCTGGTCACCGTGGCTGTATGATTGGCAATAACTCTGCTTCCGTACTGGCGGATGCCTATCTGAAAGGTGTGAAGGTGGAGGATGTGCAGACACTGTACGAAGGCCTCATCAACGGTACAAAGAATGTCCATCCCGAGGTCTCTTCTACGGGTCGTCTCGGCTATGAGTATTACAACAAGCTTGGTTATGTTCCCTACGATGTGAAAATCAACGAGAACACTGCCCGTACTTTGGAGTATGCTTATAATGACTGGTGCATCTACCGCATGGCAAAAGAACTGAATCGTCCGAAGAAGGAGCAGAAACTCTTTGCGGAACGTGCCATGAACTATAGGAATGTATTTGATAAGGAAAGCAAGCTGATGCGTGGCCGTAATCAGGACGGCCAGTTCCAGGCTCCTTTCTCTCCATTGAAGTGGGGTGACGCCTTTACTGAAGGTAACAGCTGGCACTATTCCTGGTCTGTATTCCACGACCCTCAAGGTCTGATAGACTTGATGGGTGGAAAAGAGTCTTTCGTGGAGATGCTTGACTCTGTATTTATCGTTCCTCCCTTGTTTGACGACAGTTACTATGGTCAGGTAATCCATGAAATCCGTGAGATGACAGTGATGAATATGGGTAACTATGCCCATGGCAACCAGCCCATCCAGCACATGATTTACCTTTATAATTATGCCGGGGAGCCTTGGAAGGCCCAATATTGGCTTCGTCAGGTAATGAACCGCATGTACACTGCCGGTCCCGACGGTTATTGCGGTGACGAGGACAACGGTCAGACTTCCGCGTGGTATGTCTTCTCTGCACTTGGTTTCTATCCGGTTTGCCCTGGTACGGACGAGTATGTACTGGGCGCCCCTCTGTTCCGTAAGGCTACCCTCCATTTTGAGAACGGCAAGTCTCTGACTATTGATGCTCCGGATAACTCACCGGAGAACATGTATATCGAGTCTCTCAAGGTGAACGGCGTGGATTATTCCAGGAATTATCTGACGCATGGCAATTTGCTGAATGGCGGTACCTTGAGGTTTGATATGGGCAGCCAGCCTAATATGAAGAGAGGTACGCAGCCGGAAGATTATCCTTATTCTTTCTCGAATGAACTGAAGAAGTAAAGAATAGTAATAATATAGTAAAAAAAAGGTTGCCTCGAAAATAAGTTGATATATCATTTTGTTATTTACTATCTGTATTATAGGTGCTTTTCTTGAATCAGGTGGAAATAATTATTTACTTCGTTAGTAATATTGAGCAAAATGATATATCAACTTGTTTTCGGGGTAACTCTTTTTTTTTAGGATTAATGATAAAAAAGATACTTTTTCAGTAAGTGTATTTTCATTGTCTGTTGTTTTATATAGGAATGCGAGAGAATGAATCTCTCGAAGTAATTTATTGTATAACCTATAAATTGTGTTTATGAAAGACAATTATGCTTTTCGGAGTTCGACGTTCATGCGGGCTTTATTAGTTTTGTTGTTCATGGCAGTTTCTATCCAGTGGGGCTTTGCCCAGTTAAACCTGAATGTGTCTCGCGGCACATTGGGGACAGTCATTGAACAAATCAAGTCTCAATCCAAGTATCAATTTTTTTATGACGACAAACTGGCTGCGTTGCCGGTAGAAAACGTCAAAGTGAACAATGCGTCTATAGAAGATGCTTTGAATGTTATTCTCAAGGGGAAAGACATTTCCTATAAAGTGGAGGATAACATCGTTTATCTTTCTGAAAAGTCTGCTGCTCCTCAAGAGGGCAACCAACAAGGGAAAGAACGGACGATTACCGGAGTCGTGTCAGATGACATGGGACCTCTGATTGGTGTGAATGTATTGATAAAAGGTACCAGCAACGGGTGTATTACCGACCTCGACGGTAACTTTACGCTGACCACTACGGAGGCGAATCCGGTGATTGTATTCTCTTATATCGGTTATACTACGCAGGAAATCCCCGTGAAAGGTAATGCGCCGATTAATGTAATGATGGCCAATGACACCCAGTTGCTTGAAGAGGTGGTGGTTACCGCTCTCGGTATCAAGCGTGCGGAGAAGGCATTGAGCTACAATGTGACCCAAGTGGATGCTGAATCGGCATTGGCTGTGAAGGATGCCAACTTTATCAATTCACTGAATGGCAAAGTGGCCGGTTTGAACATCAATGCCTCTTCATCCGGTGTAGGTGGTGCCAGCAAAGTGGTGATGCGTGGTTCCAGAGGTATTGAGCAGTCGTCTAATGCTCTTTATGTCATTGATGGTATTCCGATGTATAACCTTAGTTCTGCGGGCGGTGAGAGTGAATTCGATTCACAAGGTACTACCGAGGCTATCGCCGACCTTAACCCCGAAGATATTGAATCTATGTCGGTACTGTCCGGTGCGGCTGCTGCGGCTTTGTATGGTAGCAATGCTTCTAATGGCGCCATCGTTATTACAACTAAAAAGGGCAAGGAAGGACGCGTCTCTCTGTCTGTTTCCAGTAACACGGAAATGCTGAATCCTTTTGTGATGCCTAAGTTTCAGGATTGGTATGGCACATCGGGCACGGATGCAAGTTGGGGCAAACGCTTGAATGCATCCAATCGTTATGGTTATAATCCGAAGGATGATTATTTCCAGACCGGTATTATAGGTACGGAAACCATTTCTCTCTCTACGGGTACGGATAAGAATCAGACGTATTTGTCTGCTGCTGCCGTCAACTCCCGTGGCATTGTGCCCAATAATAAATATGAGCGTTATAACTTTACATTCCGCAATACGACACAGTTTTTGAATGACAAGATGAAACTGGACGTAAGCGCTCAGTACATCATGCAGAAAGACCGCAATATGACCAATCAAGGTATCTATGCCAATCCGGTGGCCTCTGCTTACTTGTTCCCACGTGGCAACGATTGGGAAGAATACAAGATGTTCGAACGTTATGACCCGGTTCGCAAGTTGTATACGCAGTACTGGCCGCAAGGTGGTGGCTCATATCGTTTGCAGAATCCGTATTGGATTAATTACCGCAACTTGCGTGAGAATGACAAAGACCGTTATATGTTGAGCGCTTCTTTATCCTATGACATTTTGGACTGGCTGAATGTAGCCGGACGTGTGCGTGTGGATAATTCAATGAACCGCTTTACGCAGAAGTATTATGCTTCTACCGAGCCTACCATTGCCGAAGGTTCTGAAAATGGATATTATGGTGTGACCAACCTCAATGATAAGCAGGCGTATGCCGACTTCTTGATTAATATAAACAAGCAATTTGGGGACGATTGGGTATTGACTGCCAACATCGGTGCATCTTACTCGGATACCCGTTCGGAATCAATGGGCGTGAAGGGTCCTATTCCTGCAAATGGACTTGCTAATTTCTTCTCTATAACCCAGTTGGACCGTCAGACCACTAAGCGTGAGGAAACCGGTTACCGTGAACAGACTCAATCTGTGTTTGCTTCTGCTGAATTGGGATATAAAAGCGCATACTATCTTACAGTGACGGGACGTAACGACTGGCCTTCCCAGTTGGCCGGACCGAAGTCTGCGCAGAAAGGTTTCTTCTATCCGTCAGTGGGTGCTTCTGTGTTGCTTTCCGAAATTTTCAAGTTGCCCGAAAGCATTTCTTATCTGAAGTTGCGCGCTTCATGGGCTTCTGTCGGCTTGCCGTTCAAGCGTTTCCTTGCATATCCTACTTTTGAATGGGATAATTCAACCGGTATGTACAAGACCAAATCGGCTTATCCTTTGTATGACTTGAAACCGGAACGTACAGATTCCTGGGAAGTCGGTTTGACGGCTCGCTTCCTCAAGGATTTCAATTTGGACATCTCTTTCTACAATACAAAGACTTATAATCAGACTATGGATACGCAAGAATTGCCGACCGGCGGTTATAGTACGTTCTATGCACAAACCGGTAATGTACGTAACCGTGGTGTGGAACTTTCTTTGGGCTATAAGCACACTTGGAATAAGTTTACTTGGAATTCCAACTATACGTTGAGTGCCAATAAGAATAAAATTCTCAGTTTGATTGACGGATATGTCCACCCGATTACCGGTGAAGTAATATCTAAATCACAATTGGATATGAAAGGTTTGTCCAATGCTCACTTCATATTGAAGGAGGGTGGTTCTTTAGGTGACCTTTACTCCATGTCCGACTTGAAGCGTGATGCCAATAACAATATTTACGTAGATGCCAACGGTGCGGTAAAGACTGAAAGCCTGAAAGACGGTGTCAAATTGGGCAGTGTATTCCCGAAAGCAAATATGGCATGGCGCAATGACTTCCAATATAAGAATTTCAGTTTCGGTTTCTTGCTGACAGCCCGCCTCGGTGGTATTGTTTATTCTGCCACGCAAGCTACTCTTGACGCTAATGGCGTTTCGGAAGCTTCGGCTCTGGCGCGTGACAATGGTGGTGTGATTATCAATGGCGGTGATGTGATAGACGCGGAAAAATGGTATACTACGGTAGGTGCCGATAGCGGTATTCCTTTGTATTACACTTATAGTGCGACCAACTTGCGCTTGCAGGAAGCTTCCATTAGCTATACAATCCCACGGGCTAAATTGGGCAATGTGATGGACATTACTCTTTCATTGATAGGACGCAATTTGTGGATGATTTACAACAAGGCTCCTTTTGATCCGGAGGCTACTGCTTCTGCCACCAATAACTACTATCAAGGTATAGACTACTTTATGATGCCGAGTATGCGTAGTATGGGTTTCAATGTTAAACTTAAATTCTAAAAAACAAGAATTATGAAGATATATAATACAATAGCAAGATACATGGCTATGGGAGCTATTCTGCTGGGCAGTGTGGCTTGTACGGACAATTATATGGATTATAACAAAAATCCTCATGAACCGGATTTGGAAGAGATGTTGCCGGATGATTATTTGTTCAGTGCGCTTCTCCTGAATATGCAGGACGTGATGATGCCGGAACAGGAGAACTTTGCCCAATATGTGGACTGCTTGATGCCGGGAAGTTTTTCCGGTTATGTGGCAGACTCCAATCTGGGTACCGGCTGGTCGGGACGTTTCGCTACCTTCAATCCATCCGAGGCATGGGCACGTATACCTTTTGCCGATTTTTATGATAAATTTTATCCTAACTACTTCCAACTGAAAGATCAGTGTACTGATGAGGTATATTTGGCTTTGTCCGAATTGTATCGTATCTGCGCTATGTTGCGTGTGACGGATAGCTATGGACCGATTCCTTATTCGCAGGTGGGAGTGAACAATGCCTTGAAATCCGGCTATGATTCTCAGGAGCAAGTTTATACCAAGATGTTCGAAGACTTGGATAAAATTATAGAGGTGCTTACCACTTATGCCAATCAGCAGTTCAATGCTGGTGGAGACCGCATTTATGAGGGTAATACAAAGGCATGGGTGAAGTTTGCCAATTCTATGAAACTTCGTATGGCAATGCGTATTGTGTATGCAAACGAGAGCCTTGCCAAGCAGAAGGCGGAAGAAGCGGTAAATGCAGAAATAGGAGTGATGACAGCAAGTGCTGACGGAGCTTATCATAAAGTGGTGGATCACAATCCGTGGGAACGTTTCATGCCGAACTGGAGTGACGCACGTATCTCCGCTGACTTGGTATGTTATATGAATGGATTCAATGACCCGCGTCAGGAAGCCTACTATGGTAAATCGACTTTTGCCGCAGAGTCACAAGGTGCTTTCAAAGGGACAGATGATTATGTAGGTTTACGTCGCGGCATCGGACAGGGAATGTTTAATGCCTGGTCGCATGGTTACTCTTGCATGAAAGTGACGGTAAGTGACAAGATGCTGATTTTCCCCGCTTCAGAGGTGGCATTCTTACGTGCGGAAGGTGCTTTGCGTGGCTGGAACATGGGTGGTACGGCTCAAGCTCTTTACGAACAAGCTGTGGCTCTTTCTTTTGAAGAACGGGGAGTGTCAGGCGTAGGTGAATATTTGGCTAACTCTACAAAAACTCCTTCTGCTTATAAAGATCCGCTGAAAGGTGAAGACGGGCAGAAATACGATTATTCAGGCTCTATAAGTTCCACGGTTACAGTGGCTTGGAACGAGGCGGATGATTTTGAAAAGAAACTGGAGAAAATCATTACTCAAAAGTGGATAGCCATTTTCCCGAATTGTATGGAGGCGTGGTCGGAATATCGTCGTACCGGTTATCCCAAGTTAATGCCGGTGGTGCATAACTTGAGCGACGGTGTGGTGAATAGTGCTGAAGGTGCACGCCGCCTGACTTATCCTGCCGATGAGTATCGTGATAATACGGAGAATCTGAATGCGGCTCTTTCCGCTTTGGCTAAAGAATCCAGTAACAAGAAAGGTGATACAATGGCAACCCGCGTTTGGTGGGATTGCAAATAATCTGTTAACTAAATCAACCAATTAATTATTGAGTAATATGAAAAGATATAATAAGATATTTGGAGCGTTGCTTCCTGCATTGGCTATGACCTTATTGGCATCATGTACCGATGTAGAGAGCATTGAGCTCAACAGGCCCGGACTGGACGAGCAGAGTCCGGAACTCTATGCCAAGTATTTGCAGAATTTGAATGAATATAAGAGTTCTGCAAGCCACAAAGTGACATATGCCTGGTTTGACAACAGTGTGAAGGCCCCCTATAGCCGCGGACAGCATATTTCGGATGTGCCCGATAGTTTGGATGTGGTTTCTGTGATGTATCCTGCCGATTTGGCCGAATTTGAAATAAATGATATGGCTGCTGTACGTGCCAAAGGAACGAAAGTTGTTTATACCATCAGCTTTGACAATATTCGGAAAGAACATGCCGATAAGGTGGTAGAGGGAGTTGAAACGGGAGCATTTGCTGCTTATTTGCAGGCCGAATTGGACAGATTGTTGGGATATGAGGCTTCGTTCGATGGTATTATTGTCGAATACAAGGGGAAAAATCCTATTTATATGTCGGACGAAGCTAAGGCTGAAGCTAAAGCCGAACAAGACCTGTTTTTCACTGCAATCATGAATTGGAAGAGTAATCATGCTGATAAGATGCTGACTTTCCAGGGTTATCCGGAAAACTTGATAGGGCAGACTGTGTTGTCGGAGTGCCGTCACATCATTTTGGTGACCGACAAGTTAGAGGATGTCCAACAGTTGTCGTTGGTAGTCCGTAAGGCTATGATTTCGAAAGAAGTTCCTACCGATCGTTTTGTGGTAGCTGTTTCTACGGTTTCGATGGATACTACGGATGGTAAAACCGGATATTTCGGTGGAAAACGTGCGATGAAGGAAGCTGCTTATTGGGTAACAGAGTCTTTTTCTGATTATACCCGCGCCGGTATTGCCATTTATAATATTCAAAATGATTATTATAATGCGGATGCTATTTATCCGTGTGTGAAAGAAGCTATAAATATTATGAATCCTGCTCCTATTAAATAAAAAGAACATTATGAAATTGAAAAACTTATATTTAGTATCAATGGCATTGTTGGCTGGTGCGTTGGTTTCTTGCAGCGATGATGTTGAGAACTTCGACAATCAGTTATATATTAATGCTTCTGTAAAAACCAGTACCGTATTGCTGAAGAGTACGGTTCCTACTACTGAAGGTCAGTTTCAACTGTCTATGGCGAAGCCGGTTGAGCACGATATAACGGCTACTCTGAAAGTAGATGCCTCATTGGTTTCTGTTTATAATGAAGCTTATTATGATAATGCGGAAATGCTCCCGGAAGGACATTATGCTTTGGAAAACGAACAAGTAGCTATTCCCGCCGGAACAATTCTTTCGGATGTAGTGTCTGTAAAGTTTAGTAAATTGGACGAGTTGGATAGAGAAAAGGTGTATGTGTTGCCGGTCACTGTCGCTCAAGCCAATATCAGTGTGCTGCAAAGTGCTTCTACGATGTATTACGTACTGAAAGGTGCCGCTCTCATCAACACGGTACCCAATATGACTAAGAACTCAGTGTTTGTCACTTGGAATAATCCCGATGTGGTGAATCACATGAAACAGTTTACTGCCGAGTGTCTGGTCCGCTTCGACAAGTTTGGCAAGCTGATTAGTTCTATTATGGGCATTGAAGGCCACTTCCTGCTTCGTGTGGGAGATGCCGGTATTGCCGACAATCAATTGCAGATTGCTGCAAGCCCTAACCTGACTTCTTCCGATTTGGCGATTCCTACCGGTGAATGGCTGCACATCGCCATGACCTTCAACGAAGGTGATGTGACCGTTTATTATAACGGCAAGCAAGTATATGCCGGACATACCAATATGAGCGAAGTGAACTGGGGACAGACTCAGACGAATGAAGGCAATGGATTCTGGATTGGTCACTCCTATAATTACGACCGTTGGCTGGAAGGTAACATTAGCGAGGTGCGTATCTGGAACAAGGTGTTGACTAAAGAAGAAATCAATGCCAAGGATCACTTCTATGAGGTGGCTCCCGACAGTGAAGGCCTTGTGTCTTATTGGAAATTCGACGAAGGTGCGGGTACTTCTATCCGTGATTATAGCGGAAACGAGAATCATGCCACTGCCGTAAATGCTTTGACTTGGAACGCTGTGGAGCTTCCCGCTAAGGCAAAATGATGTATTTTATACCTTAATATACTAAACAGATATTTATCATGAAATATAAGAATTATATAAGAATGGGTTTGCTGGCCATGGCCTTTGGGACTGTCACATCGGTTTTTACGGCCTGTGAAGACGATATAGTCATCTCTAACAAAGACAATGGCAAACTGGAAACTGTGGACGGCGTATATGGCATGGTGAAGTCGCTGGCTGGAGCGCGTGAGCTTACGGCGATTTCCGTCTTTGGCGACAAAGCTGCCAGCGGACATGTATATTTTGAATTGACCAAGGCTGCTGACAAAGACGTTACAGTAACGTTTACTGTCGACCAAGCCGCTTTGGACGCCTATAATGATGCCCATAATACATCTTACACGATGTATCCCAATGTGAGTCTGGCAAATGGCGGAACGGCTACGGTAAAATCCGGAGAGAAAAAGTCTGCTCCGGTGGAGTTAACGATTCAGGCAGGAGGTTCAATAGGTTCTACATACGCTGTAGCCGTTTCTGCAACTGCCAATGATGGAGTGGAGATGTCTGCTGCCAATCAGGCCTATATTTACTTGGTGAAACCGCAGCCTGCCATTCCCGATTCGAAGAAAGGGGATATTCTTACCCACTGCTTTGTGGAGGTGAACGATGAGAACATCTTGAACTTGGGTGAATATACCATGAAGAAGAGTGGAAAGCCTTTCTTTGATGTGGTGAGCATCTTTGCTGCCAATATCAATCAAGACACCGAAACAGGCCGCGTGCGCGTGTTCTGTAACGATAAGGTATCTTTCCTTTTGGAGAATGCGGATAAGTTCATCCGTCCTTTGCAGGCTAAAGGCATTAAGGTGGTGATGACTATTCTTGGCAACCATGACGAGGCAGGTATGGGTAACCTTTCGGAAGCTGCAGCCAAAGACTTTGCCAAGGAACTGAAAGCTTACTTGGATATCTATGGCTTGGATGGCATTGACTTTGATGATGAGTACACCAGTTACAACAACTCCAACCCCAGTCCCGGCTTCGAAACACGCTCACGTGCCAACTTCGCACGTTTGGTTTATGAGTGCCGCCAGGTATTTGGAGACAAGCTGATCGGTGTGTATGAATATGGTTCGCTTGACTCTCCCGACGGCGAGGTAGAGGGTATGAAGGTAGGTGACATTGTGGACTATATGACCTACGGTTACTACCAGAATCAGAATCCCGAGGGAGCCTTTGGCCGTGAAGAGTCTCATTTTGAGAACCTGCCCAAATCCAAGTATGCTCCGCTGCCTTGGAAGATTAATGATGAGTTGAACGGAGGTTGGAGTGGATTTGACAAGAGCAAATTCCAGAAAGTGAAAGATGAAGGTTATGGCATTCAGATGTTCTACAATCCCAAACCGCTGGTGTATCAGTATTATACGTTGCTTTCGGAAATAAGTAAAGTACTTTTTGATGATGAAGTGGAGTGGAGCGGCAAGTACTGGAGCCGTATCGGTGAAGCTTATCAGGGCAAAATGTTAGGTTATGAAGATTTGGTCGGCGAGTGGAAGGTAACTTCCAGCAATTCTCTCTTTACCTATGTGGATGAAGAAGGCAATCCTCGCTGGTGGGATTGGAAAGGCAGTCAGGAGTTTGAGAAGAATGTAATTATAGAGAAGGATGAAGAAGGTACCGGATATGTGGTTTACAACTGGGGCACTTTCCCCGAAATCACCGGTAAGTATCCGATGCATTGCGATTACTATAACGGTGCACTGCTCATCTATCCGCAAACCATTCATGAGGGCGATGCTGAAGACCCTGCTACCTACAAGACGCATTTCGGTACTTACAGCAAGAATTTCCAGTGGAAAGCATATCCTAACTATGATGATTACTATATGGATGGTGCTATTGCTCCTAACGGTGATATGCATATCTATGGCTTGGGCAACAGATGGGCTATCAATCCTTATAAGTATGTAGGCGGTGAGATTGAGACCGACATCTTCCCCGATGTTCCTTACTTCGTGAGTGAGAACTATACAATGAAGAAGGTACGCTGATGCCGTGTTTTCCGTAAACTGAGGTTTCGGAAAACGGATGCTTGAACCTTTTCATACATGAAACAAAGGAGGGCTTTGCTCAAAGTAATAGGGCGGCCCTCCTCAAGCATTCTCATATAACAAGATTCTATTATGAAGCTATACACCTACTTATACAATAAACAATATGAAGAAAAACATGAAATCTAGTTCCATACTGTTGGGCGGACTTTTTCTGCTGGGGGCGGTTTGCAGCTGTACCCAGACGGCACCGGACTATGCGTCTTACGTCAATCCGTTCATCGGTACGGGTGGACATGGGCATACCTATCCCGGAGCGGTAGTTCCCAACGGGATGATTCAGCCCAGCCCCGACACGCGTATCTACGAGTGGGATGCCTGCTCCGGATATTACTATGCAGATACTACTATCAACGGATTTTCACATACCCACGTCAGCGGTACGGGTTGTGCCGATTACGGGGATGTGCTGCTGATGCCCACTGTAGGTCGGCAGGATTACCACTCCATGGGCTCGAAGAGCCAGCAGATGGCGTACGCCTCTGCCTTTTCCCACGAGAATGAAACAGCCGAACCGGGATATTATTCCGTATTTTTGGACCGCTACGGGGTGAAAGCCGAACTGACCTCTACCAAACGTGCGGCGATTCATCGCTATACCTTCCCGAAAGCGGAAGATGCAGGTTTTATCCTCGACCTGGATTACAGTATCCAGCGCCAGAAGAATGAACAGATGGAGCTGGAAGTAATCAGCGATACTGAAATCCGTGGACGCAAGAAGACTGTATATTGGGCTTTCGACCAGTATATCAACTTCTATGCCAAGTTCTCCAAACCATTTACCTATACGCTGGTCACGGACTCCATGGCATTGGACGAAGGCGGTCCGCTTCTGCCTACAGCTAAAGCTTTACTGCAATTCCAGACGGAGCCCAATGAGGAGGTATTGGTAAAGGTAGGTGTGTCTGCCGTGGATATGGACGGTGCCCGCAAGAATGTGGAAGCCGAAATCTCCGGATGGGATTTTGACGGTGTGCGCCGTGCTGCCCGCCAGCAGTGGAACACTTATCTTTCCAAGATTGACATCGATACGAAGGACAACGACCAGCGTACCATGTTCTACACGGCACTTTACCACACGGGTATGCAGCCCAACTTGTTTACCGATGCTGACGGACGTTACTTTGGTATGGACTTGAAGCCCCATCAAGGCAGGGTGGACGAGCCCATCTACACCATTTTCTCTTTATGGGACACTTTCCGTGCCTATCATCCGCTGATGACGATTATTGATCCTGAACTGAACGAGGCTTTCATCCGTTCGCTCATCCAGAAGTCCCGCGAGGGCGGCGTCCTGCCTATGTGGGAACTGGCCGGAAACTATACGGGTACCATGATTGGTTATCATGCAGCCTCCCTCATAGCGGATTCTTATGTAAAGGGATACCGTAACTTCGACGTGCAGGAGGCTTACAAGGCTTGCCTCCGTACGGCAGAATACGATACGACGGGTATTATCACCCATCCTTTGGTTGTGCCGCATCTGATGCCGCAGGCCAAGTACTGGAACTGTCTCTTATACACATCTCCGAGCCCACGAGACAGGCAGAAATCTCG
>ENA-OZZB01000142-OZZB01000142.1-human-gut-metagenome-genome-assembly--contig:-NODE-142-length-16433-cov-5.261143_pt1 | contig 16433 bp, 17 predicted proteins | sample MGYA00244936_ERZ654144 | MGnify/ENA primary metagenome ERZ654144 (study PRJEB26926, sample SAMN06165049) | human gut metagenome | biome: ENVO:00009003; feature: ENVO:2100002; material: ENVO:00002003... | reverse complement strand
CCGTCATGCTCCGATTTTCCCGCCATCTGTTCCGGCGCGCGGGCGGTTTGTTCCTCTTCGGCCTTCACGCGATCCGGCGCGGCTTCCTCGTTCTGCTGGACGGGCGCGGCCTGCTCTTCGGCAACCTTTTTCTGTGTGCGCGTGGTTTTGTTCTCTGTATTCTTCTTCGTCGCGCGCTTGCGTGTGCCTGTGTTTTTTCTCTGTTCGCTCATGCGTAAAACCTCCCGTAATGAAATAAGCCCCCGCCGCCGCGGTTCAGCGGAAGCGGGGGCTTCGTGTATCAGGCGGGCGGCATGTGGCCGCCGCCTCCATCAAGCCGCGGACGGTAAAGGAGTAAACCCGCGTGCGGCGCAATGGCAATTAAGTATTCAGGGCTTCCGCGGTGTCGGTATGCGTCTTCGGAAGCGCAAAAACAGCGGCTTCGATCGCACCGTCAACAATCTTCTTCAAATCGTCGTCGATTTCAATTCCTGCCGCTTCGATAAACTGATATACAAGTTTTGTCGCTTCTTCCTTGCGCTGTCCCTCTTCAATTTTGCTTGTTTTGTAAAGCTGTTCGGCGGCCTCTGTTGCTTTCTGCGCCCACCCGATCACCTTGTCAATAACAGTGATAACGGGAACTTCGGGGAAGAACTCTTGCAGGGTATCGACCACATGATCCGCGGTGTCAAGAACGGTTGTCGTTCCTGTCAGAACGCCGGAAATATTGATCCCCTTCTTTACCAGATAGGGGATCAATACGATCAGCCCCACGAAAACGACCGCTACGACGGCCACAACCACAAGAACAATTACCATGTTATCCATTTTTCAAATCCTCGCTTTCTTTTTGTCGGTGTTTATATTTGTTACTCCTTTACAAGCGTGAGATCGGAAACGCGCACGGCGGCCACGGTCACGCCGCCGTAGGTGATAACGGCACGATCTCCGTTCAGCTCCGAAACGACATGATCGCGGCTATACACGAAAGAGGCCAGCCCGCCGCCTGTGTAGGTCTTCGCACCCTGCTTCACGCGCACGACGCTTCCTGCCTTGATTGCGCCGCCTGCGTCCGCTCCGGTGTCCGGCTCGTCCGGCTGAACGGGGGCGGCGTTGTCGTATTCGATATAGGGAAGTTTGCCGTGCTTCGTCCATGTTCGGGCGTTATACCCGCTCTTTGTCCCCATGTTTTTAACTGCCGTGATCTGCACATCGTTGTCAAAGGCGGGGGAACACTCCACGGCCAGCCCGCCGCCGATATAAACGCCGATATGCCCGCTACACCAAAGGGCTTCGCCAACCTCCACATTGGAAAAGTTGGTTGAAATGCCCTTGCATTTTGTAATCATGGTGTCCGCGCCAATGTCGGGAACGCCGTTCACTGCATAGGACGCGCCGCCGTAGGTTTTGGACGCGTCGCCGTTCCAGCCCCACAAAATGCCTTTAATCAGGCACACGCAATCGAACCCGAAAACGGGCGGGTTCTGGTTTGCGGCGGCTTTAATCATCTGCGTTCGGGCGGCCTGCTTGTTGTATTCGTGGTTATTACAATACCGCGACACATTGCCACCTGTCAGGGGCGCACCAAAGCACCCCATGACATAAAGGGTTTTGTAATTCTGCGCAACTGCTTTCAGTTTCGCAACAAATTCACTTGCTTTCATAACTGCCATTGTTTTTCGCTCCTTCGCTATTATTCTTCGTGTGCGCGTTCCAGCGTGTCAATTCGCTTGTGCGCCTGCTTTGCGGACGCTTCAACGGCGGTCAGGCGCGTTACAAACTCGGTGTTTGTTTTCCGCTGTTCCTTTTGTTCTGCCTTGATTTCGTCCGTATTCGCTTTGATATACCCTATTTCCGTAAGTACGGTTGCGTCGTTTTTCGCCTCGCTTTCCGTGTCGCTTTTCCGGTTGCGGGCAAAAGCCGCATACCCGAACACGATTGCGCAAACCGTACTAACCACGGAAAGAACGGTCAAAAACTGTTCCATACTTTCACCGCCTTTACACCTTTTCCCATTGCCACAAGCCCGCCGTGTCGGGCGGGTAAACGCAATTCGGCATATCGGCCTTCGCCAGATATACCGCGCCTTTGTAGCTGTAATAAAGCCCCTCAACCACATTTACGACGATCCCCGCGGTTTCCGGATACGGGATCGGATCGTCAAGCGTCCCCGTGTGTTCCAGCTCGACAAGGCGGTAATACGCGAATGTGGTTTGCACGGGATACGCGGCGGCGTTTGAAGTGTGCGGCGCGACGATCTCATAATAAAGGCCGTCGTACCTGATAATTTCGCCTTTTGTCTTGTATTCGTGGTTGTCCTGATATTCCGGATAATCCACAATATCCGTTGACGCAAGGATCATTTCATCGGTGATCGCATTCGTTCCCGCGGCGCGGTCTGCGACAATCTGCGCTTTGAATGAAAGGGAAAGAAGGGCGGCGGTGCTTTCGCCCGCCGCCTTCACGGTTTCAACTTCCTTCTTCAATTCTGCGGTTTCGTTCGGCTTGTCCGGTCTGTATGTTACGCTCATTCAAAATTCCCCCCGATCGAAGATACCCAACACGCGGAAATAGCGTCGCCGCGCTCCACCGTTACACGAATATTCAGGCCAAATTTAACGGCGGTGTTGATTGTGTTCTCGAAGACATGTGCCACGCCTTGAATTACGGCGTTCGTGCAATCCTCCCACGCGGGGGAAGGATCAAACGGATTGTTCGTTGCCTCCACTTTGAAGGTTGCGCCCGCTGGAATTTCCCGCGTTACTTTCACATTTGCGCGCGTGGGCTGTTCCTCCGCTTCCAGCGGCGCGGCCAGTGTGATAACAAAACCGCTGATCTGCTTTGTGAAGGTCAGCGTGCGCACCGCTTTATTTCCCACGGTGTCCGTTGCGGTAATTGTGATCGTGTGCGCGCCATTGGAAAGGGCGGTGAAGTCATGCCCCGCAACATTCATCGTGTTTTCTTCTCCAAGCGTGGGCGTGTAGCTCCGCAAGGTGGTTTCGTTCACCTTTTCAACCACTGTCACCTTGTCATTGTCCGGATCGGTCACGGTGTATTTGTAAGAGAAGTCGCCGCTTTTCGTTCCAAGATCGGCGTTTTGTCCGGAAATGGCGGGCGGCTGATTGTGAACTACTGGAACCGCGGAAGAAGTCACATACGCGCTTTCGTTCCCGTAGGTGTCCCGCGCCTTCACGCGGTATTTGATCGTGTTCCAGCTTGTCGAAACGGTTTCCGTAAAGGTGCGGGCGGCTGTTGCCGTTGCCTGTGTATAGCTCCCGTTGTTTACCGACCGTTCCAGAACATAGGTGATCGTGTCGCCGTCTGGATCGGTGGAAGCTCCCCATGTCACGGTTATGTTTTGCGTGCTGTAACAGCTTTCCGGCACGGAAATTCCGTCCAGTGTACTCGGTGCGGCGTTCCACTGGAATTCATAGTTTCCGCGGCTGTTTTTGTTATCAGATACCAAAATATCAGATTTCAAATTACAAAGCGGACGCACGCCCCCGTAGCCGATGCACGCGCTGACGTAGTCCAACGCGCCCGAAGTGTTGACATAGCGCACAGCGTACGAGCTGCCGGAAAGCGGCGTGCGAAGCCACCAATACCACGCCGCCGAAGTTGTCGGATCGCTCGGATAGTTGCTTTTGTCAATAGCCGCTTGCGTACAATAGGCAAGGCGGCTTGTGTTGTCGCTGAACAAGGCCAGCTTTGAACCCTCTGCAATCCCGTTTTCGTTTGCAAGTCCGACTTCCGTTGTACTTGCAAGGAACATTTTTGCGGTGAATGTTTCGTAGCTCCCGCCGTCCGTGACGGTGTTTTTTGCAACGGTAAGCGTGGTTGTCATAAGCGCCGCTACAAAATCGTCGTCAAGCATAGCAAGGAACCCCGCCCATGTGTCATAAGGGTTTACCTTTACGCCCGAAGTTTTCCATGCATTCGCGCTTGACGGCGGCGCGTCCTGCGCGTGCTTTGCGCTGTACCATTGCCCCGCCGCGGCGTTACTGTTCAGCCATTGAAGGATATTGGAATGAATATGCCTGTTGTTGCCGTAATTCCGACGATCCGAATTGCTATTGCTCGGTTCTTTTGCGTCGGAACAAAGCAACGCTATGATCTTGTCGGTAATCAGGGTAATAGCTCCGGACGGATAGCCCGCATGGTTTTTGTCTGCCATTTTGAAAACGACATAATCGCCCAAGAACGACCGATAAGCCGACTTTACAGGCACTTCAAAGGTTGTCCCAACGCCAAGCGTGCTTAATTGTTTCGCCATTCTTTGCCTTCCTCCTTTTCTTCGGAAACAGCAACGCCGCCACGGTTGCCCGCGGCGGCGTACTGCCCGAATAATTTGTTGTAATGCTGATCCATGTTCCGGATCAGGTGATAGCAATTCCCCTTCGACGCGTGGCCGCGCCAGCTTTTATAGGATTGCTCCACCTTTTCCGGCGTGATTTTTCCAGCTTCCAGCAACCCGCGCATTTTGGTTAAACGGCGGCGGGCGTTGTTCTTTGACTTCCGGCGTACTTTGCGGATCACCGCGCCGCTTTCGGTCAAATACGAATGGAAGCCCAAAAAATCAATTCCGTTTTTCAACGGATAAATATTTGTCTTCGCATTCAACGAAAGCCCTAATTCGTTTACATGTCTTTCAATCTCCTTCCAGCAATAGCGCAAATATTCTTTGTCTTCGTGGATCAAATAAAAATCGTCCATATATCGGCCATAAAATTTTATGCCTAACTTCTCTTTTATCATGTGATCCAGCGAAGAAAGATAGAGAAGGGCGAAAAGCTGTGAAGACTGGTTGCCGATCGGAATTCCTACATTGCCTTCGGTGCTGTCTATTATCATATCCAGCAACCAAAGACAATCAGGATCGGAAATATACTTGCGGATTAAGGATTTTAACGCGTCGTGCTTGATATTATAGAAATACTTTGATATATCGCATTTCAATACCCACCCGTCAACACCTCGTACACGGTAAAACCTCCGCATAAATCCTTCCAGCCGTTCAAGGCCGAAGTGCGTACCTTTTCCAACCTGTGAAGCGTAATTGTCTTTTATGAATGTGCTTTGCACCCTCGGTTCAAGGACATTATCACAAAGCGCATGTTGCACAACCTTGTCTTTGTAGCTGTTCGACATTACAACCCGTTCTTTCGGTTCGTAAACCTTGAATGTGTTGTATGGTGAAAGCCGGTATGTGTGGCTCTGTAACTGCACGCTTAACAGGTTCAGGGCTTCCAGCAAATTAACTTCAAACTTTGCCGCCGCTCCTTTCCACCTTTTGCCGCGGCGCGCCTTCCGGTACGCGCGGTATAGGTTTTCAAAATTATAGACTTTTTCAAAGTCGGTCATGTTAAAAAATCTCCTTGCCGTGTATAACCTCGGCCATACCCGCGGGCAATGCTCCGGTATCGGCAATCCTGTATTTGTCCCCGCCGTGGATAGCATGGGGACGGGAAACGCCTTCCTTTGATGGTGGTACATTGCTTTCGGCCTGTGGCCTACTCGATCGAGTGATCCACCGAAGCGGACGCACGCCCCTGTTGCCGTTGTACGCGTTGTTGTTGTTCAACGCGCCCGAAGTGTTGACATTGCGCACATTGTACGAGTTGCCGGAATTCGGCGGCGGGGCGGGCAGAAGGCGAAAAGAAAACCTACAAGGCGTTCCCCAAACGGTTTTATGCTCTCGCTTTGTCCCGCTTCTTCCACGCGGCGATCATGTACTTTACTTCAAGGGCAAGTTTCGACCAATATTCGCAACTTTTCATAGAAATAAAGCCCATTTCCTGCGAAAGCTCTATAAAAAATAGAAGCTCCTTGCAATAGGTCAACGCCTTTGCTTGTAGCCTCTGCCGTTGTCTGTGTTCGTCCGCTTGCCGCAAATCTAATTCGTTCGCTTCAAGCGTCATTTCGTAAATATCAACCGCTTTTTCTGTATGCGGTTCACCAGCGTAAAACGGTATTTCTTCGGGTAACGCTCCGTGCTATTCGTGATCGTAAAGGTATGCTTTACAAGGTCTTTCGCCTTCACAATCACATTGAATTCGGACGGCTCTTTGCGCTCCCTCTCTTGTCCCTGCATAAATGCACCTTGCCTTCCTGATCCTCTGCAAAAGCGCGGTATCTTCCGCGCACCCCTCAAAATCAAAGCCCGCCGCCGTCAAAGTTATTGTTGCTTCGTGGCCTGTGGGCGTGATCCCGTGGATTGTCACCGCCTCGCCGCCGCACATGTCGCACGGCGGGCGAAGCTCCGTGAAGATATTTCCGATAATGCACGACAATTCCGCGCCCTTGCAGGCGCACCGCGTCAACATTCGATCCGTTGCAACGCCGCGTTCCAAACGCCCGTTGCGGTCACGCCGTCCAAATCGTCAAAGAGGATCAAGAACGGGTTTGTTGTAATGTCATTGAAAAGCACGGCTTCCAGCATTTCAATTCGCGCTGTGTTGTTCTGGATCAGGTTCAGCAAATGCCCCGCGGTGTCTTCGTCAAGGACATTTTGTAAGGTTGCGAACCATGCGTTGAAGTCGTTTTCCGCGTCGGCCTTAAAGTCGTTCATGTAGGCTTCAAGTGCGGCGTACTGCTGATCGCCCAAAAGCTCCAAACTCTCCATATAGGAAACAAGATCGTTGAATTCATCAACGCTCATTTCCTTATAGTCAGCAAACCACGCTTCAAGTTGCGCGTTGAATGCGTCGGTGTCTATCTGATCCACCACGCCCGCAACCACGCCGCACAAGGAACCATCAAGGCGGCGATCCGTTATGTTCGCCTGTGAAATGGCCGTAACGCCTGCGCCTACAAGCACATCGGCAAGACACAATTCGTATGCGTCCGCGTCCCTCTGCAAAGCAGGGGCGACAGGGGAAGTTGCAGGCGCGGAAGACTTCACCGCAACGGAAATTTTGCGTTCGGTCAAATCCCACCGCACAACAATTCGGTCAATGCGGTTCAACACGCCGTCCGCGGTTGCCAGCGTTACAGGCAAATCGCTTGTGTTGTAATAAAAATAGCCGTTGATCCACGCTTTACCCGTTTTCACGGCGACGGCCATTCCTGAACCCGCTACCACTTGAAGACTTGTGGAAGGGACAGGGAACACGCCGTTTCCAATGAATGAAGCGAAGTATTCAGCCCATTCTTCCGCGCGGTACACGCGATCGCCGGAAACACTGTTGAAAAAACTTGATTTTTCCATATTTGCACCCCTTTACTTTGTAATCTGCCTGATCTGCGTAATCAGGGCGGGCAAACTCTCCCCGAAAGTAATGTCTATTTCCTCCATGTTCTGTTGATAGGTTTCCGCAACCTCCGTTATCCGGACATTGATTTTTATACCCCATCGTTTATTAACGCATGTCACGCGATCGCCTAAGTCGTAATCTTCCCTGTACTTCAAATTCGCGTGCGTGTTTATCGTGCTGGAAAAGCTCAATGTTTCGGCGTATTGTTCCAGCTCCGACGCGCCGCGCTCTTCAAGACAGGCTAAATATTCTTCATCGGTGCGCGTGATCTCTTCGTCGTTCTCGTTGGTGTACTTCTTCGTAATGTCCGTTGCGTTCACAAAGACTTCTTCACGGTCAAGGCCAGCCGCGCCGCCGCCAACTTCGGCCACAACGCGCGGTTCGGCTTCTTCGCCGCCCACATAAGCCGTTGATTTCAGGTTTTCAATACTGTTTGTGTATTTCTGTTCCGTGATATTATCGAATTCCTGTGAAAAAATACACGGCGGGTTTTCGGTTTGGTCTGCGGTCAAATCGCGGCCTTTATACACACTGAAATAGTGCTTTCCGGTCTTCACATCGGTTCGCAACCGGAAGCCCAATTTTGCGGCCTTCGCCGCGGTTTCCACGGCAAGAAGGGCGTTTGTGAAGGCTTCGGAAGTATAGTCTATTTTCCCGCTTCCGGTGTCTTCGTCTGTGGGATCAATTAAGACATTCGGGATCGCGCGGGCGGCCACTTTCGGGGAAACGACCGTTTCGCGGATAATCCGGTATAAAATATCTTGCGTCCCGCTCGTTGCGGCGATCTGATCGCGTACAATGCGCTTCCCGATCCATTGCGTGATAAACTTTCCTTGCACTTCGATTTCTTCAAGCCCCTGTGAATTCTTGCTAATGTGAACATACCTGATTTCTGCCGCCTCGGTGTCCCCACGCTTCATTATCAGGTTGTTTTTTACCAGAAGTGAAACATGCTTGTTCGTGAATGGCACAAGCAACTTGAATTCGCCCGCCGACCAATACCGCCGCGTCCAGATTAACGAATTGATTTCATCAATTACGCCGTGCAATATCATGTCGCGGTCATAAATATATAGCTCCATTCGTCACACCCCCAAATAAAGATCGTCGTGATAAATGGATACTTCCAGATTTTCAAGATTTTCTTCCGCGGAATACCTGTAAAGGTTATCACCGACCGAAAGTTGAAAATATGTGCTGTCCACATCAAGATAACGGAACGCGTCAGAAGTCACGCCGTCGCGTTGCAATGTTACTTCTTTTTCCCCGTATCCCGTGGATACACTCAAAATGTCGCCAGCTTGAAGCGTTATATTCAGTTTTATAAACTCCTGTGTGTCCACATTCAAAAGGGAAGGATTTTTGACAACGCCAAGCGCGCGGAACTCTACGCGAATACCCGCTTGCACATCACCTTCGTTATAGACATTCACGATCAAGGAAGGCTGTCTATACCCGATTTCCCAACCTTCCGCAAGGGGGATTTCAACGGGAAATTCAAGGCCGCCGATCCATGTCGCTATATCGTCCCGCGTCTTTGCCTCTTTTCTCCAAAACGGATTAAGACAAAGAAGCTGTATTGTGAAGTCCTGAAAAATAGCCTTCCGCGTGAAGGCGGGCGCGTTGTCGATCTTGCAATCAATCACGCGCCGGAAGTCGCCGTATTCGTATGTCAGCGTCGCGGAATACTGCGGGTTCAACACGCGGTTCATTTGCCTTCGGTAATCCCGCATTCTGTCCTTGTCCCGCTCCCTGATACTTCCGACAATCTCGATTTCGCGGGATTGAATGCGGTTGCCTAAATAGGTGTCGCCGTCCTGTCCCATGCTGTTAATGCTGTAAATCTCGTTGCGCACATCGGAAAGGCCGCTAACCTCGTTTGTGTGAAAAATAGAAGCGTGGGAAAAGGTGATACTTTCCCCACGCTCATTCGTATAAATCAGCTTTTCGATTTTCTTTGCCATCAGCCCATAACCTCCCGTGCAATCAAGCGGAATTGCTTTGCCGCCTCGCGCTGTTGTTGTGCATAGCTTGTTTCGTTCGCATAGATATTTTGAACCACTTGCACGCCGCGGGCGGCGTTGTCGTTCCTGCTGATCCTTCCGGACGGTCTTTGCGGCTCCGGAACGGTTGAAGCCGTCGCCCTGCGGATTGTCTTTTCAACATTCTGCATTTCACGGGCGAAGCCTTCGCCTAAACCTTCGGCCATGTATGCGCCGATCCCTGCAAATACCTTCGACGGGGAAGCAATCTGCATTTCCGCTTCTACGGCGGCCACAATCGACCGCATCATAGAACGCACTTTGCTTTCCAGCCACCCCGACATATTTTGAAAGCCCTGCCAGATACCGCGCACCATTTCTTCACCCGCCGCCGTGAACTGCGATACAAAGCCGTTGATCGTCGTCAAAATTGACTGTACGATCTGCGGGATTTTCGCCGTAATCTGCGGCGTGCCCTGCACCATGCCGGACGCTATGGCCTTGTCAATATCAACGCCCGCCGTGTTGAACTTCGGTTGTTGTGCGGTGAATGCGGTAATAATCGACTGGACGATCTGCGGGATAATGTTTGTAATATTCGGCGTTCCTGTTGTCATTCCGGAAGCAATATACTTCGTCATGTCAACGCCGATCTGATTAAGGCGCGCCGCTTGCGCTGTAAGCCCCGTTGTTACCCGCTCCACAATGGCCGATACCGCGCCGTCCAGCGCGCCAATATTCGCTATAATGCCATCATTTACGGCTTTTACGGCCTCTTGTGCTGTAAGCGTTCCCGCGCTTCCCATTGCTCCCTGCATGTCTGTGGAAACGGTATCCATGCCGCCGCCGAAGCCCTCGCCAACGCCCGCGGCCATATTGCCGCCAATGTCAGCAAAAACCGTCGAAGGGGAATGAATACCAAGGAAATTCTTTACGCCGTCAACAATTCCGCTAAAAAATCCCGTTACCTGTTCATATAACCAGCCCGCGGCGTTCTGGATACCCTGCCAAATGCCGGAAACAATATTGCCGCCGATCTCCACGATCTGATATGCAAGACTTCCGAACGCCTGCACGATACCCGTTACAATCTGCGGAACCGCCTTCACGATTTCGGCAATAATTGTCGGGAGGTTCTGGATCAGGGAAACGAATAGTTGAACGCCCGCTTGAATGATCTGCGGGATATTGGAAACAATGGCATTCACCAACGCACCCACAATTTGCGGGATCGCGGGTACAATGGTTTGAATGATCTGCGGCAACGCCTGAATGAGCGCAACCAGCAAATCAATTCCGGCTTGAACAATCTGCGGAATGCTCCCGATCACCGCCGTTACAATTCCGTCGATAATCTGCGGAATGGCTGTAACAATGGTTTCGATAATCTGCGGCAACGCGTCGATCAGCGCGGTTAATAGGTCAATTCCCGCTTGAATGATCTGCGGGATAGAGGCAAGCAGATTTTCGACAAGGCTTGTAATAATCTGTGGAATGGCCGCAATCAGAACAGGGATCGCGGCAATCAGCCCTTGCGCAAGCCCTGTTATCAACTGCAACGCCGCGTCGATCAGCATAGGGATATTTTCAACCAGCGTTTGCACCATAGCAACGACCACTTCAACGATTTTCGGCAATAACTGCGGCAACGCCTGTCCGATCCCATTTGCCAGCGCAAGGACAATTTGCAACGCGCCTTCGACAAGCAGGGGAAGGGCGGCGATCAACCCGTCAATCAGGGCAAGAAGAATTTGTGTTGCGGCCTGCGCAATCGCCGGAAGCGCGGCAACCAACCCTTGCACAAGTGCGGTTATCATGTCCACCGCCGCCGTTGTGATCTGCGGTAGGCTTGCTACAAGCCCATCGACCAGCCCTAACACGATTTCGGTTGCAAAGTCCGTTACTTGCGGAAGGATTGTCGAAAAGTCTTCAATCAGTCCCGCAAGGGCTGTCCCGAATGTGTCGGACATTTTGGAAATGTCGCCATTCGCGGAAGCTGCGCCCGCTGAAAGCTCGTTGACAAAATCGGAAAGGGCGGGCAACGCTTCTTCGCCAATCGGAAGAACAAAATTTGTTTTCAGCACACGGCCAAGCCCCGACATTGCGGAACCGAAGTCGTCATATTTAACGGCGTTGATTTTGGAAAGCGCGTCGGTTGTGGTGCTGATCTCCCCGTTAAGGTTCGTCAATGCTTCCATGCCCTCAACGCCCAAATCTTCCCACATTGTACCGAACAAGGCCACGCCTGCGGCGTTTTGTGCTAACGGATCGTCCATTGCAAAAAGGGCGGTTGTCACATCGTCGAAGGCTTTTGCGGCCTGCTCCCCGCCTGCGGCAAAGGCCGCCGCGGTTTCATCGGCGTTCAATCCTATATCCTTGAACGCCTGCATTGTGCTGTCGCTTTCGTCTTTAACTCTGATCCCGAATTCCTTTACCGCGTCGCCCAACTTGTCAACGGAAAAGGTGCCAGCGTCCGCGCCGTTTGCAAAGCTGTTGAACATGTCTTCCGCGTCCAGCCCTAACGACTTGAAATGCACGGAATATTCGTTGATACTGTCCAGCAAATCCCCGTTTTTATCAAGGCCGTTTTGCGCTCCCTGCGCAATCAGGTTGAACGCCTCTTCACCAGATAGCCCAAACTGATCCATAAGCATATTGACGGCGCGCATTTGCTCTTGAATATCAAAGCCGAATGTATCGCGCAACATCAAAGCATTTTGTGTCAGCTCTTCAATTTTCGTCGGATCAACTTCGCCGGAAGTCTGCGCCACGGTTGCCATTGACGCGGCTATATCGTCCATGTTCTCCCCGAAGTTGTTGTTGTAGATACGCAACATTGCGTCTTCAAAGCCGTTCGCGGCGGCCTCCGCAATGCCTGTTGACGCTTCAAAATCGTTCATTGCGCCTTTGACTTCATCAGCGAAGCCCACGGCGTACCCGATCCCCGCAACCATAGCCGTTCCAATGGCGGCCACGCCTACGCCAATCGTTTTCAAACCCGTTCCAAGTGCGCCCGCTACGGAAGAAACTTTGCCGCCCAATCCGTCCAGCGCGCCGCCCGTGCTTTCGGCTTCCTGCGAAATGTCTTCCAAGCCGTCCGAAAAATCGTTTGAAGCGTTGCGCGCCTCTTCTAATCCTGCGTCAAGGTTTCTGATCTCGTTTTCCGTTTTAATCATCGCGGCGCGGGCGTAATTCAGGCTTGTTTCCATCTTTTTAGCCGCTTCGGAAGTCCCTTGCCCCGCGTCCTGATACTTTTTCAAGGCGGCTTCCGCTTCGGCAACCTTCTTTTTCTGCTCTTCAAGCCGCTTGTTCAAAACATCTTGCTTCGCGGTCATTGCCTCTATGCTGTCGGCGTTGCCCTCGAAAGTTGCCGAAACAACCTTCATTTCGGACGCAATGGCCTTCAAAGAAGCGTCGATTTCTTTACAAGCCTTCTTGTACTCCTGTTCGCCGTCAACGGCAATTTCAGTTTTGATCTGGTCTTCTTTTCCGGCCACTTATAACCCCCCTAACACATCGTCAATGTCCGCTTCTTTTTCCTCCGGTTTGAAGCGATCCGGATTGAATTCCCTGTGAATTCGGAACAAGGCAAGAATTTTATACGGTGTCATGCGCCACACTTCGCGTTCCGGCCAGTGTAGAAGCGTAACGCCGATATAAAGCAGGCGGGCAAGGTCTATTACTCCTTGCCCGCCTGCGCGTTTTTTCTCTCTTCTTCCGCGTATTCCGGTTCGTCGTCTTCATCGTCCTGCGGCGGCTCCGTTGTGCCGCTGTTTCCCATTGCAAACGCCTTGAAAATCGCGGTTTTAACCTCGTTGAAGTTGCCTGTGTGGATCATTTTTCCTACCTGTTTTTCGGTCAACTGCTCTTCGCCGTCGTCCGCTCCCTCATTCAGAAGCAGGGTAAGAAGCCAGCGAAGATTTTTAATGCCGTCTTTGCCTTTCAGCATTTCGGCCAGCTTGTCAAAGCCCCCGAACTTGTCTTGCATTTCGTCAATGACATTCAGGGAAAACAGCAAATGCCGTTCTTTATCAAGGACGATCGGCAAACGCCCGTCTTTAATCGCGCTCATAGCAAAATAGGGGAAGCCCCGTCAAAGGGCTTCCCCGTACCTCCTTTTCGTATTTTGTTTTGTGTTTAGCGGCTCATATTAGCCGCCAGAAGAAGCGTTGTTCGGTTCCCGAACTTCCGTGAACCAGCTTTGCGCCGCGCTCTCGGAAGGAAGGGCGACATGCTCGGCCTTCCAAAGTCCGTCAGGCCGCTTGATAAACTGTCCCGTGATCTCCGGCGTGGTGAATTCGATACTATCGCCCTTCGTCTGGTAATTCTCCGAAGGAATAGCGAACTTCACCTTGTAAAGCCAAATGTATTTATACATTCCGTTCGCTTTCTTTGCGCGGAAGCCGATTGCCATATACGGGGGATCGTCGTTTTCTCCCGCATATACAACCTGATCGTCGTCCTGCGTCTGTCCCAAAATGGCCGCAAGATCAACAGGCAGAAGATCATTTACATTCAGTGTCAGCTCTCCGGAAACGAATTCTTTTACCACTTCGTCCGCGCCGTCGTCTGCGTAAAGGATCGCTTCCGCTACCTCTACGGACATTTCCGCACTAATGGCCTTCGCCATGCGCACGGGCTTTCCGTATTTCTCTTCGCCGCTCTCTTCAACCGTAATCGGCGCACGGTAAAGATCGCGCAAACCAATAGTTGCCATAGTTTTTATACCTCCGTTTGTTCGTAATATTTTGCTTCAATCGGGACATGGTAAAACCCTGTGTCCTTCTCGTACACTTCCGGATCAATTACAAGCCCGTAAAAGCCCGCCGCCTTCAACGCTTGCTTCGCACGGCGCAAAAGGGCGATATAATCGCGTTTCGAGTAAATATCAACCCTGTATGTGTATTCTGTGCCGTGTGTTTCATCGTCTGCGGCGGCCATATCTTCCGAAGAAACAAGCTGATATGTGATATATGTACCAGCCTTCCCACGGAAGAAGAGGCGCGCCACATTCGGGCAAATCGCGTCAAGCGTGGTCTTTAACAGGCCGTCAACTGTATCTATCATTCCTGTTCGTCCTCCCATGCCTGCCGCATAGCCGCCTGAACTTCCGGCGTTGCTTTCTGGTGCGAACGCGTGAACCACGGGCGCGCGGGCATATTGGTTCGCCCGTATTGGTGGACAAAACCAACGGTTGCGTTCCGCTCCCCGCGGCGGTTTTTCCCGTGTGGGTACACTTCCACGCATTGCCCTGAACCCCGCTTCTTTACGGCGGTGCATTTGATAGAATTTGCAAGATCGCCAGTAACGCGGTTACTTGTAAATGTGCGTCGTATTTCTTCCTGTTCGGCTTTCACAAGCACCGCGCCGCCAGCTTTTAACATCTTCGGAACGGCTTTTGTTGCGCGTTCGCTCCGACGCAAAAACGCTTCCTGCGCCGCTTCAATTCCGGATACCTCAAACCGCGCCATTGCCGCCGCCTCCTTCCGCGCCGCCGTCCTGCTCTTCGCTTTCTTCGACCGGAAGATCGGAAAGCGTCAATTCGGTAATTTCTCCGCTTTTGTTGACATAGGTTTTCAAAACCTTGTATCGCTTCCCGTTCAGCTCCGCGGCCTGTTGCCCCTCGTATTCCTCCGTGTAAACATCAACCTTTAATTCCACTTGAAAGCCCGCTTGCGCGGCCTTGTAGAACTCGGAATAACCCGCGGATTTCACATTGCAAAAAATGGCTTTCCGCACTTCTTCCGGCTCATTCTGGAACCCGTTTGCGTTTACCGCTTCGTCGGGCGGCTTCTGCGCGATCAAGGTAATTTCATCACCCCAACGCATGATAATCACCCGCCAAACTTAAAGAACATTTCAAGTAATCATAGGCCGCGCGGTATTTCTCGCTGTCTTCGGAATATCCGAAGTTTGCCTTTGCGTAAAGGACAATCGCCCGCGTGATAAGAGGATCGCCCGCCGTGGCCTCTTTGCCTTCGGCGGGCGTATCCTCCGGAACATTCACACCGACAAGGCGCAAATCCGCTTTGCAAGCGTCGATCAGGTCTTGTATTTCATCGTCGAAAGCCTCCGTTTTTACGCGTAAGGCGTTTTTCACCTTGTCAAGCATGGTTTATCCCTCCTGAATTACGCGCCTCCGGTCTTTGCGACGACAACAAGGGAATTCTTGTCAATCACCTTGCCGTCAACAAGCATGATCGCCTTCGTTACCATGTCGTCGGTGTCGTTGTCCTCGTACTTCTTCACGGTCATGGTGTAGTTGGTGTTCAACACATAGTCCTTGAAGTTGAACAGGAACGCATACGCACCGCCAGCCGCCGCGGTTGCCACGGAAGGCACATAGTCGCAACAAATGACGGGGCGGCCAAGCAAGGCGCGTTCCGGCTTGCCTGCAATACCGTAATTCACGCGTCCTACGGGCTGTCCGGTTTCATCGACAAGGCCGTAATACTGCATAAAGGTTTTCTTTGCCATGCACCACACCGCGCCGTTTTCGTATGCCTGCGGCAATGCGGCTTCGGCGTTCACAAGGTCTTCGTATGTGGGCGCGTCGCTCTCGATCTTCTGTCCCTCGTTCGGGGTTTCGGTAAGAATGCCCTTCGGCTGTCCGCTACCCGCGCCGGATACAATGGCTTGTTCGGTTGCCTTCGTCATAGCCTCGACAACATTGTTGACAAGGGTATTTTCAAAGGCCGAAAGTGCCATAGTGTCCACTTCAAGGGAAACGGCCACGGCGCAACGCAACTTGTGGTAAGCAAAAGTAACGCTTCCCGTGGTTTTCTTCTGCTTGTCACTCCCTGCGCCTTCTGCTACCCAAGAGGCAACGGGCTTCGCGCTGGAAGTAGGGATAGAAACGCCGCCCTTGTACGCGGTGCGCGTAACAAGGGGAAGGATCATTCCCACGGCCTCCATTTTCTCAACGATCCGGTTAAGAATGGTTGTCGGGATCACCGCGCCATTTTCGGCGGTTTTGGAAACAGCGTCCCCGCGGAACTCTGCGGGAATAGGCGTGCCGCGAAGGGCGTATGCCATAAACGCGCGGCGATATTCCATGCTGTCCAGCGGATCGGCTTCGTCCCTCTGTTCACCGCCTGCGGGGGAAGAGGGGGAAGGGAAGGTGCGGACAACCGCGCCGCCGCTTCTGCCCTCTGCAATGGAATTCAGACTGTCTCTTATACACATCTCCGAGCCCACGAGACAGGCAGAAATCTCGTAT
>ENA-OZZB01000117-OZZB01000117.1-human-gut-metagenome-genome-assembly--contig:-NODE-117-length-17508-cov-6.240245_pt1 | contig 17508 bp, 17 predicted proteins | sample MGYA00244936_ERZ654144 | MGnify/ENA primary metagenome ERZ654144 (study PRJEB26926, sample SAMN06165049) | human gut metagenome | biome: ENVO:00009003; feature: ENVO:2100002; material: ENVO:00002003... | reverse complement strand
TTATTTTCGACTTTGTCAAGCGGTTTTGCAAATAAATCTTCCGCGGCAACCGGCGGCAGCGGCTTTATTTTCCGGCAGCGGGCGAGGTTCAGGCCGTTGAGGATATCTTCGGCGCCCTCGGCCAGAAAAGCGCCGTCGCGGATAAGTTTGTTGGGACCGGCGGCGCGGGCTTCGACCGGCGAACCGGGCACCGCAAAAACGTCGCGTCCCTGTTCCAATGCCAGCCGGGCAGTTATCAGCGAGCCGGAATGAATGCCGGCTTCGACGACAAGGACAGCGTCGGCCAGCGCAGAGACTATGCGGTTGCGGCGCGGAAAGTTGCCGCTTTGCGCTTCGGTGCCGAGCGGAAATTCGGAAATGACGGCGCCCTGCGCGGCAATCTGCTCATAAAGGGAAAAATTTTCTGCCGGGTAAACGATGTCGGCGCCGGTTCCGAGCACCGCCACCGTCGGCCCGTTTTGTTCAAGCGCATACATGGCGCCTTTGTGCGAAGCCGCGTCAATGCCCCGCGCCATGCCGGAGACAATCAGAACGCCGGCGCCGGTCAGATCGTAGGCAATCCGGGAGGCCAGTTTGCGGCCGTTAATTGAAGCGTTGCGCGCACCTACGACGGAAACGGCCGGCGACCGATTGAGGATGTCGGTGCGGCCTTTGACGTAAAGAAAAGGGGGCGCGTCTTCCAGTTCGCGCAGTTTCTGCGGATATTCGGGATTGTCGAAGGCCAAAATTTTAATGCCTTTGGCGCGGGCCAGAGAAATTTCGCGTTCGGCGGCGGCAAGCGGGGCAGGATGAAATTTCGGCGGCAGGCTGCGCAAAGCGTTTTCGGCACTGCGGCATGTTTTCAGCAGTTTGTAAAAGGTAACCGGCCCGATGCCGTCGGTGTTAATCAGGCGGAGCCGGGCGAGAATTTCCGTATCCGTGGCGGCCAAGGCTATTTCTTCTTAAAGGTTATTTTGCTTTCTTCGCCTCTGAACAAGCGCCGGATATTGGCGTGATGGCGGATGACGACCAGCATGGCGATGAAGCTGTAAAAGAGAGCGTAAACCGGTTCGACCATGAAAAAGGAGAAGACCGGAACCGAAACCGCCGCGGTAAGGGCCGCCAGCGAAGAATAGCGGAACAGAAAGGCCATTACCAGCCAGACACCCAGTGCAAGCAGGCCGACGTGCCAGTTGGTAACGACGATGAAACCGAATGCCGAGGCAACGCCTTTGCCGCCTTTGAAACCGAGCCAGACCGGAAAATTGTGGCCGAGAACGCCGACAGTGCCGGCAAGCAGCGACGCGACGACGTTAAGCTTGGTAAACAGGCCGAAAAAAACATAATCGGCAGCTGGTACGAAGCGGTATGCCAGCCAGGCGGCGAAGCCGGCTTTAAACGCGTCGAGAATAACGGTAAGCAGCGCCAGGGTTTTGTTGCCGGTGCGCAGAACGTTGGTGGCGCCGATGTTGCCGGAGCCGATTTTGCGGATGTCGCCGTAGCCGGCCATGCGGGTCAGAACCAGGCCGAAGGGAATGGAGCCGAGCAGATAGCCGCCGAGGGCACAGAGGAATAAAACGGTGTGAATTGTCATGATAAAACGTCCGATATAATTAAAGTATGGTTTATTCTTAAACTCAACGCGCCTTTTTTGCAATTTAAAAAATGGTGGCTTGTGAATTGTGGCGGCGCGCGCCTAACTTTTTTGCCGAAAACTGTAAAAATATTGATGACAAAGCGGATTATTCGGATAATATACGCGGTAACTATATAGTCAAATCGCGAGGAACTGATGGATCCAAAATACAAGCGCATACTGCTTAAACTTTCCGGCGAGGGCCTGATGGGCGACAAAAGTTTCGGAATGTCGGCTGAGGTCATTGATGCTTTGGCGCGGCAGATTAAAGACGTACACGACAACGGTGTCGAAATCTGCGTAGTGGTCGGCGGCGGCAATATTTTCCGCGGTGCCAAGGAAGCTTCCAAGGGCATGAACCGAACGGTGGCCGATCAGGTCGGCATGCTGGCGACGGTTATGAACGCCCTTTATGTACAAAGCGCTTTGGAGAAAATCGGCGTTTCGGCAAGGGTCATGTCAGGCATTCATATTCCGGCCGTATGCGAAGATTACATTTACCGTCGGGCGGTGCGCCATTTGGAAAAAGGACGGGTCATCATTTTTGCCGGCGGCACGGGAAATCCTTATTTCACTACGGATACCGGCGCCGCGCTGCGGGCATCCGAGATGCAGTGCGACGCGCTTTTGAAGGCGACACAGGTCGACGGCGTTTATGACAGCGACCCCAAGCAGAACGAAAAAGCCAGAAAGTTTGCCGAAGTCACTTACGACGAGGTTATCGCCCGCCAGCTGAAGGTTATGGATACGGCGGCGGTGGCGCTGGCACGCGAAAACAATATTCCGATTGTGGTTTTTGCCCAGACCGGCGAAAGTTCGCTGGCCGATGCCGTCTGCGGCCGCGGAAAGTTTACAATTATCAAGAAAGAGGTATAGAACAATGGCAGATTATAACGAAATTAAAAACGACGCTAAGACCCGCATGGAAAAGAGTCTGGAATCGCTGAAAGCCGATTTCGGCGGCCTGCGTGCCGGCCGGGCGCACGCCAGCCTGCTGGACGGCATTCTGGTCGAGGCCTACGGTTCAATGACGCCGCTGTCGCAAATCGGCACCATTTCGGTTCCGGACGCCCGCACGCTGTCGGTCAGCGTGTGGGACAGAGGTTTGGCCAAGAGCGTTGAAAAGGCGTTGCGGGAATCGGAACTCGGGCTTAATCCGGCTTCCGACGGACAGCTTATCCGTATTCCCATTCCGCCGCTTTCCGAAGAGCGCCGCAAGGAACTGGTCAAAATTGCCGGCAAGTATGCCGAGCAGGGCAAGGTTGCGGTTCGCAACGTGCGCCGCGATGCGCTCGACGGCATTAAAAAGCTGAAGAAAGACAACGAGATTTCGGAAGACGAAGAAAAAAGATATGAGAACGAAATCCAGAAGCTGACCGACGAGACCATCAAAAAGATGGAAGAGGCTTTTGCCGTTAAAGAAAAGGACATCATGCAGGTATAAAAACGTTTTACAGCGTATCCGGAGCGATTTTTCCGGGGTAAAAATTCAAGGGCTTCGATGCTGTGGAATTTTTCTTTCCCGCAAAATCAATCCAGACATCTCTCTAAAATGATTTATTTCTGTCAAAGTAAAACAGGGCTATGGTTTTGACAAAGGAAAACAATAAATTAGAGCATTTGGCCATTATTATGGACGGCAACGGGCGCTGGGCTGCCAGACGCGGACTGCCTCGGTCCATGGGACACAGAAAGGGTGCCGAAGTCGTTAAGGAAATTACCCGCGCCGCCGGGGAACTCGGCATCAAATATCTGACGCTGTACGCTTTTTCGACCGAAAATTGGAATCGCAGCGAGGATGAGGTTAAAACGCTGATGGGACTGTTGCGCGACTATCTGCAAAGCGATTTGAAAGAAGTTCAGCAAAACAACGTTCGCATCCGTTTTATCGGCGAAAGGGAAATGCTTGATGCCGATATTGTCAGGAAAATGGCGGAAATTGAGGCCGATACGCTGCGCAATACGGGGATGACGCTTTGTATAGCCCTGAGTTACGGTTCCCGTCAGGAAATCGTCAACGCGGTCAAAAAGACGGCGGCGCTTGTAAAAGAGGGTGATATTTCGCTGAATGATGTTGATGTTAAGTTGTTTTCTGATATGCTCTACACCAAAGACATGCCGGACCCGGATCTGGTTATCCGAACCAGCGGCGAGCAGCGCATCAGCAATTATCTTCTGTGGCAGATTGCTTATGCGGAATTTTTCTTTACCGATGTGCTGTGGCCGGATTTCAACAAAAAGCTGCTTGAGGATATTATTAAGAACTTCAATATGAGGGAGAGAAGATATGGAAAAGCCTAAAAAAAGTTCATTGTTTAAGCGTGTGGCAACGGCGCTGGTTCTTGCTCCCCTGACAATAGCCCTCATTTATGCCGGCAGCCCGTGGATTAATGTTCTGGCTTTGGTTTTCGGCGCAATGCTTTCCTGGGAATGGGCACATATGGTTCCCAACAGAAACGCGCCTTTTTATGCGACGGCTTACACGGCCTCCCTGTCGGCGGCCGTTCTGTTGAATTGTCCGGCAGCCGTCGCGGCGGTTGTCGCCGGTGCGTCATTGCTGGTCTGGTTTAAGGCCCGCGGCGAAGAACGCCGTAATCTGCTGACACTCGGCGTGCCTTATATTTCCGTCGGCATCGGGTCGCTTATCTGGCTGTTTGGCACCGTCGGCTTTGTAACGACGCTGTGGTTTCTGATAATGGTCTGGTGCGTTGACATCGGCGGTTATGTCGTCGGCTGCAATCTCAAAGGGCCGAAACTGGCACCGAAAATCAGTCCGAACAAAACCTGGTCGGGATTAATCGGCGGCGTAGTCTTTTCGGTTGCGGCGAGCGTTGTGTTTTCCCATTTGTTCAGCCTACATGCCAATGCGCTGTTTTATGCCGTTTTCGGCGGCGTTATCGCCGTAATCGCGCAAATCGGCGATTTGGTCGAATCTTATATCAAGCGCAGTATCGGCATTAAAGATTCCAGCAATCTGATTCCCGGGCACGGCGGCGTGTTTGACCGGGTGGACGGCCTGATTTTCACGGCGCCGCTGGTCGCTTTGTGGTTCAAGTTCGGTTTGATGTTGTTTGAGGTTAGGTAAGAAGAAATGGATTGGCTGATTAACGCTGTTTATTATGTCGTCCCGTTTGTCGTTGTTCTCGGCATTCTGGTTTTTGTACATGAACTGGGGCATTTTGCGGTTGCAAGGATGTGCGGCGTCAAGGTTGACGTCTTTTCCATCGGTTTTGGCAAGGAACTGTGGGGACGCAGGGACAAGCAGGGAACTTACTGGAAAATCGCCGCGGTTCCGCTGGGCGGTTATTGTCAGTTCCTGGGCGACGACGATGCGTCGTCGGCCGGCGACGGCAAAGCATCCGAACTCAGCGAGGAAGAGAAGAAATTTACTTTTCAGTATCAAAGCCCGGCAAAGAAGCTGGTTATCGCGCTGGCAGGACCGGTGTCTAACTATTTGTTTGCAATTTTGATTTTTGCCGGCATTTTTTTCTTTTTGGGCAAAATCAACTTTCCGCCGGTGGTCGGTGAAGTTTTTGAAAATTCGGCGGCGGCTAAGGCCGGCATTGTTGCCAATGACCGGATTTTGACCATCAACGGCAACAAAATTGACAGCTTTGACGACATTCGCAAGGAAGTCGATTTGACGGTCGGCAACGAGGTTGTGGTTGAGCTTCTGCGTGACGGCCGGGAAATTCGTTTGCAGTTTCCGCTGATCGAAATGGAAGTTCCCGAAGCTAACGGCGAAATGACCAAACGGCCGATGCTCGGCGTTAAGTCGGTCAACGTTATTGAGCTTGACCATGAGAAGCTTTCGCTGCCGCAGTCTTTAAAAGAGGCGTTTCTGGAAGCCTGGAATGTGACGGAAGCGACTTTGCGCGGCGTCGGACAGATGATTACCGGCAAGCGCAGCGGCGAAGAAATCGGCGGCATTATCCGCATTGCCGAAATGTCGGGAGACATTTCCAAACAGAACGGAATTTTGGATCTGGTGGTCTTTATGGCGCTGCTGTCGATTAACCTCGGTCTGATTAACCTGTTTCCGATTCCGGTTCTGGACGGCGGCCATATCGTTATCTATCTGGCCGAAATTGCAGTCGGAAAAGAAATTAACACCCAAATCAAGGACGCTTTGTTCAAGGTTGGTTTCAGCCTGATTATCGCATTGATGATTTTTGCAACCTGGAACGATTTTGTCCGTTTGTTTCACCGCTGGTTTGCCTGATAAAGGCCGATCGGTATTGTTGAGGAATATTGAATAATGAAAAAACTGTATTTTGGGACTTGCCTGTTTGCACTGTTTCTGAGTCATGAGGTTTCGGCCGCCGACGTCTATGTCCGGCAGATAGCGGTAAAGGGTCTTGAACGAGTGGAGCCGGAAACCGTCGCGTCGTATCTGGACATTAAAAAAGGGCAGGACGTAAGTCAGGAAAAACTCGACAGCTCGCTGAAACAGCTGTATGCCACGGGTCTGTTTAATGACGTGGTCTTCAATATTTCTCCTGACGGGACGCTGATGATACGGGTTATGGAGAATCCGATTGTCAATAAACGAGTTTTTGACGGTAACGACAAGGTGGACGACAGCCTGCTCGAATCGGAAGTGCAGCTTGCCGCCGGTTCCATTTACAACCGAGCCAAGGTGCAGGAAGACGTGCAGCGCATTCTGGAGGTCTACAAGCGTTCCGGCCGTTATGCCGTCGTGGTTGAGCCGAAGATTATCCGCCGCGATCAGAACCGCGTCGATTTGATTTATGAAATTGACGAAGGTCCTTCGGCCGCAATTACCAAGGTTAACTTTGTCGGCAATCTGCATTATTCCGACGAGGATCTGGCCGGCGAAATCATGAGTAAGGAAAGCCGCTGGTACCGCATTTTCTCAAGCGCCGAAAACTATGATCCGGAAAAGACCAATTATGACAAAGAGCTTCTGCGCCGCTTTTATTTGAAACGCGGCTATGCCGATTTCCGCGTCGTTTCGGCGATTGCCGAACTCAGTCCCGACAAAAAGTCTTTTGTGCTGACTTTTGTCGTTGACGAGGGCAAGCGTTACAAGATTGACAATGTTACGGTTAATTCGCAGATTTCCGATGTTCAGGTCAAGCCGCTGTATGACGAAGTTTTGTTCAAAAAAGGCGATTGGTACAATGCCGAACTCGTTGAAAAATCGGTTTATGCGATTACCGACGAGTTGGGCAAGAAGGGCTTTGCCTTTGTCGACGTGGTGCCGAATCTGCAGAAAAACACGCGCACCGGCGAGCTTGACGTTACCTTTGACGTTCGCGAAGGCGACCGGATTTTCGTTGACCGCATCAACATTCACGGCAACACGCGCACGCATGACGAAGTTATCCGCCGCGAGTTCCGCATTGACGAGGGCGACGCCTTTAACCCTGCCAAAATCAGGGCTTCGCGCAAGAATATCGAGAATCTGGACTATTTCAGCAAGGTAGATATCAATACGGTGCCGACCGATGACGAAAACAAAGCGGACATTGACGTTAAGGTCGAAGAAAAATCGACCGGCTACTTTAACGTCGGCGTCGGTTATTCGACGGTTAACGGTGCTTTGATCCGTGCCGGCGTTACCGAAAACAACTTCCAGGGCAAAGGTCAGCAGCTGGGATTGGACGTCGGCGTATCGCAGCGTACGTCGGATTACAACATCAGCTTTACGGAGCCGTATTTCCTCGGCCGTCGTCTGAGCGCGGGCGCCGATTTGTTCAGAACCGAGCAGGATTATCAGGACGAGGGTTCTTATGACAGCGAAACGACCGGCGGCAGAATCCGTCTGGGCTGGAACTATACCGACGATTTGTCGCAGTATGCCCGTTATACGCTGCGTCAGGACAAAATCAGCAATGTAGATTCGCTGGCTTCGGTTTACATTAAGGAAGAGGCCGGTTCTTCTACGGCTTCGTCCATCGGACAGACGCTGGTTTATGACAAGCGCGACAGCGCAATTAATCCGAAAGAGGGCTATTATCTGTCATTCGGCAACGATGTTGCCGGTTTAGGCGGCGATGAAAAATATCTCCGCTTTGACGGTAAGGTTTACACCTATTATACGCTGGCCGACTACTATACGTTCAAACTGTTTGTCAATGCCGGTTATATTGAAGGTTACGGCGATGAAAACGTTCGTTTGTCGCAGCGGTATTATCTCGGCGGTTCGACCCTTCGCGGTTTCGACACGGCAGGTATCGGCGCCCGTGACAAATACACCAAAGACGCGCTGGGCGGCAACTGGATGGTTTATTCCGGTGCGGAAATGTCTTTCCCGATCGGTTTGGACGAACTGGGCATCAAGGGACGCACCTTTGTTGACATGGGTATGCTCGGCAAGCCGGACAACATTGACCGCGCTATCGTCGATTATTCGTCAAGCCCGCGTGTCGCTGCCGGTTTCGGTTTTACATGGCAGTCGCCGATGGGGCAGATTGACGTCGATATCGCCTTCCCGATTGTTAAGGAAGATTATGACGAAACGCAGGCGTTTCGCCTGAACTTCGGCAGCCGTCTGTAAGCGGCGGATGCCGGTGTTTGAGAAGTGTTCGCATCGGGAAAAATTCGGAGCGGTGCAGCCGTCCGTTTTTCCCGTTGCGGGCTTCGCGTCTGGCAAAAGATATTATTATTCTCTTAGCTGAGGAAATTAAGGAGCAGGATAATGGTTGACACCAGTTTTTTTATCAATAACGGACCTTTTACGTTGCAGCAGGTGGCCGAGATATGCGAGGCCGAACTGCAAAATGCGGAAAAGGCCGGCGTGACGGTTAACAACATCAATACGATGGAGAAGGCCGGTGCCGGCGAAATTTGTTTTTTCTATGACAAAAAAGCAAAGGCCAAGGGCGCCGAAATCAAGGCCGAGGCCTGTGTGACGACGGCGGAGCTGGCACAGTTCGTGGCCGAAAACGTTATTGTCCTGATAAGCGCCAATCCGAAACTGGCTTTCCTTAAACTTAATTCCCGCCTGTATGCCGAGTATCAGCCGCGTGCCGACATCGCTTCTTCGGCAAGGATTCATCCGTCGGCAATTATCGGGCAGAACTGCAGCATTGCCGACCATGTGGTTATCGGTGAAAACGTCAAAATCGGCGACAACTGCATTTTGGAAGCCGGAGCGGTTATCAATCGCGGCTGTCAGATAGGCAACAACTGCCGCATCGGTTCCAATGCAAGCGTTTCCTATACGATTATGGGCAATGACTGCTTTATTTACAACGGCGCCAGAATCGGTTCGGACGGTTTCGGTTTCCTGATGGTTGCCGGCCAGCATAAACGTATTCCTCAGGTTGGCCGCGTGATTATCGGCAACGACGTCGAAATCGGCGCCAATTCGTGCGTGGACAGAGGGGCTCTGGACGATACGGTTATCGGCGACGGCTGTCGTATCGACAATCTGGTTCAGATTGCCCATAACGACAAACTCGGCCGCGGCTGCGTCGTGGTTGCCCAGACGGGCATTGCCGGCAGCTGCACTTTCGGCGATTATGTCGTCTGCGGCGGGCAGACCGGCTTTGCCGACCATCTGACCATCGGTTCCGGCGCTCAGATCGGCGCTCAGTCCGGTTTGATGCGCAATGTGGAACCCGGAGCAATCATGATGGGTTATCCTGCAGTCGGTATTAAGGATTTTATGCGCCAGACAGCCTACTTGCAAAAGGCGGCGAATGGTGATAGAAACGACAAGAAATAAACATTTGTGACGAACTAAGAAAGGAAGACAATGTCTGAAGTTAAGACTTACCGCATTGAAGAAATTATGAACATGCTGCCGCACCGGTATCCGTTTTTGCTGGTGGATCGTCTGGAGGTCGAGGTTCCGGGCGAAAAAGGCGTCGGCATCAAGAACGTAACGATGAACGAAGAGTTTTTCCAGGGACATTTTCCCGGAAATCCGGTTATGCCCGGTGTTCTGCAGATTGAAGCCATGGCTCAGACGGCCGGCGCAATAGTTTCCTGCGCAAAGGAAGACTATGCCGAACGCAAGGCCGGCGTTTTGTTTATGTCGATTGACGGCGTAAAGTTCCGCAAGCCGGTCAAGCCGGGCGACCAGCTGCGCATGCATGTCGAGAAAATCAAAGCCCGCCGCAATGTTTATGTTTTCAGAGGCGAGGCGAAGGTTGACGGTCAAGTTGTTTCCGAGGCCGAATTTACGGCCATGATTATGGAATAAGGAAGCAGACCTGAGTTTGTATGCGAAAAGTCCTCCCTCCGGGGAGGACTTTTTTTGCCAAAAAAGAAGATTGTCATCGGAAGTCAGCAGAAAAGAAATAATTTGTAGGGAATTGTGTTTTTACATTGCAATTAAAAGCGGGTAGCTTATTATCAGTCTATTCGGTTTAACTTTATATAAGGAATTTGTTACAATGTCCAATATTCATCCTTCCGCCGTTGTTGAAGACGGTGCCCAGATTGCCGCCAGCGCCAAAATCGGCCCTTTGTGCTACGTCAGCGGCAAGGCGAAAATCGGCGAAAACGTTCAGTTGATTGCTCATGTGACGATTTTGGGCGACACGACCATCGGCGAAGGAACGATTGTTTTTCCGGGAGCCGTTTTGGGAGCCGGTCCGCAGGATCACGGCAATGAATTTAAGGAAGAGGCCAAGCTGATTATCGGCAAGCGCAACATTATCCGAGAGAACGTTACCATGCATGCCGGAACGCCGAAAGAGCACTTTACGACGACGGTTGGCGACGACGGCATGTTTATGATTAACTCGCATGTTGCGCATGACTGTGTGGTCGGCAACAATGTGATTATGACCAACAATGCGGTTATCGGCGGACATGTCCGTATCGGCGACGGCGCTATTCTGGGCGGAAACTGTGCGGTTCATCAGTTTGTCCGCATCGGCCGTAAGGCGATGATCGGCGGCATGACCGGCGTTGACCGCGACGTTATTCCTTTCGGCATCGTAACCTGTGAACGCGGCAAACTGCGCGGTCTTAACGTCATCGGTTTGAAACGCAGCGGTTTTGAGGAAAAAGTCGTCAAATCCATCAGCCATGCTTACATGTATATCTTCAAAGGCAAGGAAGACAATTTTGAAACCCGTCTGGAAAAAGCCAAGGAGAAGTTTAAAGACAATGACATGGTCATGGAGCAGATTGCCTTTATTGAGGAAGCTTTAAGCGGACGCCGTAAGATTATGGTTTCTGACTAGAGACGGGGGAAAGCGTCTGCCGAGACCTTGGCATTTGTCGGCAGACGCTTTTTCTGCTGATTGTTCCTTATTTCAAAATCGGGTTTAGACTATGACTTCTGACTTCAAAAAACTGGGAATTATTGCCGGGGGCGGAACTATTCCGAAAATGCTGATTGAGCATTGTCAAAAGCTCAACCGGCCTTTTTTTGTTTTGGCGATTGAAGGCAATGCCGACAAGGCTTTGATTGACGGCAGCGTGCCGCATTTGTGGATACGCATCGGGCAGGCCGGAACCGGTTTCAAAAAGCTTCATGACGAAAAGGTCGAAGAAGTGATTATGATTGGCACTATCAAGCGTCCGAGTTTTTTTGATTTGCTTCCGGACATGCGGACGACGGCCTTTTTTGCCAAAATCGGCGCCAAAGCACTGGGAGACGACGGTATTCTGCGGGCTTTGGTTCGGGAAATTGAGGCCGAAGGCATGACCGTGCGCGGCGTGCATGAGGTTATGAGCGGATTGCTGGTCAGAAAGGGCTGTCTGACCAAAAACAGGCCGGACAAACAGGCTGAAGCGGATATCAGGCGCGGTGTCGAAGTGGCGCTGGCTCTGGGGCAGCTTGACGTCGGGCAGGCGGCGGTCGTACAGCAGGGGCTGGTACTGGCCGTTGAGGGAATTGAGGGAACGGACGAATTGCTGCGCCGCTCCGGCGGTTATAAACGCAAGGGTGCCGGTGGCGTGCTGGTTAAACTGCGGAAGCCGCAGCAGGATATGCGCATTGACCTGCCGACCGTCGGTCTGCAAACGGTCAAGCGCGCCAAGGAAAGCGGCTTGCGCGGAATTGCCGTCCATGCCGGCAACGGATTGATTGTCGATGAAGCAGAAGTTGTCCGGCTGGCCGACAAAGAGGGACTTTTTGTAATAGGAGTTGATCCCAGTGACTATGCCGAATAGAAAACTGAAAATTTATCTGGTAGCGGGGGAACCTTCCGGCGACGCGCTCGGGGCCCGGCTGATGCGCGCGTTAAAGAAAAAAACGGACGGGAACGTCGCGTTTTCCGGCGTCGGCGGTGATTTGATGGAAAAAGAAGGCCTGAAACCGTTGTTTGACATTTCCGATTTGGCAATTATGGGGCTGGCAGAGATTATCCCGAGCATTCCCAAAGTCTTGCGCCATATCAGAAATACGGTCGACGACATCGTCCGCGTGCAGCCGGACGTGGTGGTTACGATAGACAGCTGGAGTTTTGCCTCCCGGGTACAGAAGGCTCTGCGCAGAAAGAAGACCGGCATTCCGCAGGTGCATTATGTGGCGCCGCAGGTTTGGGCGTGGAAAAAGAAACGTGCCAGAACCATGTATAAATACGTTGACCATTTGCTGACGTTGTTGCCGCAGGAACCGAAGTATTTTACGCCTTATCATCTGCCGACGACTTTTGTTGGGCATCCGGTTATTGAAAGTAATGTGACGCGGGGCGATGCTGCGGCTTTTCGCAAAAAATTCGACATTGCGCCGGAAAAGAGGATTATAACGGTGCTGCCGGGGTCAAGGCACAATGAGGTTGCACGCCTGCTGCCGGTTTTTTTGGAAACGGCGCGTCAGCTGAAGCAAACGGACGGGAATTTTTATTTTGTCGTTCCGACCGTTAAGACGGTTGCCAAGCGGGTTAAAGAAATGGTGTGCGGCAGCGGGCTTGAGATTTTGGTGGCGGAAAGCGAAGAAGACCGGCACAATGCCTTTGTGGCTTCGGAAGCGGCAATCGCCGCCTCGGGAACCGTGGCGCTGGAACTGGCGATTGCCGATATTCCGCATATCGTCGCATATAAGGTTTCGCCGTTTTCGGCACTGCTGGTTCGGCATTTTCTGCATATTCAGTTTGTAAACCTGTCCAATATTCTGCTGGGACGGGAGATTATTCCCGAACTTTTGCAGGAGCGCTGCATTTCCGGCAATATCCTGAGCTATATGAAAAACATACTGGAACACGGCGACTGGTATGACAAGCAGAAAGAAGGTTTTAGAAAAGTCCGCGCCATTTTGGGCATGGGCGAACAGACGCCGAGCGAAAATGCTGCCGACGTAATTTTGAGCCTGATTAAAAAGTAACCTGCATATTTGGATTTGACACCAGGGGCAAAATATCCTATCTTAATCGCGTTTGTGATTTTAAGACTATGGATATATTAACCTGTGCGGAACGTTTTGTTTTGCGCGCTAAATCTATTGTTATGCGATTTATAAAAACTTTGTGGGCGGCTTTGTTTCCAAAACCGGAATATCCCGCCAGCGACAGAGACGTTATTGCTCTTATCCGGAGCGAGTTGGAAAACCGCCATATGATTTCGGACATTTCGCCGGCAGACTTATCATTTGGTTATCTGCGGCGGGACGGTCGGGAACAGATGGTTGTTTTCAGCTATGTATGCGGCAGTTGTTTTGTCGTGCGAATGGACAATACGGTTCATGTCGTTCAAAAGCCCGAGGCCGTCAGGTTTATTGCCCCGGTGCCGATTAACCTGTCTGTGGATCGTGACCATCAGATGGAAGACAGTTCTCATTGCTGGGGAATCTTCGTAGACGGCGGTCATTTCAGAATTGACAGATTCAGAAAGGATTAAAGGCAGAAAGTTTTTTTATAAGGTAGGAAAACTGCCCGTCAGAGGCAGGGATTGTTTAACTAAAACCAACAGGATGATTAAAAATCTGATGCAAACGATGCTTTTTCCGTATTATCTGCGGCGGGGGCGGTCGTTGAAGCTTGAGGAATTTAAGAAAATCCTCGGAGACGAGTTTCGCAGAGAGCTCGGTAAGGAAGTAGAAATCAGGGAAGAAGACATTCTTCTGGATTTTTACAAAGATGACGAAGGCAGGATTTTTCCGGCGCTTTCCTATAACTACGACAGCAGTTTGTGGCTGGTCGGGTTTGACAGAAAGGTGCAGCGAAGAAACTACCGCTGGGTGGACGAACATCGTCAAAGGGTTTTCGTTCAGAGCAGACTGAACGAGAAACAGATAATACCTTTCGGCGGCAGCGGAAAAGTTTTGTTAAGGGGAAAACGGGGCGGCAAGGCTTTTGTGTCCCTGTTTTGATATTGAAAAAGTTGGCAGGCTGTTGAAGTCTGGCAACTTTTTTTTGCATTCTGCCGCAGATGGCATTACATTGTAATAAATTGTCTGACGGAGAAAAAATGCGAGTTTTCCTTTATAACCTGCGGGAAATGTTTTTCGGCGAAAGAGAGCGCTGGTTTATGTGGCTGCCGGTGTTGTTTGCCTGCGGTATCGGCGTCTATTTTCTGCTGCCGGCGGAACCGTCACGCTGGATTATTCTTGCTGTCGTCGAAATTCTGCTGGCGCTGGCTTATGTCTGGCGGCATCGGCCGGGGCATCTGGCCGCGGTTCTGGTTCTGACGGTTGCTGCGTTAGGTTTTGCCGACATTCAGCTGCAAACGATTTATCTGAGCCGTCACGGGATTGTGCCGTTTGACCGCAAGCTGTATCTGACCGGGAGAGTTTCCGAACTCGGCAGAAATTATCGCGGCAATCCGCGTTTTGTGTTGGAAGACATTGAGGATTTTGACGGAAATTCTTTACCGGGGAGATACCGCGTCAGTCTGACCTCGAAAAGTTCGCAGCCTGAAAACGGCCGTTGCGTCGAACTTATCGGCACGGTTTCAGCGCCGCCGCACCCGAATATGGTTGGCGGGTATCAGATGGACAGGAAACTTTTTTATGAGGGCATCAATGCCAGCGGCTATGCCGCGTCGCGAGCGCTTCCCGTCGAATGTTCAAAAGAACCGCCGTTTACTGCCGTGCTGGAAAAAGCCGCGTCGGATTTGCGCGGCCGGGTCGTGGCCAAAATCAATGCGGTTTTGCCGCCCGATGAGGCCGGAATTACCGCGGCCATCGTTGCCGGCGACCGGAGCGGCATAAGACAGGAAATTACCGAAAATTACAGAAATTCCGGATTGGCGCATTTTCTTTCGATATCCGGGCTGCATATGAGTATGCTGGCCGGTCTGATGTTTTTTCTGGTGCGTTTGCTGCTGGCATTAATTCCGCCTCTGGCACTGTGTTATGATTCCAAAAAGACTGCGGCGGTTTTCGCGATTTTGATGAGTGCGGTTTATCTGGTGATTTCTGGTGCGGAAATTCCCAGTCAGCGGGCATTTATCATGACATTTATCGTGCTGCTCGGGGTTTTGTTTGCGCGTAAGGCGATTTCCATGCGCATGATTTCGTGGGCGGCGCTGATTGTGCTGGTTATTTCGCCGCAGGCGCTGATAAGCGCCAGTTTTCAGATGTCGTTTGCAGCGGTTGCCGCTCTGATTGCCTTTTATGAACGTTTTGCCGGAGGTTTGCACCGTTTTCTGAACGGGCATGAGAACGCGGAAATTTCGCTGCCGTCGAAAGCGGTCAGAATTGTTTTTGCTTATGTGGCCGGTATTCTGGTTTCAGATTTGGTAGCGAGTCTGGCGACGCTGCCGTTTTCTATTTATCATTTTAACCAGATTGCCGTTTATACGACTTTCGGCAATTTGCTGGCCGGACCCGTCATCGGTCTGATAATTATGCCGTTTGTTCTGATTGCGTTGCTGCTGATGCCGTTTAATATGGAAGTCTGGGCATTGAAAATCGTCGGTTTCGGAGTTGAAAAAGTCAATGAGATAACCGCTTATGTCGCGTCTTTGCCGGAAGCTGGGTATCGGGTGGCGGCAATGCCTTTCTGGGGGCTGATGCTGATTGTGTTCGGCGGTTTGTGGCTGTGCATCTGGCGGCTTAAGTGGCGCTGCTGGGGCTGGGTTTTGATTTTGGCCGGGAGCCTGAGCATATTTACGGTTCGCATTCCCGATGTCATGGCCGACAAATACGGCGAAGTGTTTGCGGTTAAGGACGAGCAGGGCAGGCTGGTTATTCTGCCGTCGCGCGGCAACGCTTTTACCAAAAAAATCTGGCTGGAAAAAACGGCTAACCGAAAGTTGTCTGTCAAAGAAAGCCGGAAACTGAAGGATATCTATGACGGAAAGAAAACCGACAGAAGCTGGATAGACATGGAATGCGACGAAAGGGTCTGCGTTTATAAAGACGCGGTTGTTATCGTCAAGTTCGGCGGAATTGAAATCGGGGAACGTGATTTTGATTTGTATGCTGCGGAGGGCGCACAGTTTTTTGTCGACGGACACGGAAAGGTTCAGGCGGAAACGGTGCGAAGCTATATCGGCCGTCGGCCGTGGAATTGACAAAAACTTTGACAGTCCGCCGGAAAAAAGATATAATGGGAACAGTTTTGAACAACAGAGGATTGAATGATGAGTGCAGAAGCCGTATTGCAGTATCCGTCGCAGGCGGCCAGAAATTTTGAACTGCTGGCCGGATTTATGAAAAGCGCGGCGGATTTTGCCGACGAGGCGGGACGTAAGCTGCTGAAGGTTTTTAAGGCGGTGGTTATTACCGGCGACGAAACCGGCGAATGCCGCAAGGAAGACATGATTGACCTGGCGCGGCATGAGGCTTTTCTGGAGCTGGTCAAACGTCCGGAAACCGTTGACGAAGAAATGTATCGCAGGGTTTTTTACGAAAAGCTGAAACGGGTGTTGACCAATCTGGTTATGCTGGAAGACATTCCGCTGTATCAGGTGTTGACCGAACAGGAGCAGAAAGTTATTGACGGCGTATTTGACAAGTTGCTGAAACTGGCAGACGCGGAGGGATAGACATGGCAATAGAAGTTTCCAGAGAAAAATTCAAGTCGACGGTTGCTGCCGGATTGGCACGGGCGAATAATGAAATGCATGATGTTCTCGGAGAACTGCGCATTTATAACAAAGAACGGCGTCAGGAAACGCCGGAAGCGAAAAATGAGCCGAATTCACAGATTTTGAGCAGGATGAGCGACAGAGAATATTAGAGAAAGCCCCGCAATTGCGGGGCTTTGATTTTTAGAATTCCAACACTGGGTGAACGTAGTTATTGAGGCTCTTGCTGTCGTTGTCCAAACCGTAACTTTCGTCAAGGCGAGAGTACCACGCGTAGTTTTTATCGATCTCCGACGAAGACCAGATACAACAGTCCAGATAGGAAACACCTCCTACTTTCGAAATTGCATCCTGAATAGTACCTTGGTTATTATAGATGTTAATCATAATACCAGCTGCCGGCAGACACCACTTACCATTGGTCGTCGACGTCGGGGCATATTTCCGTGCCGCCCAGGCGGCCGGATAAGTGCCGGCATCGCCAGCGGCAACAATCTTGTCCGTATTGCCGCAACTATCAAAATCAGCTTCAGCCTGCGTACTACTCGTCATATTCGGCAGACTTGAAATATCCGTACTAGAGCCACCCCAAGCCATACCGACACTAGAGCTGCTCTTATTGCCATCCGCATCAATCGGCCATGGCGTCATAATCTGACCATGTTTGCCATTGTCGGTCGTATGGACGACAATTCCGAGAACGGTTTTGTTTGTCTGATGGTTTGCCGCAGAGAGACAAGTTCCGTCAGTATAATAGATACTGCCTATTTTGCAGGTTTCGGAAGCCACGACACAAGAGCTTCCTTCTTGTTTATACCCGGAATTGCAGGACCAAGAACTGATTTTGGAGGAGCAGTCGGAGTAATAAGAACAACTGGCGTTACTCGGACAAGATCCGATAACCGCCGTTTGATTCCGGCAGTTGTCGGTATAAGCGGTCTGGCATTTTGAAGAACAGTCGCTGTAATAGCTTTCGCAGCCGTAAGGCGTCG
>ENA-OZZB01000096-OZZB01000096.1-human-gut-metagenome-genome-assembly--contig:-NODE-96-length-18983-cov-4.494611_pt1 | contig 18983 bp, 16 predicted proteins | sample MGYA00244936_ERZ654144 | MGnify/ENA primary metagenome ERZ654144 (study PRJEB26926, sample SAMN06165049) | human gut metagenome | biome: ENVO:00009003; feature: ENVO:2100002; material: ENVO:00002003... | reverse complement strand
GGGATTTGAACGAGAGCGTTAAGAAAACGACACGGTGCGTCGTTTTTAGCGGCTGACCGAAGGCTTTTGCAAAGCATAAAAATATTTCACACGGATTGCTTTGCAAAAGGCAAGAACAAATCCCTGTTTCTCCGCCAAACAAAACGGACAAGCAAACACGCTTGTCCGTTTTTGTATTTTGACACTTAACAACAGGGATTTGAACGAGAGCGTTAAGAAAACGACACGGTGCGTCGTTTTTAGCGGCTGCCCGAAGACTTTTGCAAAGCATAAAAATATTTTAAACGTATTGCTTTGCAAAAGGCAAGAACAAATCCCTGTTTCTCCGCCATAAAAACCCGACGATATTTGTCGGGTTTTTATTATGCTTCGAAACGGGATTTTGCACGACGCGGAGCATCGTGCCGCCTGCGGCATGAACCCCGGCTCGCCAAAATGTCCGCAAGTGAAGAAAAGAAAAAGGCGAGCGGTTTTCGTTTGACGAAAAACGGGGCGGTTGTCCAAATAACGCTTGGAAACGTAAACGGTAAAAAGAACCGCGAGCACCTTTGAGAAGCGAAAACAACGCCTTACGGACATACCGCGACAAATTGACAAAAACGAAGTTTAGTGATAAAATATTTATACCTAAAACAGGAAGGAGCAAACGACAATTATTTTTAATCGGAAGTTTACCCCGCGACGGAGGTAACCGCCTATGAGAAGAATTATCAAAGCGCAATCGGAATAAATTTTATTTCCTTTCACTTTTTTGTTGCAGAAAACCGAAAAAGTCCATGAAAAGCAAGTTCGGATTATCTTTTGACAGGAATCTGAAAGAAGAAGAAAAATGGAAAAGCGTCTTGCAATCGACATCGGAGGATCAAAAGTTCTGGTGGGCGGCGCGCGGCAAAAGCACAGGGTGCGGTCATAGCGAAATCCGCGACTCTTCTTGACGTGAACGTATGTTATCTTGGCGGCAGAGTATCCCAAAGCCTTGACCTGTTCAAAGACGACATTATCGCAGAAATCAACGATAAACTGTTTCTTCCGATTGATAAAACCGTCAAAATCGAATATTCGGGGCTTGGATACTATGCGTCCTTGTGCGGCGCGGCGGCGGTTGTATACGGTGCGAACAAACAACGAGAATTAAACAAAGGAGAATAAATATGACGAACGAAAAAGAGAAAATTAACCTTTCCGCATTGTTCAGAATCGGCTACGGGCTGTACGTTCTGACCACCAACGACGGAAGAAAAGACAACGGCTGCATCGTAAACAGCGTAATGCAGGTCACAAGCAATCCGTTGAGAGTCGCCGTTTGCGTAAACAAACAGAATTACTCGTGCGGGACGATTCTGGAAACGCTGAAAATGAACGTCAACTGCTTGTCGGTCGACGCGACCTTTGACGTTTTCAAGAGATTCGGTTTCCAAAGCGGCAGAACTGTCGATAAGTTTTTCGGAGAAACGCCGAAAAGGAGCGAAAACGGGCTTGTCGTAATGTCGGAGTTTTGCAACGCGTTCATATCCCTTGCGGTGGAGCAGACAATCGACCTCGGCACGCACGACATGTTCGTTTGTTCCGTCGAAGAAGCGGCGGTGTTTTCCGATCTCGACACGCTTACTTATACGGAATATCAGAAAAACGTAAAGCCGAAGCCCGTTGCGCCAAAGAAGAAATCGTACGTTTGCAAAGTGTGCGGCTACGTTTTCGAGGGCGAAGAACTGCCGCCCGACTTCATTTGTCCGATATGCAAGCACGACGCGTCGGCGTTTGAACTTATGAAATAAATCAAAAACAAATAAACCAAAAGGAGAAAGAAAATGAAAAAGTACATTTGCGAAGTATGCGGTTGGGTATATGACGAAGAAAGTTGTAAGGAAAACGGGATTCCGCTTGTGGAGTTTGAAGACTTGCCCGACGATTTCGTCTGTCCCGTATGCGGAGTTGGAAAAGAATTGTTTTCCGAAATAGAATAGGACACAAATGAAACACAGGAAAAGACGATAATCCTTCTTCTGACCATAGCGTTGACGTTATTTTCGTCGATCGTATTCTTGCCGTCCGCCGTCTCGGAAGCGAATTCCGCGCCGAGAGAACGAAAGGCTACGATTCAAGCGGGGTTATCGTCAAGACCGAAAACCTAAGTTCGTATTATTATCTGTTGGCATAACGGGGGAAACCGTCGACTTCGCAAAGAACGGCGGGGTTTGGTTTACGAGGCGTGTTTTGAAAAACTGTCCAACGGCGATCTCACGCTTTTCCTTTGCGCGTCGGAAAATCCCGAAAGGTACAAGCTGCCGCTCGGAAAGGTGACCAAAATCATCATAATATTGTCCACTGGCATCGGGATGATTGTTATCGCGACGATAATACTTGTCGTTACCGTCAAAAAACAGAAAACAAAAGGAAAGAAAAGATAAAATCAGGAAAATAGGGAACGCGTACGGCGGATTATTCCTGTTCCGAAACGGGTGCGGGGATTTCCGCGTCGGCGCGTTTTTTGCGTGTGACAAAGAATATGATAATCGCCGCAACGAGCGTCAGCATTTCGGCGGCGGGCGTTGCGAGCCAAAGCCCCGTGATTTTCCAAAGATGTGCGAAAAGATAAGCAAGCGGAATAATCAGCACGACTCCGCGCAGAAGGGTTACGATTTGCGAACATATGCCTTTGTCGGACGCCGAAAAGTATGACGAAAATAACAGATTGAATCCCGAAAACAGCGAAGAAATGAAATACAGTTTTATGCCGGTCGTGGCAATTTTTTGAAGGTCTTCCGCTTTTTCCGTGTTGAAGATTGCCGCGATGCCGTCCGCCGAGAAAAACAGCGCAACGTACAGGACGGCGGCGGTCGCGCCGATTGTAATCAGGGCATATTTCAGCACCTGTCGTATTCTCGTGAAATCGTGCTGTCCGTATGAAAAACTGATTATAGGCTGGGTGCCCGCCGAAATCCCGTTGAAAATCGCGTTTATCACGTAAAACACGTTGACGACGATGGCGAACGCCGCAACCGCCGTATCCCCGCCAAGCGACTTGAACAACTTATTGATGAGCATCATCACAAGTCCGAAGCCGAACTCCGCAATGAACGAAGCAAGTCCCAGCGAGATTATCTCGCCGAACACGCGAAGAGATAGTTTCGTCTTTTCAAGACGGAAAGTGTTTTTCTTTCGGAAAAAGAAAATCATCAGAATAAGCATGCTGATTACGGGCGAAATGCCTGTCGCAAGGGCGGCGCCGAGCATGCCGAGTTTGCATGGGAAAATAAAAACGTAGTCGAAAATGATGTTGAAAAGGTTGCCGAGAAGCGACGCGGTCATCGCAAGTCTGGGCGCGCCGTCGTTGCGGATGAAGTTTTGCAGAACGTTGTTGAACATAAAAAAGGGAGCAAAGCAAAGTATAATCTGCACGTAGGTTTTGCTCCCCGAAAACGTTTTGCCGTCCGCGCCGAGAAGCGACGCCACGGGACCGCTTAAAAACGCGCCGAGAAGCACGAATACGACCGCAAAACACGCGACGACAAAAACGGTGTGAGTGAACACTCTGTTTGCGCTTTTGCCGTCTCCCGCGCCTTTGTATATGGCGAATTTCGTGCTTCCGCCGATGCCGAACATAAGACCGATTGAAAAAACGATACTGAACGAAGGCATTGCCAGATTCAACGATGCAAGCCCGGTCTTCCCAAGACTCAAAGAAATGAAAAACGTGTCCGCCAGAATATAGCAGGACAGCCCGATCATGGCAATCACGTTTGCCGACACGTATTTAAAAAATTCTTTCAAAGTCTGGTTTTTCATTTTTCTCCACAAATAAAAAAGCGCCAGGTTGCATCTTCAAAGGCCTAACGATGCAATTTGACGCGCTCACCCGGCGGCGAGATTATTCGTTTGATTGCATTATATAGAAGTAAAGGGCGGTTGTCAACGAGATTTTGCCGAAACTTTTGAAAGACCGCTGCCGTGAAAATGCCGCGAAAAAAGAATAAATTATTGTCAACCGTTGTAAATAAGGATTTTTCGTGGTAAAATATCTTTGATTGAAAATATTAAGGAGTTAATATGAAAGTTTGCATTTACGGAGCGGGTTCGCTCGGAACGGTACTTGGAGCATACGTCGCGAAAAGCGGCGAGGAAATCGACCTTGTCAACAGGAACAAAGCGCACGTCGCCGCGTTGAAAGAGCACGGCGCAACCATCACGGGGACAGCGAATTTCAACGTTAAAGTCAACGCGATGCTGCCCGAAGAAATGAAGGAAAAATACGATATTATTTTCCTTATGACAAAACAGCTCAACAACAAAGAAGTCGTGAAAATGCTCACAAACTTTTTGGCGGACGACGGTGTAATCTGTACGATGCAAAACGGTCTTCCGGAACACAGCGTGTCCGAAATAATCGGCGAAGACAGGACGTATGGTTGTGCAATCGGCTGGGGCGCGCAAATGACCGCTCCCGGCGTCAGCGAACTCACGTCGGAACCCAACGCTTTGGTTTTCGCGCTCGGCGCACTCAATAAAAAAGCGCATGAAGACAAGCATTTCAAGGAAATCGTCCGTATACTGTCCATTATGGGCAAGGTCGAGGTTGAAGACAATTTCATAGGGGTAAGGTGGTCAAAACTTCTCGTAAACTCCGCATTCAGCGGAATGTCGGCGGTGCTCGGCTGCAATTTCGGCGAGGTCGCGGACAACAAAAAAAGCAGACTTTGCGCGCAACGCATCATAAAAGAAATCATCGACTCAACCCGCGCGGGCGGCATTCATATTGAGCCGATTCAGGGCAAAGACGTCGTAAAACTTTTGGATTACAACAACTCGATTAAACAAAAAATCTCGTTTGCGATAATTCCCGTCGCAATCAAAAAACACCGCCTTATCCGCGCAAGTATGTTGCAGGATATCGAAAAGGGCAAACCTTGCGAGGTCGAGGCAATCAACGGCGTCGTGAGCGAGTACGGAAGAAAGGTCGGCGTGCCGACTCCCGTCAACGACAGGGCGGTCGAAATAATCCGCGGCATCGAAGAAGGCAAGTACAAACCGTCTTTCGACAACCTGAAACTCTTCGACGACGTTCTTAAAAAGAAGTAACCGCAAAGTCAAAAAACAATAAATAAAACCGTCCGGACGCGGGCGGTTTTTTGATGAAGAAAAGGAACAAATGTGTTGAAAAAAGGCGCGGGTGATAGGATTTTTCGGTTTTCTACCAAATCTTTACAATCACAAAAAATCGTGCAAATACTTTACATTCCCGAATTTCCGTATTATTATTCATAGTGTAAGCAAAAATATATTAAAGATATTATATTAAGGGTATATTGAAAATGCGGCAATTTCGGACGGAAAATCCGATAATTCTTGCAAAAGAGTACGTATCAAAAACACCCGAATTTTACAAAAAAGGTTTTAACGACGCGAAAATTTTGAAGCCCTACCGCGCGCAGTATTTATCGTATGTGCAAGGAAGGGCGACGAAAAGCCGCGCTCGAAACGAAATTTATAAAACAAATTTTCAAAGGAGAAAACAGCAATGGCAGAGATGAGTAAAGCCTACACACCGGAGTTTATGGGCGATCCCAATCCGCGTGAAAAAATTCTCAAACTCGCAAGAAAGATCACCGACTGCGTCGACCATAAGATTCTGGGCGTCACGGTAAACGATCCCGAATACTGGGGACTTGCCTGCGTGGTTACCGACGAAATGGCGGACGTCGCGCTGAAAATGAAAGTGCGTCATCACTACACGTTTGAAGACCTTCTTGCAAAGAATCCCGAACTCGGGAAAGAAAAGCTTCAAAAGTTGCTTGACGACATGAGCAGAATCGGTATTCTGGAATACGATTACGGCGACAATTACGACCACAACGGTCCCATTAAGGGCGCAAAGAAAATCCGTCGTTATACGTTACCGATGTTCGTTCCCGGTTCTGCGGAATTCACGAACATGATAAAGAAACAGCTTGACGATCATCCGGAACTCGCGATGTTCTTCGAGCGTATGACGTATCTTCCCCTGACAATGGTCACGCCCATGGTTCCCCCGGGAGGCGCGGGAATCGGTATGCACGTTATCCCCGTCGAGAAAGCAATCGAGATGGAAAACGGCACAATGGATATCGAGCATATTTCGTATTGGCTCAAAAAGTACGAAGGTCACCTTGGCGTAGGCATTTGTTCGTGCCGTTACGGCAGGGCGAAACTGGGCGAAGGTTGCGGCGACAGCTGTGAAGAATGGTGCATCGGTATCGGCGATATGGCGGATTACTGCCGCGAAACGGGCAAAGGCCGCGATATCACTTACGACGAGGCAATGCAAATTCTGAAAAACGCCGAAAAGAACGGTTTCGTACATCAGATCACGAATATCGACGGCGAAAACAAGATTTTCGCAATCTGCAACTGCAACGTCAATATCTGCAACGCTCTGCGTACGTCGCAACTTTTCAACACGCCTAATATGTCCAGAAGCGCGTACGTCGCGAGGGTTGAAAAAGACAAATGCGTGGCGTGCGGCAAGTGCGTGGAATACTGCCCCGCCGGAGCGGTAAAACTCGGACAAAAACTTTGCACGAAACAGGGCGAAATCAAATATCCGAAGCACGAACTCCCCGACAATCTCAGCTGGGGACCCGACAAGTGGGACGAAGATTATCGCGACAACAACCGCATCAACTGCTACGAAACGGGTACGTCGCCTTGTAAGGTTGCATGTCCCGCTCACATCGCGGTTCAGGGCTACATAAGAAAAGCCAAAGAAGGCAAGTACAGGGAAGCGTTGGAACTTATCAAAAAGGACAACCCGTTCCCCGCAATCTGCGGACGCGTCTGCAATAAGCGTTGCGAAGCCGCCTGCACAAGGGGAACCATCGACGAAGCCGTCGCAATCGACGACATCAAGAAGTTCATCGCGGAACAAGACCTGCACGCGGAAACGAGATTCGTTCCCGAAGTCGTCATTCCGTCGAACGTCGATAAGCAATGGTCCGAAAAAATCGCAATTATCGGCGCGGGACCTGCGGGACTTTCCTGTGCATACTATCTTGCGACGAAAGGATACAAACCCACCGTGTTTGAAAAGAACGCGCGTCCCGGCGGAATGCTCACTTACGGTATTCCTTCCTATAAACTCGAAAAGGACGTCATCGAGGCTGAAATCGACGTACTGCGCGAACTCGGCGTCGAAATTAAATGCGGCGTGAACGTCGGCACCGACGTCACCATCGACGAACTCAGAAAACAAGGCTATAAGGCGTTTTACGTTGCAATCGGCTGCCAGGGCGGCAGACTCCCCGGCATACCCGGCGAAGACGCGATCGGCACGGATATGGCTGTATCGTTCCTGCACGACGCAACCGAAAACCACGACAGAAAACTTGTCGGCAAGACGGTTGTCATCGGCGGCGGCAACGTTGCGGTGGACTGCGCTCGTACGGCTGTCAGATTCGGCTCCGATAACGTCGGCATGTACTGCCTCGAATCGCGCGAAACAATGCCCGCGTCCGTAAACGAAATCAAAGAAACGCTGGAAGACGGCATCTCGATCAACAACGGTTGGGGTCCCAAAGAGATTCTGAAAGACGAAAAAGGCAACGTTAAAGCGGTCGTGTTCAAGAAATGCCTGTCGGTCATCGACCCGAAGACAAATCGCTTCAACCCGCAATACGACGAAAACGACACGATTACGGTCGAGGCGCAACACGTTATCTTCGCAATCGGTCAGTCCGTTGTATGGAACGACTTGCTGAAAGGCACGAAGGTTGAGTTCCATCACGGTAATTATCCCGTTGCGGATTCTCTGACTTATCAGACGGCGGAACCCGACATTTTCGTCGGCGGCGACGTGTACAGCGGACCGAAATTCGCAATCGACGCAATCGAAGCGGGAAAGAACGCGGCAGTATCGCTGCATCGTTTCGTACAGCCCGGCACGAGCATGACCATCGGCCGCAACAGAAGACAGTTTGTCGAGCTTGACAAAGACAACATCGTCATCGACAGCTACGATACGGCAGGAAGACAGGAAGCGAAAGAACTCGACGGCGACAAGCACTCCTTCCGCGATCTGCACGGCACTCTCACCGAAGAACAGGTCAGGATCGAAGCGTCAAGGTGTCTGGGCTGCGGCGCGAGCATCGTCGACGAAAACAAATGTATCGGCTGCGGTATCTGCACCACAAAGTGCGAATTCGACGCAATCCATCTGCATCGCGAACATCCCGAATGCTCCAAGATGAGCAGAAGCGAAGATAAGTTCAAGGAGATTTTACCGTATGCCATAAAACGCGGTATGAAAATCGCGTTCGGCAAGAAAACGCCCGAAGAAAAGGCTTCGCAAAAACGCCATAAGGCTGCGAAAAAAGCGGCAAAACAAGCCAAAAAGGATAAGTAATTTATGCACGAACTCGGGGTGGTCTTCCATATCGCGGACATAGTGCGCGACGTCGCGGTCGAAAACAAGGCGACGAAAGTCCAGAAAGTCGTCATGCAAATCGGCGAAGTATCGACGGTCGTCAACGACCAGCTTATCGACTGCTGGAACTGGAACGCAAATCGTACGGAACTTCTGAAAGGTTGCGTGCTGGAAATCGAACCGGTGAAAGCCGTGACGTACTGCGAAGACTGCAAGAAAGAATACGAAACGGTCAAATACGGTAAAATCTGCCCGTATTGCAAAAGCGAAAGGACTTATCTTTTAAGGGGCAACGAAGTCATGATAAAAGAAATCGTCGTGGAATAAGCGGCGAAAATCAAAAAACCATCGGGTGTTTTTCCCGGTGGTTTTTCTTTGTGCTTTTATTCTTCTTTTTCTTTTTCCTGTTCGTCGAAAAACGCGACGATGCGTTTCCTTACGTCACGCGGGATTTTTCTGTAATAAATACTGTTAAAGAAGTTTACGGGGTGCAGCGACACGAAAAGCCTTGTGAAGAATGCGTCGGCGGAATTTCCCTTGATTTCGATATCGGCGGCGGACGTTATCGGCAGCGATTCGTCAAGACCGTTTATGGGGCAAGTGCGCCCGAGATTTACCGTGATTTCCTTTGTTTCGCCGGGGACAAGGTCAAAGAAGTTGTCCGAAAAATTTGCGCCGTTAATGTTGTTTCTGATGAACACGCCGCGCGCAAACACGTCCGTTGAAAGTGTGATTTTAAGCACGCCGTCGCGGATAAAGTCGTATTCTCTTTTGATGACGGGGTGCAAAAGTCGCGCGTATTTTTCCCGTCTTACAAGCCTTGTGTCGGTATATTTTCCGTCTTCCGTTTCAAGTTCAGCATAAGCAAAACACCTTAAACGTTTGTTCTGATTTCTCACGATTGCCATACCTTGTGCAAGTTGCATTTTGCTTTCTCCGGCGACAAGGGTAATGTCGCTATATTTCTCAACAAGCACTTCACCGTCGTAATTGCACACCTTAAACGTGAGTTTTGCCGAAATATCCTTATTTGTGTCGTTGAAAGTGTGGACGTAAAAGCCGCCGTCCACTGCGTCGATATTGACTGCGACGGGCGCATAATAACGCCTTAAATAATACCCCGCCGCTTTAATACTTTCGTCAAAATCTCTTACCGACCAGCTGAGCCCCTCGAACACGTCGTTGAGTTGCCAGACGATAGTGCCGTTCACGGTGGGCTTATTGCGCCTGAAATGCGACACCCCTTCGCGAAGACCTTCCGCCTGTGCGATTTGCGAGGCGTAAACCCAGCCCGAAATATCTTTCGGCGCGTTGAACCTTTCAAGGGTATAATACTTGATTTTGCCGACGCCTGCTTGTGAAAAGTCGCGGGCTTTCAGTTTTTTGGAATTTATATTTTCGTCGTCGCCGAGAATTTTTTTCATGCTGTTTTCGGACGGCAGACTCATCATGCCGAATTCGCTTGCAAAACGCGGCAGACGTTTTTTGAAATAAGTCGCGGGCTTCATACCGTGCCACACCGCCCAGATATGCGCGTCGCCGACGTTGTCCGCGGCGTATCCGAACATATACGACACGCCCGATGGGCTGCCGGGGATATACGCTACGTCGGAATTTTCTTGCACGATTTTTTTCAGGTCGTAATAGAAAAACGGTTCCGCCGCGTCGATATAGCGCGAGAAAAACATCCAGTTGACGGACATCGCCTCAATCTCGTTATTGCCGCAGAACAGCGCAAGCGACGGGTGGAAATGCAGACGTTTCACCTGATATTCCGCTTCCTTTTTTACGTTTTCCATAAACGCGGGCAGGAAAAGGGGATATCCCTGACACGCAAACGGGAAGTCCTGCCACACAAGGATACCGCGCTTGTCGCACTCGTCATAGAAAAACTCGTTTTCGTATCCGCTCCCGCCGAATATTCTTATCATATTCATATTCATAAATTCGACGTCGGAAAGCAAGCGGCGGCATTTTTTCCTGTCGAAAACGTCCGTGACGTCGGGCGGGACGTAATTCGCGCCCTTTATGAAAAGGGGCACGCCGTTTAACGTAAAGCGGAAGTTTTTGCCGATTTCGTCGGGGCTGTTGTCGAAAACAAGGTCGCGAAGACCGATTTTCACGATTTTGCCGTCGACGATTTCGTCGCCGCAGCTCAGACTTACCACGACTTCATACAAAGGTTGTTCGGGCTTATCCGACAAATCTCTTGTCCACCAGAGTTCGGGGTTTTTGATTTCGATATCCGCCTTGAACAAGCCGTTTTCGATTTCGATGCCTTTTGCGTTGAACTCCGACTTATCGGGGGACAGCACCGAAAAGAAGGTTGAAAAATCGTCCGTCGTATTGTATCTTTCGACGCGTGCCGTCATCGACAGCGTTACCGCGCCGTCCGAGTTGTGTTTTTGCGATATTCTGAAATCGGAAATTTCCGCGCCGCACGCCGTTTCGAGATACACGTCTTCGCGGATGCCCGACGCGGGGGCAAAGGGCGCAAAGTCCCAGCCGAAGTGAAAGGCGGGTTTTCTTATATGCACGTCGCCCGAAAGTCCGTTGAGATTTTTCGGCGTTTTGATGAGTTTGGTTGCGCCGACGACGAAAGCAACCGGCCCGCAGATTCTTACTTCTAGCACGTTTTCGCCCGGCTTTAACAGCGATTTCACGTCGCGGCGGAAAGGCAGAAACGCGTTTTCGGAATGGTCGACCTCCCGGTCGTTCAGAACGACGAAAGCGAGCGTGTCGATTTTGTTCAGCACAAGGAAAACCTTGTCGGCTTTCAAAAAGTCCTCGCTCACATTGAAAGTTTTCCGATAAATCCAGTCGTCCGTGCCCGCGCGGAAAAACCATTCGTTATCGCGCGTGTTTTCGGGCGAGACGTCCACAAGGGGGTTTTTCATGCGGTCAAGGCGGATAAGATCCAGAAAGTTCGTGCCGGGGACAACCGCGTCAAAAAAGCTCGCGTCCCTTGACGACTTGAATTGCCATTTTCCGTTCAGATCGAGTTTCATAAAGTAATGTTGCCTTTTTTTCGTAGGTGATAAACAGATTATACGACGATTTTCGGGGCGTTGTCAATGCGTGCCGAACAAGGTTTGTATTATTTTTTCCCGGCAGTCGAAAAGTCTTGTAAAGTGCAACAACTTAAAATTATTGACAAATCGTTTTGATACATATTGCCCGTAATAAGCGCAAAGATTACCAACAACTATGCACAAATAATGAATATTCCGACAAGTGACGTTAAAATTAGTTTCCTAAACAATGTTTACAACACCGAGTTCCACTATATGGGGACGAAAGCCGAATGGGCAAAAGTGAGCATTGCAGAAAAACCGAAAAAAGCAATCGTCGTAAAATGCACCGACGGCGAAATCACGGTCGAGAAGATCGCAGACAACTGACAAAGAACGTTTAGTTTTTATAAGGAACAATTATTGCTTAAAACGCAAAACAAAACCCCGAATTGCTTCGGGGTTTTTCATTGGTTTTGGATTATTCCTTGTCGGCGCGTTGCGCTTTGAGTTCGTCAAGAATTGCCGAAAGAAGTTCCTGCGTTTTGTCGGGAGCGGGTTCAACGGGCGCGACTTCAACGGGAGCGGGTTCTGCGGGGGCTTCTTCTGCGACCGCGACGTCTGCGGGGGCTTCCGTCGTTTCGGCATCGCCGTTCTTTTTTGTTACTTTTTGTGCAAGTTGTTCCAGTCTTGCTTTTTCTTTGCCGCCGATTTCGCGCGCCTTATTGATTGCTTTCACGATAAGGAAGAGTACAAGCGCGGTGAGAAGGAAAGTAACGATTGCGGAAATAACCGCGCCGAAGTCCATAATGACCGCTTCTTTTACGACTGCGCCTGTCGTCGCGTCGATGACGGGATCTCTCAGGACGACTTGAAGGCTCTTGCCGTCTTGTCCCAAAGGAATCATATTGATAAGGGGTTGAAGTATACCTTTGACAAGCGAGTTTACGATTGCGGTGAACGCGCTGCCGATAATCATACCTACTGCAAGGTCAAGGGCGCTGCCACGATTGATGAACGCCTTGAATTCCTGCCAAAGTTTGAATTCGTGTTTCTTTTTCATAAAGTGTGCTCCAAAACTTGATTTTCGAGAGATAATATAGCACACTGCGAATAAGTTTGCAAGTATTTGATTAACAATAATTATATATGCGACAGATTTAAGTCGTACGACCGACAAAGCCCGCAAAACATGCCAAATCTTGACAGCGCGCCGCACGGGTGATAAAATATATACAACAATATTTTCGGAGAAGACCATGTATCATATTATTATTAATCCCGTCGGCGGCAAGGGAGAAAGCCAGAAAGCGCTGCAAACGGTCAAAAAATTGTTGGATGCCAAAAAAGTGCCGTATATCGTGCATGAAACGCAACACGCGCACCACGCAACCGAAATCGCAAGGGAACTTTCGCATGAGCCCGACACAAAAATCATCGCAATGGGCGGCGACGGCTCCTTCCACGAGGTGCTTTGCGGCATTGAAAACTTTGAAAACGTTACGCTCGGGCTTATCGCGTGCGGCAGCGGCAACGACTTTATCAAAAAGTCGGGACACCCCAAAGACGTCGAAAAAGCCCTTGACGTGATTCTGAAAGGCAACGTCGGTTACGTCGACTATATGGACCTCGGCACGACAAGGTGTTTGAACGTCGCGGGCGGCGGCATGGACGTGGACGTCCTTGTGAAATACGCCTCCGTCAAAAAACTGAAAGGCAGCGCGGCGTATAATTACGCCTTGATTTACACTCTGTTACATACCCGCTTCCACAAACTCCGCCTGATTGTCGACGGAAAAACGATGGATAAAAGCGTGTTTATGATCGGAATCGGCAACGGCGGCTTTATCGGCGGCGGATTGCCCATTTGCCCGCACGCGGAAGTGTCGGACGGGAAACTTGACGTCGTTATCGTCAACGAAATGAAAAAAAGACGGATTCCGCCGATGCTTCTGAAATTTATGAAAGGCAAACACGTCGAGGACAAAACCGTTGAAGAATTCCGCACCGACCGCGTCATTATCGAGGCTCTGGACGACAGCCGGTTTGAGCTTGACGGCGAGATTATCGAGGACAGATACCTTGACATAAAAGTCGTGCCGAACAAACTGAAAATGTTTATGTAAAAAACCAAATTTTTACCACAAAAAAAAGCACTTCGCAAAGGGCGTCACTCTTAGGGATTTTAATTGAATATTTTATAAAACTCGACTTTCAATAAGGCAATGTCAAGAATTTTGTGTAAACACCTTGTAGATTTTTTGGTGTTTTAGCTAAATAAATCGGTTAATTGCGGTTGAGCAAGAGAAAAACCTCTGTGAATGCGTTCTTCGCCTTCTCGGTTGTATTCCAACACAAGCCCGCATATAAATCTCTCCAACGACGCCTCGTTGGGAAATTGTACCTTTTTCTTGCATTGGCTCTTGATTTGCTTGTTAAAATTTTCTATTAAATTCGTCGTATAAATACTCGGGCGAATACTTTCAGGGAAATCGTAAAAACTGAAAAAGCTCGTTACGTCACTCAATCTTTCCACTAATTTGGGATATACTTTGCCGTATTTCTCACAAAATCGTACCAATTCCGTCATAGCATCCTCTGCGTTTTTCTGTTCGTGTATGCGTTTAAAATCTTGCATTACCTGTAATTTATCTTTTGCTCTCACGTATTTCATCACGTTCCTTGCAAGGTGCGCCCAACAGGTTTGGTGTTTGGCTTTCGGAAAGACTTGTAATAGTTCTTCCCGTATGCCCGTTAAGCCATCCGTTACGAATAAGAGAATTTGTTCTAATCCTCGTTCCTTTAAGTTATGGAGCATATAAGCGTAATTTTCTGCTCGTTCTTGGGGATATAAGGCGTAATCCAAGACTTCTCTTGTACCGTCTTCCGTTATTCCCATAATGATATGTAACGCTTCTTTTTCTACGCTATCCCGCCTTACGTTTAAATAGGTTGCGTCACAATATAAAACAACGAAACGCTTGGAGATAGATCTATTATGGAAAGCGGATACTTGTTCTTGGACGGTTTGCGTAATATTACTGATTGTCTGGGGAGAATAATAATGCCCGTACATTTTCTCTATGAGTTCGGCAATTTCACGGGTGGTAACGCCTTTGCTGTACATAAGAATAACCATTTGTTCCAAGGAATCGTCTGAACGGGCGTGAGAAGGCAAGGTTTGCTGCTTAAATTCGCCGGCTCTATCCCGAGGGATAGAGAGATTGAGTTCGCCGTACTTAGTTTGGAAAGTGCGTTTGTAATAACCGTTGCGGGAATCGCCGGTGTTATAACCGTCTTTGGAATATTTTTCGTAGCCTAAAAAGCAGGCCAACTCTGTTTCGAGGAGTTGGTTGAAAGCTTTTTCGAGTTCTGCGCGAAAAATTTCTTCAACGGACACGTTATTTGATAGATTTTTTATGAGTTCTGTGGTAAAATTAGACATAAGAGGGTTATTCCTTGTGTTTATTGTTTTTTTTCGACTACTTAACATTATACAAGGTTTTAACTCTCTTGTCTTTTTTTAGAGAGTGTTTACACAAAATATTTTACACTAGGTTCAATAAGTCGAGTTTTCTTTTACCCACATAAAACAGATTGAATTAAAGTTAATTTTATGTTATAATCAACTCATCGATAAATAAGAATTTGATGAAAACAACAAATAATTTTTAGGAGGTGCTACCCATGAAAGCAGAAGAAATGATTGTTACACATGATTTACTCCGTATAGTGTCGGTATAAAACGGTGAAATCTATACGGAGTGAAATATCACCGAAACGCCGACTTTGTATTTATTAAGCCATGCAAAGGAGGATTTAGTTTATGTCAATGATTAAAATAGAAAATCTTACGTTTTCCTATCCAACGAGTTATGATAATGTTTTTGAAAACATAAGCTTTCAAATTGATACCGATTGGAAGCTCGGCTTTGTGGGAAGAAACGGCAGAGGAAAAACAACGCTGTTAAATCTTTTGCTCGGAAAGTATGAGTATAGCGGTAAAATTCACGCATCCGTGCAGTTCGATTATTTTCCATATCCCGTATCGGATAAAGCGAAGCTTACGTGTGAAATTTTCTCTGAAATCGCCCCTGCGGCAGAGGAATGGGAGTTAATGCGAGAACTGTCTTACTTGGATGTGGAGGCAGATGTGCTTTACCGTCCATTTGAAACTCTATCAAACGGTGAGCAGACAAAGATACTGTTAGCGGCTTTATTTTGCAACGAAGGACATTTTCTTTTGATTGACGAGCCAACGAACCATTTAGACGTTCACGCTCGTGAAATGGTATCAGCATATTTAAAAAAGAAAAAAGGCTTTATACTCGTATCTCACGACCGTGCCTTCTTGGATGGATGTGTTGACCATATTTTGTCGCTGAATAGAGCAAGCATTGAAGTACAAAGCGGAAATTTTTCGTCTTGGATGGAGAACTTTGAACGTCAACAAGAATTTGAACTCGAACAAAATGAACGCTTACAAAAGGATATTGCTCGATTACAACAATCGGCGAAACGCTCTGCGGTGTGGTCTGATCGTGTAGAAGCATCGAAAAAAGGAGCAGCCGACAAGGGTTATGTCGGGCATAAAGCAGCAAAGATGATGAAACGGTCAAAAGCAATCGAAGCAAGGCAACTGCAAGCTATTGAGCAGAAATCAGGGCTTCTAAAAAACATCGAAACTGCCGAGAATTTGAAGCTCACTACGTTGATGTATCACGCAGAAACACTCGTTACCCTTTCTGATGTTTCTGTTTGTTATGACGAAAATGCGATATGCGAACCCGTTTCATTTACAATACGGCAAGGAGATAGAGTTGTCCTTGACGGTAGAAACGGAAGCGGAAAAAGCAGTTTGCTTAAACTTATAATCGGTGAGCCAATCGAGCATACAGGTACGATACAGCTTGCATCGGGACTTATCATATCCTATGTGCCGCAGGACACCTCACATCTACAAGGGAGTTTATCAGCTTTCGCTGAAGAAAACCATATAGATGAAAGTTTATTCAAAGCAATTCTGCGGAAAATGGACTTTGAGCGCGTACAGTTTGAAAAAGATATACAAGATTTTTCAGGCGGTCAAAAGAAAAAAGTTTTGATAGCGAAAAGCCTCTGTGAGCAAGCGCATCTGTACATATGGGATGAGCCACTTAACTTTATTGATGTGTATTCTCGTATGCAGATTGAGCAGCTCATAAAAGAATTTTCGCCTACGATGATTTTTGTCGAACACGATAAAGCCTTTAGAGAAACGATTGCGACGAAAACTTTTCGGTTATAAAACAGAGCGCGACAAATTCCAATTTATCGAGTTGTTAATTTTGTGGGAAAATTTTCAAAAGTTTAGCACACTATACTTTGCAAGCAAAGTCGTGTGCTTTTGCGGGATAAAAAAGAAAGACTAACGAAAGGTGTTCGTTAGTCTTTTATATTGCCTAAAAATCCCTTATAGGGAACGCCTAAAGAAGTGCTTTTTGTTTGGAGTTTCAAAGTTAAATGCGAGTTGTTTTGTCTTCGCCGATACCGACCATGCCGTCGACGGTGTATTTTTTGCCGTTCGTGTCGGTGACGTAGCCGTAAATCTTGCCGTAAGGCAGGGCGTAATAAACAGCCACGGGAATGGGCATATAAAACACGTTGTCGATTTTGAAAGTGATATCGACAAGCCCTTGTCCCGCCTCGTCGCGGATATGCCATTCGTTCGCTTTCTTTTTGCCGTCTTTATGGGTGAATACCACGGGCGGCATCGGGAAAGATTCGCCTTCCAGCCAGATTACGTTTTCGTTGTAATTGACCTGATCGACCGATTGGTTTCTCGTCAGGTTGAAAGCAAAGAACTTCTGTTCGCCGTCGATTTCGGTCTTGCCCATCGTGGTGAGCCAGTCGTAGTGCGAGAAGAAGGGATAATATCCTTTGTGGTCGTCGATGATACCGACCGAGCGCTCGTTGGTTTTATAGGTTTTGCCGTTTAACGTAATCGTACCCGTCGCCTTGAAGAAATCTTTTTCGCTGTAAAGGGGGTTTCTGAACGAGCCGTCCTTGTTTTTCATAAGGGGCATAACGCCGTTGGCAAGGGGCGAAAGACGTTCAAACGAAATGTCGATTGCAAACTCGCCGGATTTGCCTTTGGTATGACCGACGCATTGCGCTTTGCCGTTTGCGAAATCGTTGATAATCTTATATTCGCTCTTTTTGGTTTTGCAGTAGCAGTTGTCGGACAAAAGTTGTTTTGCGACCTTCGCGCGTTTCACGGGCACGAGATTGCGCCAGGCATAAATTTTGTTGTCGGCGTTGTTGTGCCATACGAAAATGGAAAAACCGATGGGGCCCATGTTGTAGCACGCGCTGATGAGAGAGCCTTCGTCCATGTTGACTTCAAACGCTTCCCACTCGATAAGGCGCATGCGTTTGATGAAAGACGGCGTCTTCATAAAGAAAGGTTTTTTGCAATCCAGAAGGTTTAAGTCCTGAAAAGGCTCGCTGAACGTGCCGTAATGCGCGACGCCGTTTTCAACGATATGCGCGGGCGTCGTGACGGGCGTGCGTTTTTCGCCGATGTTTTTTGCAAAGTTACTCATAATAAAACTCCTTATCAAACAAGATTTTGTATATTTTATCCGTAATTTAGTATATTGATGTTATCACACGCGCGTGAAAAAAGCAAGGTTTTTTGCCATTATTCGCGCGGCGCGCGTTTGGTTTTTCCGAAAAGTATGACGGCGCGTTCCGACGATTTTTTGATTTCTTCGGGACTGACGCCTTTCGCCTCCGCCAGGATTTTCACGACCGTCGGGCTACAAAAGCCGCCCTGACATCTGCCCATACCGGGGCGGCACCTGCGCTTAATCGCGTCAAGGGTATATACGGGCAGCGGACTGTCCAGCGCGTCCAGAATTTCGCCTTTCGACACTTCTTCGCAGCGGCAGACGATTTCGCCGTACGCAGGGTTTTGTTTTATCAGAGCGTCGCGCTCGCTTTCCGACATTTCTTTCGGGTGCGGGTGCTTTTTTCTTACCGGGTTGAAGGAAGCGTTCTTTTCAACCGCCTTGAATTTCGACACGTATTCGACCGCCCATTTCGCAAGGTCGACGGCGATAGCGGGCGCGGCGGTCGCGCCGGGCGATTGTACCCCCGCTGCTTCCAGAATATTTTCGGTGAAAATACCTTTTCTTACCTGAAAATCTTCTTCGTAGGTCGGCGAGCGCACCCCCGAAAAGTATGCGATGACGTCGGACGGCTTTATATTTTCGGCGACTTTCATTTGCTCGTTTATGATAAAGTCCATGGTTTCTTTGTCGGTTGTGACGTCTTCGCGGTCGGGCGTTTCAAGGACGTTCGGTCCTATTATCATATTTTTGTCGACTGTGTGAATGACGGCGATACCCTTGCTCGTGTTTTCGTGCGACAGGGCGAATTTCGTCATATCGATGCGTTTTTTCAGCGACAGTTTTTCGTCGGACAAAACGGTTATCGGCGACTTGACTTCCGTCGTGTTGATGTATTTTCCGACCTTTTTGTCAAGGATTATGTCCGTGCCTTTTCTCGGGTGAATGGTAAACGTTCTGTCGCCC
>ENA-OZZB01000086-OZZB01000086.1-human-gut-metagenome-genome-assembly--contig:-NODE-86-length-20069-cov-4.074698_pt1 | contig 20069 bp, 18 predicted proteins | sample MGYA00244936_ERZ654144 | MGnify/ENA primary metagenome ERZ654144 (study PRJEB26926, sample SAMN06165049) | human gut metagenome | biome: ENVO:00009003; feature: ENVO:2100002; material: ENVO:00002003... | reverse complement strand
CGTCCATGAAGATATCCGGGTCAGCGCCGCCCCTTGCGATCTCCGTTAATTTCTGTTCCCATTCCGCTGTCAGCATGGGAGAGGTCAGCGGCTCAGGCAGGACCGTGACAAGGTTGATACCGGCTTTCGTGGGGATCAGGTTTTTGCCCTTGCGCTCCACAAATCCGGCTGCCACCAGCTTTTCGATAATTGCCGCCCTGGTCGCAGGCGTGCCAAGACCTTTTCGCTCCGCCTCATCGGGGATATCGTCCTTGCCCGCATTCTCCATAGCGGACAGGAGGGTATCTTCGGTATAGGGCTTCGGCGGCTGGGTGAAATGCTCGGTGACAGAAACCTCCGCACCGTCAAAAGTCTGCCCTTCGGTGAAGTTCGGGAGCGTATCGCTGTCCCCATCCGCAGGCTTTTCCTTCAAGAAGGCACGGAAAATGCGGTCGATTTCCCGCCAGCCTTTGGAGAGGATGCGTTTTCCCTTTGCGGCGAAGGAATGACCGCCGCAGTCGAAAGTTGCCGTGACTGCCTCATACACATACGGCTCCGCCGACGCACACAGCAGCTTGCAGCAGACCAAGAGAAACAAATTGCGCTCGCCCAGGGGCAGAGCCTTGATATCCGCTTTTTCAATTTCCATTGTGGGGATAATGGCGTGGTGGTCGGATACCTCCTTGTCGGAGATCATGGCCTCCATCAGAGGGAAGAAGTCTGTGCAGCTATCAAAAGGTGGCAGTTTCGCCGCCAGATGGATGACGCAGGAGGCTGTTTCCGCCATGTCGGAGGTCAGATACCGGCTGTCCGTGCGGGGATAGGTCAGCAGCTTCTTTTCGTAGAGGCTCTGGGCGTAGTCAAGGGTCTGCTTCGCCGTGTATCCGAACAGGCGGTTCGCCTCCCGCTGCAAGGTGGTAAGATCATAGAGCTTCGGCGGCTGTTCTTTTTTCTGTTCTTTCGTGACAGAGGTACAGGTGACGGCCGCACCCTTGCACATGGCCGCTGCCTGTTCCGCCTCCGCTGGATCGGTGAATTTCTCCGACACCGCCTCGGCTCCATCCAGTTTCAGGCGCAGTAGATGATATTTTTCCTTGTGGAACAGTGTGATCTTTGTGTCACGCTCCGCCAGCATTGCCAATGTGGGTGTCTGCACACGGCCCACGCTCAGGGTGCGGTGATAGAGGACAGAGAAAAGTCGGGTGGCATTGATCCCCACCAGCCAATCCGCTTTCTGGCGGCAGAGTGCGGATTGATACAGGACTTCATAATCGGTGCCGGGGCGCAGATCAGAAAAGCCCTCCCGGATAGCGCTGTCCTCCATCGAGGAAATCCAGAGACGGAGGACCGGCTTGCGGCATCCGGCCATTTCATACACCAGACGGAAGATCAGCTCACCTTCACGCCCAGCGTCACAGGCATTGACGATGGTATCCACATCGGGGCGGTCCATCAGGGCACGGAGATTTTCAAAAGCGTCCTCCTTGCCCGGTGCCAGCACATAGCGGAACGGCTCCGGAAGAATGGGAAGATCATCATAGCGCCATTTCTTGAAACGCTCGTCATAGCCGCCCGCATCCATCGGGGATACCAGGTGACCCACGCACCAGGACACAAGAAGGCCGTTGCCCTCATAAAAGCCATCGGCCCTGGATGAAGCACCCAGGGCCGATGCGATAGATTTTGCCACACTCGGTTTTTCCGCGATAATCAGTTTACTCATTCTTTTCCTCCGTTTCCTCGTCCTCGGTCAGATATTCTTCTTCATCCTCCAGGTCGAAATCATCCAGATCAGCGGGAACTTTCTTTCCCTGCTTCGGTTTCAGCACCAGGAAATAGACCGCCGTACCACCTCCGGCTGCAAGGATCAGCAGCACCGCCAGGATCGCCCCGGTATTGCTTTTCTTTTCAGGTTCCGGCGTTTCCGGCTCGGTGGGCTCCGCAGCTTTCTGTTCCGCACCAACACATTCACTAAGGTTCTTTACGCAGACCGGGCAAGCGGTATTGACCGCACCGGCCTGGCACTTCTCCGTACAGGTGCAGACAATCGGTGTTTCCGCCTTTTCTCCATCCTCCGTGAGTGCCATGAGGTCGGCTTCATCCACCTGGTTCAGAAAATGCACGGTTTCCTCGCCCTCGTCGTCACGGTCGATAATGAGATAGAACACATTGCCGTTCTTCGTTTCCACCGTGATAAACTGCTTGCCGCTGGCGGTTGGGCTGCCGATATCGTCGATCAGTGACAGGTTCCCGTCCGGCGTCAAAGCGGCACCGCCATTCAGACCGCCGCCCAGCATACCCAGCAGATTTTCCAGCGTTTCCGTGTTCAGAGAGAAAGAACCTTCCCCGGAACCAGCCTCGCCGTCACTTACCGTCATGTAGCCGGAATAGACATAGCCGACTTTCTCCGGCAGGATGACCTTCAGCCAGTCGCCGTCCGTGCCGATCACCTTCACGGTTGTTCCGTTGGGAAGCTGGGTGAAGGCGGTATAATCCATTCCCGCACCCGTGCGGACATTCAGATTGCCGCCGCCCGTGGTGACGGTGCCGGTCTGCTCAGAGTCATTTTCGCCGGAACTGAACTGGATACCATCCTCGGTGACGGATACCGTGACCTGGCTGCCTTCCAGAGCGGAAAGCAGATCAGAAACATCCCCAGCCGTTTCCTGTTCAGCCACGGATTCCGTGCTTTCCTCGCCGACGCTGGCAAAGGCGGTGACAGAAAAAGCGGCAGTGCTGAGCACTACCGCCAAAAGAGCCGATGCCATTTTTGTCATAAAGTTATGCTTCATCCTCGTATCCCTCCGTTTCCTCATGCTCGGTGCTGGTCTCCTGCAGCATACCTTCCGGCAGGGAGATCATACCGCTGGCGTAGGCTTTCAGGAAGGCGGTCAGTTCCTTGTTGTCCATCTTCACGGCTTTCACCATGCGGACGATTTCCAGATTTTCTTCCTCCGCAAGCTGGGCCTCCAGCGCACGAAGGCGTTTCTGCTGCTCCGCGATCTTTTCTTTGGTTTTCGCAATGTCATTGCGGATCTTCTGTGTCGTTGCCATAAATCAAATTACCTCCATATCGTTTTTTAGTTGTAGGGTGGTCGCCCGAAAGCGTAAAAGTGGGATTGCCAGTAGCTTGTGTTAATATCTGCATACTGGATGGGGTCGCCGCAGTGCAGCATTTTTCCACCGCCCACATAGATACCCACATGGGAAACGCCCGGTGTATCGTAAGTGCCGACGAAAAAGATCAGGTCGCCGGGTCTTGCGTTGGCAGAGGATACCGGGGTGGAAATGTCGTAGAGCCCCTGGGCTCCCAGCCTTCCCGTATTGCAGACGCCGCTTTGTGTCAGCACCCAGGACACGAAGCCGGAGCAATCAAAAGAAGTGTTTGGATTGCTGCCGCCCCAGACATAAGGATAGCCGATGTACTTCTCCGCCTCGGTAATGAGCGCCGCAAAGGTTTCATCTTCCAGTGCGGAAGGCGGGATATCATAGGTGGTTGGCGGTTTGGTGTACTTGTCTACATAGCCGGAGCCTGGGAACAAATCTTCCCGGTTCCCCAGCGTCGCCATATAGACCGCATACAGGGAAAGTGTTTCCTCGTCCATGATGTAGACCGGCACATGGGATAGGTCGAAGTTTTCCAGTTTTACCTTGCAGATATAGTAGTTGTACGGTACTTCCACGTCATAGTCATTTCCCTCGCTGTCTGTCCGTGTCTCCGTCCGATAGCGCACCTCCACTTCCACGGTCTGCGTCAGAATGTACTGCTTTTCAAAGAGCATTTGCAGCTCCGCCTGAACCTCGTCAATGGTGAACACTCCTTCATGGAACGCCGTGAGAATGGAGATCAGCACATAAGGGTCATGTTCGATCTCGTCCAGATCAAAACGGTATTCGTCATATCCGGGGTGCAGAGCCTCATAGTGGTCCAGCTCATATTGAAGCTCCTGCTCCAATTCGCAATAGGCCGCCTCCGCAGCCAGCATATCCGCATCCTCGGAGAGATAAGAAGAAGTAAATACACCGCCCACACCGGAGCCTGCCATCATGGAACAGGAAGATACCCCGCCAAACAGCAGGGCAACACAGGCGCCAATGCCGATCACCAACAGCACCGCCCGGCTATGGTGTTTGATGTAGAGGAATGTTTCCTTGAAGGCGTCCTTTGCTTTCTGCGCCGCACTTTTCGCCGTGGCCGCTGTGTTCTTTGCGGTTTTCTCCGCCTGTCGCAGCTCCTTTGCATAGTTCCGCTTGATCCGCTGTTTCTGCAGAAAGCGGGATACCGGGTTAGAAGCCGCCAATGCAGGATCATCATGCAGAGCCTTTTGATAAAGGTACTCGGCGTTTGCCTTGACCGAAGCCTGCTCTGCCTTTGCCGCGTCACGCCAGGGCTTTGTGCGGTGATGGTGGATGGCGGCACGGACTTTACCTTTTCCGTAGGCAAACCCGCGTTCCGTCAACACCTCGCCTTTGTGTCCGGCCTCAACACCCACATTTTCCTGCTCTACTTCATGCACCTTCGCATGGGCGGCGTGGACGATCTCATGGATCGGTCGGGAAAGCGGATTGTGCCGCAGGCGTCCATTGGGGCGTTTCTCCACTTCTTCAAAGTGAAGCTGCGTTTTGCCTTTTCCGGCTGTCTCGTCAAAAACACGCTCGGTACGGAGAACTTTCTTTGTGGGGATAGCGGTCTTTGCCGCGTCCAGCCTGTCCGCCGCACGGTCGGAACGGTCGATGTACTTTCCAAGTACGGGATCGGCACGTTCTTCCTCGGTAAATTGCAGGCGGGAGGACGGGCGCTGCCTTGCGGCAGAACCATCCCGCACCGCCTGGGTGTCAGCCTTTTCCGCCTTTCGTGCGCTTTTCTTCTCATGGTGTTCCGCCGCACGCAGGGCAAGGTCAGCCGCAGCGCCAGCGGATTCTTCCGAAGAAGCGGACAGCTCCGTTTCCGGCTCCCGGCTGCTGATATGTTTCACCTCGCCTGTGGCAAGGTTTTCCGATACCGCACCGTCACGGGTCATTTTCTGCGTGATCTTATCGGTTGTTTTCAGTTCCCTCATAGGCAGTCACCTTCCTTTCCATAGGGGCAGAAGTCACCGCAGGTGCCATTCTCGATCATGGCGATATAGCGGAAAATGGGATATGCCTGGGGCGGGCAGACCGCATTTCCCAAGGTTTTCAACCGCAGCGCCCGGTCATCCATGCGCTCGGTCATGCGGGGGATTCCTTCCGGCTCGGCGGCCCAGAGGATACGTCCGTCCATCCTTTCGGGAAGCCCATGAGCCATTCCACCCAATCCGGGTTCAGTGCTGCCGTTTCGGACACCGGCCGCTCCTGGGAGATGATCTGCGCCGACAGGTTCCCGTCCTTCTTCGTCGGATCGAAGGCCGATGGCTTCAAGGTCGAGCGGAAACCGTCCGACGCCACCGGGGTCAGATAGAATACCGCCGCCGACAGGCTGAGGCTCCAGATCGCCCCGTTTCGGTTCCTCTTGCGGAATATCCCATTGTCCGACAGGAACACATCCAGGCTTGCCGCGTCCCTGGCGGTGTTGTTGTCGGAGGCAAGGGGTGTGGGAAACATCAGCCGCGACGATAAAAGTTCGCTGGCGCTCATGCCATGCGCCGACGCCGCAAGCCGGAAATACGAATGGGAGAACAGCGTATCCCGCTTTTGCCAGGTCAAAGATCGTTTTGTCGAGCCCCATATTGATGAAGCCAGCAACATTTTCCCCAAGCACCCAACGGGGCCGCAGCTCGGTAATAACGCGGCACATTTCCGGCCACAGGTAGCGTTCATCCGCAAAGCCCTTCCGTTTTCCGGCGGTGGAGAAGGGCTGACAGGGAAAGCCGCCTGAGATAACGGTAACTGTTTCAAGTCCTGTTTTTTCAAAAAACGCCTCCTTCGTGAAAGTAGTAATATCCCGGAACCTGGGAACATCCGGCCATCGTGCGGAGAGGACGGAGTGCGGAAAATCCGCCCACTCACACTGGCAGACGGTTTCAAACCCGGCAGCCTCCGCCGCCAGGTCCAGACCGCCAATGCCGGAAAACAGGCTCACATGGGTCAGTTTATTCATGGTTCTTCGGCGCACGGAACGGTTCGATCTCACTTTCCAGCTCCGCAAGGACCGCCTCCATATCCGCCGTGACCGCCTTGCTTCTGGCAATCAGCCGGTTCATCACATCAAAGAAGGTTTCACCTTCCTGCTTTTCTTCCGTATGCAAATAGCGGGGATCATTCATGTTCGTTTTCTCCTTTCCCGGTTTCACCAAGTTTTGTTGTCATAATGCTGTAAAGTTCGTTGTCCTTCGGGAAGTCATCCACAAAAGGCAGGATCACATTGCCGAAGAAGATCAGCCCCTCGCCGGGGCCTGCGTTGCTGATATGCGCCGCCTGCTGGTTGGAGATATTCAAGCGCTCGCAGAGGATTTTTCTGTCTCCGCTGGCCTGGTTCAGAAGGTACACAAAATCGCTGTTTTCAAAGATATTCTCAATCTCCGGGGAGGAAAGCAGGTCCTTGATGTTCTGCGTGATCCCCGTGGGGATACCGCCCCATTTACGAAAGCGTTTCCAAATCTCCACGCTCCAGGAACCAACCTCGCCCCGCAGCAGAAGGTGGAATTCGTCCACGAAGTACCAGGTGGATTTGCCCTGATCCCGGTTTTGGGAAACACGGTTCCACACCTGATCCTGGATCACCAGCATACCCAGGCTTTTGAGCTGCTTTCCCAGCTCCTTGATATCGAAGCAGACAATGCGGTTGTTGATATCCACGTTGGTACGGTGGTTAAAAACGTTCAAGCTGCCATGCACATACAGTTCCAACGCTGCCGCGATCCGCTGTGCCTCCGGCTCCGGCTGCCGCTTGATCTCGTCATACAAATCTTCCAGCAGCGGCATATTCTCCGGGCGGGGGTCTGCGATATAGGGGCGGTACACGATCCGCACGGCACGGTCAATGACCGTCTTTTCCACCGGCTCCAGACCGTTCCGTCCCCCTGCTGCCAGTTCGCAGAAAGACAGGATAAAGTCGGATTTCAGCGCCAGCGGGTTATCATCTTCGCTGTAATTGAGGTTGATATCCATAGGGTTCACATACTGCGTACTGGTAGGTGAGATTTTGATGACCTGACCTTCCAGACGGTTCACCAGCGGAAAATATTCCGCCTCCGGGTCGCAGATCAGGATATCGTCCTTTGTGTTCAGGAACACACCCACAATGGAACGCTTTGCGGAAAAGCTCTTGCCGCTGCCGGGTGTGCCTAAGATCATGCCGTTGGGCGTTTTCAGCTTTTTGCGGTCAGCAAGGATCATGTTGCCGGAAGTGGCATTGAGTCCATAGTAGAGGGCTTCGCCGCCGTGGAAAATCTCCTGTGTGGTAAAGGGAACGAACACCGCCACCGCCGAAGTGGTAAGCCCACGCTGTATCTTAATGCGGTTGACACCCAGGGGCAGAGCCGACACGAAGCCGTCCTCTTGCTGGAAGTCCAGCCGCACCAGGGAGCAGTTGTATTTCTGCGCCACGCTTGCCGCACGGAGAAGGTCATTCTCCAGCTTTTGCTTGCTGTCCGCAAAGTTCACCACCAGGAAGGTCATCAGGAACATTCGCTCATTTCTGCTCTGCAGGTCACGGAGAATGTTCTTTGCCTCACCTGCGTAGGTGGCAAGGTCGGTGGGGATGATATCCATATCGAAACCTTCCCGCTCCGCCTTTTTCTGCGCGTCGATCTTCATACTGTCAATGTCGGTGATCTTCCGCTTGACCGTTTTGATTGCCTCGTTCTGATCCATACTGCGGATATGGAGGCTGACAAGCAGCCCGTTGTCCGTATCCAGCAGTTCGGTGAGCATACGGTCATCCATTTCCGGCGCGCTGATCTGCAGAAAGGACACGGCACAGAATTTATCCGCCATCGTGAACTTCCTTGCTTCACCGAAGCGGAAAGAAGAAGGTGCGATAAAATCCTGGACCGACAGGCCGGAAGGGGCAAGCCAGCTCCATTCAAAGGCAAACCGTTCCCCGTCCGGGTGCAGGATGCCGTGGAGCATTTCCAGCCACTCCTTGCCGCCAAGCTCTTTTGCCAAAGCACCCATGACCTTGAAATGGTTGAGGGCGTCCATGACAATCCGGGAAAACCGTGCCCGTGCGGTTTTGCTGTCCCGTGCCTCGATGGTGAGGGTCAGATACTTTGTTTTGATAAGACCGTTGTTGCCCCGTTCAAGCTGCTTGCGGAGCATCTGCGTGTAAAGCTCACGGATATGGTCGAAGTGATCTCTCTGCGCTGCGATCTCGATACGCTTCACAAAATCCTCCCGGTTCATGCGGCGGCTCACAAGGGAGAGCTGCATTCCGATAGAAGCGTCATGGGCGTTATACATATCGCAGAGGGCTTCAAAGATCGCCGTCTGGTCGTCAGGCTTTGCAAGCTGATAATTCACATCCTCGAACTCGATACACTTCGACCAGGTGTGATCGTCCAGTTTGCACAGGCCGTCCGGGTACATCTGGCGGAACGGTAAAGTGTCCTGCGCGGAATGTACCTTGCCGTCGCCTCTGGCGGTTTCCAGAATACGGCTGATCTCACGCTTTTCCGCAGCGGTTAGCTTTACCGTGGGTTTTGCCGCCTGCCGTGCCTGCGGCTCTGGCTTTCGCTTTCTGAACAATGGCTTTCACCTCCTTTTCCGCCTGGGCCTGCCGCTCCAGGGCTGCGTAGAAATTGTTTGTCTGGTAAGGCCGTTCCTTCGTCCGCAGGAACATACAGCGGATGACCTGTCCGGCCACCACCTCCAGGGGTTGACCATGCCGCTCATACATGGCAAGTAGAAAGAACGGGAGCATGACGATAATCATGCAGAACGCGGCGGCACTGTTGCTGGCCGTGCGTCTGAGCAAAAAGAAAAGCGGTACTCCGATGAGTGCCGCCGCTCCGAAACATATAAGCTGCCGTTTGGTAAGCCCAAACAGCACTTTGGATTTTACTTTCGTCAAATCCTTTGGAATGGTAACATACGCCAATTTATCAAGCCTCCTTAATGCGCTCCGAACAGGCTCTTAGAGAGGCTGCCGGTCTTGAATAGGGCGAAGCACAGCAGGACCGTGTAGCCCATGCAGGCCCATATCGCGCCTGAGATATTTCCGTCCGTGGCGATACTCTGTACCAAAACAGAGTAGATTCCCACGCACACCATGATTAGAAATGCCTGGAACGCCAATGCAAACAGGGATTTCAAGTAGTTCTGTCCTGTATGGCTCCAATCCCGGTTTGTCATAGTGGCAAGCGGAATCGGTCCAACGGAAGTTGTCAAATACACCTCGATCATGCGGCCGTAGATGACAAGCATGATACAGATGGAAAGGGCGTTCATGGTAAGTCCCACAAAAAGGGACTGGAACCACAGCCCGAACAGTTTTCCCGTGCCCAGGGCTTCAAGCTGCGCCTCCATATCCGTGATGACGCTGCTGATATCAATGGAGGTATTCCCGATGATGACGCCTGCGCTGCTGTTCACAACGCTTTGCCCCACATCGAAGATACCCATGACGATATTCCATGTGTTCGTCACAATGAGAACGGCACAGAAGGTCTTGAAAATCCATTTGAAGAACATCCAGGTGTCTATATCGTGCAGATTGTTTTTCTCTGTCACAAGCTGGATCAGCTCATAACACATTACGAATGTCAGGATAACCCCGGCGATTGGAACGATCACCGTTTCAGAGAGGTTTCGGATCATAGAAAAGACGCCGCTGTTCCATGCCAGCGGCGTCTGTCCCACTTCACCGGCGATCTCGCCTACTTTGGTATTGACCGTATCGAACATGCCCGACAGGTTTCCCGTGATCCCCTCGATGAGCAGCCCTCGGAGCCATTCATCGAGTTTGTCGAGTATGCCGCCCATAAGCGATCACCGCCAGACGATCAACCGAACAGGCCGGAGAGCAGAGGTACAAGGGTGATGCCGATGAGGGCGACACCGCCGCCGGCCATCAACTGTTTCATACCCTGGCTTTTGGAAGCAGGGTTGTCCTGGCCGTAACCTTCCAGAAGGTTGATAACGCCCCAGATACCAAGACCTGCGCCCAGGGCCACTACGAGAGTCTGCAAAACACCAACTGCGCTGTTGAAAAATTCCATAAAATAATCCTCCTAAAAAATGTTTTTGATTTTGGGTTAAGTTGTTGCGTCAATCTCGTACACATCGAAGGTGTCCGTGGGTTTTACCACGGCACGCTGCTTCTTCATGTACCGTTCCATGTCAAAGACATTTTTAGGGTCGGCGTCGGCCGTGTATCTGTAATTCGGGTGTCGGGTGAGGTCGTACTTGACCGAAAGGAACGGGCGCACGCCCCGCAGCATGAAAATACACTTGCCGCCGTCCATTACTGCCAATTCGTCCTGGGTCATCAACTCCTTTCCTAATTTCTGATAACTGAGGCCATGGGAAACCTGACTGCCCCGGTTTTCGGACTGGTTATAGAGATCAATGGTCTCTTTCCCCAGCAGTTCCGAAATTTCCTTGAGCGTGGATTTCTCTTTGCCTCCCAAAAACAAGGTGCTGTCACAGTTACCGACGATGGTATCCGCCGCATCCTTGTAGATGGTCTTTAGCTGACTCTGCGACTGCAAAATAATAGAAGCCGATATTTCACGGCTTCGGATGGTGGCGATCAGCTTATCAAAGTTCGGTATCTGGCCGATGTTGGCAAACTCGTCCAGAATCAGACGGACATGGACAGGCAGCCGCCCACCGTAGAAGTCATCCGCCTTGTCGCAGAGCAGATTGAAAAGCTGACTATACATGAGGGCGGCCACGAAATTGAAAGTGCTGTCCGTATCTGACAGGATCACAAACAGCGCCGTCTTTTGGTCGCCCAGGGTATCCAGTTCCAGTTCGTCATATTCCATCAGGTCCCGCAGCTCCTTGATATCGAAGGGAGCAAGCCGGGCACCGCAGGAAATGAGGATGGATTTTAAGGTCTTGCCCGCCGCCATCTTGAATTTGCGGTACTGCTTGACGGCAAAGTGGTCCGGCTCCCGTTCCTCCAACTGAGAAAAGAGCAGGTCCACCGGGCTTTGATAGGTTTCGTCATCCTCTCTGGCTTCACTGGCATTGATAAGGTCCAGAAGCGTGATGAAGTTCTTTTCTTCCTCCGTGGCCTCGTACCAGATGTAGCCGATCAGTGCGGAATAATAGAGGCGTTCCGCTTTGACCCAGAAATCTTCCGAAGATTTTTCGCCTTCGCCCTTCGTGTTCATAATCAGGGCGTTCACCAGCTTTAAGATATCTTTCTCTGATCGGATATAAGCCAGCGGATTGTATTTCATGGATTTTCGGAAGTTTATCAGGTTGAGGCACTTGATACGGTATTTCTTCCGTTCCAGGAAAGTGCCGATCTCCGGCAGCAAAGTCCCTTTCGGATCGGTGCAGACATAGGATGAATGAGCTTGCAGCAGCGACGGCTTGCAGAAGAACCGCGTCTTGCCGCTGCCGGAACCGCCGATCACCAGAATGTTTTTATTTCTGGCATACTTCGGCTGCTTTGGACGGCTCGCCATCGTGATCCGTTCCGTCTGCGTCATGGGGATGTTTTTGAAAAAGTCCTTGTCCATGTAGGGAGCAATATCCGCCGCCGTACCCCAGCGGGCAGAACCATACTCGATCCCGTGACGATACTTCTTAGCGTTCTTGCCTTTCAGGTAGACCGCCATGCGAAGGATCACCGCACCGGCTATGCCGATCAGCAGGTCCGTGGGATGAAAACTGAGCCACGGGGAGGAAAACGCCGCCGTGAAGCCGTCCCCGATAGAAAGCAGCTTGCCGGAGAGGTCAGCGCCGGGCGCAAGCCGGAAAGCCTGTGCCAGCTTATCAAAGGGATACACGAACAGAAGATACGGAAGGTTCAGCAAAAACAGTTTTTTCATGTTCATCTCTGCACGCTCCGATCTTTGACCTTTACTTTCTCCCGGTCAATGGTGCGGTGTTCCACTTTCTCCGCCGCCTGTTCCTTCGCCTGGGTCAGCCGCTCCCGGATGGAGGGCTTTTCCTCACGGCTCATTTTTCGACTGGCAAACTCCTGAAATGCCGCTGTGATGGCATCCGCGTCCCGGCTTTTGAAAAAGACCAGGTAACGGGGCTGCTCTGCAACGGTGTCCTTCTTCAAGGCAAAATCCACATGGTATTTCTTCGCCACATGGGAGAAAGCCTTGATATTCTTGTCGCTGATCTCGATATTGGCAAGACCGGCGTTCTGGCTGGCAAGCTGTTTAAGGCTCTGCCTGCCGCGGTAGATTTTGGGCTTCTGGCTTTTCTGGATTTCCTCCAGGAACTTTTTGACGGCCTTTTCAAAGACTTGCTCGCTTAGCTTGGCTCCGTCAACAATGAGCGTTACGGCGCCACGCGTTACTTCCTCCTGCATTTAGCCTCGCCCCCTTTGCCCGTCCCCGTACATATCGTGCTGCACCAGGGAAGAATAGTAGCTGTTGATGGTGGTCGGGGCGTTATACAGCGCCGCCAGAAGATATTTCTTGATATTGCGGACATAGGTGGTGTTGTCCTTCATGCAGTCCATAACATACTGAACATGGGAACTGTCCAGCTTCATAAACCGGGACTTTACCACCTCCGCCGGATAATCGTCTCCGGCAATGCGGATGACTTTGCGGGCAGAACACACGGTATCCACGATCAGGTCAACGATCTCGTCAAGCTGCTCACGGTCGATGTGGCTGTCCTGCACCAGATAGCTGTACTCGATGTTGTCCAAAATCACTTCACGATAACATTCTCTGGCTCCCATCCGATCCATTCCCATCCTTGCCCCTGCGGGGGTAGGGGGATTTGATGGGATAGGATTTGATATCTCCGTACTTGATAAATCAGTCTTTGTTTGATTAGTATTTAATTGTGCGGGGTTTTCCGTACACGGTTCCGCCGTATCCGGGATACCCATATCCGGGTTTTCCGTATATGGCTTTGCCGTACCCGGTAAAGGCGTACCTGGGCTTGACGGCGGTTCGCACTGAGGCATTTCGTAAATGACATACTCGGTATCCGTGATCTTGCCTTTTTCATCCCGAAGCTGGGTGCGCCGGATATACCCGTGGTTTTCCAGCTCCTTCAATGCCGCACCGATGCTGTCCACACCTTCCCGGCAGATCGCCGCAAGACCTCTGGTGGTGTAATTCCACTCATCAGGGAGTGACAACATCATGGACAGCAGCCCTTTGGATTTCAGGGTCAGCGTTCGATCTTTCAAGTGATGGTTCGACATGACCGTATAATCACGGGTCTTTTCAATACGAAAAACAGCCATCTTCGCACCTCCTTCCTGTGAAAATAAAAAGTGTTGATTTTGAGCGGTTTACCCGTCTGTATGCCTCCATAGCCTCCCGCATGGGAAAACATCCACGCTCTGTTCAGAACGCAAGCCACGGAGGAAGAAACAGAAGATTTTCCGCTGATTTTGATACAGTTTGGGGCGGCTACCTCTCACGGTCTTTATGGTCATAGTGGAGATCGCCGGAAAGCACCTTCGCATGGTTACGGATTTTGATATGTCCCTTTTCCTGATTTTCCAAAGCCTTGCTGTATCCGGCGTCAGTCAGGAACAGGCGCATTTTCTCACCCTTCCAGCCAACAGGCGAGTCATGGGTAAGAACATCAAAGACAATCATGTGTCTGGTCGCCGGGTCGAAACGCTCTAAAGCCATAATGTCATGGCCAGATAACTTCTGCGCCCCGGATCGCTGCCTGGCTTCTGCCAGCATTTCTCCGATGGTGCGGGCTTTCTCTGGCAGACGGTATTCGGCCTGCACCTTGCGGATCAAATCCATGCACTCCTGATCCGACAGTGGGCGGAGCTTGTCCAGAAGGCCTTCCGCCGTTTCTTTCGTTGCCGGGTTCGGCGCATAGCGCCATGTCATGTAAATCTCATTCAGGGCGGCGTTCTGATTGGTACTTTCAATCTGAAACACCATCCTCATTTCTGCTTCTGTCAGTTTCATTGCCAGCCTCCTTCAAAAATGGGTATAAAAAAACGCCATAGGTTTTTTGAGCCTACGGCGTTTCTTGCGATATTCACAATTCTAAACTTTCCAGCCACTCGTCAAAAGATTTCTTGGAAACGCGGATCGCATTGCCTATGCGGACGATCCTGAACTCCTCCTGCTTGACGAGCTGATATGCGGTTGTGCGACCGATGTTGAGCATGGCCGCAATCTGTTCCACGGTATATGTGCGCGGTTCCGGCAGTGACTTTTTCTCTTTCTTGTCCATAGTAACCTCCATGTATTTGCCTTGTCATTTTGACTAAGGGAGTGGAGAATGGCAGTAGCAATCGGCTTTGGCTGGGTGTCCTCTTGCTAAGAATTTGCTAATAGGACCACCCAACGGACACATAAAACTGCGTCAGAATAGGTGTTTTGCACCATAAAGTTCGTTTACTACAAGTCATTCTGCGTAAGGGATGATATTGGAAGTTACATCCGAACCGTGTATCACATGGTAAGCCATACTCCTAAGCGGTAGGTCGGGTGTTCGAATCACCTCGGGAACGCCATAATGTGGAGATAAAAAAGATGTCTCCTGCGAAAAGCCCGAATATATCGGGCTTTTTTGCTACCCAAATGTAAACAAAAACGAATGAAGGCGAAATGGGGTCTGTTTATGACCGAACAGAAAAAGAATACTATCATAACAAGCGGCATCGCTGTACTTGCCGTGATACTGGCATATTGCTTCCGAATTGTGGGCAGAGGCAGCTTCTACCCGATGCTGTTTTCCTATCTGCGCAGCTTTATCTATATAGGTCTGTTCGCCGCCTGGGGGCTCTCCGTCCGTCAGCGGATCGTGCAAAAGCAGGTGTGCAGGTTTATGACGGTCACCGCAGTACTGCTCATCATATGGATGGTAGTCCGTTCGGCAAAGTATTTTATATTCTGGCAGCCGGATGCCGTCCGTTACTTGTGGTATCTGTTCTATCTGCCCATGCTGTTTGTGCCTATGCTGGCGCTGCTGATCGCCATGTCATTGGGAAAGCCGGACGAATACAAATTCCCCAAGGGAATGTCGATTCTGTGGATCATCTCCGGCACATTGCTTCTGCTCGTGCTCACAAATGACCTGCACCAATTCGTATTTACCTTTCCTAAGGACGCCGCCGTGTGGACAGACAAAAACAACGGCTATTCGATAGGCTACTTCATTATTGTAGGCTGGCAGGTGCTGTGTGCCTTTGCCGCACTCGTAATTATGTTTTTAAAATGCCGTGTGCAAAAAGGAAGGCTCCACTTTCTGCCCATTGTTCCTATGCTGCTGACGATCGTTTACAGCGTGCTTTACTATGCAGGTGCGGATTGGCTGCTCCACTTGTTCGGCGATATTGCCGCATTCCAAAGTGTGATGTATATTCTGACCTTTGAGTTTTGCATCGCCTGTGGATATATACATTCAAACAGCCGTTATGTGGACTTGTTTGCCTCCTCTGTCGGCACATCGGCAGAGATCACCGACAAGGACTTTACCGTTCGGTATGCAGCTGTAAACACTGCGCCTATCTCAAAGGAAACGATGAAAAAAGCCGAGCAAAGCCCGGTCACAATGGGCGGCTTGACCGTTCACACCATGCCCATTGATGGCGGCTATGCCGTATGGACAGAGGATGTGTCGGCTTTGCGTGACATCAAGGAGGACTCCGAGCTTCTTGCAGACGAGCTTGCCGACAGGAACGAAATGCTCCGTTATGAATACAAGCGTGAAGCCAAGCGCCGCAAGGTGGAGGAGCAAAACCGCCTGTATGATCTCCTTCGTTCCGCTACGCAGACGCAGATCGACCGCATTGCAGAGCTCACTAAGGAATACCGCCGAATCTCAAGCACCGATCCCGACAGTGCCAAAACGCTCCTTGCCGAGATCGCCGTGCTGTGCAGCTATATTAAACGCCGCAAGCATCTGACGCTCCTTACCGACCGAGATATTAAAATAGCGGAAACGGAACTCCACCGTGCCTTCAATGAGTCCCTCCAAACGCTGAAGCTGTTGGGCGTCCGCAGCTCGCTCTATGTGGACGAATCTCTTTCCATGCTCTCCGGCAAAACGGCGACTGCTGTATTTGATTTTTATGAATCGGTTATTGAAGCCGACATTTTGAATTTAACAGGCATACAGGTAAGCCTCATAAAGGCAAACGGCTTGCGCTTGTCACTGAATGTGTGCTGCAAAGCCGACCTTTCCGCTTTGGTAAGCGGAGACAATATCCGCTGTGAAAAAGAGGACGACGAGGAATACCAGCACCTTGTATTTGAAGCGAAAGAAGGTGACAGGAAATGAGTGCATTTTCTTCCCTTTCTGAATTTTGGCAGACCATGCTGCCGTTTATCATGCTTGTGGAGATCGTCCTTGAGATCGGGCTGTTTATGTATCAGCTTCTTCGCAGCAATAAGCCGGTGCGCAGCCTGCTGAGTCTGGCGGTCATGGCGGTGATGATCCCGCTGCTATTCTCCGTTTCTCAGGCAGATCCCGATAATATCGGGGACGCATTTCTGCTGGACGCACCATGGCTGATATTTGCCGCTGCCATTTTCCTTGCGGCAGTTCACTTTGCCATTGCTCTGCCGCGGGAATACCGCCGTAAAAAAAACGAGCTCTCGCCTTTCTCCATTAAGGAAGCAACCGATAAGCTGCCTATGGGCATCTGCTTTGCCGACCCGAACGGCAGGATCATCCTGTGCAACAACCGTATGCGCAGGCTCTCCTTTGCCCTTTGCGGTCACGAGCTGCAAATCAAAAGCGATATGGAAAATGCCCTGAGCGTGCCGGACAGATCCGTAACCATCAAGGATGATTGCTACATCCTGCCCGACAAGACCGTCTGGCAGTTTCGCACACAAAATATCACCGTGGACAGCGATAACCGCTGGCAGCAGATAACGGCGCACAATGTAACCGAGCTGTATAACGGCTACCAAAAGCAAGAGGAAATAAATGAAGAACTGGCAGAAGTCAATCGAAAGCTCAGGAAGATGTACGCTCGCATGGAGAACGATGTCAAAGAGAAGGAAAGCCTTGACCTAAAGGTCTATATTCACGATACCATCGGGCGAAGCCTCCTGACCATCCGTGACATCATAGACAGTGGAGAGGATACTGAGCGAAAGCTTGAAGCGCTGCAAAATGCCATCGGTATGCTGGCAAGCAACCGTGTCACCTCTGTCAGCACAATGGACGAGGTAAAAAGAACCGCACGGCAGCTTGGCGTGGCTGTAAAAATCGACGGCTACCTGCCCCGTGATACCGCAGCCGAGGAACTGACCGTTGCTGCCGCCAAGGAGTGCGTGACCAACTGCATCAAGCACGCAGACGGGAATGAGGTATATATCCGCATTGCCCAGCGCGGCGAACGCTATGATGTTACCATAACCAACAACGGCAAAGTACCCACAAAGCCGATAAAGGAAGGCAGCGGCCTGTCAACGCTTCGCCGCAGTATTGAAAGCTCCGGCGGTGAAATGCATATTTCGCACAATCCACGCTTTGCTCTTCTGATCACGATTCCAGCAAAGGAGATGAGCCTATGATAAACACCATACTTGTAGAAGATGATTTATACATCCAAAAGCACTTTGTCGATCGTCTTGCGGCAGACGGCGAGTTTCATCTTGTCGGCGTTTTCCGTGACGCCTTTGAAGCGGAAAAGCACTGCGACGCCACCGTAAAGCTCGTCCTTATGGATGTGCAGACGCAGCATAAGCATTCCGGTCTTGCCGCTGCAAAGCGCATTAAAAAGGCTTTTCCGCAAATCAAGATCGTTGTGGCCACCTCGCTTGTCGATCCCGAAGTTTTGCAAAGAGCCAAAATGGGTGCTGCCGACAGCCTGTGGTATAAGGATCACGGAACAGAGGAGTTGATGAGCGTGGTAAAGCGCACCCTTGCAGGCGAAAAGGTATTCCCCGATACCGCTCCGGCCATTGAAATGGAGGGTACGATGTCCGATGTCTTCTCGCCCCGGCAGTTAGACATCCTACGCCTTTATATAAAGGGCTTTACCTATCAGGAAATTGCCGATAAGCTGGGCATCTCCAAAAACGGCGTTCGCTGGAACCTGGACGATATGGTGGAAAAGAGCGGCTTTGAAAGCAGAGAAGCGCTGGTTGCAACCGCCATTGAAAACAAGCTCATGGTGATCACCTTAAAAGACGAATAAGCAAAACTGAACCCCTTGGCTGTACGGTCAAGGGGTTTTTCGCGCCCAAAAGGCAAAAATTTTTTGAAAAAATCGGGATTTTTCTTCTGTTATTGGCACAAGTGCCAGTGACAAACGCCAAAAAATCAGTATAATAGATAATGTAAGATTAGGATTGTGCTTTTAGAAGGTGGTGATGAATGATGAAAAAAATCGTTCTGGACATTCAGAGCGATATCCATGCGCACACCATGGAGCGAATGCTGATGCAAAAATTGGACGATTGCCAAGTTGTGATTTCCGAGTCGCCGGACGCAACCGCCGAGTGGTGCAAAACGCATCGACCGGATGTGCTTTTAATGGAGGTCAAGGCGTATTCGCCCTGGATGTTCAAAGAACGAATGGCGATCCGTGACAAAGTAAAACGGAACACGGAAAGCTGTCGTGTCATTCTCTTTGTGGATGATGATACAGACGGAGAGTTGACCGAAAAGGTACGGCAGGCAAAGCGCGAGGGTCTGATAGACGCTTTTCTCTTCGGTTCGGTATCCGAAAACTACTTTGCTTCGGTCATCGACAGTGTTTAAATCAGGCAACACAAAAAGCATAAAAATCTTCAAAATAATTATGAGGGAGGAATAATAGTATGACAAAAACGAACAAACGAAGGCGCGTCGCCAGCGTCCTGTTGGCGCTTGTGATGCTGCTCTCACTGATGCCGAGTCTGGAGCTTCCCGCCCATGCCTTTTGGGACGACTACGACGACGGCTTCGATTGTCCTAACTGCGACCACTACCATTTTGGCAGCGAGTATATGTGTGACTGCCTGTTCTGCACCATTGACTGTAACTACGAGTGCTGGGTTGAAACCCATTGTAACGACTGCGGTGTGTGCTTTGGAGACACGCCCTATTGGTGCGAGACGTGCTATAAATGCGCCGACTGCATGGAGGACACGCACTGCTCCACCTGTGGCAAATGCTACATCGGCGAGGATGACCAGCTGTGCGGCGAATGCCATAAGGGTTCCTGCTGCTCCATAACCATCTGCGACTCCTGCGGATTCTGCGATGACTGCGCAAACGATGACAGCGACCCGATGCACTGCTCGCTGTGTAACGCCTGCTTCGGTTCGGTGGACGAGTGCGTGGACGACGATGATACCGGCGTCATCCACTGCATCGATTGCCACACGGCCTGCGAACAGTGCGAGGAATGCCTGCTGAACCAGGAGTCCTGCGAGGACTGCGGCCTGTGTCTGGAGTGCTGCCGAGATAACTCCGAGGACGGCGGCTGTCCAGACGGCGAGACCTGTGTGGAAAGCGCCGAGTGGGACGAGCACATCTGCCAGGGCTGTGACGGCTGGGTCACGGATAAGGAGGACGAGGACGAGTTCTGCGAAACCTGCGAGATGTGCAAGGAGTGCTGCGAGGGCAACTCCGACTGCTCCGAGGGAATGTGCGCAATGGACACGGACTATGCGGATCACTTTTGCGAAGACTGCGGCCTGTGCTTCCACGACAGCGATCCCTGCGAGGACGGCTGCGATCAGCGTTGCAAGGACTGCTGCCGAGATGCCGTAAGCGCTATGGGCTGCGATCATGACGACTGGTGCTTCAGCGACTCTGATTTTGAGGATCATCTGAAGACGGAGCATTCCGGCGCCGGACATACCCACATAGCCTCCGCCAGCTGGGCGGCTGACGGAACGCAGCACTGGCACCCCTGCCGCTATTGTGACGATAAAAAGCTGAATGCCGCCAACCATGAATTTGACGCCAAGGGCGTGTGCAAGGTCTGCGGCTACATAAGCGGCAGCTCCATCGTCATCAACCGCCAGCCGAGGGGCGTCAAGTGTAAGACCTCTATCTACAGCCTGTCTCTTATACACATCTCCGAGCCCACG
>ENA-OZZB01000059-OZZB01000059.1-human-gut-metagenome-genome-assembly--contig:-NODE-59-length-22645-cov-7.075874_pt1 | contig 22645 bp, 25 predicted proteins | sample MGYA00244936_ERZ654144 | MGnify/ENA primary metagenome ERZ654144 (study PRJEB26926, sample SAMN06165049) | human gut metagenome | biome: ENVO:00009003; feature: ENVO:2100002; material: ENVO:00002003... | reverse complement strand
CACATGTAAACCACTGTCAACACACGTCAACTAATGCGTCACTGTGACATTCGGGTTAACCGTGAATTTCTATCGTGGTAGAAATATGATAGAAAAATATGGATAAAAACCGTTATCTCCAAATACGGATTGGAAACCGTTAAAATAGAAAAGTCACTGAAATACAACGACTTTATTCTAAATGGTTATGGTTGCTTATGGCTATTTCCAAGCCATCACTTTCCGATGCAAAATCTATTACTTCTTTCTAAAATAGGTTGTAACTCGCTATGATATATTGGCTTATTTGTAACCAATAAACGCCACTTCGGAGGCCGGGTAACAGACGGGTAACAGAATCGAATGAAAAACCCTCTCAACGCCCGATCTATCGGTCTGTCGAGAGGGGTATTCAACGCAACTGATACGGGGCTATCAGTACCGCAAAGATAATGAATTATTTGGATTTCTATTGCTTGGTGTAGATTATCGCATTCTCGGCCTCGGTCAAGCCATAATCCCACATTTTGAAAGAGGAGGCGTCGATGACCTTGATGTTGCGCTGATCTTCGCTGTTTACTACTTCGCCGTCCGTTCCGTATTCAAAGAATGAGATCGTCGGGATTGCTCCCTCATATTTTACGTCGATTGAGTAATAGCAGGTCGATGAGCCGCTGATCTCTTCAAATCGGGTGTCGGTTATGACGGCGGTTCCGTATGCTGTAAAATCCGGGAAAAGGATTGCCGTCGGCTTGATCTCTTCCGGCTCGGAATAGGGCTGAAAGACGATGGTTTCCGTATAGGAACCGGCGGATGATAACTTATCCTCATGGAACCCGATATATCTGCCGTTCAACGTCTGCCAAATCTGTTTGACGGTTTCGTTCATCTCCGGCTTTGGGGTATCGTCTTTGGAGCAAGCTGCGATGCAAAGGGATAGGAATAGAATAGATAAGAGTTTTTTCATAATATGATGGTTTTATGCTTTCAGAAAATAAACGGGAATAATCGGGAGCAGGGCTTTGTCCTCCTCGCTCATGCGGTCGTAATAGCGAATCCATAGGTCGATGAACTCGTCGATGTCGATCAGACGCAGGCAACGATGCCCGTTGCGGGCTTCTTTCTGCAGACTGCGGACGACATCGACGGAGATTGCAGAGGTCGGATAATGCTTGACCTGTACTTTCAACTGCGGGGCGGTCGTGCCGAGCGGGTCTCGGTAGGCGATAATATCAACGCCGCCATCCTTGCCTTTCGGGGCGATGAATGGCGTATAGTAGCCCATTGCCCGCAGTAGGGCGGCGACCAAATCCTGAAACTCGTAGGGGTTCTTTTTGATGATATACTCCCGAATGCCTTTCGATGCCTGACCTTGCAACATATCCAAATCATCGGGCTGATCCGCATTCTCCTCGATGACCGATACCGCGTGCTCTTTCTGTATCTTGGAAAACTTGCCGTGAAAATCGGCGAAGAACTCTCCGGCTCCGGCGGTAAGAGCTTTCGCACCCTCTTCCGTCAGATGCCAAATCCCGCTCTTTTTGACGAGATACCCGACCTTGCCTACCTCTATCGAATAGAAGTTGAGATACGCTTTCCAGCGGATGACGCCGCTCTTGGTTTCCTCTTTCTCATAATCGGTCAGCGGGAACGATGATGCGAGGGTTTCGTATATATCCGAAATCCTCATTTCGCCGCCGTTGGCCTCGATTGCTTTCATGGCGGCAAATACGATCTCCGCCTGCCTTGTTGGTTTCTTTTCGCTCATGCTATCCGTAAATCAAACATTCGCTGCTGTTTCCGGATATGCACACAAAAAGCGTGGGCGTTCCTGTCGGTTTAGAGGTATCGCCAAACACCTACGGACTAACAAGTAAATGCCCACGCATAACGCAGGCATTTACCATTGTTTTTTAAGTCCGTTGTGAAATTGGCGATTTCCTAAACCTTAAAAACAATAGCAAACGCTATAATATCAAAACTTTTTCAAAGGTACAAAAAGTTTCTGAAATTTGGAGCTATTATTATAATCGGCTGTATTGTTCGCCTTTGCGCCCTCAAATAAACCTCCGAATCAAGGGAAAAATCTTTTTACGGAGCAGTACGAGAATGATGATAATTGCCACCCAAAAACCGCGTATTTGCGTCTGTTGCCACCATGTCAATTTGCGCTCTACCTCGACGATCTTTTCAACCTCGACCTCCCGATCCCGATAAACGATGCTGTCCCGATATTCTATCGGCCGCTGCGTCGGTATTTCCCGATCGTCCGTCTTGTTTTCGAGCGAGTGGGATAGCGACCCGTCGGGGTTGATCCTTGCGTCCGATACCGCTGCCGAGGTTTCGAGGTGGCTCGAATCTTGGCGGACGGTCTGCTCGGTTCGCTCGGCCGGCAGTTGCACCCGTACCGTGTCGGGAATCCATATTGTGCGATGCCTGATCTCGACATGCAGGCTGTCCCGCGTCCCGGTCGAGGTCGTCAGATGTTTGCACGGGCAGCAGGCCGACAGCAAACCGATGATAAGGCACAAAATCAGCGTTCTCATACGATTTCGATTTGGATTGGTTCGCCCCGGTCGGAGGCCGTTTTGAGCATGTCATAGACCCGTCGGAATGTCGCCGTCGAGTTCAGCACCTTGCCGACCTCCTTGTTTTCGCCGACCAATATGCACCCCGCGCTATCCTCGGCGGTATTGCCGATATGGATCAGGATGCCGTCGAACTCCGGCACATTGAGCAGCCGAGGCAGGTAGCCGTCGCAGAATTTGTACTGCGCTCGATCCTTATACTTCGGAGATTGGATTTTCAGCGTGATGTCGTATGTCCCATAGGGGATAGCGGTTTCGGCATACACTTTCTTTTCGCCATTGTCGAACTGTCCGTTTTTGTTCAGGTCTCGCACGGCATCTTCGATGGTGTCGCAGACCTTTTGCCCGTCGATGTAGAGCCAGCCGATGGTATAGGTCGGCTTCAATGCGATGCGTTTCAAAAGTAGTTTCATAGCCACGCGAAAATTTGAATGATGAAACCTCCGGCCATTGTATAGGCCAAGTCAAGCCAATCCCATCCCTTGTAGCGGTATTGGTCGAAAGCCTCTTTTGCCACCCCTGCGATGGCGGCGAATAAGACGCATATTCCAGCCGTATAGGGAATGACAAGGGCGAAAAATGCCGCGATCAAGGTTCCGGCGATGAAATGCAGCAGTTTGTCAGGGCTGATGCTTCCGATCCACCCCATGAGGGTTTTCAGAATCTTTTTAATGATTTCCATTTGGGCAGGTATTTAATTCGACAATAATGTGGCGACCTGTACTCCGCATTTTCGAATGGCTTTGCCGACAGCGGTTGCGTCCATCTGTTTTTGTCCGCAAAAAGATACGCCGATTGCTCCGAGCGGTTTTTCTCCTGCATATAGGGCAAGGATGGCGACCTCGTTCACGTTATTCGACTTGAACTTGAAATACATCCGTTCGTCGAGCTCCTTGATCGTTTCGATAGCTCCCCAATAAAATCCGTCGTCAAAGACTTTCCCGATAAAAGGGTATTTCGATAGCTGAAAATCGGTATATTCATCATCGACGTTATTGATGCCGTCGGCGACCTCTTCGATTCGCATATCGCCGTATAGGAACGGCAATCCGGATGATAGGTTTTTGCTCCCATTGTGCAGTTCTATGAGCCATGCGCGGTCGGCATTAAGCGCGTGGAGGAGTCGATGGAGCATCAAGCGTATATCTGCATCTGCCTGTATGCGCTTTGCCACAGATTCGTCATGTTGTTCCGACCGGATTGATTCGACTTTATCCAGCACATAGCGCGGATTGGTGATTGTGAGGATTACAAATCCCGTGAGGAGTAAAAGCAGGAGCACCCGCAGAAAACGGAAAAATCCGTACTTCTCCTCCATTTTGAGTAGCTTTTCAAGCCACCCGATTCCTTTTTCAATCTTCTGTTCCATAATGAATTTAATTTTCAACAAAGGTAATAAATAGTATCTAATAGGTACTATTTTGAATGGGAAAATTATTATTTGGTTCTGACGGCACTTGTGATTACGGGTAGGTATTCTATAATGAAGAGCTGTATTATCCTTGTGATATTTTCAGAGTAGTTCCGTCTCTCCAAACCTGTCCATAAACTTTTGGGTCGGAAGTAGGAATACCGTCCATTAAAATCTTCAAAATTGGATAACCATTTGTATTTGTATTTTTTACTCCTACTATAAAATTAACCACCCTTGCATTACGTTGGCCTCTTACCCATAAATTAGCATTATCTGAATTAAACTCAGATAAATAACTTAATCCATCAGGGAAGTCTCTATTTAATGATATGGCATTAGATGATATGGCGGCATATTTATTGGCTGCGCCTCCTTCTCTCGGCATTATATTAATGAAAGATCCGTTTGCGTCGGAGGACCAAAAAGCTATTAGTGTATCATTATAATACATTTCGATACGCCGGGAATTGGGATTCAATACTATTCTTGAACGGTCTTTATTCGTTTCGATACGAGCACCAATAATATTAAATGCGCCTGAATCACCTATATTCCATTCGAATGCTTTATTGGCATCTCCTGCTCGAAACTGATTCTTGATTAGGTGCCAAAAAGATTGACCGTCGGATGATACAATTTTATCGGTCGTGATGCGGCCGGGCAGAATCTCCGAAAACCCATAGAGCGAAACATAGCTCCGTTCGCCGTCATATTCGCTGTTCAGAATGCCGATAAGGAGATGATAGTACCCTGCGACATCATTCATCTTGATTGCCCGGTCAGAGAGCAGGAAATCGCTTTTTGCGGTGGTGTCCGTGCGGCTGACCTTGGCATATAGATAATACTTTTTTTCGCCATTGTCGAGGTATGGTGAAAGGTATTCGCTCATCTCCCAAACCTTGTACTCCGAATCGGCATGAGAGGATGAAATCGTTCCGATGCCGAGCGTCATGTGCTGGATGAATCCGTGCGGGATATGCAACTGCTTTGCCGCATTGTCGTAGGTGATACCGTCGTTTACCGCCGTGAGGTCGGTTTTGCTGGCGACGAACCGGAATTGCAGGCTCTCATCCCCGACGAGCATCATCATCGTCTGCACGGTCAGCGGATTGATGGAGTTCGTGAAGTTGTCGAGCATCGAATCCTCCAACATCGCCATTGTTTCCCTGACATCGCGGAACCGACGCTTGGTATAGCTTACGGCGTTGCGGATGCTGTTATCTGTCGCCACCTCATTTTGCCCGATCTCCCGAAGCTGCGAAGATACGCTCTTGCCCGAAACCGAGTTTGAGATTTCGAGAACAGGGGCATACGGTGAGGTGAGGTATTCCTTGATACCCGTGATGCGGATTGCTATGCCATCGGGAACGAACTGCTCATCGGTGAACAGAACATATCCCCCGACTTTCAGACGCCCGCCCACGCGGAGCCAATTCTTTTTCGCCCATAGTCCTTGCAGAGTGCCGGTAAAGGTGAATTTCGGGTCTTCGTTCTCATAGAGCTTACGGGCCGCTTCGCGGAACATATCCCATGATGCCCCTGTCTTATCCGTATTGTTGCAGATATAGGCATCCGGCAGGCTGATCCCGAAAATGGCGTAAGTGTCGCCGACGGCGGGCTTGAATGTTTCGTTCGGCATCGTAACCCCGTCGATCTCCTGCGGTACGAGTTCAAAGCGGCGTTCCGAGTGGTTGTATTTGAACTCGAACTGCTTATCGTCGCCCGCGAGCATTCCCTTTTGGAAACTGATCGTCGCCGTCTCGCCCTCAATGATATAGTCGTTGAAATTCAGCTCTGCGGGGATGGAGTTGTCGATGATGTCGTAGAAATTCTTCCCGACATCCATCGTTTCTACCTTTGATACCGTCCCCTCGCGGGATGGGTATATTTCGGAGCAATCAAGGCTGTCCTCCTTGACTGCATCGGAAATCTTGTCGATGCGCTCGATGGAATACCCCTCCGCATCAGATTGATAGGTGCGGCCCTCGTAAACGAGCGTCTGCGACTTCGGCAACAGCAATTCCGCCGAGCCGTATTTCGAGCGGTCGATATTGCGGTCTCCGCCCTGAACATAGAGCCGCTTGATCGGCAACTCATCGCTTTGCGTGGTGCGTCCGACACCCGGCTCGAAACCGTTCCCCTTGCCGTATGCGAGCGGCAGGGGATCATCCTTGAAATACTCGACTTTATGCAGCGAGATCGTATAGTCGTTGATTTCCCATTCGGTCTCGAATTTGTTTGCGACATCCTGCAATGCAGCATCGACGTAGGTGTGATTGAACTCGATCGTCTGCTCCGCCGCGTCGAGGCATTCGCCGACTTTCCAAACATCGGCCCCGTCGCGCTGATTGAGGTTCCATACGATAGCCTCGACGAGTTCGTGAGGCTTGGCGCACATCGACCATTTGAGGCGTTTATCGACGGGATTACGCATCTTATACAGGCTCATATTATCCTCCAATGTTCCGAGGGTGAGCGTGTATTCGATATTGCGGGTTCCGTTCTTCTTGATGTTCTCCGGCGATCCGAGTTTATATTTCACGCCTTGATACTCGCACCATGCCCCGACCGGAATTTCGACAAATTCCGATAGGGAGAATTTTAGGACGAGTTGCGGCTTGGACATGAGGGAGCGATAGCGGTAACTGCTATCGCTCTCCTGTATATCCAATGTCGTGTTGTTGAAATGCAGGGTCAGCATGATCTACTTTTATTCGATGTTCAGCTCGGCGCAATCTGCGTCGATTTGGGCTTTTAACGCGGCTCTCGCTGTGAGAAATTCCTTGTAGGCGGCGATCTTCGCCTTTGCCTCGTCGCTCGTCTTGGAGCCGCCATATACGCCGAGATTGGCAGCATTGTACTCGTTGATGAGCTTCTGCTCGTAGTTGGCATCCCACATCGAGCGGATGACGGCCTCCGTAATCTTGTTGCTCGATGTGGAAGCCCATACGATCACCTCATAGCAGGAATACTGCGTGCGCGAGATTTCGGCGACGGGCTGATCTTCGCCCTCCGCCATGACCTGCTGTGGTGCGACCTCTTCCTGAATATCCCAACGGTAGATGTAGCTGCCGTTGCCTACGGCCTCGAATTTAGACGGCCTTGCATCGTAATACGAACGTGTCATAAAATTGTGATTTAATGATGGTTTTGAGTAAATGTTTTGAGTTGGAGACTTTCGCCCATCCGTACCAACTGCATAGCTTCTGTTTGTAGTCCCTCGCGCTGATATTGAGTTTCTTATTCAGACGCGCGGCCATGCGGCAGAAATTCTGCTTGATGGATTTGCGCATGAGCGTTTGGTTGTGGTAGAATACGAACCCGACGAAATCGAGACCGCGCCCATGCTTATCCGCCCGGTTCTCGGCAATAGGAAATATCTGCTCGTTGCCTTTCAACGTCAGTTTCAAGGCCGCGAGATACTTCTTGATGTCGGCCAGCAGGGTGTGTAGCTCCTCTTTCGTGGAGGCGAGAAATACCATGTCGTCGGCATATCGGAAATAGTACCGCACCCGCTTCTCCTCCTTGATCCAATGGTCGAAGTAGGCAAGCATCAGGTTTGCGAAGTATTGGCTCAAATAGTTGCCGATAGGCACGCCATCGGTGCTGTCGATGATCGTATCGAGCAGGGCGAGCGTATCCTTGCATTTGATTTTGCGGCGGATGATGGCTTTCAATACGTCGTGGTCTATCGACGGGTAGAACTTCCGGATGTCGATTTTGAGGCAATATCGGGCGTTTTCCCGATCTTTGATGGCCCTCTTGATATTCCGCATCGCTCCGTGAATCCCGCGCCCCTTGATGCAGCTATATGTGTCTTTTGTGAAGACGGAGACCCATATCGGTTCGAGGATATTCATGATTGCATGGTGCAGAATGCGGTCGGGGTAATACGGCAATCGAAATATGATCCTCTCTTTCGGCTCATAGATCGTGAACGTGCTGTATTCGGAGTTCTTGAATGTATGATTTTTCAGCGTTTCATGCAGGGCAAGGATATTCGCTTCACGGTTTTTGTCGTGAAGCAAGACGCCATACGAGCGGAGTTTCCCGCGCCTTGCCTTTTCATCGGCGAGGCGGAGGTTATCCAGCGATATGATCTTTTCGTATAAGTTTCCTATACGCTTCATTTCGACGCTTTGCTTTTCATATTCGGGGCGTTCGGCAGTTCGGGATGCCCGAAACCGCCTACTAACTCCTTTTTGAGGTGATATTTTTTGCCGAGAGGCAGGGTCGTTGCTCTCAAAATTTATGTTTTTACCTTTCTGAAAATCATTGGCGAGACCTGATATTCGCATTCGTATTCGAGGGCGTGTTATTCGAATTCGCATACGCAAAACCGGCATTCGAGCTGTTATTCGCATTACCGCTGAACAGGACACCGCAAGAGCAACCAACCTTTATACATCCATTACTCCAAATAGTACCGCGTTCCCGATGCCCGCATCGTTACCCGTCGCGGGAATTTGCCCATTTCCCGAATCTTGGCGAGGACATATTTGATTTCCCGCGAATTGGTGAAGAACTTGCGTGCATCGCGGTCGTGATCGTCCCGATTCATCTTGATCTTGACGAGCGTTCGATTCTCTCCGAACTTCGTTTTCACTCCCTCGATGTAGTCGCAGACCCAAAAGGTGAGGTTTATCAACTTCTGCTGCGTCGTTTCGGGGCAGTTGAAATGCTTGTTGGTTTCATCGGCGGGGATTTTCAGGAAATCCAGCGAGCCGTCATCCTCCATCGGATTGTGGTTGTTCTCCATTGTTGTAGCGTTTAATTATTGGCCGAGCGTGTTTTCTGTGGCGTTATGCGGGGATAAAGCAAAGGCGAGACCCGATATACGCAGTCGTAGTCGAGGGCGCGTAAAGCGAACTCGCAAACGCAAAACCGGCAGACGAGCCGGAATACGCAGAACCGCCGAACAGGACACCGCGCAATGCTTTGGTCGTCGGGATGTTGGTATAGTGGTAATCGCAGAAATAGGTCGAAGAACCGCCTCCTACGACGGAGGGCATGATCTCTCCTCCCTCTCCGAAAATCACCTCCTTGACATATCCCTCTGCGCGGGCCTCGTTGCCTACATGGGCGTAGCCGTCGTAGCCGCTATCCGAGAATTTGGCCGGATCAGTGCAGACGAATACCTTGCTCAATCCGTCGCCGCTGTTCTCCTCGGTCGGGCTGATACGGATGTTGATGCCGTCCGTCCATTGCCAAATATGGCCGAAAGGATTCTCGACACCTCGATAGCGCGGAACCATGACCGTGCATCGGGTCGATCCGTTCTCATTGATGACGGGGTATGCGACCTCGCCCGTGCCATTTCCGAGTTCGTCGGTATAGCCGCACGGCACAAACGGATAAGAGCCGTTGAACCCGCCCCAATCGGACATGTTCGTTACACCCGCTCCGAGGCCGCCCTGCGCATAACCGTTGCTGTCCTTTGCCGCATTGAACGTCGCCTGCGAGTTGAGCGTGGCATATTCGATGGCGAAGAGCCAATACAGTTCTTTTTGGATGTCGTAGGTCATGCAGTTCCATTCCGTCGAACTGGGCTTGTGCCTGCGGGCGTAGTTGCGGAAATTGGTACGGGAGATAGCCGTCGCCGGGCGTCCGAGGAACGTGCGATAGGTTCCGTCATACGCCGTATTGTTGTTGCCGCCTCGGTAGTCGGCATCCATATTCACGACCGAGCAGAGGGTCGTCGTGCTGCGCCGCACGGTTGCCTCATATGCTGAAACGTATCTCTTCCCGACGAGATGATAGCCGGGGAGAGGGTACTCGCTGATGCGTACCCGCCGCTTCGTGCCGTCAGTCTCGAATTTGCGGTAGTGCATGGGAAGTTCGACCATGACCTGACCCCGCGACCCGTCGCGCGTCTGTCCCGTCCAATTTACCGGATTGAGATATTCCACGACCTCGCCGTCGTCGTTGAGCAGGCAGCCTTTCATCCGGTTGTGGATCGGCAGGCTCTTGTGCAGGGAGAGGTTGCCGATACGGGTGCAGGCAGGCGAGGATACGGCGGTGTCGAACTCGATGCCGTAGCTGCATTCCTCCTCCATGTAAGGCAGGAGCGTTGCGAGCGCGGCCTTTTTGCTCTCGCCGTCCTCCAATACCTCGCAAATGAGGTTGAACGGGTTGGTTCCCGATACATCGGGCAAGTCGCTCAATCGCTTGCCATTCTGAAAAGCCTCGATAATCTGTTCGAGGATTGCTTCTTGTTCTGCTGTCATAGCTATTTGTCGTTTAAGAATTTGAAAACCGTTTTTCCTTTCGATGCGATGAACATCACCGACGATGCGGTATTCAGCCGCATTTTCTTTTGCCTACGGGATGTCGCCCATTGGCGCAGCCGCCGCGATAGGGAGATGAAAACCGAGACGATCATACCTTTTCGACGTAAGTCCCAGCTCCCCAATAGAGGTCGTGAGTGTTGAGAAAATCCGTATTCGGTGCAATGGCCTTGATCGCCATCGGCGACCAATCGTTGAGCACTACCGGAGCGTCGGAAAATTCGTCGTCCTGATAGCATTTCACGCTCAATACGGCGTCCACGGTGGAGCTGCTGTATTTGGGCCTGATGTAGATCGAGAACAGCGCGTCATTCGGCAGGCTGAAACCGTCTGCGAGGTTCTCGATCTTGCCATGCGAGAGGATGCGCCCGCCATTCATAAATTCGCTGATGTAACCTTGTCTTGCCATAGCTTGATGTTGTTTTTAATTGAACCTGAAATTACCGTTTGCCGTGAGGCGGATCGACGAGAGTGTTACCAACCTGACCGTAGGCTTCGAGACCTTGATCTGAATCGTCTTGTAGAGGGCTACGTTGCAGGTCGGGATGACATGGATGATGCTGGTTCCGGCGGCAAGGATCGTAATGCGTCCGTCGGGAGTTACCGATACGGCCTTATCGTCGCCGAGGAACAATACATTCGGCTTGACGCTGGCCGGAGTGAGTGTGGCGCGGATGAAATGCTCCGCCATATTGCCGACCAGCAGGCGCGAGGGGTATTCTACCGTCATTGCAGTCGGCACAAGATTCAGCGGTTCCAATTCCGCAGCGGCGGCGATCACCTCCTCGCAATCCTCTTTCGCCTCAATCGCGGCGGCGGTGGCATTACTGGCGTTCGTGGTTGCGGTATTGGCGGCGGTCGTAGCTTCTTGTGCTTTTTGCGCGGCATTGATGGCCGATTGGGCACTCTTCGATGCTGCATCGGTGGCATCGGTGGCATCTTTTGTCGCCGCTTTCATCCCCTCGACGACCGACTGGATATATTCGAGCGACACCTTGACGCTCTTGTTGAATATATCGACACCGATAGTCCACAGCCCTTTGAATGAGGTGCATTCGGGGAGTTCCGATATTTTCTTCTTTATCATATCCTTGTAGAGTTAAATTCTAAATACAATGAGGCCCTCTTCCGGCTCGGTTATCACTACCTCTTTATCCTCGGTCGCCAATACGCAGTAATTACCGTCGGGCCGCGAATCGGGAAAGGTCAGGGTTACGGTGAACTCGCACCACACCCTCCCATTGCGGCGAATATCGAACCGCGTTACCGCATTGCTCTTGTAGTAGCAATTATACTCCTCCAAAGAGTTGTCGTTGTATAATTTGCGCAGTTCGGGTTTCAGCAGGGCGGTGAAAAGCGCATACCAGCGTTCCCAAAATTGAGCGATGTTATCGGCATAGATAAAGAGCTTCATCGCAACGTCTTTCGCCTTGTAGAAAACCGATTCTCCGTCATAGCTTACGCCGGGCCGATTGATTATATCGACTTTCAGATTCTCGCGGACATTCGGGGCTTTCTGAATATTCCGATCCGTGCCGTCGAGGACATAGACCCCGAAGCGGGAAAAATCGACATCATCCATCTCGTAGCCGTTCTGCTTGAAGCCCGCCGGAGCTGTTGCATAGGGAGCCTGATTCAGCAGCGTATTGTACTCGTTCAGGCTCTCGATGTCCGTCTCGTCGGTCGGATAGACGGGCGGAAAGTCATCGGCGAAATTCAGCGTGATTTTTCCGAGTTTGATATTTGCCGATAATGCCGGATTCGTCATAAGCCGTAATTTGTAGGACTTGGCGAGTTCTACAAAGTTGAAAACATGATACGCGCCGTCGGAGAGCACCTCGAATAGGTCGCTTGCGCCCAAAATATCGGTAATGCAAAACGGAATCGAAAATGTTTTGCTATCAAGGAGGGGGGCGGATAGATCGACCTCTTCGCCGTCATATTCGGGCCATTCGGTGCTGCTCAATTTCTTGAATGACGGCATCTGTACGAGTGCCTTGTACCCGTACTGCTCGACAAATATGCCGTATTCGCTGAACGCATCCAGCCCGTCTATGAACAGCTTGCCTACCATAAGATTTTCGCGTTGTCCTGAACGATGTAATTCACCTCGGAATCCTTATCTTTTTCGACCTTGACGACCGCATACCCCGATGCGATGACGGAGGCATTCGCCCCGCACATTAGAAATAGCCGATTTCCGGCCGTTTGGCTGTATTTCAGTTCTGCGGTGGTGTCTCCTATCAAAAAGATTTTTCGGGCCTCTGAAAGCGAAATTTTGCCGCAGTCGATATACACGCCGAAACGCTCCGGATGATATTTCTTGAAACGACGAAAAGTGGCGAGGTTGGGGAAATTGTAGGTTGTCATAAATTCGACCCCTCGCGGGGAGAACATCATCCCGATCAGCTCCTCCAATGTCTCATTGCCCTTGAACATATCGCAGGCTCCGAGTTTCTCCGCCATTTCATATCGCCCGTTATTGGTGCATTGAGCTTGCGCGGCATCTTTGGCCGCTTTCCATTCACCCTGTATTTTCTTGATAAGTGCTTGCATTAGCTTCGGAGTTTTAATCCTTTCCGGTCGATCTCATCGACCATGTTTTTAACATCTTTGATACTTTTATCGACCTTGTCGAGCTTGTCGTTGGTCTCGGAGGTATTCTTCTCGATTCCGGTCAGTTTGTCGAGTACGGCATTGCCCGTGCGGTTCAGATCGTTCATGCCCTGTACGAGGGTATAGGTATGCCCCTGAATGGTCGTCAGGCGGGCATTTCTCTCGAAAGCACTATCTTGCGACTCTGATGTGATACCCTTACTCGTTCCCTCGCGCTCGGCATCTCCCGTAAAATAATTTTTGAGACTATCGGACAGACCTTGATAGATCGCGTTAAACTCTTCTCCGACCTGATTGAGTTCTCCGGCAAATCCATTCATCGAACCGATCACGGCGTCGATGCCTTTGAATGTGCCGTCATTTCCGAACCATTCTTTTTTGTATCTGTCGAAAATGCCTCCGATGCGTTCTTCCAAATATTTCTGTACGAGCATCCTTTGCAGGACATCGGCGACAATATCATTGACCTTTTTGCGCCATGCCTCCATCGCATCCTCTCCCTGCTTGGCCGCTTCGAAGAAAGCATCTCCGAGTTCCGAGGCAAGGTCGGCGGCGGTGTAGCCGATGATGTTTTCCAGCATCTCGTTGATGATGGTAGCCATCTCTTCGGCGATCTCCTGAATCTGTCGCTGCCACTCCTCGATCTTGCCATGGTCGGTTTTTTTCTTGCTCTGCTCCTCATTGATCTGTTTCTGAATGAGTATCTGCTGCTCGGCAAGATTTTCGAGCTGTTTCCGGCTTTCGTCGTATTTCTTCCCTCCGAGGGCTTTGTCGGCGGTGTAGGCTACCTTTGCATACGCATCGGCGATCTTCTCGACGGATTTCTCATATACCTCGCTGTCGTAGCGCATCCGGGCGAACATCCGCGTCCATGCGTTGCCGTACTGCTGCGATGTGAGGTGCAGGCGCAATACCTCCTGCGTCGTTTCGGCATAGATGTCTCTCAATTTCTTTACGGCATCCCCGACGTTATTCTGTAACCGGACGGCATCGGCATTGTCGAGTTCCCATTGCAGTTGGTCGATGCGGCGTTGTAGATTCTCGATCTCTTTTTGTTTCTCATCATCGTCGTTGAAGAGGTTGGCGATAGCCGTAGCGATCTGCAAAGCCGCCGAAATGACGGCGAGGATGACCGATGCTTTTTCTACGGTCGAGATCGACGTTGCTGCGGCCTGTGCTGTCGATTGCATGGCGGCTCCCGATGCCTCGGCTGTCGTCGCCATAGCTTCGGAAACACTCTTGCCTGTGTCTCCGATTGCGTCAATGACGGTCGCCGTAGCATCCAATACCGCGTCAATAGTATCGAGGGCTTTCCCGATGCCCATTGCAACATCATCCGAGAATACGGATGCGAGATTCTGTGCTTTGCCACCGACATCCGAAACGATACCTCCGACATTACGGAGCTGGGTCGCAAAACTTTTGTATGAGTTGGTGATGCTATTCCGGGCGTTCAATGCCTGCTGTTCGGCTTGCATTGAATGCGTAGTTGCGTCTGCAAGATTTTTCTTTGCCAGCGATAATCTTTCTTCGGATTTCGCATATTCTTCGCTTTCGGCCGATAGCTCTCCTCTGTTTATTTGTCCGCGGAGGGCCTGCTCTTCGGCAAGGGCGGCATTGTATTCCTGCTGTGCCGTTGTGAGAGCTTCTTGCGCCGTATGCCATTCTTGCAATGCGGTAGTGAACTCCGTTTTGGCGTCGCCGATGTCTTGGATTGACTTATGGAGCGCGACAAAAGGATTTCGGGAGGCGATTTCATTTTCCATTTTTGAAATAGCTTCCTGAATGTCTTTTATCTCAATAAATTTCATAGAGCCTTTATTGCTCTCGAAGTAGGCTTTGACCTTGTCGAGTGCATACTGCAACGATGAAATAGACTGTTCTCCTAAATTCCCGAAAACACCATCCCAGTTGATCGAATCTTTCAGATTCTCGAATTTCGCATCTTTAATCGCATTTTCCAGCTCTTTACGCAGGGACAATTTTGCTCCCTCGGTGGTTGCATCGGTTATTTTGCGATTATATTCTTCGGTCAGGGCAAGTACCTTTTCTTGGAAAGACCCGTACTGAATGAGGTAGTTGTTCATAGCCTCTGCTTTGGCATCGGCATCCTCTTTCAATGCTTTGGCAGTCGCTTTCTTTTGATTCTCTGCATTTTGCTGTCGAGCTTTATTTAATGCGTCGAATTGTTCGGTCGTCAATCCGTTTTCATTGACCGAAATTCCCGCCTCCTTATTTTCGCGTTTCCAATCCGTCTCCTGTTTGTCGAGTTTATTTTTCTGTGTAGTATATTCGAGGTCGATCATAGCGAGTTTTTTAGCCAAACCCTCTTTCATCGCCTCAATTTCGGCAGCTTTGGTTTCCTCCTCGATTTTAACGAGTTCTTCGCCGAGCTTCCGTGCTTTATCTGCCCGCCGTTCCGCTTCTTTTGCGTCTTTCTCGGCCTGTTTGTCCTGCTTTTGAGCATCCTTGTCCGAGGCGGGTTTTGTCGCATCATAAGCTTTTTTTGCCGCATCGAGAGCTTCTTTCAGTTCTTTCGCCTTACGTTCGTATTCTTCGTGCGTGAGCTGGTTGCCCGTTTCATTGAGAAAGTCGTTGTATTCTTTCAGTGCTTTTTCATAGGCCGATTTTGCCGCTGCACCCCATTCTGCACTCGAATCGGTCGGCAGATTCCGTTTGTTCTGCTCTGCGCGTAGCTTGTTGAGCTGATATTGCAGTTCATCGCGGGAGAATGAACCCGTTAAAGCGGCATTCCCCTGCGTGATTTTTCCGTATTTTGCCTCTTGGAACTGCATTTGGGCAAGCAGGGTTTCCCGCTGCTTGATCTGCTTTTCGATGGTTTCATTGCTAACCCCCGTCAGATTCTCGAAATAGGCATTTACGTCGTTTTTGCGTATCTGTTCCGAAAGAGCCTTGCGTTTGTTGTAAAGATTCTGTAATTCGGCTTCTTCGTCGCGCGAACGAGCGGATTTAAGGACATTTCGAGCACGATGCTGACCATAGCTATCTTGGTAGTATTGCGTCGCCCATTTCGTTTTTCCCTCCAACTCCTTTATTCTTGCCTCTACATCTTTCAGCTCTGTTTTCGGATTGGTGATGGATTCCTGCGCTTCAAGCTGGGCTATCTCCTCCTTGATTTGCTTGATATTTTTCAGCTTCTCATACTCGGTGTCGTATTTGGCGAAAATATCGGGGTATTTCATTTCGAGTTTGTTCAGGGCCTCCCTACGGGTGTCGGTAGCGACAGCCTCATTAGAGGCGATAGAACATAACTCCTCGATTTTACGCTTGTGTTCATCCTCTGCCTCGATGGTTTTCTGCTTTTGGGCTTGATACTCTTCTTCTGCTTCTTTCATCCGTTCGGTTTCGGTTTTCATGGAAAGAAGCGCCGCAGTAACACCAGCCAGCAGAGTAGCGATGAGGACATAGGGATTTGCAAGCATCGTTGCGTTGAGCAGCTTTTGAGCTTTCTCTACAACTACGAGCCATCCGTAGTGTATCGCTTCGGCTGCGGTCAATGTACCGACGCCCATTGCTTGCAAGCCTTGTGCGGCCGCGACAGCCATGCAAGCTGTTCGGTAAACGCCATAAGTTGCAACCAGCCCCATAAGGACGCGGCCGACCTGCTCATAGTTTTCGATGAGCGAAGAAACTACATCCAGCGAATCATTGATAACGCCCTCGGATTGGTTGCCAATTGTATTGAACATCGACGAGAGGGCATCTTGGATATTTGAAATTTGCCCTGTAATAGTCTTGGATTGCTCCTCCATGAGGTTGTAGAACATTCCGCCCTCGTTCGTGAGGTTCTGAATGACCTTTTGCACCTCCGGGAATCCGACTTTCCCCTCTTCGACTAATTCCCGAACCTTATTTTCTGCGACGCCGAGAATCTGCGCGAGTTCTCGAATCATGGGAATACCTCTGCCGGTAAACTGATTGAGGTCTTGCGTGTAGAGCCGCCCCTGCGTCATGGTCGTTCCATAGAGATATACGATGTCGCCGAGAGGCTGGGAAAGTCCTGCGGCGATGTTGCCGAGGCGGATCAGGTCGTCATTTATATTTTCGACATTTTCGCCGTATGCGAGAAGCCGTCGTGCTCCATCAGCAATACCTTGCAGGTCGAAAGGGGTTTTCGCTGCGGTATCTACGAGTTGATCCATCAACTGAACGGCTTTCTCTTCGCTTCCGAGCATGGTCTCGAATGCGACTTCGAGCTGTTGAAACTCGCCTCGGATATTGATGATTTGGCGGATAAGAGATTGAGCGGTAAAAGCCATGCCGATACTTGCGGCGGTTTTCGCCACATTCCCCAAAGTGCCATCCAAAACATTGCCTGCATTGGTAACATCTTCAAGGGTCGATTTTGCCGTAATGCCTGATCTGCTTACAGCTTTGCCGATACCGTCTATTTTAGCGCCGAGCTTGCCCTCCATCGTAGCGATTTTCGCTTCAATTTGAGAGATGCCGGTTTCCAATCCGCGTAAATCTACGGATGTGCCGAAACTCAATGCGCCGTCATCATTTTTCATATCCTTACAACCTCTTCGTCATCTGTAAAATCTGTGAAATTTTCAGGGTTATTCGCATCCTTGCTGTCATCATAAAGCGGTCTGCTGTTTTCGGCCATATCACCGGGCATCGGCATTGCTCGACTATACATGATGGCATTTACATAGCTGATCTCATATAAGGCGTATTTTTCTGTTACTCCGAGTGTTTTAGCTATTCCGAGGACGGTTGCCCAAATGCTGTCGTTCAGTCTTTTACCACTTCCTTGGTGGGTTTGAGGATATTTGCCTCTGACAGGGAAGTGGTAATGGCGAAAAAACTGCCTATCTCCATATCTTGAAGTCGTTGAACTACGACATTAAACAAGGTAGTCGGGCTGACGTTCTCCAATATGATTTTTGCGAGTTCTGCCTTTTTATCGACCTTGATTGTGGTCTCGGTCTTACGCCGGATCAGGCCGAACAAATAGCGTTTCTCCTGTACGATGGTGCGATATTCGATGAGGTTTTTCGCGCCGAGAATAAGTACGGCGGCAATATCGCCGATAGGTCGATAATATCGGGCATAATGCAATACCGAGGTTACGATCTCTTCGGCCGGAACCTTTTTTACAACGGGGAGAGTTGCTACGATCTCCGAGATGAGAATCAGGGTCGCAGTAGATGGAGGGGCTATTTCGTATGTAACCCCTTCGATGTCGATGTTGTCGATGCTTTTTTCAAGAATCGCCGATGCGACGCTATTTTCGATAGTATTCTGTTGTTCCATATCCCGATAAAATTGCAGAGGGTGGAGGATTCGAACCTCCGAAGCCTTACGGCTTGCCTCGTTAGCGGTGAGGTGCATTCAGCCACTCTGCCAACCCTCCTGTTTGCGGTTTCTCCTGCCAACCGCAAAGGGTGTCTCTCCACTCGTCAGCATCTTACGATGCTATTTAGGGTTTGGGGGCGGGCCAATCTTCGGCCTTGACCCGGAACTTCTTGTAAAGCTCCCCATCGGAGCAGGCGAGAATCTTGAATGTGAGATCGACATACGATCCCTCCTCCTCGGAGCTGCCCGGACGGAACGATACGTGTGTGCGCCGGGCCTTGATGCCGATAGCACCGATGTTCTTGGGCGTGAGCTTCACGGAGAAATCGTCCGATACGACGTTGGTTTTCACGGTCAGCTCGTTGCTGTCCTCCGAAACGACCGCTCCGGTAAACATCTTTTCCGTATCGAAACCCATCTCCTTGACGCGGGTTGTCAGGGTTACGACCGGCTCGCCCTCCTCCTCGGCGACCACGATTCCGCCTGTCGCCGTTGCGGTCAGGGTTTCGCCGTCCTCCGTGGCAAGCGTCGTCGATTTGTCGTTGATAGTACCGATGTCGGTCAGGGAGGCTGCCATAGCTTCGTCGTCGCCGGTTTTACCGACCTCGATCTTGCACTTCGACCACGACATGATGATCTTCTTTCCCATAGTTTTATTCTGTTATGCGGTTGAACTTAATTCTTGCGTAAATGAAGTGTTGCTCTATATCCTCGTTGCGCATCGTGGTCGGTGTCGCATCGGTCGAGAGCCAATACTCCGTACCTCCTGCGGTTTCTACGAATGAGAGAATCAACTCCTGCAATTCGCCGATACGTTTCCTATCCGGAACCATTCGTCCGTCGGTGTAGGGTATATCGGGGACATAGAGGTTGAAGATCACCACGCCCGTTTGTACTTGTTCATCAAGTCCTGCGAGGAACTTGACGATCAAATCCTCCGTTGTGGCGTCGGTCGGGCGCATTTCGGGTCGGTAAACCTTTCCTCTGATGGCCTTTCCGAGGTCGCTATTCTTGACGAAAGAATAGAAATCCCGCTCAATCTGCGTCTCCGTTTTTATCATCTCTCTATTCGATTAAATCGTTGAGTAGTTTCTTGGCAAGGGATTCGGCTTTCAACTCGGCTGATGTGAGTACATCCTTATGGTGGACTGCTTCGACGTATGCGGCGTATTTCATGCCTGCGCAGACGATCAGCACCACACCCCACGGAAATTTTGCTTGCAGTTTTTGGAGCAACGCTTCGGCAGCGGGCGGGCCTGCTTCTCCATGCCCGTTCTTGCCGTTGTATTGCTTCGAGGCTCCCGTCACGACGGGTTTCCCGTCCACAAGCACCACATAGCCTATTGATGACCTCAAATTGCCGGTAATATCGTTGTAGCTGCCACTCTCGCGGGCGATTCGTATGCACTCCTCCCCGATGAAAGAGAGTTGCTTCACGAGCAGGGCGACGATGTCTTTCATCTTGGCCTGCAATCCGGCTTTCAGCTTGCGCATATCCGTTTTGCTGACGATGACGCCCTTATATTTGCCGTGAGTAGTAACGACTTTCGCCATATCACACTACGATTTGAGTTCTGCCTACGGTGGTGAGAGGTTCCGCATTCATCACGCGGTATTCTCCGAGATTTTCGCCCATCCTTTCGAGTTTCACCCGATTGTAGGGGAAAGGGATGCACTCAACGAGGATCGTAAACGAAGCCTGCCGAAATTCGCCGTCTTCGTAACGCCCTTTGCGGTTATCGCTGTTGGTCTTGATCGAACAGGGCAAAGGATCGCTCCAATCGGAACGGGCCTCTATCGGTTCGCCCCATTCGTCGATACCTCCCTCGGTGAGTATCTCGTAGCGTAATGTGCCGTTGTACCTCATATCACCATAGATGCGTGCCGTCCTCGATCACGCGCATATAGTCGGAAAGAACCTCATCCGCATCGAGGCCATAATGTCCGCACCAAATCGAAAGGCTCTGTTTGAGGGCTTCTTCGCTCATTACGGAGGTCGATACGCCGTTTTCGGAGCGGCTGTTTTCGACATATCCGATGACAAGGCGGGCGGCAACCCGAAAGATCATAGGGTCTTTCGGGGTCGCCTCGGCCTTTGCGTCGATGCCCTCATTGAAGAGCGCAAATTCGATGGTCGCGTTATCAGGATAGAATGTGTTTGCTATCGCATTGCACAAACTCCTCGTTGCGGTAAGGTTATCCACGGCTACGACTGCGTTTTGAGGGTGTAGATGCCGTTCATTTCCGTAATCACGGGCAACGAGAGTGATTCGGCCTTGGTGAACTCAACGCCGTTGCTGCCCTGCGTTTCGCCCACGCCCCATTGCGAGACGCGGATACGCCCGTAGTTGGAGTACGCTACTCCGGCCTCCTGTTTCAGCTCGTTGTTCGCCCATGCGTTTTTGACGATGCCGAGCTTGCCGTCGGGAATGAAGACCATGTTCTTCTCGTTCCACGGCGTATAGGGGACGCGGAGCGTGCCTTTCTGAATGCGAACCTGACGGCGGATAGGCTCGAAAACAGGATAGCTGTTTTCTTGCATATAGGCGTTCAGGTCTTTCAGCTGCACGATCTTCGCAGATTTGTCGGTTCCCCAGATCATCTGCTTGATCTTCTTGCTGCGGCACATGTAGGAGATGCGCGACGGAGCGCAGAGGATTTTGCCGAATACGGTTTTGTCCTGTGCGGCGTCGATGATCCCCTGAATATCCTCGAAGCAGTCCACCGTGTCGATGTTGGCGTCTTTCCACTCGATGCGGGACGACGCGATGTTTTCGGAGGGCTGGTTGAAGTTGATCGTGCCGCGCACGCCACCTTCGGGGTTGATGTTGTCGTCGAGTTCGACGACGCCCTCGTTGGAAAGCGGACGCAGGAACAGGATGTCGAGCTTTGCGAGGACGGAGCTTACGACCGTCGTCGAGCTTCCCCACATCAGTTTGATGAGCTGCTCCGTCTTTGCCTTGTCGGGGAGCGACTTGCTGTCGAGGATTTGCAGAACCTTACGATAGTCCTGAATCGTCATCGGCAGCGTTACGGCATGATTGAGGATGCGCTCTTTCACGGTTTCCAACCCCTCCGTACCGAGGATAGCCTCTTTCGACTGATCGCCGATGGTCGGAGCAGCAACAGTGATGTTGTACTGACCGATGATCTCCTCGAAGTCGAGGCCGATAGTCGGGGTGTCCCAGTCGAGGAAACGCTCGAAGATTACGTTGTCGAAAAGCTGCTTGTGCAGTTTCGAGGCGGCATCGAAGCGAGCTTGTACGTGCTGCGTCAATGCGCCAAAGATTGAGCTATAAAGAATTTCGGGCATGATCGTTACTGTTTAATGAACAGAATGTTCGGGTTTGCTTTGAGGCATACCTTGCCGGGATTGATGAGCCAGTCTTCCAGCAAAGGGAAGTTCAGGCTCGGATAGAGGACTACCGCCTCGTATGCGGCATCAATCGTCGGGAGGCCCTTTCCGGTGAACTCCTTGGCCGCTCCGACAACCATGTTGGGTGTATAGCGAGGCGCGGCAGGGATGGGGTCGGAACCCGAACCGCCGCCTGTTTCGGCATATTCGGTTGCCTCTACGAGGATGTCGCCCTCGGCCAGCCCTGCGATGGCGGATGCGAACGTGATGACATCGTACCCGGCATTGGCCGTGTCGATGGACTTGATGATCGGGGATTTGTCGGTTACTCCGAGTTTCATTACTACGTCGCCTGCGACGAAGTAATGCCCTTTGGCGACGCGGGGCGCGGTGGTCGTGCCTCCTTTGAGAACCTTGGCGGTCTTGCAAACGGCGGCACTCATCGCCTCGAAATCGACATAGATAGGAGTTCCCCGATGCAACACCGTTCCGACGGGGAAGTTCTGCACCGGCTTGAAGCCGCCCGGCAGAATCTTGCACTCGCCGCGCCAAATTTCGGGCGTGTGGCCCGATAGCTGCGTTTTCTTGAAATCAATAGCCATTGTTGCAATCAATTTAAGGGGTGAATGATTCGGAGCTGTTACTTGTTGGGAAGACTTTCGGCCCAAGCCTTGGCGTCGGCTTCCATTGCCTCCTTGCTACTTCCTGTTTCATGCGCCTGCTCCTTGGGCATGAGGTTGTTGGTGACTAACTCCTGCTTGTAATCCGCCAGCTCCTTGTCGAGGTCTGCATCCTCTGCGAATGAGACTCGCTTCATCAGGTAGTCGGGGATTCCGAGCTTTTTAGCCTTTGCCGAGATTTCGGCCTGTCGCGTGGTCTTTGCCTTTTCCGCTTTGAGCGCGGCGTTCTCGGTTTCGAGATCGGTCAATTTTTTTTGGAAAGGCTTGAACCATTCGGGGGCCTCATCTTCATTTCCGCCCTCATCTTCGCCCTCGTCGTTGGATTGCGGTTTCTTTGATTGCGGTTTCGGACGTTGCGTCTTCCTCGTGATCTCCCCCTGCATTGCCTTTGCATAGGGCACGAG
>ENA-OZZB01000021-OZZB01000021.1-human-gut-metagenome-genome-assembly--contig:-NODE-21-length-35507-cov-17.691019_pt1 | contig 35507 bp, 55 predicted proteins | sample MGYA00244936_ERZ654144 | MGnify/ENA primary metagenome ERZ654144 (study PRJEB26926, sample SAMN06165049) | human gut metagenome | biome: ENVO:00009003; feature: ENVO:2100002; material: ENVO:00002003... | reverse complement strand
ACAATGCGCGCAATGTCAACACTGACGGCAGTCTGAACAACAACAACGCGTACAATGGCAACAATGGCGTTCGGCCGGATTTGGTGGAAAACGTGACCGAGTAAGGCGACGAACCTGAAAGCAGAGTACCCCAACAAAGGAGGTCGTTTCCTTCCGCAAGCCGGAAAGGCTACGGTAAATACATGATTGACGACGAATGGCCTTCCGTGGTGACGGCCGGACTATAAGCGTCAAGGAGGATTCTAAATTGAGCGAAGACCAGAAAACAGAACCTTCTGACTTCGCGTCTGTCGCAGACTTTAACAGCCTGTATTCGTCGTATACAGAAGCGCGCAAAGGTAAACGGTGGAAGTATGCCGTCTGCAAATACGAAGCGAACATTCTTGAAAACCTTATGTTCATTCATTTCATGCTGACGTCCCACAAATACCGCCTTTCACCTTATAACTGCTTCATAGTAAAGGAACCGAAGGAACGCCTGATTATGTATAATTCATTCCGTGACAAAATCGTTCAGCACAGTCTTTGCGACAATGTCCTGGAACCGGTTCTTTCGAAAACCTTCATATACGACAACTACGCAAGTCAAAAGGGCAAAGGAACACACTTCGGCCTTGACCGCCTGAAACTGTTTATGCAGAAGTTTTACCGGCAACACGGGACGGACGGGTGGGTCCTGAAGTGCGACGTTCGAAAATACTTTTACAGAATCGATCACGACGTTCTGAAATCACAGCTTCGCCGGCTTATCAAAGACACCGACGTCTTATGGCTTCTTGATATGATCATAGATTCCACCGAAGGGCCAGGAATTCCGATCGGGAACCACACTTCACAATGGTTCGCGGTCCTGTATCTGTCCGGAATGGATCACATGATCAAGGAACGTCTGGGAATCAAATTTTATGGCCGTTACATGGACGACTTCTATCTGATCCACCACGACAAGGAATATCTTCAGTATTGCCTGGAAGAAATCAGAAAATTCCTTGTTCCGCTTGGACTGGAACTGAACCAGAAAACGGCCATATTTCCCTTGACCCAGGGAATCGACTTCCTGGGTTTTAGGACCTACATGACGGACACCGGAAAGGTGATCCGCAAAATTCGCCGTGACAGCAAAAACCGAATCAGACGAAAGCTGAAGAAATTCCGTCACCTTCTGGACGAAGGCCGGATCGACATTGAAACGATCATTCAGTCATATTCGTCCTGGACCGGCCACGCCGAACACGGGAACAGCTATCATCTGATCAGGAAGACGGACGACCTGTTCTTCAGCCTGTTCAGAAAAGAATTGGAGGGAATAACCTATGGCGAAATTACTTTCCGCTTTGCCCGTTGGCGCGATCGTCAAGTCGGCGAATACGAAGTACAACGGGACGGCGATCAGGTTCATAGTCGGTCACCAGGACACCACGAACGGCCGAACGAAACTGGTCACTGAAAAGATTATCACGCTGAAGTGTTTTGACGCGAAGGAAGCGTCGAACAGCGATTCCAACCGCAAGAGTTACGGTAATAACCGCTATTCGTTGTCCAACATTGACCAGTGGTTAAACAGCGCCGCCACGTCCTGGTATTCTGCAACGCACAGAGCCGACGCCGCGCCTACAAACGCGAACGTCTGGTCCAACTACAACGAATACGACACCGAAGCCGGCTTCCTGACCAACTTCGAAGCGGACTTCCGCGCCGCGATCCTGGACAGCGTGATCCGCGTCGCAAAGAACGTCATAACCGACGGCGCCGGTCATGAAGACATCACCCGAAAGGTCTATCTGTTGTCAAACACCGAAGTCGGCCTGGCAAACGAAAACAGTGTCGCAGAAGGAACCGTCTGGTCATACTTCAACAGTGCTACACGTCGTCAATGTATGCCTACGGCCGAAGCAGTCAGCAAGTCCGAATATACCAATTCCAGTCTGAATTCTTCGTCTAATTGGTATTGGTGGCTTCGTACCCCGATCGTCGCGAGCCCGCGCAGTGCGCGCTATGTCTACCCTGGCGGCAGTCTGAACTACGACAGCGTGTACGGTGGCGACGTTGGCGTTCGGCCGGCTTTGGAATTGGCATCTACGAATCTGGTATCCGATTCAACAGACACAGACGGCGCTTATATCCTTCAGTGGAATCAGCCGCCCACTGATCCGTCTTCTATTTCCTATGGCACACCACAGGCCGGAAATAGTCTGACAATCACGACCGGCGGTTCTTCCGATCCTGAAGGCGACGCCATTTCCTACGTCTGGGAAAGACGAACCGATTCCGGCGCCTACACCCAGATCGGGATCACGACCACAAAGTCGATCACCGACACTGTTCCGACGTCCGGAACGACCTATCAGGTCCGCGTGAAGGCAGTCGACGCGAACGGCCTTGAATCCGGATATTGTACCGGTTCCGCGAAAACCATTTCCTACAACACCGCGCCCGTGATCAGCGGTTCCGACACCAACGTCGGCGCGAAGACTGACCCCTTCAGTCATTCCTATACTGTGACTGACGCCCAGGCTTCGTCCCAGACTTTGACCGTCGTCGAAACCCTGACGAACGGTTCTGAAACGATCACCCTTCGAAGCTACACCGCCACAAGCGGCGCCACAAACACGGTCGATCTGACTGACGTCTGGTTGAAACTGATCGCCGGAACCCATGTCCTGACGATCACAGCAAGCGACGGCGCCGGCGGAACGGACACAAGGAAGATCACCTTCAGCCGAACCGTCAGCAGAATCGCGGCCGCGCGCGCCTTCAGGACCGATTCCCTGGTCCAGAAGGTCTTTATTTCTCTTTATCCGACCGAAAGGCCGGCAGATTCCACCCTTTACCTGGAAGTCACGAACAACCCGTTCGACGCTTCCCCTGTATGGGAGGAAATCACAAGCAAAGTGAACAGCCTTGTTCACGTTTTCAGCAACACGACAGCCGCGAACGGTTACGGCCTGGGTTATCGCTTCTATATCCTGAAGGGTGACGAAGAAATCGAAGTTACACAGGCGACGATCCGTTTCGCATAAGGAAGGAGGAAACCGAAATGTTCGATCCTACAAAATGCGAAGCCGTCAGCATGAAGGAAGCAAAGGCCCAGGAAGCGCAGAACCCCGTGAATGAAATTTCCAGGGCGACTTCTATCGCCTTTGTGACCCTGGTTGAAGGCGGACAGATCGACGACGTAACCGCAACCGAAAACGCCAGTCAGTTTTCGCCCTGGGTATATCCGGCTACATACAAGTCCGGCAACATTCGCCGCCATAACGGCGAACTGTACCGCTGTATTCAGGACCATACTTCACAAGCAGACTGGACCCCTGACACCGCCGTTTCCTTGTGGGTGAAAATCGGCGATCCGACTGTGGAATGGCCTGAATGGTCACAGCCTGTCGGCGCCCATGACGCCTATGACGCCGGCGCGAAGGTGTCCCATAACGGGAAGCACTGGACTTCTGACGTCGACGCGAACGTCTGGGAACCTGGCGTCTATGGGTGGACGGAGGTGACAGCATGACCGAAGGAATAATCATTGGACTTCTGTCCCTTCTGGGTACGCTTGCCGGAACGTACTTCGCAAACCGCAAAAATTCAGCCTTGATCGCTTACCGCCTTGAACAGCTTGAAAACAAGGTCAACAAACACAATAACCTTGTTGAAAGAACATACAAACTGGAAGAAGATCAAGCGGTGATCAAGGAACAGATCAAGGTCGCGAATCACCGAATCGAAGATCTGGACAAGGTCGCGAATCACCGAATCGAAGATCTGGAACATGACCAGGCGTAAGAAAAAACGCGAATTTTCCAAAATCATAATGGCCGCCGTGGGGACCGTCACGATCGTCGTGACGGTCTTCACTTTGGCCTTCGTTTGGAAAACCGGCGACGCGTCACCCCTGGCCTATCTGATTCCGGCCGTCTTCGCCGAACTGGCAACCGCGACGGGATTCTATTACAGCAAGGCGAAAGCCGAAAACCGAATCAAACTTCGGAAACAATACGGCCCCGAAGTCTACAACGATACAAAGGAGGTTTAACCATGTATCAAGCAGTTATCGCGAACCTGGTGACGATCGGGTGGGCCATGCTGATTTTTTTAGCGGCATACCTGGCGAACGTCACCTTTTCCCTTTGGTATAACATCAAACTTCAGAAGGAACAGTTCAGCCGTGAAAAGCTGATCACCGGCGGCCTGAAGGTTCTGACCTTCGTCGTCGGCCTGACGCTTCTGTGTATTTCCGTGACTACGCTTCCCCTGTTTGCGAACGACGTCGGGTGGGCCATTCCGGCCGAATATACCGACCTGTTCGCCGACCTGGTGATTATTGGCGCCGTCCTTCTGGTGTCCTGTAAGTACATCAAGGAAGCCTTCACGAAGTTCGCCGCAATTTTGAACGCCGGCCCTGTGGATATTGTGGGAACTGTGGATAACACCCAGGAAGCAGAACCGGCCGCGAATCCGATCGGGTTCACTGTTGGAAAGGACGTGAATGAAAATGAGTAACAGTCCACTTGTAAGCTACACAAAAATTTCCCCGAACAAGACCAGTCCCAGAAATAAGAAGATCGACACGATCACGATCCACTGTGTCGTCGGTCAGTGTTCCGTTGAAACCCTGGGAAATATCTTCGCCCCCACTTCCAGACAGGCGTCTTCGAATTACGGCGTCGGCGTCGACGGTCGAATCGGAATGTATGTCGAGGAAAAGGACCGTTCCTGGTGTTCTTCCAACGCCGCAAACGATCACCGCGCGATCACGATCGAAGTCGCGTCTGACACGACTGAACCCTACGCCGTAAACGACAAGGCCTTCGCGGCCCTGATCGACCTGGTGACTGACATCTGTCAGCGAAACGGGATCAAGAAACTTGTATGGTCCACAAACAAGGAAGACCGCGTCAATCACAAAAACGGCTGTAATATGACCGTTCACCGCGATTATGCGAACAAGTCCTGTCCTGGAACTTACCTTTACGAACGCCACGGCCAGATCGCCGACGAAGTCAATAAACGCCTGGGAAGCTACGAAGAAAGCACCGCCGGCACGACCGACGCCCAGGCTTCGTCCCAGACCTTGACCGTCGGAACCGAAGTCAACTTCACCGGAACGAAACACTACACTTCCGCCTATAAGACCGCCACAGGAAAGAACTGCAAGGCCGGAAAGGCGAAGATCACAGCGATCGCGGCCGGTAAGGCCCACCCTTACCACCTGGTCGCAGTTTCCGGAAAAGGTTCCACTGTTTACGGGTGGGTCGACGCGGCTGACGTTTCTGTCGCCGCCGATCAGACCATTCAGAAGGGCGATAAAGTAAAGGTCCTGAAGGCCCAGACCTACAACGGCGGAACCTTCAAGACCTATTATGACGTCTATGACGTGATCCAGGTGAACGGCGATCGTGTCGTCATTGGTATCGGAAAGACCGTCACTGCCGCCGTCAAGGCGTCCAACCTTCAGAAAGTATAAACTGAATCACAGGCACAAAAAGAAGCGGTCAGGGATCACCCCTGGCCGCTTTTATTGTTTCTGATCGTCTTTTCGATTATATCCCTGGCCTGGTCTTCCGGAATACCGCGTTCAATAGCCGTCTTCAGAGCCGCCTTCTTCAGACTTTCCACGACAACAGCTTCAGACGGGCCGAAGTCAATGTCGACCGGTTCTTTCGACCAGTCGGTCCCTTCTTCCAGAAGAAGAAAAACCTTCGCTTCCGCTTCCGTGATCGCGTCTTCGACAGCGCTTCCGGAAACACGTTCACACTTTTCCAACGTCTGAACAATTCCGTTCCACCGTTTACGTTTGCCGGAAAGCGTTTTCAGCGCGTCGGCCTGTGACAGTTCCAGATCAAGGACGGCCGGAAGCCGTTCTATAAACAGGGTGTCAATTTCGTCCTGTATACCCTGACAGCAGTCGTCGCCGATCTGAAGGAAGGCCGTTTCCAACCGGAAAGCGGCCGACTTTGCGTCTGAATATCGGCCTGTAAATGTGACCAGGTTCCTTGTATCGTTCAGAATTCGAATAGAATCCATCATTATTTCGTGGTTCCGGTTCAGTCTGTCCTGGAACAAAGGGTCTTTCTTCACGGCTTCCTGGTAAAGCCTTTCTTTGCGCTTCGCTTCACGCTTTTCCTGGCGCTTCTTTGAATCAAAAAACACAGGATCACCGCCCTTCTATATGTAAATTCTTTTTGAATAATCGCGTGATTCTGACCTTTAACACAATTATACGCGAAAAATGTGTTAAAAACAAGAATAATTCAGACGTTTAACACAAAAGTTACAAATGAAGGGAGGGTCTGGCGTGAAAATATACGATTATCAGGGGAGGAAGAATGTAAGCGGCGAACGAATCCGCGAAGCCAGATTGAAGCGCCGACTTACCCAGGCGGACTTCGCGGCACAGTTACAGATCGCCGGTATAGCCATAGAGCGCGACAGTGTCAGCCGAATCGAGATCGGAACACGCTTCGTCGCAGACTTCGAACTGAAGGTTATAGCGAAGGTTCTGAACGTGTCTGTCGACTGGCTTTTATCTGAAAACTGAAACAAAAACCGACCACCGGATCACCGGTGGCCTATTTTTTTACCCTGAACCCCTTGACAATATACTACCGGTAGTATATAATAATAGGCGTGAGGTGATTATTTTATGAGTAAAGCACAGACAGCCGCAAACAAGCGCTATAATACGAAAGCCTATGACCGAATCGAAATCACAGTCCCGAAGGGTGACAGGGAAAAAATCGCGAAGGCGGCCGAATCGGTCGGAATGAGCGTCAACGCCTTCATAAAAGAAGCACTGGCGGAACATATCGCCCGATTATCCAACATATAACGATCAGAAGGCCCTGTCCATTACGGACGGGGTCTTTTTGCTTACCCAGGGAGGAATAACAATGAAAAGACGCAGATTCAGACATTTATCGTGGAACGATCGCCTGAAGATCGAAGCCATGTTGAAGGCCGGCCGGCATTACCAGGAAATCGCCGACGAAATCGGTGTCCACCTTCACACCATTTACAACGAAGTCAAGCGCGGCCGCTATATCCACACGAATTCAGACCTGACCGAAGAAGAACGATACAGTCCGGACATAGCTGAAGCGGCATACAGGGAACACCTGTCACCCCTATTCTTCGTATGAGAGAGGGACGAACGAAAACCTGAACAAGATGATCCGCCGGTGGTTCCCGAAGGGGACGGACTTCCGCCAGATCACGGAGAAGGCGATTCAATGGGTAGAAGACTGGATCAATAACTATCCCAGAGAAATTCACGGATTCAGAAGCGCGAATTCCGTGTTTGCGGAGGGCGTCGCCATGCTAATTTGAAATTATTTGTGAGCTTTTGCAATTTAATCTTGACTTTTTCATTTGTGGGGTGTAGTATTAAGTTGCAAGGTCCAAAAGGCCTTCGCAACTTATTTTTTTATACATAAATGGCCGAGAAAGGAGCGTGAAAACGTGGCAACTTATAAGACTATTACCTTCGACGACAGAAAAGCGATCGCGGCTTTGTATGAAAAAGGCGCCACCACCGCCGAAATTTCTGAATCTGTCGGCGTACCTAAAAAGACGCTATACGGAGAACTGAAGCGCGGCGACACCGGTGAACTTGACCAGAATCAGCGTCCAGCCTACGATCCGGTTCTGGCACAGAAGACCTACCAGGAAAATATTCGTCGTCGCGGAAGAAGACGAAAGGAGGTCGACGCATGACACAAGCACAGCGCGCCAGGCGAAAACGACAACGAATTCGCCTGGCAATAAGGAACACAGCGTCCATTCTTTCGGTCTTCGCCTTCCTGGCCATGTTAGCGGCCGCCGGCGCGATCGAATGCGACACTGTCCCACTTCTGGAAGGTACGGTCAGATTGTTCGGGTTCCTGTTCATCTGGGCCGGACTTCTACTTCTGGCCGGTGCCTTCCCAGTACGCAAGGAAAGGAGGAAACGCCATGAAGTACACCGCGACGCTGTCGCCGGTCCAGGTCGGACAAGCTGTAAAAAGCCTGATTCTTCTTGGTGAAAAGAAAATCACGATCGAAGAAACAGAAAAAGACCGTTTCGTCGTCACCACAACAACCGAAACGGTCTTTTCCAAAAAACCTGTAAATGGTATAACACGCAAAGGAGGAAATTTCAATGCTGAATTTTTATGACACCGAAGCCGTGAAGGCTTTTACCTTAAAAACCCTGGTCGAAAACCGCGAACTGGCCGAAAGTCTGGAATTCGAACGCAAGAGTTCGACCGACTGGTTCAACAACTACAAGGGCCAGGAAAAGCGCGCCGACGCCGCCGAAATGCAGATCAAGGACGCGATCGCAAAACTTGAAAACTTCAGTGAAGCGCGTCAGGAAGGCGTTGAAACTGGGTGGAATGACGTTGACCGACTGGTCGGCGAAGTCCTGACCATTCTGAAGGGAGGTTCGAAGAATGAATAATAGTCTGTATGAAATCACCCGTGAATATCTGGAAGCCTTCGACCGTTTGGAGGTCGACGAAGAAACCGGCGAAATCCTGAATTTCGAAGCTGTGGACGCCCTGGCCGGTGTGTTTGAGGAAAAGGCCGAATCCGTGGCCTGTTACATTAAGAACCTGGAAGCCTTTATCGGTTCCCTGAAGACAGAGGAATCGAGCCTGGCAGAGCGCAGAAAGAGCGCAGAACGTAAGGTCGACAACATGAAGAAGTATCTGACTTCCTGTCTGGACGCCGCCGGCCGCGACAAGGTCGAAACCGCAAAGGTCCGCGTGTCCTTCAGAAAGTCCGTGGCGGTGAATATCGAAGACGAAGGCGCCCTTCCGGCTGACTTTATCGTGGAAACCGTGTCCACGAAGCCGGACAAAACGGCGATCAAGAAGGCAATTCAGGCCGGACAGGAAATCGCCGGCGCGACTTTGATCGAGAACCGAAACATTCAGATCAAGTAAGGGGGCGACGACATGAAAGAATTCACCATTCCCCTTCTGACTGAAAAAGACATAGACTGCCGCGTTCAGTCCGTCAGTAAATCGAAAAGCGGCAAGGTCGGTGCGGTCCTTCTTCTTTACAAAGACGCCCGTGTCGATATGCGAATCCTTGACCTGGTCTTCGGCCCTGGCAACTGGCAGAGAACCCATGAAGTGATCAACGGGAACCTGTTCTGTTCGATCGACATCTGGGACGAAGAAAAGAAAACCTGGGTCCGGAAACAGGACGTCGGTGTCGAGAGCAACACCGAAAAGGAAAAAGGCCAGGCGTCAGACGCCTTCAAACGTGCCGGCTTTAACGTCGGGATCGGCCGAGAACTTTACACCGGCCCGTTCATTTATGTCGAATTGGCGGACAATGAATTCTATTCCGAACGCCAGGGAAACAAGGAAGTCTTCAAGTGCTATTCGAACACACGCTTCAAGGTGTCGAAGATCGCCTATGACGACCGCCGCGAAATCTGTGACCTTGTTATCGTGGACCGGAACGGCGTTGTCCGCTTCAATATGAACGGTTACACCCAGGCGCCCAGAGCCGCACAGAACGCGCCACAGAACGCCGCACAGTCCCAGGGTGGACAAACTACCAACCGCGCACCGCAAAGCGCGCCACAGGCCCAGAATAACGGCCGGACGACCGGTTCTGTGTGTCCTGTATGTGGCGGACCTATCAGTTCCGCCGAACAGCAATATTCCATGAAGAAGTATGGCCGCGAAATGTGCCGCGCTTGCCAGAAGAACGCTTGAAAGGTGGTGTAAGAAATGCCAAGTCGCATATTGAAAGAATCGATCTGCACGTCGGAAAACCTGGCCACTATTTCGGCCGAAGCTGAAGTCCTGTTTTACCGTCTGATCGTAAAGGCAGACGACTTCGGCCTGTACCACGGGAACCCGAAGATTATAGCTTCACTTCTGTTCCCTTTGAGCGTCCCGACCGAAAAAAAAGTCGCTTCCTGGCTTTCCGAACTGTGCAAGGCCGGCCTTGTAGCTACATACACAGCCGAGGACGGAAAGAAATACCTGAAACTACTGTCCTGGGACAAACACCAGAACAGGCGCGCACAAAAAAGTAAATTTCCGCTTCCGTGTTCACTTGATAGCATTTGCACACAACAGGAAACAAATGAAGGTTTTGACACTTGCGCGCAAATGCAAACAGATTCTTCCGTAAACGTAAACGAAAACGTAAACGTAAACGTAAACGTAAACGAGGAACGAAAACGAGTAACGGCGCAAAACGGCGCCGGTGGACGCGACGGTTTTGACCGCTTCTGGTCTGCTTATCCGCGAAGGGTCGGAAAGAAGGACGCCGTGAAGGTCTGGAACCAGATCAAACCTGACGACAACCTTATCGAGCAGATTGTCCAGGGCGTCGAGCGTTGGAAGCGTTCTGAACAGTGGACGAAGGACGAAGGCCGCTTCATTCCATATCCGGCCACATTCCTTCGCGGTGAACGTTGGAACGAATACGATCGCGCAGAGGTAACGCCTTCACCGAAGCCGACGGCCGTCAAGAACTACGACGACGGCGAAGACTTCCTGGGCGGTGAATAACCGTGGGAAATGTATTCACTGACGCCATTGAACAGATCGCCGCAAGGGGCCGCACGAACAACGAAGCCGAAGACGACTTCCGTGACGAAGAAGGCTTCCTGTGCTGTGGCAACTGCAAAACCAGGAAAGAACACCGGCTTGACCTGGGCGAAAAGACGGTCCTTGTTCCGTGTATGTGTAAATGCCGGTCAGAACAAGTCGAGAAGGAACGCCAGGAGGAAGAACGCCGGAAGTTCCGCGAAATGGTCGAGCGCCGGCGAAAGGACGGTATCACAGATCCGTCATACCTGGTCCAGACCTTCGCCCAGGACGACGGCCGGAACCAGAAGATCACTGACGTCTGTCTGAAGTACGTCGACCACTGGGAGGAAATGAAGGCCGACAATATCGGAATTCTGTTCTATGGCGGCGTCGGGACCGGAAAGTCATTCCTGGCCTGTTGTATCGCGAACGCGCTGACCGACAAGTGCGTCAGGGTCAGCGTCACGAACTTCCCCCGAATCCTGAACAAACTTCAGGGGTTCGGCGAAGACAAACAGGAATTCCTGGACAAGCTGAACCGTTATGACCTTCTGGTCATTGACGACCTGGGCGTCGAACGTGACACGTCGTTTTCTGTCGAACAGGTCTTCAACATCATAGACGCCCGAAGCCGTTCCGGAAAACCACTGATCGTCACCACGAACCTTTCCCTGACCGACCTTCAGAATCCGCCTTCCCTGGGATATGCGCGAATCTATGACCGAATCCTGGAAATGTGTCCGATCAAGCTGAAACTTGCCGGCGAATCCAGGCGAACCCAGAACGCCGCCGAACGGCGTGACAAGGCCCGAAAGATTCTGGGCCTGTGAGGAAAGGACGTGAACGAGTGAAAAAACAGTACAAACTGACCATTCCTGGCCTTCTGCCAGGGTTAAACGAATACATTGACGCCGAAAGAGCCGTCAAGGGTAAGTATAAGGCCGCCGCCATGAAGAAACAGGCCGAAAACGTGATCGGCTACATGGTAAAGACACGGCTTCGCGGCGTCCATTTCGACCGCCCCGTCGTGATCCGCTATCTGTGGGTCGAACCGAACCGTCGTCGCGATAAGGACAATATCGCATTCGCGAAAAAGTTCATTCAGGACAGCCTGGTCCACTGTGGCGTCCTGGATAATGACGGGTGGGGCCAGATCGAGCATTTCACAGACGACTTCGCCGTGGACCCGAAAGACCCACGAATCGAAGTCACGATCGAAGAATTCGAAGGAGGAAAAACAAATGGTAAACGCTAAAATCAAAGACCTTGCACCCGGAACCGTATTCAACGCCGGACCGATCGACGTCCGGATTCTGGAACACTTCACGAACGGAAGAACCCTTCTGATCGCCGACGCCTGTATCGCCGACCGCCACTTCGCAGATCAGCCTTTCAAGACCAGACCTGAAAAGCCGGAAACGAATCCGAACGACTGGCGCTTCAGCAATCTTCGAAAGGAACTGAACACCGAATTCCTGGCCGCTTTCGACCATGCTGAAGGACCTATCCGTTCCGCCCACATTCTGACGGCCGACTGGGACCTGGCAGACCACGAAGGCGGCGCCGGTTACGGTATCATTCAGGACAAGATCGCCCTTCTGTCTGAAGCCATGTTCCGCAAGTACAGCGAACAGGACCTTCTGGCCCTGGACGACTGGTGGTGGCTGATCACCCCGTACGCCGCGCACTCGAACTATGCGCGCAGTGTCAGCACTGACGGCCGTCTGGACTACAACTACGCGTCCTTTGGCAACCATGGCGTTCGGCCGGCTTTCTATGTGGAATCTGGGATCACTTTATCCCTGGAACCTGACCAGGTCGAACTTTCTGATTCTGCACTGTTGGCCGAATTCACTTCAAAACAGCTTGTCGAAGAAGTCCTTCGCAGAATCGCCGAAGGCCAGGAAGACGGTGACGAAGATGAAAGTGAAATATGGTGATCTGAAGGCCGGCGACGTCTTCGAAGACAACAACTGGCCGTATGTAAAGACAACCGAAGCGAACCAGGCGGTCGAACTTTCCACCGGCGCCCTGGTCCACTTCTTCAACGGTTCCCTGGTGGACGAAAGTGACCTTGTCCTGGTCCACCAGGCCGTCCTTCCGGCCGAAATGCCGGATCACATGAAGGGAGGTCTGAAGCATGGAAAAGACTGATCTTCAGATCGCAGTCGAAGCCGAACTGGGCGTCGAACTGTGTCCAGTATTCTTTGCGGACGCCGAACAATACGCCAGAAGGAAACTGGAAGTCGCGAACCGGTCCGCCGGCCGCGAATGGGGTGAAGACGGCTATGGCGACGAATACCTGGTCTTATTGATCCCAGACGTGATCCGCGAAATGGCCTTTTCCGTCTACTGTGAAAAGCGGTCGGCCGAAAACCTGGCCGCCAGAAAGGCGGTGGCCACATGATACCATTCCCAGACAAGAAATATTCCGTGATCTATGCTGATCCACCCTGGAACTATGCCGCCGGCGGCGCCATGCGAAACGCCGAAAGGCATTATAAGACCATGAAGCCGGAAGACATCTTCGACCTTCCGGTCCAGGATATAGCCGAAGACGACTGTCTTCTGTTCATGTGGGCCACATTCCCGAACCTGGACGTCGCCCTGGAAGCGATCAAACGGTGGGGGTTTACATACAAGACCGCCGCGTTCGTCTGGGTAAAGAGAAACAAGAAGTCCCCTTCCTGGTTCTGGGGCCTGGGGAACTGGACACGCGCAAACGCTGAAGTTTGTCTTCTGGCTACAAAGGGCAAGCCGAAACGCGCTTCCGCGTCCGTCCACAGTGTAATCGACGCCCCGATCGGCCGCCACAGTGAGAAGCCGGCCGAAACCCGTGACCGTATAGTTCGGCTTGCGGGGGGGTACACGAATCGAGTTATTCGCCAGACAGACGGCCCCTGGGTGGGACGCCTGGGGCGACGAAGTGGAAGGCGGTGTCGTGAATGAGTGAAACGAAATATGTCGCTTCTGTCAGCTTCGGGAAGGATAGCCTGGCCATGCTTCTTCTGATCCTGGAAAAAGGCCTTCCGCTTCACGAAGTCGTCTTCTACGATACCGGAATGGAATTCCAGGCCATTTACAGCATACGCGACAGAATCCTTCCGATCCTGGAAGAACGCGGCGTCAAGTATACCGAACTGCACCCACCGCGCCCCTTCCTGTTCGATATGCTTGAAAAGCCGGTCAACAGTAAAAAGAACGGCCTTCACTACGGTTATTCCTGGTGTGGCGGCTGTGCAAGGTGGGGAACCGCAACAAAGACGGCCGCACTGGACAGCCACGCCAGAAAAGCCGGAAAGAATGTGGTTCAGTATGTAGGGATCGCCGCTGACGAACCGAAGCGCCTTCGCCGCCTTGAAGAAAACAAGGTGGCGCCCCTGGCTGACTGGGGAATCGCAGAAGCTGACGCCCTTCGCCTGTGTTATGAGGGGGGTACTTCTGGGAAGAAAACGGGTTCCGCCTATACGACATACTGGACCGCGTGTCCTGTTGGTGTTGCGCGAACAAGAACCTGAAGGAACTTCGGAACATATACACCCACCTTCCGGAATACTGGAGCCGACTGAAGGAAATCCAGGCCAGAACCGACCGCCCCATGAAGGGCGAAGGAAAGAGTGTTTTCGACCTGGAAGAACGCTTCAGAAAGGAAAAACAGACATGATCCACCGAAGAAAAGAACGCCTTCCGAAATGACGATACGACTTCAACTGCCGCAAGTGCGACAACATTCAGGAAATACACGACGACCGGAAGAAACGTCATGGCGATTATTGTATCGCCTGTATCGAAAGAGCCGACGCCGGTCTTCCCAGTCCCATTCACGCCGACGAAGCTGACCGCGTGGTCCGCTGTGACTGCTTCAAGGCGATCCCCGAAAAGGAAGGTGAACCGAAATGAAACAACTGACATTTAGTTTCCTGTGTCTGCTTCTGGGAAGTGTTCTGGTGTGTACGTCCTTCATTATGGCGGCCGAACCGGCGGCCGCCGAAGGAATTATCCAGGAAGAAACAAAAGGCGCCCAGGAAGCGATTCTGGCGCCCCTGGCGACGTCTAAACCGTCCGCCCCTATTCTTCCCCTACCGGACGAAACAAAGCCGCCAGAAGAAGCCTGGACGACCGTCACGGCGACGGCTTACTGTCCATGTGAAAAATGCTGTGGCGCGTGGGCCGAAAACCGGACGAACGGTATCGTCTACACCGCGTCGGGCGCTATCGCCCAGGAAGGCGTCACGATCGCCGCTGACTGGGACGTCTATCCGCCTGGAACCGTCCTTCAGGTCGAAGGCCTGGGGGAATACATAGTCCGGGATCGCGGCGGCGCCATTAAGGGCCTGAAGATCGACATCTACTTCGAAGACCACGACGACGCCCTTCAGTTCGGCCGCCAGGAAGTACGAATCAAAGTCATATCTGAAATTGAGAGGTAAAACAATATGGAAATTAACGAACTGGTCAAGAAGGCCCACGAAAACGCCGTGAATCACGGGTTCTGGAACCCGACACCGGCGTTCGGAACATCTATCGCCCTGATCCACAGCGAACTTTCCGAAGCACTGGAAGAAGAACGCGAAGGAAACCCCGACTTCTGGTTCAAAGAGGTCAACGGATTCAAAGTGTCCGACATGAACGAATGGCGCGGCGAAAAGCCTGAAGGCGTGGCCGTCGAATTGGCTGACGCTGTGATCAGGATCGCGGACCTTTGCGGACACCGGGGAATCGACCTGGACGCCGCTATCCGAATGAAAATGGCCTACAACGAAGGCCGCCCGTATAAACACGGGAAGCAATTCTAAACCGAAAGCGAGGAAACCCCATGAATCAATGTCAACTTCTGGGCCGCATGACACGCGATCCAGAACTGAAATACACCCCACAGGGAACGGCCGTCGTGTCGTTTTCCCTGGCCGTCGACCGCCGCTTCAACAGAGAGAAGGCCGACTTCATTGACGTCGTGGCCTGGCGACAGACCGCCGAATTCATTTCGAAGCACTTCCAGAAAGGAACCAGGATCGCCGTCGTCGGTTCAATCCAGACCCGAACCTGGGAAGACAACGAAGGCCATAAAAGAAAGGCTGTCGAAGTCCTGGCTGATTCCGTCTATTTCGCTGACGCGAAGAAGGACGCTGAAGCCGGCAGTTATGCCGCGAACGCTTACGCTTCCGGCGACTTCGAAGAAGTGGGCGAAGACGAAGACATTCCGTTTTAATCCGAAATGTCGGAAAGGTGGTGAAGAAAAATGGACAAACCGAAAGAAAGTCAAGTCAGAACAAGGGTCATGGATATACTTCGGAACCACGACCAGGAAGCGCGCGTCATAGAAGCACAGATCGCCGCCGAAAAGGAATCCCTGGAATACGATCTGGAAGAAATACTTATGTCGGGCGCCTATCCTTCCACGGCCATAAACCCGACGGGCGTCCACGCTTCTTCACCAGACCCAGACGGGAACCTAGTCCGAATGGTCGACCGACGTGACCGCCGGCGCGCCAGAGCAGACGAAGCGATCGCGAACCTGGAACGTCAGCTTCGCCAGATCGAAGAAGTCCGGTCCCTGGTCCTGACACTGGACACCCGTTCAAAATGCGTCCTTCTGGCCCTGTATTACCCGTACAGGTCATACGAAGAAGCCGCTGAATTCCTTCAGGTGGACAGAACCACAGTCTACCGTCAAAGAGAAATCGCCCTGAACAAACTGTTCAACAGGGCCGAACGGTCAAAGTGGTTTTCATAGCCTGAAACGTGCCTGGCAACCCCAGGCACAACGCGCGGACATGGCGGAACTGGCAGACGCGCGCGGTTCAGGGCCGCGTGGTTCATTCCATAGGGGTTCGAATCCCCTTGTCCGCACCAAAATATAAAAAATATGCAACTATGTGCAACTGTTTGCAACTGTTTGCAACTCTGTGCAACTGACAAGGCCATTTTTATATGGTATTATGGTATCGTGGACGACTGAAAGTCCACCCTCCTTTGAATAGGGTACATTGAAGACATTCCTTCGGGAGTGTCTTTTTTGTACCCATTCATTGATTATACAGAAAGGACAGTGTGAATCATGCCGAAGCTGACAGCAAAACAAGAACGCTTCTGTGAAGAATATCTGATCGACCTGAACGCGACACAGGCCGCAATTCGCGCCGGATATTCTGTGGAATCCGCCGGATCAATCGGAAGTGAAATCTTGACGAAACCTGAAATTCGCGCGCGCATTGATACCGCTATGGCCGAACGGTCGAAGCGAACCGGAATCAACGCCGACAGAGTTCTTCGGGAACTGGGAAGAATCGCCTTCCTGAATCCGACAAAGGTCATTGACTTCCAAACGGCCGAAGTCCTGTCAGACGCCAGTGAAGACGATCTGGCGGTCATTTCCGGAATGAAGGTCAAGTATGTCCCACACAAAGACTTTGACGAAAACGGTGATCCTATTATAGAACAGGCTATCGAACGCGAAGTCAAACTGTGTGACAAACTGAAGGCCCTTGAAATGTGCGGCCGTCACCTGGGAATGTTCAAGGACAACCCTGAAGCGAATGTCCCTGTAACGGTGGTGATCAATTATGACTACGGCGGCGAAGATTGAATTCAAAGCGTCGGCCCAGTTTAACCCTGTATTCCGACCGGTGAACGAATGGCGCGGCCGTTATAGAATCCTGAAGGGATCAGCCGGTTCCGGAAAGTCTGTGAATATCGCCCAGGACTATATCGCGAAGTTATCCGATCCGGCGTATACCGGCGCGAACCTTCTTGTCGTGCGTAAGATCGAAGAAACGAACCGCGACAGCACCTTCGCAGAATTACAGGCGGCGATCTTCCGAATGTTCGGCCCTTACGCTGAACGCTTCTGGAAGGTCAACCTGAACCCGTTGTCCCTGGAATGTAAGATCACCGGAAACAGAATCATATTCCGCGGCGTCAAGGATCAGCGACAGCGCGAAAAGGTGAAGTCGATCACCTTCAAGAACGGAAAACTGACGTGGATATGGTGTGAGGAAGCGACGGAACTTCTGTCTGAAGACGTCGACATTCTGGACGACCGTCTTCGTGGTAACCTGGACGACCTGAATCCGAACCTGTATTACCAGATCACAATGACCTTCAACCCCGTCAGCGCGACGCACTGGATCAAAGGCCGATACTTCGACAAGGCTGATCCGGACGTTCTGACCCACCATTCCACATATAAGACGAACCGGTTCATTGATCCGGCGTATTATCGACGTATGGAACGCCGACGTGAAGAAGACCCTGAAGGTTATCGCGTATACGGTGAAGGTGAATGGGGCGAACTGGGCGGCCTGATCCTGACGAACTTCGAAGTCCATGACTTCCCGACGGCGAAGACCAACTTCGACGCCTTCTATTATGGCCAGGACTTCGGATATAACCACGCCGACGCCATTCTGGGCGTGGGATCACGGGACGGTGAAATCTATATCTGTTCCGAAATCTATGTCTTTGAGAAGGACACGGAAGAAATTATCAACCTGGCCAAACAGAACAAGGTCGACCAACGCGTCGAAATGTTCTGTGATTCAGCAGAACCGGACAGAATCAAGACCTGGCAGAAGGCCGGCTTCAGGGCGGCCGCCGTGAAGAAGGAACCTGGAAGCGTCAAGGCACAAATTGACTGGCTGAAGGGCCGAAAAATCCACATTCACCCGTCTTGTGTAAATGTCCTGAAGGAAGTTCAACAGTGGAAATGGAAAAAGGACGCCACGTCCGGCCTGTATATCGACGAACCGGTCGAATTCATGGACGACGCTATGGCGGCCCTTCGTTATGCCGTTGAACGCCTTCGTCGTGGTTCTGCTATCGAAGTATTGAAATGAGGTGTGAAAAATGGCTGAACTATCGGTTATGGACCGGATCAACGCTGTCCTGTCCAACCCTGAAAACGCGACTATGTCACTGGCCCAGATCGTCAGTGAGGAAATCCGCGAATTCAAACAGTCCGAACAGTATCAGAATATTGTTCAGGCTGAATCCTATTACAGAAACAGGTCCGATGTCCAGAAGAAGACGAATGACGTCGCCAACCGGTCGAACACCAGGATCGAACACCCGATTCTGAAGAAACTTGTCGACCAGAAAGCGAACTACCTTCTGTCGAAACCCTGGACCGTGGACACCGCGAACGGCGCCTATGGAGACGCCTTGAACAAGGTATTCGACGCCACATTCCGCCGGAAGATTAAGTCACTGGGAAAGGGCGCTGTGAAGTCCGGTATTGCCTGGCTTCAGCCTTACTTCGACGAAGGGAAACTGGCCTTCATGCGAATCCCTTCGAACGAACTGATCCCTTTGTGGAAGGACGCAGAACGAACCAAACTGGACGCCTTCATTCGATTCTATGATCAGATCATTTATATCGGGACCAGAAAACACGTTATCACACACGCGGAATTCTGGTGGTCTGGCGGCGTGAAGTGGTTCAAGACTGACGCCTTCGCCGGAACCGGCGCCGGTCAGTTCCACGTCGACAAGGAACACGGCGACGAAACCAACGACTACACCGAACCCCACTTCGTCGTCGGCGACAAAGCCTATAACTGGGAAGAAGCGCCGATCGCCTGGCTGAAGTATAACGAAGAAGAACTTCCCCTGTGTTACTTCATTAAGGACCTGATCGACGACATCAACTGGCAGACGTCCGTCACGGCCGACGTTCTTCGTGACGTCGCGAAGTTTATCTATATCCTTCGCAACTATGGCGGTCAGGACCTGGCCGAATTCCTGAAGGACCTGAAGGAACACATGGCGATCAAAGTCACGACTGACGGCGGCGTGGATAAACTTCAGGCCGATCTGAATATCGACGCTGTCATGGCCTTCCTGGATAAACAGCGCCGCGACGTGTATGACTTCGCCGCCGCTGTCGATACGAAGGACCCTAAACTGGGTAACGCTTCCGGAACCGCGATCAACTTCCGATATATGGACCTTGACGCGGACTGTGATTCCCTGGGAACCGAACTGAAAGACACCTTCCAACGTCTGAAACTGTTCATTGACGTCTATCTTCAGATCACCGGCCAGGGCGACTTCACGAACGAAGAATTCGACATTATCTTCAATATGGACCTTCCTGTCAATGAAACCGACGTGATCAACAACGCCAGAAACAGCGACGGTCTTCTGTCGAAACGAACCATTCTTCAGAATCACCCCTGGGTCGCAGACGCAGACGAAGAACTGGACCGTATCAACGAAGAAAAGAAGGCCGCTATGGAAGAATTCGGCGAAGGTCTTTTCAATAATAGCCTGGGCGCGAACGCCGGCCAGGAAGGCGGCGACAATGGCGCCGGCCTGAATGGTGGTGGCGTAAATGAGGAATAAGGAATACTGGGCCGCGCGTGCCTTACAGCGTGAGAATGAAGCCTATCTTCGCGGCGCCGGTCTTTCGGCGAAAATGTTCCAGGAATACGAAACGGCCGCGAAGGCGATCCGCCGTGAAATCGACGGGTTCTATTCGAAATACGCCGGAAAGTATGGCCTTACATACGATCAGGCCGTCCGCCTTCTGAACCGGAAGGAATTCCAGGAATGGAAGGCAAGCCTGGACGCATACGTCGCCCAGATCGCCAAGACCACAGACGCCCACGCCAGGGCGCTTCTGACTGCACAGCTTGACGCTTTATCGGCGAACAGTTCTATTTCCCGTCTGGAAGCCTTACAGGGCCAGATCGACCTGATTCTGAACGACCTTTTTGACAAAGGCGTCGCCCAGATGAAAGAAGAATTCGGGGATATGTTCGTCGAAGGGTATTATAAAAAATGCTATGATATTCAATCCAGGGCCGGATTCTTCAACGAAATCGCGAAGATCGACTTTTCGACTATCGAACAGGCCGTTTCTTATCCCTGGTCCGGCGCCATGTTTTCCGATCGCCTGTGGCAAAACAAACAGGCCCTTGTCTTCAATACCAGGGAAATAATCACCCAGGGACTGATTCAGGGAAAGAGTGTCGGAACCATGTCTTCCGCCCTATCCGCCAAAATGGGCCAGTCCTACAAGAACGCTGAACGATTGATCCGGACGGAAACAACCCACATTCACAGCGAAGCCGACAGGGCCGCCTATAACGAAGCCGGCGTCGAAGAATATGAATACATGGCCACACTGGACGCGCGCACCTGTGAAACGTGCGGCGCCCTGGACGGAAAGGTCTTCAAGGTCAAAGACGCGAAACCTGGCGTCAATTATCCGCCCATGCACCCGAACGACCGCTGTACTACGATCGAGCATGACCCCGAAGACGCCCTGGACTGGTTCAATTCCGGCGAACCTATGCCGAAGTCGACCACCTATCAGGAATGGTATGACGAACAGGTGGCCAGGAATGGCCAGGGGTCCGTTGAAATCGAGCGCAAAAAGGCGTATAATAGAAAGGCGGACAGTTAACAGTTCGACGCATACGTCGACCGCCTGGGCGCTGACGCCCCTGACAGCTTCACAGCCTTCCAGGCTATGAAATACAGTCAGCCGGAAGCCTGGGCCGAAACGAAGTCATTCTATTCCTACAAGGGCCGCGTTCCGGAAGCGACGAAGGCTGACTTCGGCGTCTATAAGATCGTCAAGGATTCCGGCCTTTACGGAACTGTCAGGGTCCCACCGGTGAAGGTGGACGTTTCCACCCTGTCCCTGGACGTCGGCCACATAGCCGAACGAAACCACGGTGTCACCCTGGAAGAAGCGCGTTCGTTCATAGAAGACGCCGTCTTTTCCATGAAGCGCCGCCACTGGACCGGCGAAACCTTCGTCAATTACTATTCACAGTCTGGCGCCGCCTATGTGAAGACCAGTGAACCGGTGATCAGAACCGCCTTCAAGAAAGACGAATTCGACCCGAAAACCAAAAAGGTTATGGAGGAATTGAACAATGGAAAATAAGACCGTGTTCTGTCCGATCTGTCAAAGACAGGTCACCGGCGACGAATGTTTCGATATTTCTATGGTCGCCGAAGGTACAACCCCCGACAGGTTCCTTCCTGAAGACTTGAAGCCGGAGGAATTCGACGACAAGAAGAAGGAAACCTGTATCAAATGCAAATATCACCCCGAATAAGACGTCGACCGACAGGCCGGCGTTTTATTATGCCCTTTTTTCTGTTGATTAAGGCGTCACCCTTCCAGGTGGCGTCTTTTTCATATAATTCAAGCCGTAACCGTCCGGCGAACAGACGGAACCGCAAAGCGTGTGGAAGTCACGGAAAAGACAGCGGTGAAAGGAGTTCCCATGATCATTGAAGGTATTAAGTCCCTGTTGGGCGACGAACTGTCCGCCCAGGTCGAAGCCGCCCTGAAAGGCAAAGGCAAAGACGGAAAGGACGTCGATCTGGTAATCGGAAACGACGGAAGTTTCGTTCCGGCCGATAAGTACAACGGCGCGAACAGCGGCAAAACGAGCGCAGAAAACGCCCTGAAGGCCGCCGCCGAAGCGCTGAAGGCTATCGGTGGAACCGGCGATCCGGCCAAAATCGCCGACGACGTGAAGAACGCCCAGACCACGATCGCGAACCTTCAGGCCACACACGACGCCGAAATCAAGAAGATCAGCAAGAACGCCGCCCTTCGAATGGCCCTGAACGGAAAGGTTCACGACCCTTCGGACATTATCGGCCTTCTGGACCTTGACAAGATCGACGTCGACGACACCGGCAACCTGAAAACAGACCTTGATCCGCTTCTGAAGCCTATCAAGGAATCGAAGGCTTATCTGTTTACAGAGCCGGCGAAACCTGGCGCCCCTGACATTAAGGGCGCGAAGCCGGCCGAACCTGGCGCCCCTGGCGCGCCGGCCGCAAGAGTGGACGGCCCTGTCGTCCTGTAACCAATCACAAAATAAATTTGAAAGGAATGTGATTTACTATGGCAAGAACTAAAGCTATTTCCCTGATCCAGACTGGTTCCACGAAGGTTGACCTTGCGGAACTTTCCGGTCTTGTGATCGGCAACATTCAGAAGGACACACTGGCGTCCGGTCTGAAGTCCCAGTCTTATACCGGCAATCCGGCAAGCGGTTCCGTCGAGTATAAGAGATTCAAGAACAGCGTTTCCCAGGACTACGGCACTGCAAGAGCCGCCGGCAAGGGTAGCGCAATCACCGTTCCCCCTACCACTGTCAACCTGAACACCCACAAGGAGATCGTGGAGGAAGCCGCAAAGTTCGACCTTGATACTTTCGGCGTGGGTAACATCATGGCCAGACGCGCCGACAACCATGTCGACACCGTGGCGGCAGAATTCGACACTGCTTTCTTCCAGTGCGCGGTCAACGAAGGTACTGCCTTCGAAACTGTTGAAACTGACGTGGAAGCTATCGTCGAAGCCTTCATTCAGACCCTGGAAACCGTGAAGAACGACTACGTTCGCGGCGTTCCCCGTAACATTATGCGCCTGGTGTGTGATCCTTCCTTCTACGGCAAGATCAGAAACTACCTGGACAAGAATGTTCAGAACGCCAACGTGGACAGCGCGGCCGAAGACTTCGCAACCTTCCACGGCGTCCGTTGCTATTCTTCCGTCTTTGTTCCTCCCGGAACTAACGCGATCATTATGATCGACGGCGCTATCGCACAGCCGGCCGTAATCTATCCTTACAAGGAGCCTGAAAAGATTCCTCTGTCCAACGACTACGGCGTGTCTATGTTCTACGACTACGGCACGAAGGCCCTGACACCTGACCTGATCTTCCACTACGCGAAGGCGTAATCCGGCCAGTATCATATTCACAAGGAGGGAAACACAATGAAGTTCAAAAATAAGCATACCGGCGTAATCCTGGAACCGAAGTCCGACATGGTCGTCGAACAGCTTCAGAAGAACCCCGACTTCGAACCCTACGACGGCCAGAACGCCGCCCAGGGCGACGAAAGGCCTTTGTCCAAGATGAACAAGGACGAACTTCTGAAAGTCGCCCAGGACGCCGGAATCGCGGTTCCTGACGGCGCCACAAAGGCCCAGATCGTCGAACTGATCGAAGCCGCGAAAGGTGAATAATCGGGACCGCCGAAAGGTGGTGTAATCATGCTGAATCAAATTCTATCTTCCCTGGAAGGCCTAACCGACGCGGAACGCGCGACGGTTCTTCAAACCCTTATGTCGAGCGACAGCCGTCTTTCGAAGGTCAAGGCCCTTCTGGGGATTCAGACGGAAGACCATGACGCGATCCTGGAATATGTGATCCAGACCGTCGAAAAAATGGTCCTTCGTTACATCAACTGGGACACCCTTCCGGAAGACCTGGAAAACGTCCTGGTCGTCATGTGTGTCAGCTATTACAAGTCGGCCGGCCTGGGGAATTCTTCGGCCACGACCGGCCCTGTGGCTTCTGTGAAGCGTGGTGACGTTCAAACCACCTTCGCCACGGGTTCCGGATCGTCTGGATCGGCGAACACCTTCAACCTGGGAGCCGATAACGGCGAATTCTTCGGGTGGAAGACTGTCCTGAATGAGTATCGAAAAGTAAGGTGGTGATTCTATGTCCTTCGGAAACGCAAGCGCAGAGCGCGCCGCGATCGAAATGACCTATGAAGACACCGCCACGGTATCAAGAACCACGCCACAGAGGGGTCAGAACGCTATTTCGGCGTCTGATCCTTCTGTGATTTATTCTGGTATCATTTGCGCGCTTTCGTATACAGGTTCAGACAGTAGCGGACAGACAGACGCACAAAACAACGTCGATTATGACGCTGTCATTTTCGCCGGACCTGACCTTTCGATCCTTCCTGGCGACAAGATCGTCCTGAAACGCTTCGGGCGTGACGATCCTTCCAGTCAGAAAGACCTGAACTTCGCGGTCGTCGGTCGTCCGGCCGTATATGCAACACATCAAGAAATCAAGGTGAAGGACGGTGATCTGGCGTGAGCGTGGACAATTCTGAACTGGTGGCCTTCCAGAACCAATTTCAGGCCCTGGAAAACGATATTCCTGAAATTATGGATCAACTGGCCGTTGGTGAAGGCCGCTACGCGCGCGATCAGGCCCGTAAAATCTGCAAAGAAGAAGGCATTGTCAACACTGGCGACTATCGCCGGAACTTCAAAAGCGGAACAAAGGCCATTCGTGCCGGCCGCGCCTACAAAATAGACGTCTTCAACAATCTTGACTATGCGAAGCCGCTTGAATACGGCTTCAGAAGTCACTTCGTACCTGGTCACTGGGAAGGAAGTTCCTTCGTATACCAGAAGAACGATCCTGAAGGCGGAATGTTTGTGGGACCGCCTGGCGGCTTCGTCCGTGGCCACTTCACCCTTCTTCGCGCTGTGAAGCGCACCAAAACAAACCAGGCGGCGCGCCTTAACCAGAAAATGGATAGGATCATCAAGGACCGCCTGAAATAACGGAGGTGAACCGAATGACCCTGAACGACTTCCTGGAAGCCGTCGCCGAAAAACTTGTCGGTCTGTGGTCCGATCGTCACGTTTTCGTCAACGAAATCCCGAAGGATTCCGACGGGAACTTCTTTGTCGGTATGATTGAAGCGTCCCAGGAAAAGAAACTGGACAGGCGCCGTCGAAGGACGGTCCAGTTCGAAGTTCTGTATTTCCTGGCTTCGAAGGATAACCTGGAATTCAACGCATGGGCCGAAACCATGTTCGACGAATTCGAATCCCTTTCGGTTCACGAAAAAACGGAGGTCGTGGACGGCGTCGAATACGACGTCCGCCGCGCGATCCGCCTGACGAATGTTAGCGCCAGAAAGTACGACGACCAACGCGTCTTCCAGTTCCTTTTTGACGCCGACTTCTATTTCGTGATCACGCCGGAAGTCATTCCGACAATGTATTATCTGGACCAGAACAACACGATCAGATCGGAGGTTATAACGTAATGGCTACAAAGAAAAAGACGGACGCTGTGGTCGACCAGGCCGCGCCCGTTTACAGCAAAGAACAACTGGTCAATTCGAAAACGCTTGGCCTTCCCAGGGACGCCGTGGCGGCGATCCTGAAGGACGGTCAGCAGTATACACGGGAACAGGCGATTCAGCTTGTAACCGAATTTCTTGAAAGGAAGGTGTAACCTATGCCTATTGGTGGAGGTACTTTCACAGTACAGAACATGATTCTTCCTGGCGCTTACATTAACTTCGTAAGCATGGGAACCAACGCCAAAATGGGAAGCCGTGGCGTCGCCGCCCTTCCCCTGGAACTTAACTGGGGACCTGAATCCCAGGTCTTCACAATGACCGCGACTGACTTCAACGCGTCCAGTCTGAAGGTCTTCGGTTACGATCCCACTGACGCGAATATTCTTCTTGTCCGCGAAGCGCTGAAGCGCGCGAAGACCCTTCTGATCTACCGCGTGAACGGCGGCGGCGCGAAGGCGTCCGCAACCGTGGGCGGAATGACCGTGACCGCAAAGTGGGGCGGCACACGCGGAAACGACATCAAGGTCGCAGTGATCACCAACGTCGACGACGCGACAAAGGTCGACGTCGTTACCTATCTTGACGATATGGTCATGGACAGCCAGACCGTCGCAAAGGACGGCGGCGCCGCGTCCCTGGTGGCGAACAACTTCGTAACCTTCGGAACCGTCGCTTCTCTTACTATCGCAACCGCGACAGCGCTGACCGGTGGCGCGAACGGCGAAGTCAAGGCCGCAAACTACACCGCCGCACTGGTGGCCTTCGAAGTCGAATCCTTCAACGTGATCGGCTATCCTGGCACTGACGAAGACGTCAAGTCCCTTTTCGCCGCATTCGTGAAGCGACTTCGCGACGACGAAGGTCGAAAGATCGTCGGCGTCCTTTACCAGTACGACGGCGACAACATGGGCCTGATCAACGTCAAGAACGGCGTCGTTCTTACGAACGGAACCGTCGTGACCGGTGACAAGGCTGTCGCCTGGGTGACTGGCGCTTCTGCCGGCGCGGAGGTCAACGAAAGCCTGACGAATACCGCCTACGACGACGCTGTGGACGTCGATATTAAATATACGAAGTCCCAGTTCGAAGCCGCTATTCAGGCCGGCGAATTCGTCTTCTATGCCGATTATGGAAAGGCGCGCGTCCTTACTGACATTAACAGCCTGGTAACCATTGGCCAGAATGTGCCCGCCGACTGGACTTCGAATCGCGTTGTCCGTGTTATGGACGGGTGGGCGAACGACGTCGCCCGTATCTTCGGCGCGTCTTATATCGGCCTTGTTACCAACAGCGACACCGGCCGTCAGCTTTTCAAGGCTGATTTGGTGGCCCTGGGTATTCAGTATCAGTCTATCGACGCGATCAGCAATTTCGCAAGCGAAGATATCACCGTAAACCAGGGCGACGGAAAACGCGACGTTTCTGTCGACTGCGCGCTTCAGCCTAACGACAGTATGGAAAAACTTTACATGACTGTCGTTGTAAACTAAGAAAGGGGTGACAGACAATGAAAACTTTGAACGCACCTGATACCATTTCCGGAAAGGAAGGTCGTGCATACGCAAAGATCAACGGCAACAATGAAGAATTGTTCATGGCGAAGACTATCGAAGCCAACGTCGAAAAGAGCAAGTCTGAAATCAAGGCGATCGGAAAGCGCATGACCGGCCATAAGACCACCGGCGCGAACGGTTCTGGTTCCATGACCCTTTACTACATGACGCCCCTTTTCCGCGCCATGATCAAGCAGTGGAAGGAAACCGGCGTCGACGTGTATTTCGACATGGTGGTCGAGAACGACGACCAGGAATCTTCCGCCGGTAAGCAGTCGACCCTTCTGATCGACTGTAACCTGGATTCTGTTGTCCTGGCAAAACTGGACGGCGATTCCGACGACGCCCTGGACGAAGACGTCGACTTCACCTTCGAAGACTTCGACATTCTGACCCCGTTCACGAAGATTTAACGACACACTTCAAAGGAGGATAAAAACATGGGTAAACTTCAGGAATTCCTTATGGCAAATGAGGAAAACGCACAGGCAACAGCGGAAGTCGCGGTCAGCGGCTTCCCTGTTCCTTTCACGATCAAGTCTATCACAGAAGGCGAAAACAAGGCCCTTCGAAAGTCCTGTCAGAAGGTGACCTTCGATAAGAAGACCCACCAGAAGACCACCGACACCGATCAGGACCTTTACAATAACCGCCTGGTTATCGCTTGCACCGTCGACCCCAACTTCAAGGACGCAGACCTTCAGGCGAAATATGGCGTCATGGGCGCCGAAGCACTGATCGACGTCCTTCTGAAACCTGGTCAGTTTATTGACCTTCTTCTGGGTGTCCAGGAGATCAACGGGTTCACCGACGACGTGAACGACCTTCGTGAAGAAGCAAAAAACTAATAACCGGTGGGGGTGATGATAGCCAGGCGGACGGTGAATCCGTCTACGCACATTACGCCCTTCACCGGTTGAAAATCCTTCCCAGTCAGCTTGTGGCCCTTCCCCTTCGGGAACGGGCCTTTATCTATGCTTCGATCGACCTTCAGATCGAGAAGGAAAAGAAAGAAGCGAAGAAAGCAAACCGGAAGGGAAAGAAAGGAAGGTGATGAACTGTGGCCGGAGTAGTTACACAAATGACTATTCGTGACGGTATGACTTCCAAACTGCGGAAGATCATCACCGCCTTTTCCAGAACGAACCGCGTCCTGGAAGTGACCGATAGCCTGTCGGACCAGGTAAACCCTGGCGCGAATTTCGACAGGGCGTCTTCGACCGTCAGTCACGCTTCCGGTCAGGTTGATAACTTCAACCGTAAACAGCAACAGGCCCAGAATGAAGCGAAAGGCGTCGCGAACGCCTGGGGGAGCGTAAAAAAATATATTGGTTCTGCCCTGGCGGCGATCAGTGTCCAAAAGATTATTGATCTGGCGGACACAATGACCACGACCAGGGCCAGAATCGACCTGATGAACGACGGTCTTCAGACCACGGACGAACTTCAGTCTATGATTATGGCGTCCGCGAATCGTTCACGCGCGGCCTACCAGACAACCGCTGACGCCGTTTCTAAAATGGGTATTATGGCGAAGGACGCCTTCGGAAACAACGCCGAACTGATCCAGTTTACAGAACTGATCAACAAACAGTTCACGATCGCCGGCACATCTGCCGCCGGCGTGGACGCGGCTATGTTACAGCTTACCCAGGCCATGTCTTCCGGTGTCCTTCGTGGCGAAGAACTGAACAGCATTTTTGAACAGGCGCCTACAATCATTCAGGCGATCGCCGACTACCTGGGCGTTCCTATCGGACAAATTCGCGCTATGGCCGCCGAAGGTCAGATCACTTCAACGATCGTCAAAAATGCCATGTTGTCGTCTGCCGACGAAATCAACGCGAAGTTTAACGCTATGCCTATGACCTTCGCCCAGGTCTGGACCCTGGCGAAGAATATCGCCCTGGAAGCCTTCGGGCCTGTTATCCAGGCGATCGGCGCCGGCGCCCAGTGGATTTATGAAAACTGGTCCACTATCGCCCCGATCTTCTGGGGCCTTGCCGGCGCGGCTATCGCTTACGCTGTGGCCCTGGGTATTCAGACCGCCGCGACATGGATCGCGAATGGCGCCGCGAAGGCCTTCTTCGTGACCCTTCTGTCGAATCCTTTATTCTGGATCGCCCTTGCGGTCGGCGTCGTAATCGCCGCCCTTTACAAGATGATCCAGGCCGTCGGTGGCGTGAAGAACGCCTGGGAAATCTGCAAGGCGGCCCTTGTGGTGGCCTGGACTGCACTGAAGGTGGCCTTCTTTGCGGTTTACAACTGGATCGCGAACCTGATCGACAAATTAAAGCTATGCTGGCAGAAGGCCGGCGTGGCAATCGCTAACTTTATGGGAGATATGAAGGTCAGCGTCTTAACGATTCTTCAGAATATGATTAACGGCGCGATCGGAATTATAAACGACTTCATATCCCTTTTGAATAAGATTCCTGGCGTCAACATTGACCTGATCGAACAGGTCACTTTTGCAACGACAGCGGCCGCCGAAAACGAAGCCGCAAAACAGGCAAGGGCCGACGCCCTGAATCAGTATGAAGCGGACATCAAGGCCGCCCAGGCAGAACGCGACGCCACATATTCAGCGGCGAAGCAAGAACTTGCCGACGCTACGGCCAAACTGTCCGAAACCTACGCAAACGCCAGAGCCGAAGCCGCACAGGCAAACACTGACGCCGGGACTTCCGACTGGAATGTGAATGGCACGAATGACGTCGGAAACGTCGATTCAGTGGGTTCTGTCGGGTCTATCGAAAGCGACGTCAATATCGCAGACGAAGACCTGAAATTCCTTCGCGACGTGGCCGAAATGCGTTATGTTCAGAACTTCGTCACTTTGACGCCTACTGTGGCGGTGGACGCCCAGATCAGCGAAAAAGTCGACGTCGACGAAGTCGCCACCAAGATCGAAAAGAAACTGGAAGACGAATTCACAGCGGCGGCGGAAGGGGTGTATAACTAATGAGCGACTACAAAATGACCCTGATCGTTGGGGGACGGGAAATAAACATTCCCGTCCTTCCGGCGAAACTGAATGTTTCTTCGCCTGGTAAAAACGAACGGGTGACCGTTCTTGAACTGGGCGAAGTTCTTCTTCTTCGAAAGAAGGGCCTTCGAATCCTGTCCTGGGAAAGTTTCTTCCCTGTGTCGAAGGCGCCGTATACAGTCGGCCAGATCAGGGACCCCGTCAGCATTGTCCAGGCGATCCAGAAGGCCAGGGACCAGAAGTCCCATGTCCGCTTCCTGATCACCGGAACAGACCTGGACTGTAACCTTCGTATGGGAATTGATTCCTTCGAATACGAAGAACGGTCCGGCGAACTGGGGGATCTGTATTACACGATCAAACTGTACGAATGGAAGGATATTTCCCCGAAAAGAATCGTCCTTCCGGAAAAGAAGGAAGAACCGGCGAAAACCCAGGAACCCGAAAGACCAGGGAAGCCGGAACAGACCAGTAAAACCTACACCGTGAAGCCTGGGGACTGCCTGTGGAATATCGCTAAGAAATTCTATGGCAAGGGGAGCGACTACACGAAGATTTATAACGCCAATAAAGGAAAAATCGGATCGTACCCGTATCTGATCTATCCTGGTCAGGTGTTCACGCTTCCGTAATGGGAATTTCTATCCTATATCAGAACAACGTCACTGGTGACGCGTTCGACATTACGACGCTGATCACGGCCGCGAAATGGTCGACAAAACGGTCCGGTTCCCCTTCTTCCCTGGACCTGACCGCGATCGTCGACGAAGCGGTGGAATGGACACACGGCGGAATCCTTTGTCTGAAGGACGGCGACGTGGGCCTGTTCTACGGTTACGTTGTGAAAATCAGCCAGAACGAAAAAGACCAGGTTCAGGTTCTGGCCTACGATCAAACCTGGTATTTGAAGAAAAACAAGGAAACCTATGTCTTTACCGGTAAGCGCGCCGACCAGATTCTTTTACAGATTGCGGAGGACTTCAAACTGAAGACCGGAAGCCTGGTCAATACGGGATATGTGATCCCTTCCATGATCGAAGACGGACAAACCCTTTTCGATATTGTTCTGAAGGCGATCGACTACACCCTGATCAATACCGGTAAAATGTTCGTTCTGTGGGACGACTTCGGAAAACTGACGTTGACTGACGTCGAAACCGCGAAACTGGACCTTTTTGTGGGTGACGGTAGCCTGGCGACAGGCTTCACCTACGAAACCGACATAGATTCCGACACCTTCAACAAGATCAAACTGGTCCGCGACAATAAGGAAACCGGCAAGCGTGACGCCTATATCTTCCAGGATTCAAACAATATGAACTTCTGGGGTATTCTGCAAAATTACGAAACGGTCGACGAAAGCATGAACGAAGCGCAGATCAAGGAACGCGGCAATCAAATGTTGGAACTTTACAACAGACCGAAGCGGTCCTTCAGCGTGAACGCGATCGCTGACCTGTCCGTCCGCGCCGGCCGCGCCTTGTTTATCGGAATCGGCGCCGTGGACGTGAAGTCCTTCTTTATCGTCGAAGAAGCCAGTCACGATCTTCTGAAGGAAACTATGTCTTTGAAATTGAAGGTGGTGTAATATGGGACTTCTTGACACAATGAAAAAAGTCGCGGAAGGCACACAGAACGCCGGCGTTCCGGCCGCTTATATGTTCGGGACCGTGACCAAAACGTCACCGCTGACGATCCGTGTCGACAACCGCTTCGACATTTCCGGCGACGCTATCGTCGTTATGAAGGAATTCAAGGCCGGCTTTTATCCTACACACTATCACACTGGCGTCAAGGATTCACCCACCACCGAAGCGCAGTCAGGCGGAAGCGGCGACGCGTCCTTCGCGTCCCATTCCCACGTCCTGAAGAACAACTATCAGACCAACACTGACGGCACGTCCGAATATTATTACGGCCTGGCAGTCGGTGAAAAGGTGGTCCTTTTAAGAAACCAGGGCGGCCAGTCCTTCCTGGTTCTGGGAAGGGTGTGAACTTATGATTCCTAACGCGACAACCGTGAAGATCGGCGCCGACGTGGCGGTTCAGACCGCCACTGACGCCCCTTCGCGGACATACAAAATAGACTTTGACGCCGGCCGCGTCGGTGGCTTCTGTGATTCCACGGAAGCCATGAAACAGGCCATTTACAAAATACTGCAAACAGAACGATTTGAATTCCTGATCTATTCCTGGAATTACGGAATAGAACTGAACGCCGTCGTCGGGAAAAGTTATCAAGTGTTTGCAAGTGAAATCAAACGTGTAATTCGCGAAGCGCTTCTGGCGGACAGCCGGATCACCGACGTCGTCGACTTCGAAGTGGTCCAGATCGACAAAAGAACCGCTTCCGTGAAGTTCACGGCCGAAACTATCTTCGGCGAAATTCCTATCGAAAGAGAGGTGGGCGGAAATGTTTGAAGATATGACCTTCGAAAAAATTATGGACCGTTGTCTGAAGCGCGTCGCGCCTTCTATCGACAAACGCGAAGGTTCCGTTGTATATGACGCCATAGCGCCGGCGGCCGCTGAACTGGCGATCATGTATATCGAACTGGCCTATCTTATGGACAGAGCCTTCCCCGACACCGAAACCGGCGAAGACCTGACAAAGAAGGTCCGCGAACGAAGTATCTTCCGAACGGCCGCGACTGCCGCTGTCCGAAAGGGATATTTCGAAGACGGCGACGGAAACGCTATGGACGTTCCTATCGGAACGCGCTTTTCCGGCGATTCCCTGAACTACATAGTCACCGAAAAACTGGCGACTGGTCAGTTCCGCCTGGTATGCGAAACAGCCGGCGCCGCCGGTAACCGTTACCAGGGAAACCTGTTCCCGATCGACTATGTCGAAGGCCTGGGCGCCGCGCGCCTGGCCGACATTCTGATCAACGGCGAAGACGAAGAATCTGACGCCGACCTGTATTCCCGTTACCTGGAAAGTCTTGAATCCCAGGCCTACGGCGGAAACAAGGCTGACTATAAGACGAAAGTCGAACTTCTTCAGGGCGTCGGAAAGATCAAGGTCATTCCTGTCTGGAACGGCGGCGGAACCGTCAAGATCATCTTCGTCGACAGCGACTGGGGAATTCCTTCGGAAGACCTGGTCAACAGCGTCCAGACGTCCGTCGACCCCGTTCAGAACCAGGGCGTCGGTGACGGTATCGCGCCGATCGGCCACGTCGTAACCGTGGAAGGTGTCGTCGGAACGACTGTGAATGTTTCCTTTGCGCTGACCTTTGCGACGTCCTACACCTGGGAATCTGTCGAAGCAGAGGTCCAGAAGGCTATCCAGGAATACTTCGCCGAACTGGCGAAGGAATGGGCCGACCAGGAAGTCCTGATCGTCCGCGTCAGCCAGATCGAAACAAAGGTCCTGGCCGTCGACGGAATTATCGACGTAACCGGAACCACGATCAACGGCACGACCCAGAATATCAGTCTGGCGTCGAACGCTATTCCGGTTCTGGGGGTGGTCGAAAATGTTACTTAAAGAATACTGGCCGCGTTGCCTTCAAGAACTGATCGAATTCGACCAGATCGCAAACGCAGAACAGCCGGAATTTGAAAGGGCCGTCATTGACGTCAGGAACGCCGCTGACGACTTCTTTCTTGTGTCCCTGACCGAATATGGGTGTCAGAGGTGGGAAGCGATTCTGGGCCTTTCTGTGGCCCCTGGCGACACTTTACAGGAACGCCGCGAAAGAATCCTGATCCGATACCTGGATCAGCTTCCCTACACTTACAGGACCCTTCTGAAGTATCTGTCCACGGTCAGCGAAGACTTCAGCGTCACACTGGACGAAAACGCCTACGATCTACTGGTCAGAATCCGCCTGGAAGGTTATTCACAGCGCGACGCCCTGGTGGCCACACTGGGACAAATGATTCCGGCGAATTTGGTTCTTCGTATGAAGACCGAAATTCCACAGAAAATCGAACCGGCCCAGACGGCCGCCTGTTCCGCTATGGCGGTTCTGAATCGGCACGTCTACAAGCCGGCCGAATAAGGAGGAAACCACATGGCAAAATTCAAGTCTATCGTTACCGACAGCGGCGTCGAAGCGCTGACAGCCTTGATCGCTTCAGGACAGGGACTGAACCTGACGCGCGCGGCCGCCGGAAGCGGAGTTCCGGACGTAAGTCCGAACACCCTGTCGGGACTTATCAATCCTGAAGACGTAACCGCGAACCTTGCCGGAAAGGAATTCGTCGACGGCACACCGGCGATCATGCGAATTCCAGTCCAGATCACGAACGAAGCACTGGAAGCGAACGTCTGGGTCAGGGAAATCGGCGTTTTCGGCCAGGACATCAACGGAAAGGAAATCCTGTTCTGTTATGGGTGGCTTGACGGCGAAGACAGTGACAACGTCATTCCGGCGACGTCTTTCGAAGACGGGGCCGACACTGTCCACATTCACGACCTGGCCGTCTTCATCACGAACCAGGAAGCGGCCGCCGTGTCCGTTCAGGTTAGCGCCGGTTCCTATGTCACAAATACCCAGTTAATCGCCTACGCGGCGCCGGTGGCCCACACCCAGGCCGCGTCCACGATCAACGAAACGACCGGCGAAACGACCGAACAGGTTCAGCGACGCCAGGACAACGACATTCAGTCGATCCTGGACCAGTTAAACACCGGCTTCACGGGAACCACCGTGACACACACCTTCGCGCCGGCACAGATCGCGAACTGGGTCGGTTATGACGGCGACGGCGTTCCGGAAGGGATTCTGGACACGTCCCAGAATCGCCTGTATCTGTGACCAGGTTCGCCTGTACGCCTTCAGAAACGTCCTGTCTGGTGTCTAACCTATTCACCGAACTTCGGCCCGTCTGCGGCCATTGTGAGGGCGACAGCGTGGTTCTGTGTGGCGTAACCTACGAAGGCACGGAAGAAACCGTCGTCCTTCGTGAATATGGCTTCGACTATTCCGGCGATCCGGAAACGGTCGAAAGAATAAGAAAGCGAAGGTGTATCAATGGGAACCCGAAGAAATTTTCAGCGGTCTTCGAATAAAGGCGAAAGTCCGCTTCACATTCTTCCAGTGGCCGACAAGCTGATCGACTACACCCTGGACCTGACTGACAACGCGAACCGCTTCCCGAAGAAGGTTCGCTTTTCTATTGTCAACAGAATCCAGGGTCACGTCATGGCCATATATGACGACCTACTGGAAGCGAACGAAATATTCCCGATCCGCGACGAAGCGGATCGCCTGGAACGGCTTCGTCTGCAAAGGGCCGCCCTGACCGAATGTAAGAAACTGCTTCACATGATCGAACTGTCGAAGAAGCGGTCCTATATCGACAAGGGAACCTTTGACTACTGGACGAAGCTGACCCTGGACGTTAAGTTTATGACCGCTAAATGGTATAAGGCCGAACAGGAAACCGCCGAACCGGTGGAACCTTCGGCGCCGATACCTGAAGGCGTGTGATAAAACCATTTAGGGAACGACCTGTTACCCCGAACGCCGCGAACTCGAACAATGCGCGCAATGTCAACACTGACGGCAGTCTGAACAACAACAACGCGTACAA
>ENA-OZZB01000015-OZZB01000015.1-human-gut-metagenome-genome-assembly--contig:-NODE-15-length-38110-cov-7.582578_pt1 | contig 38110 bp, 59 predicted proteins | sample MGYA00244936_ERZ654144 | MGnify/ENA primary metagenome ERZ654144 (study PRJEB26926, sample SAMN06165049) | human gut metagenome | biome: ENVO:00009003; feature: ENVO:2100002; material: ENVO:00002003... | reverse complement strand
GATACGCTGGGTGCGATCGCCCGCCGTTACAGAACCACTACGGCACAAATCATGAAGCTGAACAAGCTGAAAAACGCCAACAAGCTGCGGGAAGGCCAACGGCTCAGGATCCCGATCCGCCGATAATCTTCGTCCGATGAACACATCGACCGATACCATCGTCGCTCCCGCCACCGCTTCGGGCGGAGCCATCGCCGTCATCCGATTGAGCGGTCCCGAAGCCATCGCCTGCTGCGACCGCATCTTTCGGGGGCGCAAACCGCTGGCCGAAGCCGCCGGGCACACCCTGCACTACGGCGAAGTCATAGACGGGGACAGAACGATCGACGACGTAGTCGCGGCCATCTATCGTGCACCGCACTCCTACACGGGCGAAGATGCCGTCGAGCTATCGTGTCACGGATCGCCCTACATCGTCTCCGAAATCATCGCACTCCTGCTTCGCTCCGGCGCTCGTATGGCGCAACCGGGCGAATTTACCATTCGGGCCTTCCTCGCAGGCCGGATGGACCTCGCGCAGGCCGAAGCCGTCGCCGATCTGATCGCCTCCGATTCCCGGGCTTCGCACGCCATGGCCTCGACCCAGATGCGGGGCGGATATTCGGCGGCACTGGGTGCGTTGCGCGACGAACTGCTGCAACTGGCCTCGCTCCTCGAACTCGAACTCGACTTTTCGGAAGAAGACGTTCAATTCGCCGACCGTGCACGCCTGCGGGAGATGATGCACCGCATCGAAAGCGAAATCACCCGCCTGACGGACTCGTTCAGACTCGGCAACACCATCAAAAAAGGGGTGGCTGTCGCTATTGTCGGAGAACCCAACGTCGGCAAAAGCACCCTTCTGAACCGTCTGCTGGGCGAAGAGCGGGCCCTGGTATCCGACATCGCAGGCACCACACGCGACACGATCGAAGAGACGCTCAATATTGACGGCGTTCTGTTCCGCTTCATCGACACCGCCGGGCTGCACGATACCGCCGACCGCCTGGAACAGATGGGCATCGACCGCACGCAGGAGATGATCCGCCGCGCACAAATCGTACTTCAGGTCGTCGATGCGACCTGCCCGATACCTCCCGCCATACAGATTACGTCCGAACAGACTCGCTTGCTCATCGTCAATAAATGCGACAGCCCGGATGCACGTATCACCGAATCGAAGGTATCCTCCGGCTGCGGGATCGAATATAGAGTATCGTCGGCAAACCCCGACACTCTTTTCATCTCGGCAAAAACCGGCGAAGGAATCGAACGGCTCCTTGCCAGACTCCGCGCGACTTTCGACACCGGAAGCATCTACGACGGCGATCCCGTCATCTCGAACAGCCGCCATCTGGAGGCCCTGCGCCAAGCCCTCGACGCCCTGCACCGAGCCCTCACGGCCCTCGATGACGATCGTTCGGCCGACCTCTTAAGCGAAGACATCCGCCAGGTCATCCACCACCTGGGCACCATCACAGGCGAAATCACCAACGACGATATTCTCAGCCAAATATTCTCGAAATTCTGCATAGGGAAATAGGTCGTCATTTTTCCAATTAAGCAAAACGCCATTTCGCCAGCACATCATCGGCATATAAACAGCAATAACAAAGCTATTTACAGTTTTATCTGCCAAACAAAATTTTCTCATCTCTTTGCTGTACGGATGCAAATAATTTGTTACTTTTGTGTTGCTATTCTGTTACTCGGCCAAAATAAGTAACAGAAGTAACAAAAATCATTCAACGCAAAAGGATATGGCGGAGATCAAAGAACCGATCCGGATCAGGCGCAAGAAGCTGACGAACGGGAACGTCAGCCTCTACCTCGACATCTACCTGAACGGAAAGCGGGAATACGAATTTCTGAAACTGTACCTCATTCCCGAAAAGACAAAAGCCGACAGGGAGGCGAACCGGCAAACCCTCCAACTCGCCAACTCGATCAAGGCACGGCGCATCGTCGAGGTGCAGAACGGCGAGCATGGCTTCAAGTCGGCATACGCCTCCGACACCCTCTTCTTCGACTACTACCGTGCGATGTGCGCCCGGCGGCTCGGTACGGAGAGTACCGGAAATTGGGGGAATTGGAAATCATGCCTGAAACATCTCCAAAAATACGAGCCGAACGAGCGGATCAGATTCTCGCAGATCACGCAGGAATGGGTGCAGGGATTTCGGGACTATTTAGAGAAAGATGCGTGTGCGTGGAGCTGCGACGAGCGGGATCGCATCAAGGATCATCCGCTGTCTCGCAATTCACGGGTCAGCTACTTCAATAAACTGCGGGCCTGCCTGAATCAAGCATACGAGGATCGCATCATACCTATCAACCCCATGAGGGGCGTCGAGGGTTTCAAGGCCGAAGAGGGAACACGCATGTACCTGACCATCGAAGAGGTGCAGCGGCTCGCTCAAACAGAATGCGAATATCCGGCCATCAAGCGGGCGTTCCTGTTCTCCTGCCTGACGGGACTGCGCCGCTCCGACGTGATCCGTCTGACATGGAGCGACGTACATCAGCAGGGAGAGTTCACTCGGATTATCTTTAAACAGAAGAAGACCAGCGGACAGGAATATCTCGACATCCCGCCGCAGGCCGCCGAACTCATGGGCGAACGCGGCAAGGACGCCGAGCATATCTTCCCCGACATCCACTCTCCGAGCTGCACCAACGAAACGATCAAAAGGTGGGTATTGCGGGCCGGAATCCATAAGGATATAACCTTTCATTGCGGCCGCCATACGTTCGCGGTGATGATGCTCGACCTCGGAACCGATATTTATACGGTCAGCAAGCTACTCGGACATCGGGAGCTATCGACCACGCAGATTTACGCAAAGGTGCTCGACAAGAACAAGCAGGCAGCGGTCGCCAAGATACCCGACATATTCTAACGAAGAAAGGCATCGGTTTCGATGCCTTTTTCTATTGCTGGAACATCATGCCCCGTCCGGTCAGGAGCCATGTCGCGGATATGCCGCAGTCCCGAACCAACGGAACGAGCCATCCGACCTCGAAATAGCCACGATTGCGGTCTTTACGCTGCGTATAGAAATGAGGCGGAGCTATCGAATTATCCCTGCAATATTCGGCGATACTCTTTATCAGCCGATTCTGTACGGCGACATCGAACGCCGAGAAGAACCGATCCATAATAGCCAACGTATTATCGCTGTAAACCCGTCTGCGGCTCATTTCTTCTTCCCCTTGATTAGCGTCTTTTCCTCCGATTTAAGCCGTCGTTCGACTTTCTTCACATCTTCGCCCGCAGGGAGCTGTTCGGGGACGATACCCCGGCTCAAAAGCATATTGCGAACGGCGACGTTGTTATCGACATGCTCCTTTTCTATCGCCATCTGTCCGTGCAAATTCTTCTGCTCGGCATTTACAGAGGTCATTTCGGCGGCAAAATCTTTCGCTTTGATACCGATCGTCGGCAGAAAGTCGGCCAGCGGACGGGAATCGGGTGCACCGAGTTTGCGCTTTACCAATGCTGTATCAAGATGGAACAAAGCCCTATCCCCTTTCGACCGGATAATCGCAAAACCCCGGCTATCGACGCCGCGCTCATACAGGACGCCAGACAGTCGTTTTTCGGTTTCTGCCAGTTTCGCGCGAGCCTGCACCCGTTCGTAATCGAGGATTCTCTGCTGCACCAACTCCGCTCTACGGGTCTGCACAGCGAAATAGTTTTGTGCAAATGCGATCTGCGGCTTGCGGGGATCGCCGTTCTGCGCGATCAGGTAGCAAGCATAGCGGGTCAGCATATAATCATCAATCTCGCGCTGCGCACCTTTGGCAAGTTCGATCATTTTCCCGACGCGGGGAAAATGATCCTCGACATGCTCTCCTGCGTTTACACACGCATCCCGCGCCTTTTCTATTACATTGTAGAATTTTTCCCACTTCGAATAGCCGAGAAGCCCGCAAAGTTCTCGCGCACTCCAACATTCGATCCCCTCATACTCATTGGCAATAGATTCGAACTGCTCGAACAACTCCTTTATCTCTTCCGTTTTCATATATCCGACCTCTATTTATTATTCTTTTCTATAATCCCGATGAGCCGATCCATCTGCTCGTCTTTTTTTTCGAGCAGGGCGATGAATTTCTCCGACAGCGCATTGATCTGATTCGAATCGCCCGATACCGCGATACCGTGATCCGTCGCTACCGTATTCCCGCTACCCTCATAGAAATAACAAACACTTTTGTTGGTGACGCGGGCAATATCCTCGATCAACCCGCTTTTGACATCCTCGGATTTCAGGGCACTATGCAGGCGTTGATCCCCATTATGTCCGAGCATCCGCGCAACATCCGCAATTGTGATGCCCTCCGAGCGAAGTATGTCCTTTATCTTCTGTCCTGTCATATATGTTTGTATATCACAATGTTATTCTTATTCAAACGCAAACCCCAATCTATACCAAATATTTTTATTTGCAGAAAACAAAGAAATGTGTTGGTTATCCAAACAAAAGTGTTTATCTTTGCCCTTGCAATACGGGAAGATATTGACGCATCAATAAAATCCGTCGGGTGCAAATATATAAAAATAGTACCTAACAAGTGAATAATTAACGACGAAATATGAGCAGAACAGAGAAAAAATCATTTTTCGACCTCTATGCGGAGCAGAAAAAGAAGCCGACGCCCGCGCAGAATTTCATCGCCGAGATCGCTGCGCTCACGCATCGTTCCGAGAATACGGTCAAGATGTGGCTCTGCGGTCGGCAAGTCCCCGACGAGCTGACGCAGAGTATCATAGCCCGTCGCTACAACCTGAATATAAACGGCCTCTTCCCAAAACCGGAGGTGCAATCCAATGAAATATGAAAGCTCTGTTGAATTGGCGATACTACGTTCTGATGGTCGTCGGTATGATCGCCGTTATCGGGACATTCTCCGTCCCCATAGACGACCAGCCGCTCGGAGCATGGCTGCTCGCCCTGATAATCCCGAAGATCATCGGATTAGGGGCTTGGTATATCATCTTTCGGATGTGCGACTATTGGGACGCTCGCGGGCTGATTCCCGAAATGTCGAAAACGATGCAGGAGGAGGACGACACATGGGAGTAGAGGAAAGATTGGAACGTATCGAGCGGCTTCTACTTCTCGGTTCGAAAGAGGTGCTCAATACCTCGGAGATCGCCCTGTTGCTCGGCATATCCGAAAGCCGCGTGCGGCATCTGACGAGTGCAAAGAAGATTCCGCATTACAAGCAGGGCAACAAAATCTATTTCAGGAAAAAGGAGATCGAAGCATGGCAGCTTCAATCCCGCGTCCCGACCGACGATGAAATCCGCAGCAGGGGCACGACCTACGCCGTAACGCATAAATAGCAGAGATATGAACGACAACCCTAATATTCAGGAATCCGAAAGCCAATGCAAGCGCATACTCGCCTACTTGCTGAACGGCAGCCGGATCACGAGCCTCGAAGCATTGCGGCTCTTCGGGTGCATGAGACTCGCATCGCGCATCAGCGACCTGCGGAAAAGCCATCCCGAAATCAAGTTCAAAGCAACGAGGATTGAGACGACGACGGGGAAAAGGGTCGCTCAATATTACATCGAGAGTATTCAGTAAACATTCAATTCAACGCAAATGAAAACGGTAATTATCAAAGAAATCCGGCTCCTCAATTTCAAGGGGCTGCGCGATCTGACGGTCGAGTTCGACCCTGCGCTCACGGAGATTTACGGGCGCAACGGCATCGGCAAAACTTCGATCTTCGACGGGTTCACATGGCTCCTGTTCGGCAAGAACAGCGAGGACAGAAAACAGTTCGGCATCAAGACCTACGACGAGGCCGGAAACATCATCCCGAAACTCCCGCACGAGGTATCGGCCGTCCTGCTGGTCGATGGCGAGGTCGTAACCCTCTGCCGTCGGTTCAATGAAAAATGGACGAAGAAACGCGGCTCGGCGGTCGAGGAGTTCGTCGGACATGAAGAGGAACGCCTCTACAACAACGTACCCTGCTCGGTCAAGGAGTGGAACGAGAAGATCGCCGCCATCTGTCCCGAACAGGTATTCAAGTTCATCACCAATCCCCTCTACTTCACATCGCAGTCGGTAGATACGCAGCGGTCGATGCTCTTCCGTATGGCCGGAGGTATCACCGACGAGGAGATAGCCGCCGGAAATGCCGATTTTGCGGCCCTCCTTGCCTCGCTCACGGGTAAGACGATGGAGGAATACAAGAAAGAAATCGCCGCGAAAAAACGCCGTCTGAAAACCGAAATCGAGGCCATTCCCGAACGTATCGACGAACGCCGCCGCAATGTGCCGGAGGCGGAGGATTGGGCGGCCCTCGAAGAAGAACTCCGCCAAAAACAAGAGGCACTCGCAAAGGTCGAGGAACAGATTAACGACGCATCGAAAGCCTATGCCGCCGCGAATGAGGAACGGCTTGCAACGGTGCGCAAAATCAGCGACCTGAAAAACGAACGGCTGGCCCTCGAACTCAAAATCAAGGACGAAGTACAGGCCCTCTACCGTTCCGACAAGGCCAAGCAGCGGGCCGCTGCCGAGGATTTGGAGCGGGCGAAGCGCGACAAAGCCGCCGCCGAGCGCGACCTCGCCAATGCCCGCCGAGAGGTAGAGGTATGCACTGATCGCCGCGCCGAGCTTATCAAGCAATGGCAATCAATCAATGCCCGCAAGCTCGTATTCGATGAGAACGAGTTTATTTGCCCGACCTGCAAGCGCCGTTTCGAGATCGAGGAGATCGAGAGCCGCCAGCAGGAGATTACCGAGAACTTCAATCGCCGGAATGCCGCCGACCTCGAAGAGAACAATCGTCGCGGCAAGGAGAACAAACTCCGCATGGAGGAGGTGAATCAATATATCGGCGAAATCGAGGAAAAGATCGCCGAGCAGGTATCTATCATCTCCGAAATCGAAACGAGCGGCATCCTCACGGCAAAACTCATCGAACCCGACGCCACCCCGACCATCGCGGCCAACACCGAGTATATAGCACTCGGAGAACAGATCGCAAAACTCGAAAAGGAAGTTTCGCAGCCCATAGCTGCCGCAGAGGATGATTTCTTGCGCGAGGGCCGCAATTCGCTCGTGGTCGGAATCGACGCGCTCAAATCGCGGCTGATGAAGCGCGAGCAGATCGAGAAGAACAACCAGCGCATCGCCGAACTCGAAAAATCCCTCCGGATGCAGTCGGAAGAACTCGCGCAATTGGAGGGTATCGAGTTCACGATGGCAGCATTCTCGAAAGCCCGCACGGAGGCCATCGAAAGCAAGATCAACGGGCTGTTCGACTTCGTGAAGTTCCGCCTCTTCGAGACACAGATCAACGGAGGCGAAGTGGAAACGTGCGAAGCAATGGTGAACGGCGTGCCGTTCTCCGACGCCAATACCGCCGGACAATTCAACGCGGGTATCGACATCATCAACGCGATATGCCGTTTCGAGGGCATTTCCGCCCCGATTTTCGCCGATGGTTCGGAAAGTGTCAATACCCTGCATCCGACACAATCGCAGGTTATCCGCCTGTTCGTATCGCTCGACGACAAGCTCGTCATCAAACACAACGGGAAACCGGCTCAACCGCAGAGCCTTTTCGACTAATAATCATTCACTTAAAATTCAACGCAATTATGAAAACCGAAGAACAGAAAAGCGCATTCATTCTCCGCGTGGAGGAGATGGTAAAAGAGATCGAAACGCTGATGCCGGAGGGGGGGGGCGATGAGAGGTCTTGCATCCTCCTCGTAAACGAGAAACCGCAAGACAGCGACATGACGGCCCAATGCGTAGCAATCATGGGGAGCGGAAAAGGGCTGGTAAAAAGCATGGCCGCATTCCTCAATCGCCCCGACATGGCTAAAATCGCCAGCCTCGGTGCAGAACTCGCCACTATCGAGAAAATCGCAAAAAATTAACATTCAAAACACTTTACAATGAACAATCAAGCCATATCAAAGCAGGATCGCCCCGTCGATCTGCTCAAAGCAACAATCAATGCTCCGTCGGTACAGGAGCAGTTCAAAAACGCCCTCGGTGAGCACAAGGACACGTTCGTCGCATCGCTCATCGACCTCTATACGGGCGACAAGTCATTGCAGACCTGCAAGCCCTCGGTAGTCATCGCCGAAGCACTCCGTGCGGCGACCCTCCGCCTGCCTCTGAACAAGGCCCTCGGTTTCGCCTACATCGTGGTTTACAATAACTCGGTCAAAGTAACCAACGAGCAGACCGGACGCGAGGAATGGATCAAAGTCCCGACGCCGACGTTCATCCCCGGCTACAAGGGCTATATCCAGCTCGCCATGCGAACGGGGCAGTACCGGACGATCAATGCCGATGTAGTCTATGAGGGCGAAGTCCGCAAGGTGAACAAGCTCACGGGAGAGATCGCTTTCGACGGCGAAAAGACCTCCGACAAGATCATCGGCTACTTCTGCTATTTCGAGCTGCTCAACGGCTTTTCCAAGACGCTCTATGTAACCGTCGAGGATATGGCCGCCTACGCCAAGCGGTATTCTCCCTCCGTGAAGAAAGAGACGACCGTCGCGCAGCTCATCGCCAAAGCCAACGACGGCATCATCGGCAAGAAAGTCGGATGGGAGGGCAACTTCAACGACATGGCTCTGAAAACGGTGATTCGCCGCCTGCTGTCGAAATACGGCTATCTCTCCGTCGAGATGCAGAACGCGATGGCTCACGATGTCGAGGATGAGGCCATGTCGAACCGCAACGACACGCTCGATAATGCCGCAGCGCAGACGGTCGATCTCTCGGCAACGGAATACGAGGAGGTCGATACGGAAACGGGGGAAGTCAAGGAAACCGGATCGGAGCAGGCCGCACCCGCTCCTGCACCTGAATACTGATCTGACGGCACGGGAGTATGATCTTGAAATGTTTGGGGAGTTCATCACGGGGCAACTGCTACATCCTCGAAGCGGCCGATGAAACTTTGATCGTCGAGGCGGGAATACCGATGCGCGACATCAAAAAGGGTCTCGGCTGGCAGCTCGGCAAGGTGGTAGGATGCCTCGTATCTCACCGACACGAAGATCATGCAAGGTCGTTGAACGACTTTCTCACCTGCGGCATCCGCGTACTGGCTCTCGCCGATGTATTCGACGCCGCCAATCCGAGAAATCGCGTATTCTGCAAGATAATCGAACCGATGCACGGCTACAAAGTGGGAGGCTTCAAGGTCTTCGTACTGCCGGTCGTCCACGATGTGCCATGCGTCGGGTTCGTCATCGAGCATCAGGAGATGGGGCGCCTGATCTTTATCACCGATACGATGATGCTGGAATACCGGCTGCCGAACCTGAATCACATCATGATCGAGGCGAACTACTCCGATGCAATCTTGCAGCGCAATATCGACAGCGGGCGGATGCCTCCCGCCATGCGGGGACGGCTGCTGGGTTCGCACATGGAATTGCAGACGACGAAAGAGATTTTGCGGACGACCGACCTATCGGCGGCAAATGAGGTGATTTTACTGCATCTCTCCGACGGCAACAGCAATACCAAAGGATTCGCCGAAGAAGTGCGGCAAATCGCCGGAAAACCAACATATATCGCCCGTGCAGGATTGGAGGTCAATCTCGATAAAATGCCCTACTGATATGCGACCCGTGCCGAACGATATAGTTTCAACGCTGATCCGCTGCCTGCCGCAGATACTCGAAAACGTGCAGATAGACAGCGGAAATACGCGGCTCATCAATGCCGTAAGACTGACAAAAAGGATTATTCCACGATTAAAGAAAATTGAGAATGAAAAAAATACCAAACCCTAACGGAAACAAATTCGTCTTGCCAAAGGGATATACCGACCTCGGATGGCAACTCGATTTTAATGCTTCCGAACTAAAAAAATGTAGGGAAGCCGGGCATATCCGGCGGGAGTTCGATAATTCCAAATACCTGTATCGGTGTAACGATGTGGTATATATCTGCGATCAATGCAAGAATGTACACCATGTCGATATGAGTGATTAAAAAATCGAATGCAATGCTGATAGTAAAGCAGGACAAGACCCGCAAGGAGGAAGAGGGACAGATATTCGTCGAACTCACGATTTACCGTGATGTCAGGAATATCGCAGACTGCAACCGCCTCGGATATTGGTGCGACAAAGCGCATCTGTCGCACTTCATCATGGAATGCGCGAAATATTTTACGCAAGACGAATTAAAAAACATACTGAAAATGAACGGAAACAATATTTACATCGAGAAAAACAACCTGCTCGATGCCTACAAGAAAGGCAATGCCGACAACAAAAAGATGCTCGAAAATCTCTTCGGCAAGGAGATGTTCCGCCCGAAAAACATCATGGAGCGCATCAAGACCTTCGATGACGCATTCAAGGAACTCGGCGAGAACCATCCGCTCGTAAAAGAATACCACAAACGGCATCTGTTCCTCGAAGACGATTCGGATATTAGCTCCGATCTCGTAGCCTACCTCAAACTCCGCATCATTACTGCCGCTCTCAACGAGGGTTGGACACCGCAGTTCACCGAGGACGAATACCGCTACTTCCCGTGGTTTTGGCTCTACACCAAGGAGGAGATCGCCAAGATGGACAAGGAGGAGCGCAAGAAAGTTGTCCTGTTCGGCGGTCATGCGGCTTACGGCTCGACTGCCGGTTTTGCGTGTGCGTATTCGTTTCACGCGCCCTCGATTGCGGCTGCGGCTTTCGGGTCTCGCCTTTGCTTCAAATCGTCCGCGCTGGCGAAATACGCAGGTGAACAATTCGCTGAAATCTACTTTGCTTTCGTGGGGAAATAGATGATGGGAGGATGGATAAAAATATATCAAACCATTCGGGAGCATTGGATATGGAATGATCCGCGAAAATTGAAGTGGTGGATCGACCTGCTGATGCTCGCCGAATGGAGAGATAGCAAACGCCTTGTTGGATCAGACCTCGTAACCATCAAACGGGGGCAATTGATCGCATCCGTCCACTATCTCCGCGAGCGGTGGGCATACAAAGATGACAACGGGGTGCAGCGCAAGCCGTCCGAGCATACCATCCTCAAATTTCTATCTCTCCTCGAAGCAGATCAGATGATAAGCCGCGCGAAACACCCTGCCACCCGTGCAACGATGATTACGATAGTTAATTACGATGATTACCAGCAGAATAGTACAGCAGGATGCAACGAGGGCAGCAACGACCCCTGCAACGATCCCTGCACAGAAGATAAGAATAATAAGAATATAAAAGACAATAGAGAGGGGAAAAGTGGAAAAAGCGAAAAACGCTTTTCCCCGCCCTCTATCGAGGAGGTTGATTCTTATATCAGGGAAAAGGGGTACACGGTGGATGCCGAGCGATTCGTGAACTTTTACGAGAGCAAAGGATGGTATGTCGGCAAAAACAAGATGAAAAACTGGCGTGCGGCGGTGGCAACATGGCAAAAAGAAGACAACAAACGAAATGGGATCAATCAACAAAGATCATGTGATAAACGTCGAGGGACTGAGGCGACAGCTACTCGCCCGGAAGACTACGAGGGGAAATTTTAAGTGGTCGGTGAGCTTGAAGCAGGCAGCGGACATTCTGCTGGCAGCATATCAGGCGGAAGTCGAATACCGCCACCGCAGGTTCATCGAGGACGAAGCGACCAAAACCAACATCGAACGGCTGGCCGCATTCCTGATCCGCGACGATACCAAGTTCGGGGTAATGCTCTGCGGCGTACCCGGCAATGGTAAAACAACCCTCCTGTATGCCTTTCAGTCGGCGGTGAATTGGCTCAACGACATAGGGCATTTCGAGGGCAAACGGGCCGGTATTCGGATCGTCGATGCAAAGGAGGTAGTTATGCTCGCAAAGGATTTCGAGGCATTCCGTAACCTACGCAATATGCCGATGATCGCCATTGAGGACATGGGGCGCGAACCGATAGAGGTTCTCGACTATGGGAACGTCCTCAATCCGGTTGTCGATATGCTCGAATATCGCTACAACATGCAGCTCTTCACGTTCATCACGACCAATCTCACGAAATCGCAAATCCGCGAGAAGTACGGCAATCGCATCGCAGACCGATTCAACGAGATGCTCGAAGTCATCATTTTCAAGAATGAGACCTATCGGGATAAATGAAATTAAGGCGATTTGCCGCGAGTTTCAGGTAACGGCGATAAGATGGTCGGATAATCCGAAATAATGCGGCATATCGCAGAAAACAGCGCAAAGACACAAAATTCAACGCAATGGGGACAGAAGTAAAATTAAAACCGGAGGCAATCGAGCGACGCATCGCAGAATTGGAGGGCAAGATGCCCGACATCCAAGCCTCCAAAGAGGGAGCCGAAGCGCGGGCGACGATCCGCAGGCTGAAAGCAAAGCTCAAAACCTATCCGCAAGAACCGAAAAAGCGGATTTACAAAATCAAGGCCCGGTTCATCTTCGACGGCGTTTTCGAGATTCGCGCCCACACCCGCAAGGAGGCCGTGCAGATGGCGAAAATCGGATGCGGGATGAACATCGGAGAAATCCACACCTGCTACGGAACTGACGTAGATTGGGAATTTGACTGCAAACCCGAAATGATTGCAAAATAAGTAACATCAACAAAACGAATATTATGCCTAACTACATAAGAAACAAGCTCATTATTATCGGCTCCGAAGCAGATATTAAAACCGTTATTGACAACTGCAAATCCATAGATGACAACGGGGATAAAATAGCAATGGATTTCAACAAAATTATCCCCATGCCTAAAAGCCTCGATATTGAAGCGTCGAATTGGCTGGAAGAGGGTATGAAATATTTGATGGAAAAGGCCAAGTCGCAATATGAAGCAGACAACGAATTTATTTCCAAGTTTGAATCATATCCCGAAGATCGACAGCAAAAATGCGTTGAACTCGGTCGTCAAGGCCTCGCAAATATCGCTCAACACGACGCGCCAACATGGTATGAATGGAGCCGTAAGCATTGGGGAACGAAATGGAACGCATGTCGCTCGAAGCAAACGGATAACGCCATCACCTTTGAAACCGCATGGAATGGAGTTACAGCCCTTATGGTGGCTCTATCAAAGAAATTTCCGAATGTCTCATTCGAGTATTCCTACGCAGACGAGGATACTGCCTATAACTGCGGAAAATATAAAATAGCTGCTGGGCGTATCATCTCCGAAGTTCTCCCTAACGGTGGATCGAAAGAGGCTTATGAGCTGTATTTCGAGTTATACCCCGAAGATCGCAAATACTACGAATTTACGGATGGGCAATATCGCTATAAAGAGGACGAAGAATGATTCACATCGGAGCTATCAGGAAAATATTTCGGAGCTGGTGCATCCTGATCTGCGTATGGGTGGATGACAATAGCCCGCTGAAATCGCAGTTTTTCATGCTCTTTCGCAGCGATAACGGGAAAGAGTACATCAAGATCGGAAAGGGGTACGACCCCAAGACAGACACCTATCCAAGAATGGCGGTTACGAAATGGTCAATCATCCGATATGTCGGGGAACGCGGCTGGGAAAAGTCCTTTGTGTGGTTTGGCCTCGGTAAATTCATGGACGGCAGGGATATGTAATAATCAATAATTCAACGCAACGGAATATGAAATATCAATTCAACGAGCAGGAACTTTTATCCCTGTTCTACGATAAAGAAAACGATATGCGGCCGGATATGGCCGCCCCATACCTCAAAAACGGGTATGTCTGCGCTACCGAAGCTCATATCTTGATCCGAATCAAAGCGGAAACGCTGAACGGAGAATACAATGAAATCGAGAGCTTAAACATAGACTTTCCGGCCGATAATTGCAATTTCATTATCGGTCTGCAAGACATCAAAACTGCGATTGCAAGCATTCCTCAAATCGAGGAAGAGGAAAAGGTCGGCAAGGATATAGAATGCGAGGAATGCAACGGAGAAGGTGAAGTCGAATGGGAATATCGAGATAGCAACGGGCATTACCATTATGAATATCACAATTGTCCCAAATGCTACGGCGATGGATATACATCGCATGTAAAATACAAAAAGACGGGGCGGATGATCCCCGACGGGGATTGCCCGATCCGAATCAGACGTATCGTCATCAAAGCCGAGTTCCTCGAAATATTGGGGGAAGCGATGGAAATCATCGGAGTAGATGAAGTCCGATGCGTTCATCAAGACCCAGCGCGACCTTGCATCTTCCGAGTCGATGATAATATCGAGATTATCATTATGCCTTGTTTGGCAGATGATAATTATCATATCGAGGGGAGGGACGCCGAATGAAACTGCTATACATCGACTTATTCTGCGGAGCAGGCGGAACCTCTACCGGTGTTGAGAACGCTCGCCATGATGGACGGCAATGTGCAAAGGTCATCGGGTGCGTAAACCATGATACAAATGCGATTGCCTCCCATGCGGCCAACCACCCCGACGCGCTGCACTTCACGGAGGATATTCGGACGCTGGAACTCTCGCCACTTACGGTTCATATCGCCGAAATGCGGCGGCAATATCCCGATGCGTTCGTCGTCCTATGGGCCAGCCTCGAATGTACGAATTTCAGCAAGGCCAAAGGAGGCCAGCCCCGTGATGCCGACAGCCGAACGCTGGCCGAGCATCTCTTCCGATACATCGAGGCTATCAACCCCGACTACATTCAGATTGAGAACGTCGAGGAGTTCATGTCGTGGGGCGACCTCGACGAGAATGGCAAGCCGATCAGCAAAGATGCGGGACGGTTGTACCAGCAATGGGTATCGAATGTATGCGGCTACGGTTATCGGTTCGCGCATCGGATTCTCAACTCGGCCGATTATGGGGCATACACCACACGCCGCCGGTTCTTCGGCATCTTCGCCAAAGGGAGCCTCCCTATCGTATTTCCCGAACCGACGCACAGCAAGGACGGTGCGACGGGGCTATTCGGGCAAATGCAACGCTGGAAACCCGTGCGCGAGGTGCTGGACTTCACGGATGAGGGCGAGAGCATTTTCGGGCGCAAGAAACCGCTCGTCAATGCGACGCTGGAACGAATCTATGCGGGCCTGATAAAGTTCGTAGCCGGAGGCAAAGAGGCGTTTTTGGTGAAATGGAACTCGATGAGCAGCACGGGGAAGTATCACGCTCCAAGCATCGACGAACCATGCCCGACTGTCGCAACTCAAAATCGGCTCGGCATCGCGCAGGTCAATTTCCTCTCCAAGCACTACGGAGGCAGTCCGGCAGGCAAATGCGTATCGGTCGAGGAGCCTGCGGGGACGATAACGACATGGGATCATCACTCGTTCATCACAGCATATTACGGGAACGGACATAACCACTCCATTGACGCTCCCGCGCCGACGCTGACGACAAGGGATAGGCTCGCGTTCGTGGATATGCAGTACGGGAACGGAACGCCCTGCGACATCGAAAGCCCTGCACCGACGGTTACGACCAATCCGAAGCACCAGCTCGTAACCTGCCGAATGGAGCAGCAAGAAAGCACAACCACAATAACCTCTGACGACAGTCCGGCGATGGCAAAAATCAAGCGTTTCATGGCGTTGTACGGCATCGTCGATATAAAGATGCGGATGCTCCGCATTCCCGAATTGAAGCGGATCATGGGCTTTCCCCCCGATTACGTTCTCGTCGGGACACAGGCCGATCAAAAGAAATTCATCGGTAACGCGGTCGAGGTCAATATGGCGCGGGTTCTCTGCGAGGCCCTTTGCGCTCGATTGATTGAGGGCGATTTGCGTCCGATACAAATAGCAGCATAATACTATGGCAAAGAGAATTATAACCGCAATCCTTAATCACGACATGGATTTCCTGATTCATTTTCAGAGAAACGTGATTAAAAACTGCTCCGTAGAGGGGATTGATCCTCGTATGCTTTCGGCAATGCGGGATATTCTACACATCCTCGAAGCGGTAAAAGAAATCGGAATTTTAACAGAACTACCCAACAAAGAAAGCTAATAACCATGATTGAACCTCAAATCTTATACGGCGTTACATGCGACCGTTGCGGGGAGACCCTCATCAATAGCAATGACAATAGTGCTTGGTATGACCGCAGCACAGCGGAAGAAGAAGCATCCGAGGAGGATTGGCACTCGGTAAGCAGTCATCATTATTGCCCGAACTGCTATCGGGAAGATGACGACGGTAATCGAACTATTAAAGCACCATTTCCCTACTATGTGCAGAAAATCAACCGATTCATGAATCGGATAGCGAAATCCTGCCCATGCCGCATTGTCGAGGAAGACGATCATTTCGCTCTCCATGGAAACACACAGAATGGCAAGCAGCTCGCTCCATGCGACGAAGAATGGGTACGATCCTACGCCGCCGATAAACTCCTCGGCATTCAGATAATCGACAGAGGATGCGCGAATGCCGAATATATCATCCGATTACGCAAAGAATAGAACCATGAAAAGCAAAAAAGCACGAAGATTTATTAACGATCGGCTATCTATCGGTTCATTGACCTTTATAGCCGCAGATGTGGAATACTGCGTAACGAGCGCCGAGCAGGAAGCCGAGGAAAGGATACGGGAGAAAGCGCATAAGATCATCAAGGAAATGATGGGCGGCATTTTTCAAGGTGATATGCCCCGAAAGATAGCCGACGAGTTTATCCAAAAACTGAACGACGATGAAAACGATTAGAGATATAGCAATAGAATATTATGCCCGATATGCTTTCATGGGAAATGATCGAGCGTTTGCCGAAAGACATTTCGAGGAGGGAGCCGCGTGGATGCAAGTCGAGCTAACCCGTTGGCACGACCCAAAAAAGGAGCCGCCGAAAAACAACGTATGCGTTCTCCTCAAAGTAGTCGATCAACTCGATAACGAGGCAATCTATTTAGGATCACGAGAGGGGATTGAATATATGACAGACGGAGGACTTGTGTTCGGAACCGACTTCGATAATGAATCAATGCCGGACATGAACGTCAAGGTCATAGGCTGGCGCGAAATCTTGTAACGATATGGGAATGCGAGGGACACGGGGAGGAGCCACGACCAAACCGAAACACACCGAGGAGAGCATCCAGCAGGCGTTGTATTGGAATCATCCGATCCTGACGAAGCCAGCGTTCGAGATGGTCGGCTTCATCTTCTATGCGTGGGAATCCGATTATTTGGCAATCTCCAAAGCCGGATACGTATACGAGTGCGAGATCAAGATCAGCCACTCGGATTTCCTGAATGAGGCGATCCATAAGCAGGATAAGATGCGCATCTTACAAGGGTTATCCGCCTCGGACGGGACAATCGACGATCGACGACCGAATTACTTTTGGTATGTCTGTCCGGAGGGGATCATCTCCGAGGCCGAATGCCCGAAGTTCGCAGGGCTGATGTATATCACCGATTCGGGCTTTTTCCGCTGCATCAAGTCCGCTCCATGCCTCCACAAGGCCAAGTACGACACGCAGGCCGATTTGCTCCGGCGGGATATGCGGGATAAGTTCTACTATGCAATGTGGAATTGGATTCGTCGCTATTGGCGCAATGTCGGCAAGGCGAAAGATATTGCCCCGCAGACCGCTGCCGCATACGAGCAGGCATTGGATAAGCAAGCCGAAGAAGTTGCCGACCTGAAATATCGGCTTTCTTCTCTGACGCAATGGCGCGACATTCAGGCCGACCCGAAATGGGGATTTGCCACCGATGACGCCATAGATGAGATATTTCGCAATCTGCCGCGCCTTGTCAGGGACAAGCGGGACGGGTGCATCGAACTCATCGACTACGATAATGCCGCCGAATGGCGCGGCGATTTAGAGCGCAAACCGAGCCTCTACCAATGGCTACCAATTAACGGAAATACACTATGAAAGACATAGAATTATTCAACGATCATTTTCAAAATTTCAAGGCATACGGCATCCCCAAAGCGCAGCTTATCATCGCCGATGTGCCGTATAACCTCGGTGCGAATGCCTATGCCAGCAATCCGGCATGGTATGTTGATGGCGACAATAAGAACGGCGAGAGCGCACTCGCAGGCAAGCAATTTTTCGACACCGACAAGGATTTCCGGCCTGCGGAGTTCATGCACTTTTGTAGTCAGATGCTTCGCAAGGATAAGCCTATAAAAGAGGAGAAATCCGAGGGGGGGGGAAGATCGAAAGGAGGTGCGGCCTGTATGATCCTTTTCTGTCCTTTCGAGCAGATGCACTATTACATCGAACTCGGACAACGATATGGACTGAAACGCTACATCCCGCTCGTATTCCGCAAGGATTTCTCCGCGCAGGTACTCAAAGCCAACATGAAAGTCGTCGGCAACTGCGAATACGGATTGATTCTCTACCGCGACCGCCTGCCGAAATTCAACAATGACGGGAGGATGATATTCAACTGCTTCGATTGGGTACGCGATACAGATACGCCGAAGATCCACCCGACGCAGAAACCCGTTCCCCTGCTGGAACGCCTGATCGAGATATTCACCGATAAAGGGGATGTAGTCATCGACCCATGCGCGGGAAGCGGAACAACCCTGCTCGCGGCGGCCAATATGGGCCGAAAAGCATACGGATTCGAGATCAAAAAGGATTTCTGTGCCGAGGCAAGAGTAAAGGTATTGACAAGAATTTCAAAATCGCTATTCGTATGAGCAAAACAATATCAGAGATCAAGGCCGCCAAGGAACGGCTTGAAGATCAAATCTCCTGCTTGCTGATGAAGTTTGAAGAGGAGAACGGGGTACAAATCTCCGATTTGAGCATCTATCCGCGTGAAATCTGCAATGAGTACAGGAAAACGATAGGTCGCCAAATCGGGACTTCAATTATCGTCAAAATATGAAGAAAATAAAAGGAGAGGATGCGATTTGCATAAAAATCACAATCTACAAAGGGTATCATCCCGACGAAGTAATCTATTATCGAAACGAACTGCCCATGCGTATTGTGAGCCAATGGAGATGGTATTTCGAATATATCACCGCACTTGTCAAGGTGAACAATCCGAGGCGGAAAGTCGAGTTAGTCATCTGCAATCAAACTTTATTGCAAGGACAGGAATACATCGACGCTCGGCGTGCAACGCTACTTCGAGCCAAAAAATCGAAGATAAAACAACTACAAAATACGCCCATCAACGACGATTTATTCTCCTTTACTCGACAAAGCCATAACGAGAAAATGCAGAACGTTCAAAGCGAAATAGATACTCTTGAACGAGGCGAGTTCAACTACTATGTTCCTCCTGAATATATCAATACCATAAAGAAGTGGATAACGCCCAATGAAACGCACCTATGAGATTCAGGTCTGCATCCCGTCCGGCTGTCGGCTGGTTGGATGCAAGACTGACGGAGATATTGCCGTCGTAATCTTTGAAGATGTCAGCGGCCCCGAAATCCGGCAAATCGGATTCATCCGAGAGTCTACGGGAGAGATCGAAGATGAAGATAATGAATAACTCACAAAACGAATAAAACATGACGAGACCCTGCAAATGCGGCGAATGCGCCTTTTTCAAGAATGAAGATGCAAACGGCTACGGGCATTGCATCATCACTCTGAATCAATACCGATGCGACGACCTCTGCAAATTCAAAGAGGATCATATGTCGGACGTGGAAACCCTACGAGCACTACATCATTACCAAAAATGGAGGCGCGGCGGGAACGGGAGGCCGCCGCATCCCTTTGTCATCGGTCAAACGATAGACAATGCGATCCGCACTTTGCGCCGCATCACCAAAGATACCCCTAAATTTTAACCCAAAACATCTATCATCATGTGGTTTACAACAAAAGTTCGTTATGAAAAGACGAGAGAAAACGGTTCTCTGAAAGCCATCTCGGAGCCGTATTTGGTCGATGCCCTCTCATTCACGGAGGCAGAGGCCCGCATTACCAACGAGATGATGCCCTACACGTCGGGAGCATTCTCGGTGTCAACCGTCAAGCGCAGCAACATCTCGGAAATCTTTTGGGATGAGAACGGCGATCACTTCTATAAAGCCAAGATCAACCTCATCACGCTCGACGAAAATACAGGCGCAGAGCGCAAAAAAGCAATCTATATCCTCGTGCAGGCATCCGACCTGAATCAGGCCGCCAAGAACCTCGCCGAGGGCATGAAAGGCACGGTATCGGATTACGAGGTTGCCTCCATCGTCAAGACCCCGATTGTCGATGCCTATAAAATTGCCGAGAAATGAATGCAAGGCAATTTTTCGACAAAGTAGCCCTCATGCGGAAGCTGCAAAAGGAGTATTTCCGCACTCGGTCGAAAACCATGCTCAATCAGAGCAAGGCGGTCGAGCGGGAAGTCGATGCCGAGATTGCGCGGGTGCATGACGCGCTCGGCACTCCGGAGATCAAGCAACCCGAACAAAGGAATATATTCGAGGAGGGCGCATCATGGTAGGGCTGGTAGAGGTATTCATGGATTTGGAGCGGGTCATAAAATCTCTGCTTTCATGGGAATATCAACGCCCACGATGCGGATGGGGCTATATCGAAACCCGCCGCCCCTGCAAAGGTTATCCGAAGAGGCCGTTTTGGCAGCGAATACGCTCAAATCCGATGCGACGTAATTACCATTAAGGCCGACGGCAGATAATGCAAAATACCCGCATTTCTGCGCGAAACAGCATAATGAATTAAAAATCACAAATACCTAAAATGAAACGAATAGAATTTGGTGCAGGACAAGGGCTTGATGTGGCATATCAGGACTTGCAAAAGAACGCTCCGTGTTACGGAGAGTTCAACGGTCGCACCCTATACTCGACCGATAGCCTCGATGATATTTATATCAAGATTACGAGAAAAACAAAGCAGGAATTTGATGAATATCTCCGCCAAGAACGGGAAGACTACGAAAGGAAAGAGGCCGAATTTAAGGCCTGTATTCCCAAATTGACAGAGGAATATCGGGAACGCGCAAGAGGCATCATCCCGCAGGAACATTTGGAGTTTTGGAATAAGATCGTCCCTATCCGATTGCAAGACCTGTATCATGGGATGGAACTCGATTGCTGGCTCGACCTGATTGCCGTTCTCAATGATGAGAGTAAAAGCAAGGAAGATCGGATGAAAGAGGGGTTGCAAATGTTCATCAATCAAGGGCATAGCGGCATGAGTGCAGGGCTGGTATTATCCGGTCTTTGCAGATTTCACGCTCTTGGTCGAGAACTGGCCGAATACATTCAAAACAATTAGCGGAAAGCAAAGCCTATGAATTACAATCACGATATAGCTCATTGCAGCGGCTACCTATGTCTGTTGAGCGACCAATGCCGGAGGTACTATCTCTTCCGCGAATGGGAACAGCGCAAATTGCCGCCCGCCCCTTTCACGGGGGCATGTTATGACCTCGAAACAAAAACCTGTCCGTGTTTCCTGCCGATGACGGACGAAGAATATCAGAACGCAGAAATGAAAAAGAAGAAAATCGTCATCACCTTGTCGCGGGTATTCCCGACGACGCATAGCCAGAAAGGTCAGCCGACCGGCTTCAAGGAGAAGCTCGCATCCGGCCGTAAGCTGCACACCATCCGAGGCAACTACGATCAATGGGCCGCCATCGCGGAAAAGATGCAGAGGGGCGGCTATTGCCTCTCGATCCGCCAATGGTCGGGACGCCCGTACAACTCGCCGCAGGTAGAAATTGCCCACCTCGACCAGCCTATCGGCATCCAGCGGATAGAGCTGCATTATCATAGCGAAAACGATACGATCACCGCCCGCATCGACGGTCGGGAATGGATCGACGCGGACTGCTATGAAATCGCCAAAAACGACGGACTGAATACAACCGACTTCAAAGAGTGGTTTTTCGGCCGACACCCGAAAGAAGATAAAGTCTTTCACGGTGTCATCATTCATTTCACGGATTTTCGGTACTGATATGCGACATCAGGAAAGCATCATCCAGCAGACCTGCGTCCGTTGGTTTCGGATGAAATACCCGCAGCTCGCCTTGCTCCTCTTCGCCGTCCCGAACGGCGGGGCACGGCTTCGATCCGAGGCGGCGATCATGAAAGCCGAGGGAACAATGAAAGGCGTCGCCGACCTCCTGCTCCTGTTCCCGGCAAAGCGGTTTCACGGCTTATGTATTGAGATGAAGACCCCGACGGGCCGACAACAGCCATCGCAAAAGGCATGGCAGGAGCGGGCGGAATGGGCCGGATACAAGTATGTCATCTGCCGCTCTTTTGACGAGTTCATGGCCGAAATCGACGCTTATTTGAAGTAAACTTTATTTTTTTGCCTTAATAGCTACCTATTAGGTACTATTTTTATACCTTTGTGGTATCTATCTTAAAAATGAACAGTTATGAGTAAAGAGAACAAGCCTCTGAAAGCCATCGACGCCGATTTCGTCTCGCTGGAATTGGATCGGTTGGAGCTGAACGAGGGTCAGCTCGACGGCCTCCCCGCGAATCCCCGCGAGATATTGGAGACGAAGCTCGACCTCCTGAAAAAGGATATTCAGGCATACCCCGAACTGATGAAATACCGTATGCTGCTGGTATATCCGCTCGACAACGGCAAGTATATCATCATCGGCGGCAATATGCGCTATCGAGCCATGCTCGACCTCGGCTACAAGGATGCCCCGTGCGTCATCATCCCGAAAGAAACATCCATCGAAAAGCTGAAAGCCTACACGATTCTCGATAACTCCGGCTTCGGTCGGTGGGAGTGGTCGATGCTGGCGAACGAATGGGACGCCGATGCTTTGGCCGCATGGGGCCTCGATCTGCCGATGAATGAAAGCGAGATCGACGTAGATAGCTTTTTCGACAAGCTTGACAAGGAGGCCGAGAAAGACAAGGGCGAGAAGATCACCGTCTCGATTCCCGATGAGTATGCCGACCAAAAGGAGGAGATCAAATCCCGTATCGAGGCAACGCTCATGGGCGAGTTCGAGGGCATCAAGATCAAGTGATGAAAATCCATCTCGCAGGCAACAATCCCTATCCGGGCATAATCCTGATCCGCTTGTATGAGAGCTGGATCGGCGAGCGTCTCGGCAAATTCGGGGGGGGTATTTAACGACCTGTATTTCAGAGTATTTGAATAGAATACCTCTTAAAGAGATTAACAAGGATGCTATGAGGATATTTCTTGCCGGAGGAATTTCAGGCAACCTCCGCGAATTTTGGCAAAAGGTTATGAAAGTTTACTGTGCATCGCCCAACATCCGCAAAGAAGTCATCGAAGCGATGAACAGCTTTCTCGCGGGCGACAAGGACAAAATAATGCGGGAATCCATCTACGGAGCGGACTTCTTCGTCGGGGACGGGGATAGCACCCTATCAGGTATCAATGTCCTCGAAAGCTACTACTACCTGCGGAAGAACGAGGATTTCATGCCTCTCGTCAGGCATTTCGGGTCATTCCTGCTCGATAGCGGGGCTTATACGTTCATGGCCGGTTCCCACAAGGGCGGCTGTGATTGGGATGCCTATGTATCGGAGTATGCCGACTTCATCAACCGCTTCGACGTAAAACTCTTTTTCGAGTTGGATATTGACAGCGTCGTCGGGCTGGCGGAGGTCGAGCGGTTGCGGCACAAACTCGAAAGGATGACGGGCAAGAAGCCCATCCCCGTATGGCACAAGAACCGAGGCAAGGAGTATTTCGTCAAGATGTGCGAGGAATACCCCTATGTCGCCATCGGAGGCATCGTAACGAAAGAAATTCCCCGCAAAGTCTATGAGACGGCGTTTCCGTGGTTCATCAACACCGCCCACAAGCACAAGGCGAAGATTCACGGGCTGGGATATACCACCGTCGCCAACCTGCAAAAGTATCGGTTCGATTCGGTCGATAGCACCGCATGGCTCTACGGCAATCGCGGCGGCTACATCTGCAAGTTCAACCCGCGCACCGGATTGATGGAGCAGATGAGCAAAGAGGGATGCAGGCTCAAATCGAGAGAGGGCGCGGTAAACAACTTCAACGAGTGGGTCAAGTTCAGCCGATACGCCGAAAAATTCCTGTAATTCCGATTCTTACTTAAAAAGCAACAAGGATATGAAAGATTCTGTCATCATCGTATCGGGAGGCATGGATAGCATCACCCTCCTGCATGAAAAGGTCGAGGAAATCGCATTGGCCGTAACGTTCGACTATGGGAGCAACCACAATAAGCGCGAGGCCGAGTGCGCCGCGCGGCATTGCCAGCAGCTCGGCATCGAACACATCATCATCCCGCTTGCATTCATCGGTCAGTATTTCAAATCCTCGCTTTTGGAGGGCGCGGACGCCGTGCCGGAGGGACACTACGAGGCCGAAAACATGAAATCGACCGTCGTGCCGTTCCGCAATGGCATCATGCTTTCTGTGGCCTGCGGGCTTGCCGAAAGCAGAAAGTTGAGCAAGGTACTCATCGCCAATCACGGCGGCGACCATGCGATCTATCCCGATTGCCGCGCGGGATTCGTGCATTCCATGTCGGAGGCCATGCGGCACGGCACCTACATCGGGGTACAGATCGACGCGCCCTATACAGGCATCAGGAAATCCGACATCGCCCGCATCGGCAAACGGCTCGGTCTCGACTACTCCACGACCTACTCCTGCTACAAGGGCGGCGAAAAGCATTGCGGCAAGTGCGGGACATGCGTCGAGCGCAAGGAAGCCCTCCGAGACGCCGAAATCGAAGATACGACGGAGTATGAAACGGAGTAACGCCAATCTCATCACGCTGAATGTCGTATTCGTAGTATGCCTGATCGTGGCGAACGTCGTCACGAGCAAGGTTCTCGATACCGGCATCCATATCGGCGGGGTTCCGATTCTCATTCCGGGCGCGGCTCTGACCTACGCCATGACTTTCCTATGTACGGATGTCATCGGCGAGATATGGGGCAAGAAAGAGGCAAACAAGGCCGTCATCAGGGGTTTTGCCGCCCAACTTGTCGCCCTCGTCCTGATTATCCTGACGATGTATCTCCCCGCCTATGACGAGGAAATGCAACGGGCCTACCGGATGCTGCTCGGTCAGACGCCGGTATTCGTATTCGGGTCGCTGGTCGCCTATCTATGCTCCCAAAGCTGGGATGTATGGATATTCCACAAGATACGAGATCGGTTCAGCGGCAATCCCAAACGGCGGTGGATATGGAACAACGCATCGACCCTGACCTCACAGATCATCGACACGGCGATTTACATCTCAATCGCATTCGGCATCGGTCTCGGATGGTTCATGCAGGAGGGCGGCATGATGCTCGTCCTCGGCATGGTCATCGGGCAATACCTGCTCAAAGCGGGGTTGGCTCTATGCGACACGCCGTTTTTCTACCTCTTAACTCGCAAATATCAAGAAGTATAGCAATGTATTACGTTTCAAAAAGAATGGAGATCGCGGGAAGCCATCGGCTGACCCTCTCCTACAAAAGCCAATGCCAGCAGTTACACGGCCATAATTGGGTCGTAACGGTGTTCTGCAAGGCAAAAAAACTGAATGCCGACGGAATGGTCTGCGATTTCAAGCGGATCAAGGACAAGATTCACGGCTACCTCGATCACGGTAACTTCAACAAGCTGCTGCCGTTCAATCCGACGGCCGAGAACATTGCCCGATGGATCGTCGAGCAGATTCCCGAATGCTACAAGGCGACGGTGCAGGAAAGCGAGGGCAACGTCGCAATCTATGTCTCGGACACCAGCAAAGACGAGGAGGGCGCACTATGAGAGTAAACGAAATTTTCTACTCGATTCAAGGCGAGGGCCGCTATACCGGCACTCCGGCGATCTTTATTCGCCTTGCTGGATGCAATCTCCGATGCGATTTCTGCGATACGGAGCATCAGCCCTACCAAGACCTCACCGAAGAGGAGATCATGCGGCAAATCGCCGATTTTCCGACCTCGCACGTCGTGATTACAGGAGGAGAACCGATGTTGCAGATCACGCAATCGCTGATCCATCGACTACGCAACGGAGCGGGCAAGTTCGTACAGGTGGAAACCAACGGCACGATCCCGATCAAATGCTATCTCCCCGTCGATTGGATCACCTGCTCGCCGAAATTCGACTTTTGCCCTCATGCCGAGCTGCGGCTCCAACGCATCGACGAGCTGAAAGTCGTATATCAAGGTCAGGATATGACGGCATACGACGGCATCGAGGCCAAAGAGTACTACTTGCAGCCCTGCGATTTCAAGGACGAGGCACGGAACGCGGAAAACCTCGCGGCAACTATCAACTACATCAAATCACACCCGAAATGGAAGCTATCACTCCAAACGCAGAAGATATTATCGGTGCGCTGAAAACGCTCATCCGCGCCATCGGCGAAGACCCCGACCGCGAGGGCCTGATCGGTACTCCCGACCGCATTATGCGGATGTGGAAAGAGATATTCCGAGGCTACGATCCGGCGCAGAAGCCGAAGATCACCACATTCGCCAATGAGGAGGGCATGTCGGATATTGTGTTCGACTGCGGCGACTACTATTCGATGTGCGAGCATCATATCCTGCCGTTCTTCGGCCGGTATTACTTCGCCTACATTCCCAGCCCGAAAGGGCGTATCCTCGGCATCAGCAAAGTCGCCCGCGTGGTCGGCTATTGCGCCGCCCGCTTGCAGTTGCAGGAGCGGCTGGCGCGGGACATTGTGCAGATGCTTTCCGAGGCTCTGAATAACGAGGCTCTCGGCTTCGCTATCGTGATGAAAGGGCAACACCTGTGCAAGACGATGCGAGGAGTGCGGAATGACGGCAAGATGTCCGTAGCGCATTTTACGGGCGTCTTCAACTTAAACTCCGATCTACGCAAGGAATTTTACAAACTCATAGACCTGAACAGCAATGGCTAAATACAATGCGGCCAAAATCGAGGAGTGCGAGGCATGGGTAGCCGCTCACGGCCTGATCGACTACGGCGGAGCGAAGCTGAAAGAGTTTGTCCGCGAGATGGGGATCGACGAAAAGACCTACCGCCTATGGATGAAAGGCAAACCGCAGTTCAAAGAGGTCATCGAGCGGGCAAAGGAGGTTTTCAAACAGAACCTCACCCACGATCTCGCCATCTCGCTATCCAAAGCCGCCAAAGGGTATGAGCATGAGGAAACCGAGCAGGAGTTCCGCGTCGGAGCGGACGGACAGCCGACTCCGTTCAAGATGAAGAGGAAGAAAATCCATGTGCAACCGAATATCGGAGCCGCGATTTTCCTCCTGACGAATCTCGATCCCGAACACTATCAGAACAGGCAGCGCAACGATATAATGCTCAAAAAGGACGACGAAAAACCGATGACACTCGATGAAATCAATGCAGAAATCGCACGACTTGAAAAGTTTGAGGATAAGGCGGATAAATAATGAGATCATCTACAATCGAGGTACGCGAACAGTTGATGAGGTTGAAGCGCGAGAAGTTGAAACTCGAAGCTCCGACCTCCTTTTCGCGTTTCCTCGGTTATAGCAATCCGAAATATGAGTTAGAGTGGTTCCATAAGCTCATCGCGGATCATTGCCAAATGCTGTTGGAGGGCAAGATCAAGAACCTGATGGTTTTCATGCCCCCGCAGCACGGAAAATCGGAAATCATCTCCCGCAATTTCCCCGCATGGGCACTCGGACAAAACCCCGACCTGAAAATTGTCGGCTGTTCCTACTCCTCCGACCTCGCGCAACAATTTTCGCGCTCAATTCAGAGGACGATAGACAGCAAGGAGTATCAGGCAATATTTCCCGCTACCTACCTCAATGGCTCGAATACCCGTATGGATGCACGGGGCTATTTGAGAAATATTGACCTTTTCGAAATGGTCGGCCATCGTGGTTTTTACAAAGCGGTCGGCGTAGGAGGTTCTTTGACAGGTACACCCGTCGATATTGCGATCATCGACGACCCGGTAAAGGATGCAAACGAGGCAAACTCCATCACTTACCGACAGCGGGTGTGGGATTGGTACAACACCGTCCTTTCGACCCGTCTGCACAATAATTCGCGGCAGCTCTTCATCATGACGCGATGGCATGAGGACGACCTCGCCGGACGCATCCTCAAAGCCGAGCCGCAGGAGTGGACGGTACTCGCCATCCCTGCGATCTGCGAACAGGAATACGACAGCGGATTGAGCGAACGGCATATCGGCGACGCATTGTGGCCGTCGCGCCACTCCATCGAGAAGTTGCAGAAGCAGAAAGCCCGTGCCCCGCGCGAGTTCAATGCCCTGTATCAGCAGCACCCGACCATCGAGGGCGGCAATATCGTGAAAAGGGATTGGTTCCGCACGATCTCGCTGGCAGAGTTCCGGTCGCTGCGGTTCAACGAGCCGATACACTTCTACCTCGATACGGCCTATAACAAGAAGAAAAAGGGCCAAGATAACGACCCCAGCGGCGTACTGGCAGCCTGCCGTATCAGGAATTACATCTATCTGATCGACGCGCAGAAAGTGTATAAGGAGATGCCCGACCTATTGCGGTTTCTGCCTCAATACATCGCGGCGCATGACGGCAATTCCGAGAGCAAGCTCCATGTCGAGCCGAAAGCCAACGGCGAGAGCGTGGTACAGATGCTTCAAGAAATTTCGCCCCTCAATGTCAAGCGGACACCCACGCCGACCGATGACAAGGAGGTACGATTGCGGGCCGTTTCGCCGCGTGTGGAGTGCGGGCGGGTGTTCATCGTCGAGGGATCATGGAACGACGATTTTCTCGATGAAGTATGCGGATTTCCGAGTCAGCCGCACGACGAGTTCGTCGATATTCTCGGATATGCGATCAACGACCTGTATGACGAGGATGATGATATAGATTACGACATATTGAGCAAGTCGAGTTTAGGGATGTAAACCAAAAATTTAAGGATATGATGCTATTTGATTTGTTTCGCAATTATCTCAATGCTCTTGTAGGACGAAATCAGGAGTTTGAGAAGCTGTTGGCCGCCAAAGATATTTCGGCGGTCAAGGAGCGCATGGACAACCGTATGGATATGGCGATTGCCGCGCTCAAAGAGTATGAAGTAACCTCCCATGAAATCATGAAGCGGGAGGACAAGATCATTACCGACAAAAAGGGGAATTTCATCCGGCTCGAACCGGTATGGAAGCTGCCGATACCTTATCAGGTTTACATCAATGAAATCGCACTCGTATTCCTCTACGGCCGTCCGGTGAAATGGACGCAGCAATCCACAGGGACAGATCGGGCGTTCCAAAAATTTCAGGATGTTATCGAGCGCACTCACTTCAACAGCAAACTCCGCCAATGCAAACGCATCGCCGGATCGGAGACCGAAAGCGCGATGCTGTTCCGTGTTTTCCGCGATGCGAACGATGCGCCGGACGTTCAGATTCGAGTGCTTGCCAAAAGCAAGGGTGATGAGATTTACACGCGATGGGATCAGTACGAAAACCTGATCTCCATAGCTTGGGGCTACTATGTGCGGGAACAGGAAAACAGCCTCGTCTATCACTTCGACATCTATACCCCGAATATCATCTACCGATGCACGCGGAAGAGCATCGGATGGGAGGTCGTCGAGGAGGTGAATTTCATCGGCAAGATTCCGCTCATCCTCTTCCAGCAGGACAAGGAATGGAATGGCGTCGAAACGCTCATCCATCGTGAGGAGCTGATCGGCTCACGCACCGCTGATACAAACGACTATTTCGCCGATCCTATCGCCATCATGGCCGCCGACCTTATCAAGAACCTGCCGGAGAAGAAAGAGGCGGCGAAACTGCTCGTGACGAACGATTCCGAGGGCGTGGATAAGGCAGCGAAGTACCTGACATGGGATAGTGCGCCGGAAAGCAAGAAACAGGAAATCGAATGGTTGCAGAATCATATCCTTTCCAAGTCGTTCACCCCGAATATTTCGCTCGACACGCTAAAATCGTTGAGCAATCTATCGGGAAAGGCCCTGCGGACGGTGATGTTGCTTGCCGACATCAAGGCGGCCAAGCACAAGGAAACCCACGACGAGCTGTTATCCCGCACCTCTTCGCTCATCACGGCCATCATCGGCAACGTCCTCGATGTGCATCTGAAAACCGAGTGCGAGAATCTGAAAATCGGGCATGAGTTCCAAGAGCCGTTCGGGGATGACATCGCGGAAGCCCTCGAAAATATCATCAAGAGCCTCGACGGTGGCATCATGGCGACCGAAACCGGCGTAGAACTGAACCCGCTCGTCAAGGACAAGAAGCTCGAAATGGAGCGTCTGAAAGCCGAAGAGGAGGAGCGGGCGCAAAAACAGCAACAGATATTCGGTGACATCGAGGGTGCAGGCCCGCAATCCGCATCGGACGGCGACGACCCCGACGATGATGAAAACGGAGATGAAGATGACCCGAAGAAAAAGCAACAACAGAAGAAGTAGGTAGCAGATGGCAAAAAAAGCATATTCTCCCGACCCGAAAGCGGAAACCATCAAGCGCATTCAGCGCACAGAGGCTTACGCCGAGAAAGTGAGGCGGTTATTCGCCGCAACGGTGAATGAAATCCTCGCTCTCAATAAGTCCGTGCCGACGCTGGACGAGGGGGTCATGTACTCTTTCGACGGGGATAATATGCGAATCCAAAAGAAAGTCGAGGCATTGCTCCGGCAACTGCATTCGACGACTACGACAGCTATCAAAAAGGGGATCACGCTCGAATGGGAAAAGGCCAACGACGCATGCGATAAACTCATTTCCTCATGTTTTGGGAAAGAGGTATTATCCAGTCCGGAGTTCAGCGCATGGAACAACCGCAATATGGCGGCGATGAATGCTTTCGCCAACCGAACGGAGAACGGCCTCAATCTCTCAAAACGGATATGGCAGTCGGTTCAGCAACTCCGCGATGAAATGGAGATCGCCATGACCGTCGCCATCGGCGAGGGAGATTCGGCGCAATCCATATCCCGCAAAGTCCGGCAATACCTGAACGACCCCGACCTGATGTTCCGCCGTTTCCGCTTCAAGAAAGGCGAAGACGAGCAGGGCAAGCCTATCTACGGGCGGAAGTGGAAAAAGCGCATCAAGGACGAGAAAACGGGCAAATACCGATGGATCGACTACGACCGTAGCGACTACAAAACCGGATCGGGCGTTTACAAATCCTCGGCCAAGAATGCCATGCGCGTTGCGAGGTCAGAGACAAACATCGCCTACCGCCGCGCCGACAATGAGCGGTGGCAGCAGATGGATTTCGTCCTCGGTCAGCGCATCCAGCTATCGAAGAACCACCCCCGACCGGATATTTGCGATAAACTTCAAGGCGACTACCCAAAGGATTTCGTATTCGACGGATGGCATGCCCAATGTTTCTGCTTTGCAACGCCTATTTTGATGGACGAGGAGGAGATGGCGAAAGTTACGGCGGCATTCCTCAAAGGCGAGAAATACACCCCGCGAGGCAAGCAGATCACCGAATATCCGGCAAATTTCAAGCATTGGGTGCGAGACAATAAGGAGAATATCCTTGCATCCCGCAGTAGAGGCACGGAACCCTACTTTATTCGCAATAACTCTGCGGCGATTGATGAGATACTCAATCCGAAACCGAAAGAGCTTACAATCGCAGAAAAGGCGGCATTATGCCATGAGGCCCGAACGCCCGAACAGGAAGCGGCAATCCGTAATGCGTGGGCCGAACGGCAGAAGAAGCACCAGCAAATCAAGACGACGGCAAACAACATCGCCAAAATCGCCGGGGATTATGGCGAGGTCGATTATTCCGCCCTGCAAAAGTACATCGACGCAGGCGATCTATCGGCCATGCAGACCGAGACCAAGAAAGTCGCGCAGGCCATCCTCGCCGCCAAGAAAGCGGAGCAGGCTCTCGCCGACATTATCCCCAATGTTCACTCGTGGCATCAGCAATTCACGATGGCAGAACTGCAAGGGGTATATGATGCCGTCAAATCGAAGATCGAGGGTTGGTCGGGTCTATCCCTCGAACAGCAGGCGAAAAAGCTGCATTTCGAGGCTTATGACTTCCTCGGCGGCAATATGAAAGGTGTTCAACAGAAGTATGCGACATGGAAGGTATCGCAGGAGGCGTACATCAAAAAATTGGATGCAGTCAATTACAAGATAGCGATCAAGCAGGCAACCGAAGAACTCGACGCCGTTAAACAATGGTCGGCAGAACATCCGAAGAGCCTCAATGTTGCAAAACTCCTCTCCGATGCAGAGCAGGCAGTCAATAGCAATGCCGAATTGTCGATTATCAAGTCCAAAACCTCACTCGCCGTCGCAGAATATCAAAAACGATTGGCGGAACAGGCTCGGCGCGATGCGAAGAAAGGTGCAACGATGAAAGCCTCTACCCTGCCGAGTATCAGCAAGGAGGAAATAGATAGGCTTCTCGCCTTGTACGAATCAGAAATGGTCGATGATGCAGATAACCGGCTGCGTCAATACACGGAGCGGATTTGGGCGACGCTGACAAAGGAGGAGCGGATCATATTGACGAAATATACGCAGACTTACAGCTATCTAAATGAGCCTCTGCGCGGTATATCGTATTATGGAGCGCGTGCCCGCGAAGAGTTCGAGCACGATCTGCCGATATTGACGAGAGCGATTGAAAAATTCGCCATGCCTCAAAATACGGTCGTAAGACGAGGCGTAAGCAATTTCACGATTGATTCTCTCGGATACGACCTCGGAAACCTGAAAAAAGGCGATGTTTTTGTCGATAAAGGATTCCTATCTACCGCCGTGCATCGGCATAAAGGTTTCTCCGAATCGTACAACTTGGTTATCGTAGTCCCCAAAGGGGCCAAAGGCGTATATGCGGAGCCTTTTTCCCACTACACGGATTATCACAAATTCGATTATGACGATGGCGTGATATGGGACGGAAAATCTGTCGAAAAGATCAACTCCGAAATGGAATGGATCGGGCAACGAGGCTGTCAATTCAAAGTCCTCAAAAAACAAGGAAAGACGATCTATTTGCAGATGATCGGACAGTTGCAATGATAAAGGGAGCGTTTATTGCGCTCCCTTAACCGTAATACTGCTTATAAAATTTCTTGAACGGTTCGACGCAATCTGCCAACGAGGACATATTGCCTTGTGCATACCGATTGAAAAGGAGCGATTTCAAAGTAATCGGCACTCCATCGGCATTCTCAAAATCCGATAACCCGACCGCGACATATTCATCGAGATTTCGACTTTCAGAGACATTCGCATCGCCTCTTGCGATGACCGCCATAGTATCGTGAATCCATGCCCGCTCGTACATCCAAAGCATTGCCTTGTTTTGTTCCTTGCCCTCGTATGGGTTCTTCCGCTCGCCTTTATAATAGCGGCAATATTGCAATAAATCAGATTCTTTCATCGGTAGGTTGCATTAAATTTCCGAATGACGTTCTGCATATCTTCCGGCAAATAGCTCATCGCGGTCTGAATCATAGCAGGATCAACCACGAAATAAGCCTCGGCAAGCGATCCGACGATGGCTCCGAGCGTATCGCTGTCGCCGCCGTAGAGAATGGCCTTGCGGATTGCATCTTCGAAAGACCGGCTCTCTTTTACAATATGAAAGGCCAGCGGCACGCATCCCTGACATGTCTCGTCAAACTTGCCGCGAGGCGGGAGATGCCTTTCCCAATCCTCGCCGTAATACTGACACATCACGCTTTCGCATATCTCCATCGTATTATCCCAAAATTGATTTTTTAGATAATAGATCACAAGAGCCGTTACCATCGCTCCGATAATTCCCTCCGTATGGTCGTGCGAAATTTTCGCGGTTTCGATAGCCTGCCGAATAACATCCCGCTCCGAGCGAAAAGCCCACGCAACAGGGCTTACACGCATCGCTGCGCCATTGCCGAAGCTGTTATACGGCTGGGGGTCGGGAGAAGTAATCCAACGAGCAAAAGAACCGCCGTATGCCCCCATCGGATTAGGATATTTTCTACACCAACGCAAAATACTCGATTTGTAGTCCTCCCCTTTGAGTATCGCATCGGCTACCGCCACCGTGCAGATCGTGTCGTCGGTAAAATCGCATTGTTTGGTGAATAATGCAAAGTTTCCGCCTTTCGCATTATTGAACTCGAATCGAGAGCCTACTATGTCGCCAATTATCGCACCTATCATATCAAAAATTTTTAGAATCTATCACTTCGTCTATGTCCAGCACCCCGTCGGCATCCTCTTTCATCGAGTGTAGGTAGATATAGCCATACCGATAAAATGAAACTTTTTCCAGCTTTTCACGATACATAGCCTCCGCTTTCTCCCTATCGACAAAATACAGATGCGTAATGATATCGTATGAATCCGCAACATAGGTCAGCCGATATACCTTGCTATCCATCGCACTCCGATTTTAATGACCGTCCTCTCGTCTTGCGCTGGATTTGCCCGATGCGGATGAGGACTTTCTTGTTCTCGTATTCGCTTCTGCCCCTCGTCGCATTCGTAAGAGACTTGTATGTGATGCCGACCGCCCCGATAGGAACGGTATCGTAGATCGCTTTCAGGGAACCGAAGTAGAAGTCGGTTTCGCCGTTGTACGGCTCCTTGAACTGCAAATGCACTATCTTCTTTGCTTCCATAATCCAATACTTGTGCAAATTTACCGCTTTTCCGGCGTTCTGCCACGCTTTCGCGCAAGAATCGACCAATCTATCGGCCCGACCGCAGATATTCGAAAATTGGCGGCATTTTCATTTTTCTTTTTTCGCGGAACTTTTTTCTTTTTCAAAGGATGAATTTACGAGGGTCTTACATGATGGGAGATCCGATGTTTTTGCAGTCGAAAAAACATCCCCTCTATCTATCTTAATATATCTATATATTCTTATCTTCTGTGCAGGGGTCGTTGCAGGGGTCGTTGCTGTACCCATTGCACCCCGTCGATATATAAGACCGATATTCAGGACAATACCCGCACCAAACATCGTTGCACCCTATTTGTGGATAAAATACTCTATCGCCGAATGCACGAGGATAAAATGCGTAGCGGTCTGCCTGCATTGATCCGCCCACGGATTGTATAGGTTCAAGGCCAACGCGCGGTACAACTCCGGAATTTCGCTTTTGACGCGCGATACCAGCATCCTATAACTGACCCTCCTTGCGCCTTTCATAAGGGCCTCCCATTTTGAAGACGGGAGACCCTCGCACGTTGCATCGAGATACATGGCTAAATTCCGAATTGCTCCGACAAGAATCCGACCATCGCCCTGTTCTGCGGCAAAAGGGCCGGAATATCCATCGTATCGGCTTTATACAATTCCGTTGCGCCGTTGTATAAATCCCATACCGTGACCTTGCCGTTCTGATAGTAGCGATACATCATATCCTCGGTAAGCCGCGAGATTTGCGACTGATTGAGCGGATAGGTGCGATTCTCCCTGATTTCTGCGATATGAGTATCGCATTTAACGCGGAGGGCGGTCAGCATCCCGATCAACGTAAACATCTGCTGCGCGTCGATAGGGATTTGCTTCATCCTCTCGATCTTCTCCCGCTCGGTAACGACGATTCGGCGGGCATCGACGATCCATGACTTCACGATGTCGAGGATTTCGGGAATCGTTACACCATTGCCCCGACCCGATCCTTTCTCCGAATAGGTCGAGATATATTGATCCGCGCAGAGCATACATTGGTTGTGGCAGATCATCACCATATTGCCGAATCCGACCTGTATTCCTTTCTGATGAAATGCGACGGCAAGATTGGTCGTATGATCTGCATCATCGAAATTCGTGATGCGAATGTTGGCGAATACCCGACGGAGGATATGCGCTTCGACGGCCCGCTCTCCGTATTGGGCCTCTACCTGCGGTAAGAGGACGACACCCGGAGTATTGCGGTCTTTATTCTGTGCTGCAAAGAGGTCGTAAACCTCGACATCATAATTCTGCGCGTTGCACATGCCGATAATCTGATTCAGCAAATCATAGTGGTAAATGCCCCGTAGCGGCTTGCCGTAGATGTCGTTCTCCTTGTGGGTTCGCGCCAGTTGATCGAGGGAGAGGGTCTGCACCTTTGCTTTCTCGAAGTCGAAAAATTTGTTGTTCAATGTCGTTTCCATAATGCGTTGAATTTTAATTTATAATCGTTCAATCGTTTTTGCCACCTCTTCGCCCCAATACCCAACGATAAGGTCATAGGCTTCTTTATCACCATCCCATGCGATCATGCACTCGTGGTTATTGTATTCGTAGAAATAAACCTCCTGCGGATCGCATTCTTTCGGGATAGCCGCCCGGCTATCATCGTAGAACTTGAAGAATGCCGCAAGTCCGTCCTTTGTACCGAAAGCTCCCGTGTCCTTATCTTGGCATATTTTATCGCCGTCTTTGATGTGTCCGAGTTCTACCAAACGCTTGTATCCCTCGGCGAACTGTTCTCGGCTAAAAGCGAAGAAAACCCCACATTTATCCGCGTCGGGATGCTCATTCTTGATCGCCTTGTAGCGGTCGATAGTTTGGGCGTTCAGCATTACAACACCCCCGTCGTAATTACCCCAATCCCGATAGTATCGGAGTTCGCCCCGCGTGGTCTTGACCGTCTTAATATCTTTCTCTTCCATATCTGTTGCGTTGATTATTATTCGTCGATTCTGTCCTCCATGAGCGTAAAGCAGGATTTCGGAGGACGCCGTTTGAATTTCTCCCATGCTTTGCGTCGCGCTTCGGCCGCTGTCTTGGCCTTAACCGTATAGGACTGCGACCATGTCATATCGACCGTAACCTCGTAGGTTCTTGCCGTCTTTTTCGTTGTCATGATCCTACTGCTTTTGAGAGAGCCATAAATCCCGTTTTGCGCGGCAGTTATCGAGGGATACCCCGACGCAGGAGAAAAGCTCGCCGCTCGCCGTGCGGTAGTCGTATTGCCATCTTTTGACCGTTTTCCGGCCGATTTTGGCCGTGAAACTCGTGTAGTTCTCTCGTCCCGGCTGGCAGACGGAGCATCCGTTTACATTGATTGAATTTGCCATTGTTGCGTTGAATTTTTAAGGTTTGCGATTATTGCTCGGCCTCGAAATCATCGACGATCTCGAATGCGTCGGTTTTGAGGGCCGTATCCGGTTCCCCGTCGAACTCGTTGTTGTTCTTCGTGCAGAGCCTCATATTCTGATGCGAATAGTCCAAACTTATATCCACGACATACGTCCCTTTCTGCGTTTGGAATACCTCCCGATCCCATGAATCGAATCCTACATGCTTGATTTTGATCTTTTCCATACTTGCGATTATTTGAGATTATTTTTCAACCAAACCCTATCGACCTCCCACAAGGGCAGGCCCTTGATGATTTTCCGACGGATCACCTCTTTCATGCCAATCAAATCGGCCGCTTTGATATGGAGGGTAATGTCGCCGAATTTCTGCGCTCTTTCGAGGAGGAAGTCCGCCATTTGGGACTTCCATTCATGCAGGCTTTCCGCCTTGGCCTGTCTCGTTTTATCCATGATTATGCGTTGATTAGGTTCATTATCTGTTCGAGCTTTCTTTCGAGTGCGTATCGCTTTTCGCACTCTTCCGCATATTTCTTATAAAACTCATCGTGCTTGGACTTTTCCGCGTAATACTTATCCTGATAGGACGTTGCGAGTTCGACCTGCCGAGCATAGCTCTCTTTTTGCACTCTGATCTTTTTCTTCAATTCGGCGATTTCGATCACCATTGACCGGGAAAGATCGAGATGCCCTTTCTTGGTGGCGAATGGTTTGCAGAACTCGTCCTTGTCCTTATCCGAGGACATATACACCCCGTTCCATACCTCAAAAATTCCGTCCGATACATTCAAGCCAACTCTTTCGGTAAACTCTTCTCGTGTCATAGCCTATTATAAATTTTGGTCGTTATTTATTACTTATTAAGTATCTGTTTGATGATGCAAATATATAGCCAACTATTATAGTAAGCAACTTTTTCCGCAGAAAAAGTGCGCTCAAAATCAGTCAAAAACGTGTATTTACGGATAACTATATCATAACCACACAGATAATTTTTGTCGAAATTTTAGATACCTAATAGATATTTTTCATTACCTTTGTCCGTAACGATACGTTTTAACAATTTTTTTCGACTATGAAAAAGAAATTTCGCAAGCTCTTATCCGAAAAATGCAAGGATATGGGACTGACTGACAAGGCACTCGACGACCTCGTAGAGCTGTCTCTTATACACATCTCCGAGCCCACGAGACAGGCAGAAATCTCGTATGC
>ENA-OZZB01000010-OZZB01000010.1-human-gut-metagenome-genome-assembly--contig:-NODE-10-length-40781-cov-50.583534_pt1 | contig 40781 bp, 47 predicted proteins | sample MGYA00244936_ERZ654144 | MGnify/ENA primary metagenome ERZ654144 (study PRJEB26926, sample SAMN06165049) | human gut metagenome | biome: ENVO:00009003; feature: ENVO:2100002; material: ENVO:00002003... | reverse complement strand
GAGATTTCTGCCTGTCTCGTGGGCTCGGAGATGTGTATAAGAGACAGCAATATATATAATCAAACTATACTTGACTTGTAGAAACAGAACACCTCTAGTATCTACAATGTTAGAATGTGAAAACAACGAAAAGATGATTGAATTTTTAAAAAAATCAATCAGTATTAAATATTTTCTAGTTCTAGAAAATACTAGAACAGGCGAAATCATAAAAAAATATATAACACCTAACACAATAAAAGGGAACACAATCGGCTATCTACCTATCATGCGTAAAACTGGCGGCGGATCTAATGTCGGATTCATCTTTGTGGGTGTGAAGCCTGTAAACTGGTACGACTACAAAACAAAGCAAGTTTTAGGGCATTTCCCGGAATACGGAAGGACTAGTTTAAAATCTGAATATCCACACACACGTTGCTTTACGTCAAATAAGAATTTAGCACTAAAATACTATCGACATTGTGCAATAAATCTTAATAAAAAGGGAATACTCGTGAATTTATCACAAGAGCTTTTCCTTAAACTACACGATTCACGTCAACATGTGGAAGAATTGTGGGAAGCTTATTCCGAAATCAACAACAAAAACAATAATAACCGTATTATTTTTTAAAAATGAACGCAAAAGAAAAAAAATCTTTGGAGATATTATTCTCTTTTGTAAAAGGAAATTACAAAGAAATTCTTGAAGAAGAATTTTTTGATGTATCATACAAAAATATTGATGCAAAATTCTTGTCAAAATCCAGAAGAAAAACAACCGCTTTCTTGAAATATATCGGAGAAAGAGAATTTAGGGGTTGTGTTTACGGGAAAAACAACGTCAGACTAATAAAAAATTCCGATATGATTAAATTAAATAAACGGGTGAAAAACAGAATAATTCTAACGCCTGACTTAATTTTATATAAAACATATTCACCGGAATATGTAAAAATCCTAAAATTTTTTGTTGAAAATATTTTATGGGAAAAACTAAATGAGCACAATATTGAGTATCTAACTGAATACGTCATACCCACACTCACATCTAGAAAAGACGTTTTTGAACATCCAGACATTCCAAAGATTTTTGTATCAACAAAACAAAGAAGTTATCACTATTTCCCGGATGTCTGGACCCGTCCAGACAACGACAACTTAAACGAACCGCTTGTTGGGTTGGAACTAGAAGTGTATGCGCGGAATAAATACATTTTTGAGAATAAATCCAATTTTTTCTACCTGCAACGGGACGGAAGTCTTTCCGAGGAAAACGGAGGAACAGAAATAACCACAATACCTATGCCTTTCGAGGAACTTATTAGAGAGGGCGGCGGGATTGACATATTAACAAAAGATTTCATGCCTCGATTTTCTTGTTATTCTCAAAAAGCTACAGAAACAGGCTTTCACATACATTTGTCTAAAATTAATTTTAACAGAAAAGTTTGTGTTTTGCTAAAAAAGGCATTTTACTGTTTCCCTTATGCATTTATTACAGAACTTTTTGGAAGGAATAATACAGGATATTGTAGAGCTGAACCGCAAATTCAAAAGCTAATGGAATTTGGAATACATCCAAACGCGGCATCAGATTTAGGGTTGGAAAAAATATTTCAGCCTTATTGCGATACGAGATACCTTGAACTAAATTTCACAAACAGTAAGACCATAGAATTTAGACGAGGAAAAGGAACTGTTGATTCTGTTTCTATAAAATCCATTTTAGATTTTTGCTATCAAATTTACAAATATTCCATGGAAGCACAAAATCTTTATAAAAGCGATTTACTAAATATTAGGTTGTTTTTACAGACCTACCTAATGGAGAACGCTAAAACTGAACGATTAAAAAAACTTATAAAAAAATATGAAGAATATAAAAAATAAAATTCAAAAAATAATTATCGATACAATTATAATTATTTTTGGACTACTGATCTATTTTAGCCTGATGTTCGCATTAGGACTTTGAAGAGCAAATGAAAGAGCAAAAGAAAGAGCAAATGAAAGAGCAAAAGAAAGAGCAAATGAAAGAGCAAATGAAAGAGAAATCCTCTTGTTTGCAACAACAAATAAAGCTAGAATGCTATATTTCGAGTTTGATAGGTAGCCTTAACTTAGAATTCTCAAATGTTTTTCATAGACCACTATCGCAAGAACTATTTCATAAAATAAGAATAGAGACAATCAATTATCTAATCAGAAACGGAGTCAAAATGACATATCCCACACATCAACAATATACTTTCGTAAAAATCTTTTACGAAACGCAGGAAGAAGAGAATAAAGCTCATTTTCTCATGGAGGGAATCAAAAACATCATCACCAAAAACGCAACAAACAAACAATAAACAAACAAAAAATATGTGTATCATTGCTTACGGAATCAAGAAAGATATCGGCAATCAACGTTTTCAAAATTGCTTAACAAATAATCCGGACGGATTTTTTCTGATAGGATTTAAGAGAGGAAATGAAGACAACAAACCGGAATTTCTAGTTAGAACTCTTCTGAAAAAGGAGGTTGTAGCCACATGGGAAAAAATCCCTAATGATTACATAGTCCTTCTTCACGCTAGAATCAAAACTCATGGATCTATATCTGAAAAAAATGTTCATGGGTGGAACGGCGATAATTGGTATTTTTGCCACAATGGTATTCTATCACTAAAAAATAAAGGAGACCTCACAGACAGTGAAACGTTCTTCCGATATCTGTTTTTACCCGCATTTGGAAAAACAGATATCGAGGAAACAAATGAAGGTATTGATAATATGGTCAATTCTGTCATAGGTTCAAGCAAATTTGTTTTTTGGAAAAAAGGAAAGATGTTGTTTTATGGCAATTTCGAAAGACCGGATAAAAAGAAATTTGCTTACTTTTCGAACAACTCTTATCAAAAAAAAGAATATAGTTACTGCTCTTTTTATGGTGATGAGATTTACTATGATCGAAAAGCCGGATATTCTAAATATTCCAAGACCTACAATTACTCAAAAAAATACTACTCATTTAATAGCAAACTAATACCTGAAAAAAGAGTTCAATAGTTTGTCATAAAAATACACCAAATTTAACCCCTGTAGCCTTTATTTAGGCTACAGGGGTTTTTTATTACACTTTTGTTTTCTGGGAGTTAAGGGAACACTAACTTACCGCCTCTTCTATCTGTTCGATGAAAAAGGTTCGTTTTTTTGAATTCAAAATTGTTAAAAAATTAGAATCATTTCTTTTTTTCAGCAAGGCGATAAAATCGGAGGATGAATTCACACTCATCCGCACTCCCTCAAAATCGTCCAGCACTAAGAGCGGGGTTGATTGCGCTCTATTTATCAAGCACACGTCCTTTTTATAACTGGCCATTTCTCTTTCCAGTTCGGGGGCTTTCATGTAAAAAGCTGATCTGCCATTCCATAATTCCTGCGATATCAAAGCGCAGGCGGAAAAGGTTTTACCTTTTTCCGGGGTGCAGACAAACAAGCACCCGCTACTTGAGTTTTTTAGAATTGGAAGTATTCGGCTCTTGTCGATCAGCCCGTTCACGCAGGCATCATAAAACCCTTGAGGCACGCCGGATTGCCTCAACCGTTTTTTCCATGATGCTATGCGTTCTTTTTCTTTTTCTTTTCGCCGCCATTCTTCCGTTTCCTGTTCGGATGTTAGCGGTATTTCATCTAATCTCTTCAATAGTTCTTCTAAATTCAGAACGTCTTTTACTAGTTTTGGCTCCGAAATGCGTTCCATTTCTTCAAAGGGATAGTCATGGGAGTGGTGATTCATATCCTGATTTTACATGAATTTGGAAAGGGCGTTTTTTGTGAAATCGTCAATGGGTAAAACAAAGTTAGCATAGGGCATATGGGTAATAAAATCCTTGTCCTCAATTAGTGGCGTAATTTCCCCAGAGAAGGTTCTATTTGAAATGTGGAGGTAATAAAGAGATTTCAAAAAATCTTTATTAGGTTCATCCTCTAAACCAAATGCTTCTGGATAAAAAGCTCGAAGGTTCGTGAGCTTCTTTACGGAAAGTTGTGTAGGCATCCATTTAGCCTTATTCCACACCATTGGAGTGATGTTGAACCCCACCCGTTGCATCATGAGCTTGCAAAGGGCTTCGTTAGTATTGGCGAACTTGGAGAATGCTTCTAATTGTTCTGTTGGTAGTGCTTTCGTCATGTCGTTTTTGTACCACATGTTTTGACATGCACAAGAAAAAAAAATAAAAAAGATTGCCATGTGTGGGAGAAAAGATACAATGAGGGCATGTCAGACAACCCAGAACAATTGACCACAGTCCCGGCAGAAGGCTTGTCCATGATAGCACCTCTTGCTGGAAATCCGCTTGCTAACGTACTTTCCAACAAAGAATCGCTAGAGGCGCTTGCCTCTATATATATAGCAAAGCAGATGCCGAGAAACATGATGGAGGTTTCCTCCAAAATTAGACAGCTTTGCTCCTTCCGTCATTTGGCTAACACCGCATTCTTTGAATACAAAAGGGGAGGCTCTAGTATTTCAGGAGAGACAATCCATTTAGCAAATGCGTGCCTTACCGCTTATGGGAACGCAGAAGCTGGGTGGAGAAAGATAGGTGAACATGTAGATGAAAAAGGAAGGGTTTGCTCCGACTGTATAGCTTTCTGTTGGGACAAAGAAAACAACATAAGAAGGGAGATAGCCTTTTCTGTTCCGCACTACAGGGACACAAAAGACGGTGGATATCCTCTTACGTCCGATAGAGACATTTATGAACTTTGCGCTAATATGGCCTCTAGACGCATCAGGGCATGCATTTGGGCGGTATTGCCGGACTTCATTAGGCAAGAGGCGGCAGAGGCTTGCCAAAACACGCTAAGAGCCACAGATACACCTATTGCTGAAAGAATAAATGGATGTGTAATAGCCTTTTCCAAAATCGGAGTCTCCAAAGAAATGCTTGAGGCTTACCTTAAACACAAAATTGAGACTAGTAAGGAATCTGAAATCGTAATGCTTATTGGTCTCTTCAACGCCATTAAAACCGGGGCTATAAGTAAAGACGAAGCTTTCTCCAACGAAGAAGACAAGTCGTCAGAAGCGCCAATATTCAAAAAGAAAGAAAACAATGAAAACGCTTAAACATCTACTGTCTAACATTGTATGGATTATGAGTTTGAGGCGTATGTAGATTGGGAGCCAGAAGATGAATAACAAAAAAATACACGAGAAATAATGAAAACAAAAGATACGGAAAGACAAGGATTGCCTTCATGTTCCAGCCTAGCACGTCTTGCGTTATGTCCGCACTCATTGAGATATGACATTGAAGGAGTAGAGACAACCTCTGAAATGGCTGAAAGAGGCAACAGGATTCATCAATACCTTGCATACCAAAACATACTACTCACCGAAGAAGAGACGAAACTCATGCTTGCATGCAAAAGAATCGTGACCGAAGTTGCGTCGATTTGGGCGGGAGAAGACAAGTTCGAGGAGTTGATGAAGGAGGAAAGGTGTTTCTTTTTCGATGGGGAAAATGCACTCTTTTCTGGGAAGCCCGACTTGGTTTTAGGCAAGTCTGACGAAGAGGGATTTCATTTATTGATTATCGACTACAAGACAGGGCCTTTAGAGCCGGAGTCCACACAAATAAACCACCAGCTTAGAGGGTTGGCCCTATGTTGCAAGCAACACATCGAAAGGAATTATCAGGACTGCAAAATAAAATCAGTCTCTTGTGCCATTGTTCAACCTCTTGTGACTTCTTATCCTGTAATTGTGAGGTACAGCGAAGAAGACATCAAAGAGGCAGAAAAAGAAGTCATTGAGATATGCGAACGCACCAAAAAGGACCTTCCTCCTCAAGCTAACAGCTATTGCGGGTACTGCAAGGGTTTTGCTGAATGCAAAAAGCCGTTAGAGGTGGTGCAAACAATCACTACCCCCGCTACAGCTTTTTCTTCTAAGCTGAAACAAATGAATCCAGAAGAACGCTCTAAGCTATATTTTACAGCTAAATTGGCCTCGAAGGTGGCCAAAGAGATAGAAGAATCATGTTATGAGTTGCTGAAAAATGGCGAAGAGATTGACGGCCTTGGTTTAAAAGAAGGAAATACGGTTCGTAGCTTTAAAAACGAAGGGTTATCTAGGGTTCAGCAAGTCATTCCTCTTGGGGACATGATGGAAGCCGTTAGTGTTTCAGTCTCTAAGCTGGAAGAGGCTTTTCACAAACACCAAAACATTGTGAACGGGAAGCAGTCTAGAAAAGCATCGAACGAACAATTCAATAAAATCTTTGGAAGCTATATCGTCGAAAAAAAACAGAAAGAAAGGATAGTTAAAAAATGAGCGCAAAATGTCCAATATGTCATAACGAGTATTTCATTGTTAAGGATTTATTGTTTGCTGGGATGGGGCCACAAGGCGTCCCTTTAGGAAGTAAGATATATATACCTAAATGTTCTAATTGTGGGTATCAACTCGACCCGTGTTCCTCGGAGGAAGAAACTCTTTTAAGAATCAGGAGATTCGCAACCGATATTCTTGTCTCTTCCTTAGTTATGCATAAAAACTTAAACAAGGTTACACATCATCCGAAAACAATCACCCAAGAAGAGCTGGAAAAAAGACTTAAAAAGGCTATTGAGCAAGGCACTAAAGACTTTGCCGACGTAGAAGACGTCACAAAATACGTTGAAAAACTAAGAGGGAGGGGTGAAAATCTATGATAATTGTTGATTTATTAGACATTCTCGTTGTCTCGCTTGCGATTGTGTTGTTATTTGTCATTCTTATCCAATACATCATATACAAAGTGAAAAGAAAATGAACAAAGAACAGAAATATTATGAAAAAATCGTTTTATAAAATACGAGCAAAATACAGGACTGAAAATGTCGAGAACGATGTTGTTGAAGGATATGAAGTTTACTCTACATCTATAGACGATGAAGGCACAACTGCTTGCTTCTTTTCCTCTGAAATTTATGGAACCGAGGAAGCCTACAAAAAGGCAAGTGAAGCCAAGGAAGAGCTTTCCAGTTGGCAATACGAAAGGAGATAATGCGTAGCATGGATTTGTTTCAATATGAAAGGAAGGTTAGAGTGTACAATATCGCCAAACAAATATGTAATGTTTTCAGTAAATTTTTAGGGGTTAAAGAGACTGTCCCACAGCTCAAAAAACATCTCAAGGAAGAGGTAGAAGAACTTCTTTCGGCCAAAAACAAGAAGGAAATGGCGTTTGAATGTGCAGACGTTATCATCCTTTGCATGAGAATACTTATCGTTAGCGGCTACAAAGACCCTCTTGCTATCATAGACAAAAAAGGTAAGATTGTCCTCAACCGCCTTGAAAAAGCAGTAGGAATCCAAATGAGAACACCCGGACTAGACGGGCGTGAGGCGTATAGGTTGGCAAAACAAGAACTAGAATATGGAAAAGACAACTAAAAGGGGGCGACCTCCTAGAAAAAAAGAGCCAGAAGCAGAGGTTTTGCATACAACAGCGGAAGCCATTTGCGAAATTCAGAAAAATCCAGATACAGAATTTGAACAAAACTCTGTGTTCGGTGTTGTGGTGTTGAAAAGAAGCCGCAATGGGGGGATAGTGATGACTCAAAAGGACTCCCGATTTGAGCTTGTAGATTTCAGATTCCCAGTATCAGAGAAAAAATCATGGAAAAAGACAAAGTAATCGCCAACGTTTTTAGAGATTTCAGTTGTTGGTTTGGGCTGGATTTATCCCTGACAGCAACAGGGCTTTCCGTCCTTTACCAAGACATCAAGCTGGACGGCTACAGATATACCCTCACAAGCTCCCACAAGGGGCCTAGGCGGCTCTCCGAGTTCGCTGAACATATAAAGATCGCCGCAGAACAAATATTGACCTACAGGCCCGCTAGTGAAGTTCTGGTGTGTATAGAGAATTATGCCTTCTCGCAGTTTGGGAAAATCGTCCACCTAGGAGAACTTGGCGGCGTTGTGAAACAAAACCTGTTTGATGCAGGGTTGTCCAATATTCTGGTTTACCCACCGACTACCCTGAAAAAATTCGCAACAGGGAAAGGTGTGGCAGAGAAAGGGCTGGTGATGACCAATGTTTACAAACGCTGGGATGTAGATACATCCAACAACAACGAAGCGGATGCATACGTCCTCTCTCGTTTAGGCCATTGTTTATGCTATCCTGAAACTTACACAGAGTTTCAGCGTGAGGCATCTAAAAAATTCCAGCTGGCATAATAGGCATGCTATACATAAACAAGCTTACCGATAAACAGTTTTATAACGTTCTCGGAGGTTATGCAAAAGGAGTGAGACTAAGGAAGCTCCTCAAGAGATACCATTATACGCCTAACATGTTCATCAAGGACACTTTAAGGGGGAATAAAATCAAGGCTATGGACTTTTGTTTAGCGGCCAGCAAACACTTTCAACGCCGGGCAGAGCTATACAGAAAAGACTTTAAAACCAAGAGATGTATTCCTCTCAACCTGATAAACCCTCGAAGGACAAGACGGGCGGGGATTTCCGCTTACCACAAACAGGCTCCCTTGTCTAAAATGGAGTTGGAGAAAATAGATGATTTCTTTTTTGGCTGACAGTTATTTTTTCTTCCTGCCAATCCGTAACCAGTTGGCAGCCTTGTTCATCCATTGAGCGGCGCTTTGAGCAAAAACCTTTCCGTCGCCGATAGCGGCAATATCTTTGGGGTCGCCCATATTGGCAAGCTCAATATCCATGAAATCAATCCAGCCGGGTAGGCCCTTAAACTCTGTGCAGGGGTTGAATCCGTATTGTCCCCACCCCTCTTTTTCCAACAAAGAATGCGACGTATGAAGAAGCCTGAAACCAAAAGGCCCTTGAGTATTTGAAGAGACGATTTTCTGATAGGTACTGCGATTAGAAGTGACGTATGATGTCCGCAACCGCAAGATAAAATCAACCTTCATATTGTCCCACCTGTTAGACATAAACAGGTTCACATCCCTTGTGAGAGGAACTATGTCCAGAGATGGATTTAGAAGCTCTTTATCCAGAAGTTCTACTAGGTTTGATGCGATATTAGTTAGAACTTTATCTTGCTTGTCGATAGCGATAATGACATTCATTTGTTTTGAAGAGAGGTAACAGTATAATCAATGCGCCGAATAAGCTCTACCTGTTGAGCCATTGCTTCTGAAATCTTCAATGTCGCATGAGCTTGGTCTTGTTGCAACTTTAGCATGTCCTGCCGCATTTTTACGTTGTCCTGATACAGAAAGAAGCAACATACCAAAGGAGCGAACAGGATTACAATCTCCTTATAATCCTTAACAACTTGAAGAAGAGAAGCAATTTTTGTTGTCGGCATTAACATCACTTCTTGAGTTTTTGGACGACAGGAGGCTTGCCGGAGATAATGAGGTTCCCGTTTTCGTCAACGCTATAGCTAATCTGCCCGCCCTGTTCACCAGACAAAGTAAAGGATGTGTTGGCACAACCAGTAGTACAGAAAAAGGCAATAACAGCACCAATGATGGCACCGACAAGGGCAATCCATTTGGCAGGAACACCCTTTTCCTCTGCAAACTCTGCCGCATGAGTCAGGACGATAGAAGAATATCCTTCGTCAAGCATCCATGTGGCAAGCTCACACGCCTTGGTGTGGTCTTCGGGAACACTAGTATCTAACCCCGCCTGAACAGCAACAGCTTCTACTAGCGCATCGAACGTGTAAGTTGTCTTCATACATGAACAAATAACATTCATTGTTTTCCTATACAAACAAAAAACTCCGCACTACTAACGCATTTTACGCCCGTAGTGCGGAGGTCTTACGAGGGAGCCGGGAAGGTTGACCTACGGTATATACCACACTTCCTACTTTTATATGATTAGTTGTTTGATTTGGATTGATTTTTACCCTAGCTCATAAACTCATATGGCAGGGTTTTGCTACACCTTCCTAGCAACAAATAGTTGCTGACTCAAAACAGTTTTAATTTCATCTACTTGCGAAACTAAAAATGATTCTTGTCCGGCTACATCGTAAAGGTATTCGCAAATCTCGTCACATTCTTCCCTAAGCACCTCAAGCACTTCGTCATCACTAGGCGTCTCTGTTAAGGAAACCTCCTCCATAACGATGTCTTTATCGGGGCTTAGGGAATTGCCTGAATAGGACTCTTTGAATGTGTCGAAAAGCTTTGAACACTTTTTATACATTGTCCCTGTTGCCTCATGAACCCAACCTCGCTCGGTTAGCTCATGAACATTGTTCAGGAACGTTAAAAAGTTATTCAAGACTGCAAGGTTAATCTTCTTCTTCATCGGAACGCTTCGCCTCAATACTAGGGAAGCTAGCGCACTTATCAAGCCCAAATCCACGGACGAGATAAATAAGAGGTTTGATAAGTTCGTCCCAAGAAGTAGTCTCGAAGAGTGCTTTTTTCAGATTCTTCATGTAAGGCTTGGACTCAATCTTATAGAAGTACTTTTTATCAAAGCCCATAAGTTTTGTTTCATTCATACTAGCCACAAGAATCGAATCATGTTTAGAGTCTTCACCAACATGAAAAACAGGAATTCCGACAATACCTGCAAACTTCTTCCTAAGACGTACTTTATCCTCTTCGGAAGCTTTTAAGTCGTCAACAGAGTCGATAATGTTAGCTTTGATTCTATACCAGACATTGCAGTTAGGATTGAAGTCAAAACCGACACCATGCAGTTCTTCAAAATCAGCCATAAACATGGTGCTCTTGACAGGATTATTGTCAAACAAGGCAATAAATCCGAACAACAGGCTTTTCGGAAAATCCTCTCCGTTTATTTTTTTTCGTTCCATACTATTTATTGGTTATTGGTTGTTTTGGATTCAAGGCAAAACATCGAAGGAAATACACCATGTAGCTCCTAACGATGTAGCAATACTAATAAGCAACGAGAGAGTAATCAATGTTTTTTTTTTTTGAAAATGTCATACAGAAGAGAGAAAAGTTTTTGTTTTCCTCTCTTATAAATTCGCGCGCGCGTATATACGGTGTAACGTCCTTTGTGGTTGGAGACGGTAGTTAATAACTTCGAAGTGGTCTATGTTATCGTTTCGCTAACACCTTCGAACTTGGCTCTCTTGTTAGCCGCTCTATGCAACCTGTTAGTCGAACGAAGGAATAAAACTGATAATTAAATATTAAATGGTTTATTCTTACATACTTTATCTAACCAACGTGTTCCAAATTAGAACTGTTTTAAAACCATTTATTTTCTAATCCCTTTGTTTCTCTAACCAAGCCCACAACTTTGTTTGGCTCCATAGCCGATAGGCGTAAATCAAAACTTTTGAAAAATCATGAAGGATATGCTTGCCATATCCGAACTCTTTTCTTGTAGAGAACCAAGTTATTTGCTAAACACTTGGTTGTTGCTAACCACGAGGGAGATTGAGCCTTGGAGCGGCCAAAGGAAAACAATCAACTTAACCGCCCTGTTCCTTGAACAAGATTTTAACGAAACACCCCTCAAAAAATCAAGCCTAAAGTTTGACATAAAAAAGGCGAGGATTGCTTGGAGATTTATTACAATGTCCTTATTATAAGGGATTTATAATTGTGTCATACAGCACATATTTTTTACATCAGGCCTGTTTCAAGACAAAAAAGAAGAGCAGCTTCGGGTAAAACATGAGAAAAAACCCCGAAGCTGCTCCGCTCGAATATGCACAACGAAAGAAGAAATGAATTCTTCCAAGAGCATTAGACCAAATCCTGTTCCCTTGGTCAACTGTAAAGTTTTTCTTTACAGTTCATCGAACTTGTAAGGAAAGCTTACAAGTTGCTCGAACACGCATAAAAAACAGGACCCCCGCTTTTAACGGAGGCCCTGTCTTTATGACATTGAAACACCTATATACAGTGGCTACCGGAATAGCAACTGTTGGTGTACTAGGATGAAGTGTTGTTCATGTCGAGTAATAAAATCAGGCAATTTGTCTTACTACTACCTTTTTAACAGAAATTCCGGATGTAAATATATTTATCCCCACTAGTTTTAGCAAGTTTGTTTCCGTCCCTTGAGTGTGAGAGAAGAAACACTTCAAAGAGGCGATAGTGGAGCCATTGGGAATGCTTACCATAGAAGCTGATTCCACATCATCCCACATCCACTCAAGAACCGTCGCCGTCCCGTTGGTGACTATTAGTGGGGGATTAGCCAGTCCTAGCAAAGATTGGTTAGAACTGGCTAGAGAATCATAGTTTTCAAACGCAATTACATTAAAAGCATACGAAGCAATACCTCCCGGAAATTCTAATTCGTAAATACCAGAAGGAGCCGAGGCCGGAATCTTTAAAACATTCGTCTCAAGAGCGGATTCCGCTACTAATTCAAGTGTGGTTAAATACATTGCTATGATTATAAAATAGTTATGCCCCATCCCCAGAAATCAGGAGATGGGACTATTACGCAGGCATATCAGACGCGACAAGCTCCTTGTCGCCGATAGCCCACATATTCTGGTCGGTTAAAAAGTAAATGGTTGAATTGCTCTTCGTTTCCAAAGCGTTATATTCTGCCTTGGTTAGAGAGCTAAACTTGATAGCTAGTTGGGTTATTCCAGCAACAACGGACGTATCAACATATTGTTTATTTGCGGCCATTCCTTGTGAGGTCGGAATAGGAACTTCAAGCGTCCCCCCATCAGCAAAAGTCTTGCCGCCTGTAATTGTTTGAGAGGTGGAAGTTGTTACAAAATTGGAATCTACATAACTTTTGTTGGAAGCCTGTTGAGCTGTAGTAGGAGTTGGAACTACCGGAGAGGATGAAAATGTTTTAACCCCAGCAACGGTTTCGTTCCCTGTTTTTCTCATATACCTCTCATCATTATTTACAGTAGGGAGATACAGATTATCGTATATTGAAGCATCTGGAATTTTAGGCCCTTCTATTCCCCCTGTTGACTGCAAAGATATTTGACCTGCAAGGTTAATGTACCCAGCATCACTAATATTAACGGCAGAGTTAAAATCAACTTGTCGGCCGAATGTCCACTCTCCTGTAATTGACTGGTCAGCTGTAGGGTCAAAGCTTTCGCCGCCACCGGACGACACACCGGGAACGGCGAGACTAAAATTTGCCGGTGTTACAAGCCAGTTAATGCTACTATTTCCCGCTTGCACATATACCCAAGAAGAAACAGCCACAAAGGGAATCTGCATAGAGTTCTCCACTTTTGTGTAAAGAAGAGAAAACATGTCAGGCTCGCTTTGTGTATCACTATCTGCCGCCAATAGTTCAACTTCTCCCGGACCAGAAGGGGCATTGACGGATAGAACATAGGATTTCCCCTGTTCTACCTTAGCAAAGCCGTTGGTCGATTGTCCGTTGGAGCGAGGGGTGACCGCCGCCATTGTCTTGGGGACTGCCGCCACCTCTGGCTCAACAGAGGAAACCACTTCCGGCTCTACTGCTTTTACCTTTTTTTTTGTTGCCATTGTTAGTATTGGTTAGGTTGAGGGTGTGGGCTAGTCTTCCCAGCCCCTTATCTTCAACTGTTTGTTTATTTGCCTTAATTCCCGTGAAAGTTTTCTGTAGGTTTCTGACCTTTCGCCGTTTTCCTGCTTGGCCTTCTTCTTCTCCCTTCTTATCTGCCTAGCCCTCTCCTTCATAGCTTCTTTTTCGGTGTAGAGGGGATTTACTGACTCTGGAAGGAATTTCTGTGTGGTCGTCTTAGCTTGTGAAAGGGCATTTGATAATGCACCTACCATCTCTAGAGCTTTGGTCATACTCTGCCCAGAAGTACCAAATATTGTGGTAGCCGATGCGATACTCCCAATATTTTTGCCTACATAGGAAACCATATCAATGTAATCATTGGTAGTCAAAGCACCTTCCTTGTCCCATTTTTCCGATACAGTCTCATACGTCTTCACAATACTTCTGACTAAGCCTTGAATTGATTTGGATAAATCAGCCATATCGGCTCGTCCCAGACTGAATTGCTTACCACCGCTAATAAGGGAAGCGCACCACTCTGCAAACCCGCCGAACATAGGAACAGAGACAATCGGACTCAATACCGAAGTCAATAAGAAGTTGCTCATGAAGTCGTCCTCTTTGTCTTTGTCGCCAAACAAACCTGTAGCCAAGCCGTTGAAGAGACCATTAGCAAGAGCGGCAATAGTATAAACACGAAAGGCTCCCTGAAAAGCCTCCCAGAAAGGAACATCCTTTTTGCCTTGCATCATCACTAGGCCGAACTTGTTCATTACGTCGGACAAGAAAAGGAACTGGGCTTGCTCAAATGAGCTTCCACCTATCAAGTGGATAGCCTTAGCGGAGGTAGATAAAGGCTGTGCCGTCTGGTAGATGTTTTTGTTAAGCTCCCATCTTATCTGTTCATGCGACAAACCGCGATTAGCAAGCATGTGGGAGGTCAGCTGGTTCACAAAAGATATGCTCCACCAGTCAAAAGCCATAAGGCCGCTCATGCCCGCTTCCTGCCAATATCCCCATTGCGCTTGTTTTTTCAGGGGAATGCTTAATGCCTTATCGGCAAGCACACGGTCTTCCCATCCAAGGTACTTACGTTCCTTCATTGCCTCCAAGTCACGAAGCTCTTCAAGGGTAAAACCTTTATAGTTCCCGCTTGTCACCTCTGCCACGCCTTTGATAATTTCCATCATGGAGAAGTTGCTACCAACGATAGGGTTGAACAAAGCCGCCCCAGAGCGCACCAGAGAAGCCAAGGAGAAAGCAATCCTTGTCTTAGCCAATACTTGGAACACTTTCCCCATTACCTCTGCCAACACGCTCTTTTGGGCATACACACGCCCCTCGTTGATGAAGTAATACAGGGCTTTGTTTGCCGCCTCGAAATTGGCTGGGCCTAATAATTTCTGCAACTGGGCGTTCGTGGTGGGATTAGCCCATACCCGGTTGTTGAAGTTGACCAGTTCCGAAGCTGTCATCCACCCCTCCATGATAGAGCTATAACGAAGATATTCCCCAAGAGGGTTTATTTCCAGAGAGAGCGCCGCCGAAGAGGGAGTGTTCCGGTGCTTTGCGTAAGAGGGCAAGCCCGTCCTTGTGACGTGTCCCTTACTGTAAGCATCCATATCCCCTTCTTGCATTGTATTATAGGCGGCAATATTGCGGGGCGTATAGTAGTCATCAAGGATAACCGTCTGGCCATAGTTCTCTGCCATGAACGCCCGTAGCTTCTCGCCCTTTTCCCGATACAGGTTCTGTAACTCGTCAGCAAGGTAAAGCCCATCCGGCCCAAGCAATTCCAATAGCTTGGCAATATCTTTTTCCTTCCTCGCAAGGTATTCTTCTTCAATGACTTCCAGATTGGATTCAAACTCTTCGGAAGTAATGGTTCCATCATCAAGGCTCTTGTTTAAGCCCTCCAACTCCTGTTGGTACTTACGATAGTTGCCGAAATCCATCCCCTTGTCTCCAAGGTTTTCTCTCAATACAGCCAAGCCATCCTTCTCTCTCAATGTCTGATAGACTTTGACAAGGCCATACTTGGTTAGCTCATGCCCCATAAAGGGAATAGTTTTTGTAGAAAGCTCATCAAAATACCTTGGAGAGTTCTGCCCTGCAATCTCCATCATTCCACGCATGATGCGAATCGCATTGGACGTAGCCTTTTCTTTTTCTACCCCTCGCTGTTGCTCTGCGAATTGGACGTTGTTCTGCAAGAATGTCCCTATGTCCTTAAAGGATTTCATGGAAGACATCACTTCGAGGAGTTGTTGAAGGCTCATGAATTGCGTGAAGATTCTATCCAAAAAGCCCGTCCCCCGTTGGTCCCTTTCCATTACGGCTTTTCTAAGGGCATCACGATTCTTCTCTCCTCCTACTCGCTCATTGATTTTAGCGTTAAAGTCATTATAGAAGCGCTCAATACGTTCATTAACCTTTTTCCTGCGGAGTCGCCCTTCACGCTGTAGCTCCTTCAATGTCTTAACTGCTTCCGCAAGTTGCTGTGCATTGAGAGCATACTTATACCTTCCGTTAGGCATCTTCTCCCGATACAACGCACTACCAAACACCTCAAGGAGATTCTTTTGGTTTTCCAGATTTTCCAGTTCCAGAGTAAGTTCTTCTGTGGCAGGCTGGTTTTGAAGCTCGTCTATGGTGCTATCCAAGACTTCAAGCTGGGTTGCAACTTCGGAAGGAGACATAGCCATAACCTCAAGGGCATCCATAGTCTCCTCTCTGGCTTGTGCATCCAAAGAACGAGAGCGCCCCTTGGTGTCCTTAAAAGCATTCTCGGCAAGCCTTCGCAAGCTCTGTATGCTCTTACTGGCAAGCTTCTTCTCTGCCGCCGCCTCCGCTCTTTCCTCCTTGATGTCTTTCCTTATTTCCTTGGAGATTAAACCCCGGAGGAATTTCATTTCCCTGTTGAAATCCTTCTTGGCTTTAGCGTCCGCTTGCTCAACCCTCCTGTTTATCTCGTCCTGAATAATGCGCTCCAACTGCTTCCGGCTCGCCGCCTCCGCTCTTTCGTTCAAGGCCGCTACTGTGGCATCCAATGCAGTCTTCATGTCCGCATTAAACGCTTCGTTGCTCTTGGGATTCGCAAGCCTTTCGGCAAGCTGGTTGGAGATAAACTTCCGGCTACCGGAAGCCATTGCATTAGCGATAGAGAGAACAGAATTCAGTAACGCTTTCTGTTGTCCTCGTTCGGTCAGCTTCCCTTGAGAAAACCTTTCCGAAAGCTTTATCATGCTCCTCTGCAATTTGTGGAGCTGGCCTATAGACCTTTCCGATGCGCCATTGACTATGTTTGATATGGCTTCGTTAATTGTTCTTACAGAAGGAGTTACATCAATAGTCCCACGCCTCCTCACGGAAGGAAGGCTCTGGCCCATTGGCAAAATGCTTTCTCCGGTCGCACCATTGACAAGCTCTGCCATATCCTGACCGTCACGACGTTCGGCTATAGTCGCCAAAGATTTAGACCACTTGACAAAATCGGGAGAGACAATGCCCTGCTCAATGGCCTCTTTTATCAGAGCGCCTTCCGCAAAGACATTTCCTACTTCCGCTATAGCGTCCTTCTGCCACTCAAGGATTGTTTGAACATTGCCGGGCATTGCGGAAAACAGTTCCGGCGTTGTTGCCAAAGCCTTCCCCATATTCGCCAAATGTTCCTGCAACACAACGTCATTGCTCAAATCCCCTATCTCTTCCGCACTACGTCCCAAGAACTCCAAGTAATTCCTTACCTGTGTTTCAATGACGCTTCGAGAAATAACGCCGCTCTCCAAGTCGGATATTGCACGGGCGTGAATTATTTCTTCCAGAATATTGAGAGGATTCGCTTCACCCCTCGCAACAGCAATCGTGCCATCTCTATATGCAGATACAATTTCCAGCTCATTTGCTACATCTTCAATACTTACTTTCCCATCACGAAAACTCTGCAACAATTCCTGGTCTTGGTTAATTACAGCCAAAGCCCTAAGTCGTGCTATAGTTGCATTGTTGTCTTCTGTGGATTGGATTTTTGCTCGGAGTTCGTCAGGAGTATAGCTCTTTATCTTCGTCTCCTTGCCCACCCCTGACTCTATCTCTTCTTGGGCGAAAATATTTAATGCCCTGATAAATCCCGGATTTGACTGCAACGCTTGAGACATGAACGTCCCTGCGATTTCGTCTGTTACTGTGGTTACTTTTTCAGCTCCACTTACCGGGTCTCTCTCAACAATATTAAAGGTTCCGTCCCCGTTGTCGGATATCTCCGGCATCAGCTCAACATCCTTAAACCTCTCTGCATTCTTAGCTAAAAAGTTCAGGAATATCCCCGCTTGCTGGTTTGTTATTTGCACGTCGGGGCTTACCCGGTTATTGCGAAGGGCCGATATAAGCCTGTTTGTGCGCTCCTTGCCGTCTGGCATTTCGGCAATAGCCACAGCTTCCGATTCGGGTACACCATAAGCTTGAAGGGCCGAAGCGCTTCTTCCTACTCGGTTGATGAGGTGGTTAGCTTGATAGCCCCCAACAGCACCAATGGAGCCTCCAAGAATGGCTGTAGCCCCCAATAGTTCAGGGGATGTGAAGTCCAATGTTTCCCACCAGTTTTTAAGGGTGTTTTGCTGGGTAAGCTCAAACCCCGCAGAGCGCATTACATTCTCCAATCCAACATAAATTGGGTCAGCAATGACTTCTTGGGTATATTCAGACAAAGCACCAGCCGCCGCACCTCTTACGGTGGCGGGAACTTTCCCGGCAACAGAGGCCATTTTCCTACCTGCCTCTGCCACCTTAATACCTTTGGAGGCCAAAGCACCAACGCCAAGAGTTACGTTTTCAAGGAGACCTTCCAAGGCCCCAACAGTAACACCATATGTCAATGCTCCTGCCCTAGAAGAATTCGTCCTATATGCCTCAAGACCTACCGTTGAACCATACACCATTGAGCCGACAGCTGTTCCTGTGGCGGCCATTGCTACAGGCCCACCCGGTGAAGCCAAAAGAGAGCTTCCGGTTACTGCCGCCACCTTCGGAACTTGGTCTGTCGCCGCCTTAAAAGCTCTCCCTATCCACGATGTAGGCATGTCTCGGCCCTGACGATATTCCTGCTGGATAGCCAACGCAAGGCGTTCTGCTTGGGCGCTATCACCTCCTCCGTCAACCATGAGCCTAGCAAAGCGGGAGACATCAGAGGCGGTGTCGTCTATGGCTTGGGTGAGCCAAGTCCTGTCGTCTTTGGGCAACATGTAGGGAAGCATCTGAATGGCTAGAGAGAACGTCTCTCCTTCCCCAAGCTTCAACAACCTGTCTGCCATCTTGTCCCAATCCAGCTCTCCGCTCTCTATGTATTCATCTTTAATCCATGAGACGGAGTTATACGCACGCTGGTAAATGTATTTAAGCGCAGGTTCTTGGTTGAAAATGTTTTCCGCATACAGGTTTAGATTGCCTTCCAAGCTGTCTATTGCTTTCTGGTAATCGCCTCCTGTTTCTATAAAGGAATCGAAAAATCTGGTAGAGGCTTCATTGTATGCTGTCTCCTCATCCTTGTTCCTTTGAAGCTCTTGAGCGTATTTGCTGACAACTCCGTGCATTGAGTCGGTTTGATAATGCTTTTTCAGGAGTTCTAGTGCATACCCTTTATCCATCTCCCCTTCCGGGAAAAAGTTTTCAACAATGCGATTGAAAACATATTTGTCTCGCATAAACTGCGGGGCATTATTGAAATCCCTAATTTGCTCAGCACTAAGTATTTTTTCCAGCTTATTGTTTGTTACATCTTGTGCAGGAACATCCCCAAACAAGCCTGTTGTTGGATTGATATACCTAGTAACCGAATAAACTATATCTTCGTTTCTTTTTATCTTCTCACGATACCTCTCATACTCCGGGTCTATACCATTTGCTTGCAGTTCCTCACGCAATGTCCCTACGGCATCTAAGGCTTCTCGTGGAGTAGTAGGAAGCAAGCTAGACGACATCCTTAAATAATCGTCAAGCTTTGTGCGAATACTTCTCTTGTTTCTTAAAACCCCTTCAATTTGTTCAGAAGAGTAAGCTTGAGGATTTGCTTCTAAATCCTCTTCTGTTATTTCAGGTTGCTCCTTATTAGAAGCGAGGCCCGAATTCATTTTCTTTATTTCATCCAACAGGATAGAATCTTCGGGTTGTTCTGAAAGCTCTTCCATGATTTGTTTATAAATTATTCCAATAGGAAAGCAATGCACAATAAATTCCCTGCTCTCCTTGTGCATCTAATCCAGCTTTCGCCGCTATCGCTTTGGCCGAAATCATAGCTTGCACATCCATTAAATCTTTGTGTGGAGCTTGGAGGAAAGATTCATCTGCTACGATAAATCCTTGAGGGGGCGCCCCGGCCCGTTTATATATGCTCAAGTAGTCTTTCTCGTTTGTAATGAAAGAGTTACTTCCGGCCCAAACAATAAAAGCACCATTAGTCGGAATATCTATAGAAGCTTTATTCGATATAGCCGACACTCTAACGTTGTTCGGAATAAATGTCGCCTTTCTTTCGTCTCTGTTTTGCTGTCCAGAAGGATAAACAGAGGCAGAAGATAATGGGTCAATACTGCTGATATTATTCCGGGAGAACGCCTCTTCTTGTGCGAAAAAAACAAGCTCATAAAGCTCTTGTCCGGTAGGAGATTTCCCATTGTGTTCTGCCCTATATTCAGCAATCTTATCAGAAAGGACGGAACGAACTTCGCTTTTTATCTTTTCTTGCAGGAACAGATTGTTCGAGTCCGGCACATACTCCATTACCGCATACCTGCCTTTTGCCGTTTTCGGGTCTAGGTATGTCCTGCTTTTGTCTAAGAAAAACTGGTTCTTCCTCTCTTTGAACTGCGTATTAAACTCTCCCTCCGTCAAATAAATCGGAGTAGTTCCTCCTTGAGTTCCGGTGTAATCCGCTGTCTTGGTCAGAGGTAGTTGGCCGTTATCCCAAAACTTCTCTACCAACTTGTCAGCCTGATTGAACGTTTCCGGGGAAATCTTTTGTGTTACAAGCTTGAGCAATGAGTTCTTGTCGCTGGTGCTGAAATTCATCCGCTCAAGAAGCCGTTCAGCTTGGGAGAGGATGTTGGCCTGTCCCTCTGGCGACTCTTTGTGATAATCCTCTGAAAGCTTGACTGCCCAATTAGACATGGCCGCAAACTGCATTGGAGTCGGCTCAACCTTGGCGCTCATGGTCTTCTTCATGTTGAGGAGGTTGACATATTGCTGGGTCGTCAGCTGGTTGGTGTCCAATAGCTTTTTGGCGACATCCATCTCAAACTCTTCCGGGTTGAACAAAAACTTCTGTACGAGAGAGTCATACGATTGCTTTTGAATCATGCTTATCCGGCCCTGCGCTTGGTTCAATGCGTACTGCTGTTGCTCGTAGGTCAATTCACGACGCTGTACAGCGCCATCCCTGTTCACCTCTTCCAGCACACCCCAAGGATTCCTCAATGTTTCCTGCTGGATGATGTCTTGTGTCTGGGCTTGAACAATTCCATTCTCATTCAACATCTTTTCCGCAGGTGTTAGGTAGGGGCTTTTATTTATCTCCCTAGCCAACCCGAAATCCCTGTTGGCCACAGCAATCTTGAACGCCGCATTAGTTTCGTCTGCGGCCATCTTTGATATTCTGTCTGCCGCCATCAGGCCCACCTTGTTCTTCTCCTCTTTCAGCAACAGGTTGAGCCTTTCATTGGACAACATCTGATTGCGCCCAACATAAAACGATTTGGCATACTTGTTGTTAATCTCTGCCGCCCTTGATGTCATCTCCTCCGTATAGGCGTCCAGCCAAACCGCAGGATTGTTCATCGTGCTGGGGTCTTTTTGAAGCTGATTGAAAACCTGTGTGGAAGCTTCCATGTACTCTGCCTGCATGCGCCGTGACTGAATACTGTCGTTCGTTGTCTCGACTTCCGCTTGCGCCTTCGACCACATTGTGAGTCCTTCTCCAAGGTCGCCAAGCTCCTTTACTCGGCTCTCTTTGTCGAACTCATTTCCAATAGGAACATATCTGGCCGCATCATAAGTGGAGCGCAAATAACGGTTTGAAGGAGAAGGCAACAACCCCTCCTTGTTCGCACTACTGACACCCAGTCTTATGTCTCTAGTATCGTTGGTCGCCATGATTAAAATAACCCTCCTATGGATGAACCTATCTTAGAACCTATCGCCATTCCGGTGGGGCCTCCAAAATAAGCTCCCACACCAGAGCCAAGTAGTGAGCCAAGGAATCCACCGGAGGAGCGCTTGCTAGCCTTCCGGGCTTCGCTTGCCCGCCAATCAGCAACGCTTGCTTGATACATTGTGTTCTGCCTCTTTTGTTCCGCTTCCACCCAAGCATCAGCTATTTGTTGCTCGAACTGGCTCATTGTCGCCTGTTGTACAGCGCCTATGGAACCGGAAGTCGGGGCGAAGCCTGTCCTGACTGCTGACACCCTTTGCTGGGCTAGGTATTTCGCCTGATTCCCTCGAAGGCGAGACATGTTTATTCCGGCAATCCTGTATGCCGACTCGGCTTGATTCCTTAACGCCTGTGCCTGATTCTCATAACTGGCGACATAGTTGGCATATGACCGCTTCTTGCTCAAGGAAGACGACACATCCGAAAGAACACTACCAAATCCTTTAAGCGTCGCAGAGTTGAAGCCGAACGGGTCAAACGTGTCATCCCATGCTATTTTGTTGGGACTAGACTTCTCGAACCCAGCTGACGTATCTATTGAAGCCGTTGATGATAAATAACTTGTGTTAGGGTTATATGTCGGCGGCTGGGGCATTTCAGGATAACCTATCTGATAATCAATATCATACAGGCCGTTCATTGGCTCCAATCCAGTCAACGAAGGTAGGAGCGCATTCGTAACACCAGTCGTAGGGTCTGTCCAAATTTCGTTGTAAGCTGGCTCTGCTATTTCTGTTCCACCCCAGAGTTGACCATTAAGAATGTCGCTTCCCCACATCCATGAGGGGAAGCCTGTCAATGGCAACAAACCATCTGCGGTTAGGCCGCCTGTGTCAGCTAATGATAGTGGAATCATACAGAATATACGCCGCTAATACGTTCACCTTTTTAGCATCATCTAAGGAAAAGTACAGTCTTGTATCTGTAGAGCTTTGTCCACTCAATACAATATGGTCTCTCCCGTTAGACAAGTTTGTTGATACCGACATGGAAGTGCTCTTTTCCATAGCTATCGGGGCATCATAGTCCAATGCCTGAACTGTGGCCTGAATCCTTGGCGCACCATAAGCCAGACCGTCATCACTAAGGAATGAAGATGAAGGAGTTACGTCGTTGCCCTCATCCCGTGATACTTGATACCTAAGTTGGCTAATCTTCGTAGTGGTCGCAGGAATGACATAATTGTTGGCATTCCCCATTGGCATTGAAATAAACTCCGAAAAGATATGAAGCCCAAAAACAAAGTTTGGAAGAGTCGATGAGGTGCTGGACGGGGGAGTAATAAATCCGCTGTTCCCGGCTTGGCCAATATCGTTTTCAATTTCAGACTTAACATTAAATACGATTTGGCTCTGGGAGAACAAGCCTTCGCCCTCCGGCGCTTGCTGGTAATAAGAATAATTATTATTTACCTCATTGCCGCCAAAGCAATAGCCTGTGGTTGTTTGCCCGTTAGCTGAAATGATGTCCAGATATACAGGCTTGGTTTCGTCCCACTCTATCTTGCGTGTAGTAGCTTTAACTCTCACACCCATGCATGGGAAATATCCATATTCCACATCATGGCCGGCCTCGTCAAAGACTGATAACTGCAAAATCTGTTCTGCACCTTCCCATGAGGGAACCGATGCCGAAGAGAAGTAACACCTTATCTTCTGGTTTGCCTTCAACACCAAACCTAAGAAATAGAACTCAAGGATTGGCAACTGATTTTTGTCGTCAGGCAACAATATCAAGTTAATAGAGTAAGTAAGGAATTCTTGCGTCTCTGCGTCGAAAACAAACATCCTGAACGGCCCTTTGGTTAATACCTCTTGAGAAGGGTCGTACATGTTCTCAAAAAGGAAAGATTCTATCTCAACATCACTCCCACTAGCGACCGGATTGTTGAAAATAGCAGACTCATCGAAGGAAAAAGAAAATCTTGATACCCAGCTTTGAGTTGTAGGGGTTTTGGCCTGAACTGTGAGTTGCGAACTATTTGTGTTTTCCTTGAAGTAGCCATTTACAATTAGAGTGTTAAGAGCATCTGTGTCGCTCGTCTGCCCCGTGGAGAAGTTGTTCCATGAATTGTTTACAAAGCCTCCATAGGGCAGAGCATCTGTGTCGCTCGTCTGCCCCGTGGAGAAGAAGTCAACACAAGGATTGCTGTCCTCCATATAAGAGAGGAAGTATTGATTGGCGTTTACGAAATCGTTCTCGCCTTTACCTTTTACGGAAACAATCAATCCTTCTTCGCCTTTTACCGGGTTATTGTAACAGCATACCTGATTTATGAAGGCTCCTTGAATATCGCATTGGAACCAGCCATTGATGTCCTGCACCCGGTTATACAGCAACCCTAAAAGCCTTCCGTCGCCAGTAGTACCCCACCAGATTGGGTCAGGGTCTTTCTGAATCGAATGAGAAGTAATCCCATAATCAAACAAATCGGATGCCATAATCGTCACATCTTCCGATGTGTAGCCATCAATCTGGAAAGAGTAGATTGACTGGATAACACCCTTTTTGTCTCTAGGGATGAAAAACAGGCTCTCCGTCATCAGTTCCCCTTGCGCCACAGAAGAACCCCATCTGGATTGCTCTTTAATAATGGGTACAGGATTGCTTGAGTCGCTGTCGTTCAGCACCCATTCGCCAATGTCTGTTCCTACTATCAAATCCTTAGAGGAAGACAACCATTGAATCTTTTGGCTCTGGTTCGCGCCTATCGTCAAATCCCAGCCGGAATCTGCCATGTCGTCCACAGAGAACTCATTATACCTGTCAACACGGGAAGCCCATATTGTTTGGGGCTGGGCCTTAGTTGAAGCTAATATCAGCCGCCCATTACGCAACGCTATGCAGGAAGGATAGCCTTTTTCTACAGAGAAAGCACACTTGACTAAATCGTTAAACTTGGCCGAATAGTAGCTGGTGCTACTGATATTGGTTTGAGTCAGCTGGTAGTTGCCACGACCAAACAAGGAACTAAATGTTTTGAATATGCCATCCAGCACAGGGGCATACATCATTGGCATAATGGTCAGGTTTTGGAATACCGTCGCATCTGTCGTTGTTGAAGTAAGCCTCTTTTGATTAGGCCACACGGCAAAGGGAATGTCTGTCTGATAAACACCACCTCCATTATCAACCTCAATGGACTGGCCAGCATCACCAGTATCGGTGGACACGTTTCCGTTCTCACCAATATAAACAAGCCCAACAAATACGCCCGGAGTGTTGCTTCCCGACATGCTAAGCTTCCTCGGCTGTGAGAACCAGTTATTGTTGATTCGGAAGACTGTGTAGCCGCCGCCAGAAGGATAGCCTGAAAAGACCTTGCTATTCTCCAAATAACTTACAAGAACCCCTTTGGTTGTCGCCACTTCTGCGTCTGTGCTAAGAGTCCAGTCGCCTCGAACGTAGCGGCACACAATATTAGCCATGCGGAAAAAGTTAATGGGGATTCCAACGTTGGTGCCAGTAGAGAAGTTGTATATGTTCCCATTCAATGCGCCGTCCGTTTTGTTCATCAGGCAGGAGCCGATAACAATATCCCCCGGAGTATATTCTTTTAACCACTCGGCAATTCGAGTCCCGTCGTTGCCTGTTAATTGCGAGACGGAACCATCAGAAAGGAAATACCTGTCCCCAAAAACAGCGTTCATAGTGTTTAAAGAGACGCTGGTGTCCTCATAGACGTAATAGGGAATATCCGGGTATGTCTCATGGTTCCTACAAAACATGGGACTATCAGGATTAGTTCCTTGGCTTTTATCCCTTATATAGTAGTCGTCGCTCTTGGGATAAGTCAGGAAGTCCATTGTTGTCAACTTGAAATCAATGACAAGTTCTTCCGTGTAAATATTTGTGCCGCTCTCGTATATCCGCTTAATGGGGAAAACGGAATTATTGTATTGCTGGATTTGATAATCATTAAGCTTGAACACACTCGAAGTGTCTCCAAACATTTGAGCCATTATTAGCGACGTCCTGTGGTCATTGTTGTTGAAGCTTTGGGTTGGAACATCTCCTTGCCCAGAATTCACTTTAATCCCAATGCCGCTAAAATCTGAACCAGCACTAAAGGTTTCTTTGAAAGAAACATAAGATTGAGCATCGGTCGAACTCCCCGGAGTTCCCCCAATAACAAAACTTAACAAGTTGCCCAAAGAAGAATCAACCTCGACTTCGGAGGAGGAATGCCCATAGAGGCCTAACGTTCCATAACTGTTATTACATCCTATGCTTGCGTAAAGCTTGTTTCCTCGCCACGTCAGGAAGCAATAAATGTTGATAGGTATGTTTTTATTGAAATCGCTAAAATCTACAGTCTGGTCAGAGCTAACGCCAATGTTTTCCAGTTGATGTACAACTCCATCCGAAGTAGTTATAGCCCACTTCGTATCGGCGCCACTACCGCTAAAACCAAAAGCAATAGATTTGTTGTCCTTAAAGTTTAAGGTAAAGAAAGGTTGTGTTTTTGCATTTAGCCTATTAACGCCATACAAACCAAAACACAAAGAGTTTTTTGTGGAAAGATTCGTGTTTGAGGAGGTGTCAAACTCAACAACATACTTGTCCTCTGCCATCGACGTCTGCGGAAGTTGTGCTGGCTTCGCCGTCCTTGTTAATTCCAGAGGGAAGAAATCAGGATGCACTATCCACATCTTGTCGTTTTGAGATACATATTTGATTTTAGCTAAGTCCGTATCCCAAAACCTACCATGCCTTTCAGAAGAACTGTCCGCAGTCCAGCCATTAACCCCCGGCATGAATACGGGGTCTATATCAAGATTTACCTCCCACCTTCTAGTCTGGTCTCCAAAATATCCGCATTGATAAATGGTCGCAAATGGCTTGCATCCTCCGCTCTCATACTTGTTATCAGAGTGGACGCAAACAATGTATTCCTCGTTGTTGGTGCAAGGAAATTTCAATATCCGAAAAGGATTCTTGAATGCGTCAATCACACCAAAACCCGGTCGCCTTTTTAACATACCAAACTGCCGAGGAATAAAGTTCCTCATCAATGAACAACTCGTCTGGTATTTCTGCATGTCAACTCGTGGGGTGAAGTTCTCGGAAACCTGCCCCCCGTTGAAGTTGAGTTGCATTTGAAATTGCCGGGTATTTGAGGCCATATGTCTGGAAGGTTTTTAGTTTAATCGGGAATGTAGGTATAAGAGCCTTGGTAGGGTGCTGTCGTCCCAAACGGATAGCGGCCCCAAGTGGACTGGCTCATAAGCTTGTTGCGGTAGTTAAACCTGCCTCCCGTGTTGTTGATGAAGTCGTTGTCCCGCATCCTGTGCAACTCCCTTTGGTACATGTCCGCTATCATGTTATAGAGTTCAATGTTGTTCGTGATGCGTACACACGTAAGATAGGCCCACCTGATTCCTATGAGCGGCTTTAGCTGGTCAGGTATGCCTTGAAGCGTTGTCCCGTCTGTGGGGGCGGCAATGTAAACCAGCCTCAACTGGTCAACGTTTGCCAAGATGAACTCTCCCTCTATCTGCACAAACTGCGCCTGAATATTCCAAGGCTCTCCATTCACGGATATGATTGTCACCAAGTCGTCAGGCTTCGGGAAAGCATTGTGATAACCAAAGGCCGCCACCTCTGTGGGTGACGGCTCAATGATTACCCTTTTCCGGGCGAAGTTCCATTCGCCATCAATCATGACATCTTGAATAGCGAATGGAAGATATGCCTCTAATGCCTGACCTTCTACTGACTTTTTCCCCGTTTCCGGGTAGCTTTGGATTTTGTATTGGCCTAACAACCCCAAGGCATAATTAGCAATATCTAGGTCAGTCATTGTTTTTTCAGATTAGGGGATAACTAAGTCCATAACGATTACAAACTGCTTGTTGGCCGCAATAGCCGCAGAGTTGGTAATAGTCAGAACGAAATCATATTTCTCCTTGAGAAGAGCATATGTTGCCGCAGTACCGTTGATAGGTACACCGTTATCCACCAAGAACTGGGCAGGGTCCCAGAGAACCTTGCTTCCAAAATTGGTGGTGGAAGTAACCCGAACGATTTCACCTGCGGTTGTGGTTACAGTAAGTGCCGGAAAAGGAGGACCATCACCATTAACCTTGTCCCCACGCTTATCGTGGACTTCTAGGCCCAAGGTGAGATTTCCTGCACCAATCCCGTCATGCGTCAGAGCGATTGAGGAAACGTCAATCACCACTCCCGGAGGAAGGGGAAGGTCAACAATCGTCGAAGACGCAGGGGTTGCAGTAGCCCCTGCCTTGTACACAATCGTCTTTTTCAAGACCTGTCCTCGTTGAAGCTGTGCACTCAAATACGGAGGCATCCCGGCTTCCACTTGGGTTTTAGCCAAAGAATTTACAATAGCCATATATTATACTCCTTCCTTTGTTTGATTAGAAATTACCGCTTGAACCAGAAACATCAATTTTAAGCACGCCCTTGTCTTCAATTCGGGTCGCACCCATTGCGATTTCAGAGTACGTCTGCCATACATACTGGTTGGTCGGAAGTTCCTCAATCCTGACGAACAGCTCTTCCAGCACGCCAAACGCAACAGAGTTCATCGTGAAGGCAATGAGGGTTCGCACATTCGTCGTGGATGTACCAGCGGTCGGGTCGGCCGCAGTACCAAGCGGACGGGAACCGAACGGAAGCATGTCCGCAGTCAGCGCAATGAAACGCACGCCAAGCACGTTGTCAATGTAGCCGCTGGCAATCGGACGCTGGTCAGAGTAAAGGATGTTCGTGAATTCCTTGATGCCGTAGAGAGCCGCAAGCTCTTCATGGGTACAAAGGATTACCATTTCAGGGCCACCCAAATCCTGACGTTCCACGTCCTGCCCCAACACGTTACGCATGCCAAAGATAGTCTTGGCTCGTACAATCTTGTCAAAGGTCAGGCCGGATGCCGTATAGGTTCCGCTCTGAACGTAGCCAACAGGAATCGTGTTGGCCTTTTCGTTGAAGGCAACGGGAATGTCGCCGTTCTCGCCAGTCCACGCAGTACCAATAAGGCCCTCAACAGCCACCAAGTCACGGCGACGTTGCATTTCCATGCGCTCTGCGTCCACAATGCGGGGAAGCGGAGAGTCAATAGTCCCTGCCTGTTGCATTTCCGTGCGGGAAATTTCATGAGTGGACTTGAAGATTTTCGTCTTAAGCCACCTCTGTCGGAACTCGGCCTGTTGCGGGTTAGTCGCGCCATACAGGTCGGTGATTTGAGTGGAGCTTACAGGGTCAATGATTTGGAACCTGCGCTGCCGGGAATTCATGCCGTAAACCCTCATGAAACGCTCCGTTCTAGAGCGCATCTGCTGAACAGCCGCATAAATCATGGGCGTGTACTCGTTTACAGCAAGCGTCTGGAAGTTTCCGTAATTTGCCATAATTTAGTTATACTTTTAATTCTTACCGTCAAAATAGGTTCGACAGGTGTCCTTAAAGTAGGGCTGTTTGATGAGGAAGACGGCTGTCCTCTTATACTATGAGTGTTAAAGCAAGTGTCCAAACGGGTTGCCTTTAAGAAAACAAATGCACAAACTTTATGAAAAAGCAAACAAAAACAGAGGGGGTACGCTATGCACAAACGTACCCCCTCCTCATTTATCCCTATGTTATCGCCTTTTCGCTCTTATTGAATCATGCAATCACACTACTGTTTCACAACAGCAAGCGCAGTATGCAACACACGACGAGAGATTGCAATAAAAAAATGCCCGTTGGAGGAAAGAACACAACATAAGAAACCTCCAACGGGCATTAGCATTTTGTTTTTGGTGTGAGACAAAATACGGAGAAAAAAACTCACACCATCACAGGGACTATTAAACCCTTACGGCATGGCGCATGCAAGCATAATTTGCTTCACCATTTGATATTTTTGTTCGCAAGGAGCCTGTGGTACAGCTCTCGTGCGTCATGAGGCATTTGGTTTACCGAGCCATACTTGTTAATCAACCCCATGATTTGCTCCTTAGCGTCAGCCGCAGAAGCCTTCATGAAGCCGGGGACGGGCATCGTTCCGTCCTGCATACTGGAAACCTTGTCAAACAACGCAGAAAGGATGAAGGGATTGTTCAGAGCGCCCGCCATGTCAGGGGACTCAATGTCAATCCCTGCCCTCACAAGGCCGTCCTTGAGCAAGTTGAAGTTGCGCTCATACAAGCCTCCCCACTCCGCTTGGAAGTATTTCTTAGCCTCTTTTGCCTGTTCTTCGATTCGCTTGGCATTAGCCTCATTCAGCTTGGCCGCATACCGTTCCTGAAAACGAAGCAACTCCTGCATCGTGTCGGCAGGGATGTTATGCTCATGGGCAAACTGGGCAAACTCTTTAAACGACTCTGCGTCCACCGTCTCTTTGTATTCGTCAGGGACTTGGTAGTCTTCCGCTTTTTCAGGAACACCCAAATGCTCACGCCATGCCTTCTTCTGCTCGTCAGTAGCATCGGCTCCGGGGCGTGTAACCTGTTCCGACTTTTTACCAATAAGCTTGTTGGCATTGACAAAGCCTTTGATTAAGTCATTGATATTGTTATACTTATTGGACAAGCTCTCGCCTCCCTCAAAAGAAGAAGCCCACCCTTCCTTAAACGTGCCGTCTTTGTTTACAATGCTGTCAACAGTAAATGTCTCGGCAGGTTTTTGGGTTAAGGAAGGGTCGCTCAATGACATGGTTCCCGGCATCTTAGTTTCCTGTGTAGCCGGAGGTTGCGCCTGTTGCGCGGCGGGCTGGGTGGTTTCAGTTTCGCTCATATAATGCTTCGATTACTTCAATTAGTGCGTTTATTCCTTCAATATAGAAGAGTTTGTTCTCGTTGAATCCTGCCTTCAATGCGTCTGGAAGCTTGTACTTGCTTCCTCTGGCAATCGCCTTGAGGACGAACAGGATGTATTTGTCCGGGTCGGAATCCAATACTTCCTTGGCTTTGTCATACACCTCCTTGGGAATCCTTACCGTGTCCCCAAGAAGGCTGGTGATTTCTACTTCGTCCGTGTTTTTGTCTGCTTTCATGATTAAATCAGATTCATGTCTTTGCTGGCCGCTCCAAGATTCTTCTGCACTTCCGAGAATGTCTTGGCATTAGCCATCTGGTTTGCCTCGTCTTGAGCCGCTTGGCGGTCTCTCCTCATCTGTTCCACCTTCGCCTCCGTCCTAGAGTACTTGGGTGACAGGCCAATATCAAGCATGCTCCTTCGGAAAATATAGTCAGCATTCACAGAGTCCAGAACGGTCGGGTCGATTTGTGAAAGAGGAATGACTACCGTTTGCAGGAACTCCGTAAACAAGGTCGGCTGATGCCTGTCCAAAAGAATCTGGAACGGCGTGCAGAACTGGATATGGTAATCCCTCAAAGGACGGACATAACCATGTTGCACCAGCGTGTTGTAGCAAAAGTCCACCAAGGGTTGCAGGAATTGCTCAATCAACCTCGTATAAGCCGTAGAGCTGATGCGTGCCGAATAAGACTCAATCATCTGCGCTACTGTGGCCTTCATGTATTGCGGGTCCTTCACCTGCAACAGCGGCATAAACAAATTAACGTCACATGCCTCATTGATGACACGCTCGAACCGCTCAATTTGCCATTGACAGTCAGAGGTTTGTGAAGCCTGTTGGAACAAGGGCGACGGCCTTGCCTGAATGTTCAGCGGGTTAAAGGTTGTTACCTCCCCGGCGCCATAGCCAATGTTCCCTTGGAAGCCTTCGGGTACAAGCATCGGCGGGAAAATCTTCTGCTGGGCCGCCTCTGCCAACGCTTTCAGGCAATTCACCAGCTCAATCTGGTCTGCCAAGGAAACCTTCCCAAACCCATACCCATACGGGCTGTTGGGCAAGTCAAAACAGTTGCAACAAATGACAGGACAGTTCTTGAAGAATTGCTCAAGCAATACGTCGCCTGTTGCATCGTACACGGAACGAAGCACCCACTCCTTGCCGTCCGCACGGGCAATAAGCCCTTCGTCCCCGGTGCGCTCCACTCGCTCCAACAAATGGAACACAAGGTAGTTGTCCGGGCTGTTGGAGTTGGCCATGTATTTATCCTTTACCGTTTGAGGCAAATTCTTTTCCGGGAACGTTGCTACAATGTCTTGGTTTCGCATCCAGTCGTCCCAACAGAACATATTCATCCGGCCAAATTTATCTTTGTCCACCATGAATGTCCCAACGGGAATTGAATAAAAGCTAAAACCTCGCTTCCTTGTGTCCCACTCTGCCCAAAAAGCGCCAATGCCATAAGCCGCCCTGTCCCAGAAGAAAAGCTCGCTTGCCGTGTGCAGGTTGCTGTTCCTCATGAACATGGACACAACCCTAGCCGTCTCGGCATATTCGTCGTCAACAGTGCTTGTCACCAGCTCCCTGTCTGCCGCTTTCGCCAAGGGCGTAAAGGTGAACCACTCACTAGCTTTGGGCATTACAAGCTCATGCTGGCCTGTTGCGTTCAGCCTCAACGCACGCTCAAGAGTCGTGTCAATATATCCCTCATTATTAGGTGTGGATTCCTGTACAGCTCCATTCAGGTTAAACCGCCTGTCTGGCTCTACAAACTCCGCAACTCGTTGCCAGTTAGACACATATCTCTGTCTGTACGAATAGAGTTGCTCCCTCTTCTGCTTTGGACTCTGGTTGTTGTACAACATATTACTGGCCTAAAAAGCTTTTACCAATGCCGCCTGTTCCCATCCCTCTGGATGCAACAAACGTATTTGAGAAAGAACTCCTGCGCCTGTTTGCCTCCGACTTGCTCCTTACTGCCTCCTGTTGCGTCTCATACGTCTCTACAGGTTTGGGGGCCTCCGGTGCCTTGGTTGACTCACCTTTACCCTTGCTGGCAACACTATCAGCCGCACCACCCAAGGCCGCACCGATTGTAGTCCCCACGCCGGGCGCAATGATTGTTCCTACTACTGCTCCTACTGCACTTCCTACTCCTGACATTTTTTACTCCTTAGTTTAAGTTTTATGTATAAGTCCAACTCCTTACGTGAGTAAACATACAACTTCCCTCTCCTATGTCCACTACCAAATTGAAGGTGTGTGCTTGCCTTTAAGTGCTTTAAAAAGCCAACATAGTCTCCAATACCCAAAAAAAAGAAAAATCCATTGGCCTCATCATAGTCCACAGCGCTATCAACAATATGCCTTGTCCGAAGAAACTCTGACTCCATGCCCCACACACGAACCTCCTCCGGGTCGATGCGGTAGTAGTGTCCCAGCACAAGCCCGCCTCCGGTATAGAGGCGCACGCCTCCCTCGTGAAGCTTCCATGCCTCACTCAACCCCATACCTGCGTCCCTCCTTAACACCTTGTCAGATTCGGAAAGAACGCTCAAACCGTCCTCGCCAGTTATGTACAATGTTTCGCTCACGATGATATTTCCCAAATGTACATGTTATTCCGGCCTTATAGTCTTGGATTGTTGGACCTTGCACAAGCAAATTGTTCATTTTCGCCTCCGCTACATACCTCAACGGATCTGCCCAATGGGATGCGTTGTCATGTACAATCTCATTCTTAAATATGCCTCCCTCGCTTACCTCCGGCTTGCACCTGTAGCTTAACCAGTAGCTATACGCCCTGCCTGTCCCCTCCACGTCAAACCGGAACAGGTCAAACATCCCCAAAAGGTAATTGATGCCTATCCATTTGTCTTTCGATTTCGGCAATAACTGTATGCCCGGCAACCCTGCCTCCTGCCACATCTGCGCCTGTGTCATCCCTGTGTCCGTCATATACCCGCCGTCATGCGGAAGGAAGTTCGCCTGTAAGGTCGGATATTTGCTTTTAAGCCTCGTTACACGCTCTGCTACGCGCTCGCTCGCATGCAAACCACTGTCCAGCTCAAGGACGTTAATAAAGGGGCCGTCCAACTGAAACACAAGGTTAATCGTATTCAGGGGCGCACCCAAATCCCATGTGCAATAACACGGCTTCGTTTTATCGTAAACCAAGTTCCTGAAAGCCCCCTCCTGCATGGCCCTGTCCAACACCGCCTCCAAGATAGCCCCCTCCATAGGGACCTCAAAAGCCTCTTCCAAGGTCGAAGGGTATTCCTCATTCATTGACACCCCGTGTTGCCTTTTGGCCTGTTGCCACCAACGCTTTTGCTCCTCGGTTACAACAATCCCGCTCTTGCTCCTAAGCGTCTCAAAATAACTCTCTGTGGCCGCATTTATCGCCTCTCCCCCCTTCGATTTGTTGTTCTCGTCACTCCACCACGGCAAAAATACCACATGGAAATCTTTATCCCCACGCTCCTCCTCCGGCACGCTCAACGCATTCATCACGTTTTCGTAGAATACCCCTCGCTTCCCGCCTCGTACCGTCGTCTCTACGAATATAAAGCCGTCCTTGGCCGCAGGGAATGTGCCGTTTACTATTTCTGCCGCTCGCTTCGGTTCGCTCGTCGCTATGGTACCAAGCTCTGATATGTGAGCAAAACCAAGCCCGCTACCTCGGAAATATTTACCGCCAACTATCTCGCTGGCCCTCCTCCCTGTCATCTTCACTATGATGCGGGACTGGAAATAGCTTATCTCAAACAACCCCGGCAATTTCCGCTTCAAACTGTCCAAGGCTACCTTCACAATGTCCGTCAGCTTTTCCTTTGCGTCTCCCAGCGTCCTGTCCACCAACGCCAGTTTCCACCCCTCCTCAAAAGCCGCCATGTCTGCCATCATCACACCTATCGCCGTAGAACACCCCTGACGCCTACTCTTTGGTATCAAAAAACGACGCTTCCCCTCACAGTAACACGCACGATGCAACTCCTCCTGAAACTTCCTCGGCTTGTATGGTATGATGTTCCCGTCCGTGAGTTTTATCTCATACAAATGCGATATCCTCCACATCGGGTCTTTCAACAACTTGGCTATCTCGCTTACTTCCATAACTAACGGTTAAACTTTAGCAACGCTTCCGCTTCGCTATATATCTGTTCCTCTACTGCATCCTCAACTAGCCTGCACCTCACAACGTCCCAAACCTCCGTGTTATACTTCCTCCTAGGCAACGGCAGGTCAAACACTTTCGCCTCCGATAACAGGCACGACGCTTCCTTCTGTACCCCTCCTGCCATCATCCCTCGGTAGTACATGTAAGCGTATTCAGGCTTCCGCTTCCACCTTTGCCCACTCCTGTCCTTCTTCCCCTCCCTTACCAAAAACTTGTTCTTGCTCCTCAATACCCACACAAATCCCTCTGCCTTCTCGTCAACACCTCCCCTTTCGGGGGCCATTACGATGCTGTCAACAAACTCTCCTACTGCCTCTTTGTCCATTGCCTCCTCACTTTCCTCTTGCATAGGCGTCCACTCCTTTCGCTATTGCTTCCGCTATTTCCTTTGGCCGCCTCCTCATTACCTCTGCGTCCTCCGGGTTGCTTATAAATCCACACTCACACAATACAAACGGCATCTTCGTTTTCCTCAATATCGCAAGGTTCGCTCGCCCCTGTACTTTGTTTGCCCTCCCCGGCAACAATACACACAGCTCACATGCTATCGCACTCGCCAGCCGTGCCCCTTTTACGCTACTCGGATAAAAGCATACATGCGCCCCATGCGGCTCCGGGTTCAATACTTCCTTGCCTCCTACAATTTTACTGGCGCTGTCGCAATGCAACGATACTCCTGCCTCGTACCCAGACGCATTCGCCGCCTTTATCGTTTCGTTCAAGTCTGCCGCATTGCTCATCCTCGGAAAGTCCAACACCAATACCTCATGTCCAAGTTTTCCCAACTCTTCCACCAGATAGCCCGCTACTACGCATGATACCTCATGCTCTTCCAACCCATTCCCTTCCGCTCCCGTCTTCCGGGCATGCCCTATATCTACGATTATTTTCATACTTTCCCTTTGCTGGGCATAGGCCGTCCGGGACGTAGCGGTTCGCGCACCACGCCTCCTCGCCTCCACCCAACTTCTATTGTTTGTTTGTTATTTGAGGATGCCTCTTGCACCGGACGTTTTAAAAAAAACTTTACTCTTCCCCTTGCGCCGCCGCCCAAAGGTCTTCCAATACCTCTACTGGCAATACCCACTCCTGATATCGCCCCTCCACGTCATGCTCGCTGTCCTCCCCTCGCCACCTTGCCATTGCCTCCTTGCTCGGAAACAAATGCAGTTCCATCCCTCCTTCCTTCTTCTCTTTTACCATTATTCCTACTTCTTTTTCTTTCATAGCTTTCACCTTTCCTCTCCTTTTCTCTTCGTCCTCCTTACTACGGCGTCTCCTATTTTCTCTACCCCTCCTACCATCAACACCCTCCGCCTCTTTATCTCTTCCGTCTTCTTTTTAAATCCTTCCAGTTTTACCTGCGCCTTTCGCTTTAAGGCCAACTCCTTGCATATTGCCTTCGCCTGTTCCCGGTTCGCCTTCTCCTGCATCTCCCTCGCCTTCCTCTCCAACGCACTCTTGCTCCCTATCACCGCACACCCAGACACCTTCATGTTCCACTTCGCTCCCTCACATTGCGCCCATGTCAGATGCTTCCCTTCCCACTCCTCATAAAACATCTCCCTCCGCTCTTTCGCTTCCTCCTCGTCTTTCGTCCCAAGGCTTATCTTCCTCCTCACACTCCTCGCCTTTGTACTCTTAAACAATATACCCAAATAATACTTCCCACTAGCTCCCCGGTACAAATGATGCTTACTTCCCCATTTCTCTATATCCACCTCCCTCACACTCACATACCACCTCTCATCTTCTACTAAAAAATCACTCACCTTCTGCGGCCTCGCCTTGTGCAACATCCTTGGATAAAATACATGCTTCCCCCACGGCATCACTCCCATCTCGGCCCTCATCTTCACCATCTCCTTCACCCCTGCCAGAAATCCTCGCTCCGCCTCCGCACACCTCACTCTTATCTCGCCTTCGCTGTTCTTTCTCATTCCGTCTTTACTTTATTTCATCCTTATTCCCTCTGTCAACCCTCATCCGTATCATTCTTCTCTCCCTCTCCATTTCTCCCTCCTAACAGCTCTACCAACTCTTCCCCTACCATCTCTTCCTCCTTCTCCTTCACCTTGTCCCACCCCTTCAACCTCATGTACAACCCAACAGCACTCATCTTCTCCTTCCCACTCATCCCTAGCTCCCGCCCTCTTATCACCCTGCTCAAAAACTCACACAGCTCCACCTTCTTCAACTCTCCCTCTTCCTCTTTTTTCCCCTCTCCTCCTCCTCTTCTCACTCCCCCTTTGCTCACCCTCGCCCATACCTCCGGCCCTCCCATCCGCTTGAATATCGCCTGACTCATCCCTCGCCTCGCCAACCCCTCTCCCAACCCCCTTATCACTCCACTCCTAAGCTCCTCTACCAACTCCTTACACAACTCTTCCATCTGCTCTTTTCCTGTCATCTCTCTCTTCGCCTCTCTATAGGTTTTTTAGTTTTACTTTTTCCTATCTCTTTTTTCCTATTACACTGCGGGATACCTTCTTTGTCCAGCGCAAAACACCCGCGACTTTTTCCCCGGCGCCCCCTGTATGGCATGGCAACACACCAAGCACCTAGGGGTAGTTGCGCCCTCTCATGGCCGCCGTCCTTGCCTCATGCTGGTCTGCGTGAGTGTGGCGAAACATGCGAGAAACTAGGCAAAACTGCAATAATTATTCTAATTCTTACGGTTGTGCCGAAAAACGGCTTGCGAGGTTGGCTTGTACGGGCCTTTTGAGAGGTGAGCCGATACACATATCATCCGGGAAAAGCGGCGCGTGCTAGGTGGCTTGTAGTGCGTTATCCAAGGTTGACCCCCAGGGCCTCCGACTTTGCATTATGTGTGTTATGCGAAGTATGATAGAGTATCAATGAGTTATGAAGATTGTGCATAGAAAGCGCGCGCTCCACAAAAAAAACTGTTGCGTTTTACCGATAACGGTGCAAAAATCGCCCTCGTCAAGCGGAACAGTAACCGCAACTTGGTACTTGAGGGTTGCCGCCCTTGCCCGCTTTTTGGAGGCAAGCTTGACAACGCGGCAATCGGGTATGCACAAAATTGAAAATCCGTCAATATCCGGCACGCATTTTTTTTAAACTGTTTAAACGCGCCCTTTATCAACGCCTTACGCAAAAATGTCGGGAAATGGCCTTTTTTTTTGAAAATCCAATGATGGACTCATTTGGCCGCCAGGAGGGAGGAGGATTTAGGAGGAGGGAGGGCAAGCTGGTTAGTCCCGTTCGACGTGATTATCCATTACCCCCAAACAAAACCCCCGCCGCGAGGAAGAGGGAGAAGAAACAGGGAGGAAGAAGGAACGTAACCCCCCCTAAAGTCCCCCCCGGAAAGAAAAGAGAGGAGGAAGAGAAGAAAAAGGATGACAAAAAGGAAGAGAGGAAGAGAGGAGGAACAGGAGAAAAAAAAAGATGTTAATGAGAGAAAAAAATAATAAAAAGCTATTGACAAATGAGAGAAAAAAGATATTATAAAGGCATGAAAGGGACACAAGGGAAAGAGGAAGAAAGATATCCGTTTTTAGACGTATTTCCGGTGAAGCGAAAGGCAATAAGAGAGATAAATGAAAGAGTGGGAGGGTTTGAAGAAATGCACATAGAACTTTTGGAAGACGGCGCAATTACGGAATATGTGAATATGTTGGAGTGCTATTTTTACGGGAAATCGAATAGTGAGTCGGAAGAGAAGAAAGAGGAGGTAAAGGAGATAATAAGGGAAGTTTTTGCAGGAGCTGGACTAGAAATTAAGGAATTGAAAAGAGGAGACTATAAAACGCTTTTTAGCATCGAAGGAAAACTTATTATTTAACAAAACAATAGAAAGAAATAAAACAATGAGATACAACAAAGAGGAAACAAAGAAAGCGTTGATTTATGAGTGTTCAAAAAGCACCTCAAATCGTGAGATAAAAAAGTATGCCCTTGAATTTGTGGAAGACCTTGATGACGGAGAATATTTTAAGAATCCCACACTAAAAAACGTGCGGAAACGCATGCTAGGGGGTTTGAGCGATTACGCACAAACAGGATGTGGGGAAGAAATGGCAAAAATATATGAAAGAGCAACTTGTTATTTCTATTGTTTCGCAGTTTTTGACAAATAGGAGCTATGAAGTACGATAGGATAAGAACACTCCAGTCAATAAACGCCTTAAAAGGCAGGAGCGCATGGAGAAGGGCGGTAAATGAGTATGCCTACGGACTTGCGGAAAGCATCGAAGACGGGAAAGAGTTTAAGGATATTAACTCATTCGCAATTGAGTTACTAAACGGAGCGCGTGACTGGTGTGAATATTCGGAAGGCGGGTGCTCCTTGATTAGCGATTATGAAATAGCGGAAAGACTTTGCACCCCCTCAAAATTCAAAAAGAAAAAATATGGAGAATTGCCTCCGTATAGAGGCATGAGTTGGATTGCCCTACAGGGGAGGGCATTGTGTGCGGCTAGTTATGTCGTTAAGTCTCACTTAAAAATAAAAAAATATGAAAGCGAAATATAGGGTTGTTGTGTTAGGATGTTTGAAAAAACTAAACACGGAAGAAGAAGTTGTTGAAGAGTATGTGAATTATCTATCAACGATTGTGTCTAAAAGGCAAGTAATGTCGTTTAGCGTGCTCTATGAGGACGGAGGAAATAGAGGGGCGATTGTGGCTACTGGAAGGCAAATTTCAGTAATTGCAGGAAGGGAAAAGATGACTTCGCTTGTCAACAAGATGAGAACTTCGGGGGGTAAAAAATGAAAACTGAATATTTGCTAGAGTGTTATGAACGTCCCGGAACGGATGATTTTTTTTTCATTGTTTCCCTGAAAAACAAAAATGTTTTTTTTGTAGGAATTTTTAAAAATTCTGAAAAAGAGGTGCTCAAAAAAGAAATTTTTAACATATTCTTATTTAATGAACTCCTATATATTGAAGAATTAAAAAGAAAGAAACTTCCGGTATCTGATATTTTTTCAATGAGATATAATTATGCCCACCAAATAAGAAATTCAAAATTTTATAAAAATACTGAAAAAGAAATATTCATAAAATGAAAATAATTAAAGATGTATATGGATGTTTAAGTTGTTTTTTGAGACAAAAAACAAAAATAAATATAAAAAGAAAACTAGGAGAAACAATAGAAGATGAAATTATTTATGAGCTTAAACATAAAATGTGTGGCTATTTTGAAAGAGAATTACTTAAAAGCGTGTTGATCGATGCTGGATTTGAAGAGTTTTCATATATTTGTCTCCTGGACAAAAAACTTTTTAGAGTTGATAAAGAGGAAAAAACAATATTGCCGATTGTTGGAATATCCTTTCAATCTAAAGAAATTTTACCACAAGAAATACTTATCAATTATTCATCTTTTTGAAAAAATGAAAGTTTATCAATTTGAACTCGAAAACCCTCACGAAGAAAGGCGGGTGTTCCCTGTCTCCTATCTAAATTTCAATCACGGTCTTAGGTGCTTTTTTTCTGCGATAAAGGATGATTGGAGGCTAGGCTCCATTATCGAAGTTTTTATCGCAAATAAGAACCCTAGGAGATTGATTTTCAGAATAGAGAGCCGTCCGGAAGGCGATTTGATTAGCGATTTCCGGAAATGCCCACTAAAGGAAAATAAAGAATATAGGTTTAACTTTAAAACGTTAGAACTAAATGAAAAAAGATATTGATCACCTTTTATCTAAGGTCGCAAAGGTAATAAAAGGGGGAAACTTTTTATACCTAGTCCCTAAAAAAGAAAGAAGAAATTTCGGATTCATCGAAACCGCACTGCGACTAAAAGCTAAAAAACAAGATTCTTTGATTTTTGTTAGGCACGGGAATCGCTTTATTTTCTGTAATGATTTTGTAGGATCTAAATTTAAAGGGTTGTTAATTTACGGCTCATTAGCAAAAACAATAAAAAACGAACTCGCAATTTACACCTTCCCAGAATTAAAGAAAGAAGTTTATTTTAAAGATGACGCTTTCGCATTAAGTCTTGATTGTGTTGATAACAAAATAAAATTTAGTTTGTTAAAAAACAACATGGAACTTGACTTAAAAATTTTCCTAGAAACAGGAGAAGAAAAAGAAAAACAAAAAAAATGAATACAATATATATAATCAAACTATACTTGACTTGTAGAAACAGAACACCTCTAGTACTGTCTCTTATACACATCTCCGAGCCCACGAGACAGGCAGAAATCTCGTAT